>Ga0210402_10000725_pt1 | contig 35892 bp, 30 predicted proteins | sample IncBWC7MmetaG_FD_161055 | JGI IMG/M metagenome (GOLD analysis project Ga0210402, IMG submission 161055) | Forest soil microbial communities from Barre Woods Harvard Forest LTER site, Petersham, Massachusetts, United States - Inc-BW-C-7-M | ecosystem: Environmental > Terrestrial > Soil >...
TTAGCGCGGCGGCGGGGGGCGCGGTGGCGGGCGGGGTGGTGTCGAGCGCGGCGGAGTGGGGCGGGGTGGAGGCGAGCGCGGAGTTAACGGCGAGCGGGGCGGATTTTACAACCATCCCGGAGCTGAGCCCAAACCTTTCGAGGGGAACCGGCAGGCGGCTCGCGGATATGCAGAACCGCGCGGTGAGAGCGGCGTCCACTCGGGCGCGTTCAGCGGGTACGACCATGGTGGAGAGGCCAGAAGCTACTCGTCGCGGGGAAGCGTGAGCATGGGGGGCGGAGCGCCGCACGGCGGAGGAGGAGGGTCCCGTGGCGGCGGAGCTCGGGGTGGTGGCGGGCGTCGTTGATCGAGATCGTCGATCCAGGGTTCGTTACGTTCAAGTAGATTGAAGAATTTGAAGATGGAGAAGAGCCATATGCGACAAATAAAGCTGCGGTCCGATAAATTCCGGGGGGCAGATCTTCCTAAGCCAGCCGTGGTCGCGATCGTTTTTGCAGTCTTCATGGCGGCGTGCTTCTCGACCCGTTCGATGGCGCAGCAACGGGGCCAGAAGGTGTTTTCATCGGCGGAACAAGCGAGCAGCGCACTAGTCGCGGCAGCGCGCAATAACGACGAAAAGGCGATGCTTGAGATCCTCGGAGGTGAGGGCAAGCAGATTGTCTCGTCCGGAGACGAAACCGAGGACGCCAACAGCCGCGCGAACTTCGTACAACGCTATCAGGAAATGCACCGTCTGGTGAAAGAGCCGGACGGAACCACAATTTTGTATATCGGGGCGCACAACTGGCCGGCGCCCATTCCGCTCGCGCATAAAGGGAATGCATGGTATTTCGATACCGCGGTGGGCAAGAAAGAAGTCTTATACAGGCGCGTTGGCCGGAATGAACTATCGGCCATCCGCGTTTGCCAGGAACTGGCGGCGGCGGAAAAGGAATACTCGGCACAGCGCGGCGAGTACGCCCAGAAAATCTTCAGCGACGAAGGGCAGCACAATGGCCTTTATTGGAAAGCGGGCGATAGCGCCCCCCAGAGTCCGATCGGACCGCTGGTGGCAGCGGCAGTTACTGAGGGCTATGCCAAGAGCCCGACCGGCGCTCCCACTCCTTATCGCGGTTACTATTTCCGCGTTCTGGCGAGTCAGGGAAAGACTGCTTCAGGTGGCGCCAGGAGTTTCATGGTGGATGGCAAGATGACGGAGGGTTTCGCTTTCGTGGCCTATCCGGCGGAGTACCGGTCGTCCGGCGTCATGACGTTCATGGTTGGCGCGGATGGAGCCGTTTATGAGAAGGATCTCGGCAAGCAGAGCGCTGTTCTCGCTAAATCCATGAAGGAATACGATCCCAATCCCGGTTGGCAGAAGGCTGAAGAGCTGCAGGAACCGGCGACTGGCGAGCGGAAGAAAAACTAGAAGGCAATCCGGCGCGCGGACGGACTCCCGATCCCGGGCGCTCTCGGGCAAGTGCGATTCATTTCTCGAACATCTGCTGGTTCGCTGGTGCGCGGTGTCGACCAGCCAACCAGTCCGAAGGATCGAGCGGCGAACTCTCCTGTACAATTTTTGCGAATGCAGAAGAAGGCTAAAGGTTCGGCGATCCTTTGGATAAGTTGGATCTTGCTAGCGGCGGCCGCGTGGGTTGTGGCCGAGCCGATTGCTTCTCTGCACCCGAACAACTATGTCAATGACTTCGCGGGAGTGCTGGATGCTGTTACGCAGGCGCGGCTGAACGACCTTTGCCGGCAGGTGGATCAGAAGGCGCACGCGCAGATTGCCGTGGTTACGGTGAAGTCGGTCGATGGCGAGGACGTGGTTAGTTACGCGGTGGCGCTGTATCAGAAGTGGGGAATCGGGACGAAAGGGAAAGATCGGGGGGTGCTGATCCTGCTGGCGACTCAGGATCGCAAATATTGGACTACGGTGGGATACGGTCTGGAGCCGATTCTTCCCGACGGAAAGGTGGGCGGTTTCGGGCGTGAAGCGGTGCCTTTGCTGCGCAATGGGGACTATGCGGGAGCGGTCACGTTGATAGCCTCGCGCGTGGCCTCGGTGATTGCGCAGGATGCGGGTGTGACGTTGGACAATCAGCCGCCGCTCGCCGCGACTCGGCAGCGATCTGCGCCTGGCGGTGGAGTGGGGGCGGTGGTCGCAATCCTCGTTCTCTTCTTTATTGTGATTTCCATTTTGCGAGCGATATTTCGCGGCGGCGGCGGGGGCGGAAGCGGCTTGGGATTCTTGCTCGGGCTGCTGCTGGGATCTGGCGGATTCGGCGGCGGACGGGGTGGATATGGTGGTGGCGGGGTTGGAGGTTTTGGCGGTGGGGGCGGCGGCGGCGGGTTTGGTGGGTTTGGCGGCGGGACTACGGGTGGGGGCGGGGCGGGTGGGAGTTGGTAGTGGAGCGCCGGGTTGTCCCCGCCGGCGGGACCCTTCGACTACGCTCAGGGCAGGCTCACGAGGTGCCCGTCGCTCCACCTGCCAAGAGAGTGAGAGGCGCGGAATGGTTCCGGAAAAACTGATGAACGAGTTTGTCGAACGGATGCGGGAGGCGGCGGGAACGAATCTGCTGGCGGCGATTCTTTATGGGTCGGCGGCGTCGGGAGATTATATTGCCGACTACTCGGATGTGAATCTGCTGTGCGTGCTCGGCGAGAGTTCTTTCGCCGCGATTGAGGCGCTGGCTCCGGCGATCGAGTGGTGGGGGAAGCAGAAGCATCGGCCGCCGCTGCTGATGAGTGCGGAAGAGATGCGGCGGTCGGCCGACGTTTTCTCCATCGAATTTTTGGACATGCGACGGCACTACCGGGTGTTGTGGGGAGAAGACGTTCTGAAGACTCTGGAAATCCCGATGCGGTTGCATCGGGCGCAGGTGGAGTATGAGCTGCGGGAGAAGACGATCCTGCTGCGGCAGCGCTTGCTGCTGGTGTCAGGAAACGCGGAAGCGAAGTGGGAATTGTTGCTGCGGTCGCTGCCGGCGTTTGGGACGTTGTTCCGTCATGCGCTGATTGCACTGGCTGATGCAGGAGCGGGGTCGAAGAGGGAAGCGTCGGCTGCGCTTGCCGGTAAGCTTGGGATTGATGCTAGCGTGTTTGGTGAACTTCTGGATATTAGAGAGCGCAAAAAAGATCGGAAGGGCGCGAAGGTGGATGAGATGTTTGCGCGCTATCTGAAATTGTTGGGACAGGTGACGGCGGCGGTAGACAAGATGCTGGATCCGGCGGCGTAGGGAGTCTGCCGGTGGAGCGCCGGGCGTCCGGCGCCTGGCTCTACCCGGCTCTGACGCGCGAGACGCCTGGCAACCGGCAAGAAAATTTCGTATTCAGGAGAGTGATATGAGCAAGGGCTTGATTGTATTGCTGGTGCTGGTTGTCATCGTGCTGGCTTTGTTTGGACAGTACGTGTCAGTGAAAAATCAACTGGTGGCGAAGGACCAGGCAGTAAAGGCGGCGTGGTCGCAGGTGGACATCGTCCTGCAGCGGCGCGCGGATTTGATTCCGAACCTGGTGGAGACGGTGAAGGGATACGCACAACAGGAAGTGACGGTGTTTGGGGACATCGCCAAGGCGCGGTCGGCGCTGCTTTCGGCGCAGACGCCGTCCGACAAGATTGCCGCGAATGGCCAGTTGGATGGAGCGATCGGTCGGCTGCTGCTGATTGTGGAGAACTATCCGCAGCTGAAGTCGAATGAGAATTTTTTGCGCCTGCAAGATGAGCTGGCGGGGACGGAAAACCGGATCGCCGTCGAGCGCAAGCGGTATAACGACGCGCTCCAGGATTACAACACTTACGTGCTGCAGTTCCCGAACAGTCTGTATGCGGGATTTGCGGGCTACAAGCAGAACCCGGCGTACTTCCAGGCTTCGGAGGCTTCGCGAGCGACTCCCAAGGTGGATTTCGGCACGAAGCCCGCGGCTCCAGCGGCAGCTCCAGCACATTGAGTGTTGCAAAAGGATTTCTGTTTCCCCGTAGAGACGCGGCTTGCCGCGTCTCCGGCCGCGGAGTGAGACGGGGCAAGCCCCGTCTCTACCGGAAGGTGATTACTGGAGCGGCGTCAGGGCGAGGCAGGAATCGTGATCGGCAATGGCGGAGCCGGTCGAATCGTAGTGGATTACGCCATCTTCCGTGGAGCAGAAGCTGCGGTTGCCGCTGCCAGAGATGGGTGATCCGACTGCAAAGTATTGGCCAGCCGGAGCGGAGCCGACGCCGGTGGAGTTGAAGGTGTATCCGCTCTTGGTGCCAGCGGCGAGCAGAGTGTCGATGAGGCAGGCACTGGTTTCATCCGGCGGAGCGCAATTGGTGCCACCGAGGGCGGTGAGAGTGGGCGCGAAGCCGACGGTCGGATAGCTGCTATCGTAAGTGATCATGGCCGTGTTGATGGTGCGCAGCGAGGCGACGGCGGAGGCTTCGTTGGCGGCGACTCGAGCCTGAAGAAGGTTCGGGATGGCGATCGCGGCGACGATCAGGATGATTGCGACGACGACCAGCAACTCGATTAGCGAAAAGCCTTTCTGATTCCCCTTGCGGTTTTTCATGGCGAGAGCTCCTCTGGTTACTGAAGTTACTTTCCGACTTAATCGGTTGCGGTTCACGTTTCAGTGAGGGGATCGCCCGATGTATTCCTAAAATGCAACCTCATGACCAAATTAATTGCACATAATTATCAATTGCTTGCAGGGGCGGGGTTGATCCCCAACTGAAAAGAGTTGCACATGGGATTGGGGATCGAGAGGCAAAGACGGCGGCGCAGTGCCTGGGGCAGCAGGGAATGGGGTGGTTACTATCGTGAATCCTTGCCGGCCGCTGGCAAGCCGACCAATGACCACCGACCAAGGCCTAAGATCACCGAACCTATTGCCGGTGCGTGCGTCACATCGGGTGCGACGCACGGTGGCATACAGATTGGCAGGGTCTCTGGAATCACCCACTGGAAAATCTCGGGCATCATGACGTATGGCAGCGGAGCCCAATGAACGCGACGGTGTCGGGCGATCCGAGCCAGGACGGGAACACGAGCAACGACCGTTTGTCGAAGTATGGACGCAATGCACTGCTTTGTCCCGACTGCACGACTATGGATCTGAGGGTGGCAGGAAGATGAATCTGGGGGGACGGTATTGTCGGGAGTTGACCGGGGGAGTCCTTCAATTTGCTCAAATCGCGACAATCAGAGGCATGGAGTGACCGACAACGGCTATATAATTCGGCGGGAACGCTCGTAAAGTACTCGCAATCCGCGGGAGGAGCTTACTATCCGGCTTATTATCAGCAACCTACAGGTTTCGTGAGGCCGACGAGCTCATTTGCTCCGCGACGGATGCAATTGTCGATGCGGCTGGACTTTCGAGGCGAGATGAAAATTCTTTCATAATCTACTTGACTTAAGACAGCATTGCTTGCCATAACTAACGAGTCCAGTTTGGGCGAGTGGGGGGGTGTAGTCCGTTGGCGGAAGTTCGACTTCAAGAGGGTGAATCCCTCGAAAACGCGCTGCGGCGGTTCAAGCGGAAGGTGCAAACCGAGGACATTATTAAAGAAGTAAAGCGTCACTCGTTTTACCTGAAGCCCGGCGAGAGAAAGCGAGTAAAAGAAGCGCTGGCTCGCAAGCGCAGCCGCAAGAAAGCACGCAAGGAACAGGACTAAGGAAAACGGGCCGTTCGCTGGCGGGAACGGCCCGTTCTTCGCACTCGAAACTCGCAATCGAAAAATGGTTCAGATCGAAATTGTTCGAAGCGAAAGATTCGAGCTTCCCCGCAGTTGTCTTAATCTGTAAGTTAGTAGCAGTAAATCAGTGACCATGCGGTGCACACCGTATGGCGGGCCGAATCCAGGGGTCAGCATGAGGGGGATGTAAATCCCCTGCCCACGATGTGAACCGGATCCTTCCCTATTCGGGTCTCCCGTGCAGAGCAGGGACGCGGAATGGGAGCGCCTCTTCAATGGAATACCAGGACAAGATTTTAAAGTGCATCGATTGTGGCACGGACTTCGTGTTCACAGCGGGTGAACAGTTGTTCTTCCACGACAAGCAGTTCAAGAACGAACCCAAACGCTGCAAGAACTGCAAGGGCAAGCGAGTGGCAGTGCTTGGAGCTACCTCGCACGGACCATCGCGCGGGCATTCGTACGCGAAGACGGAGACCCGGACGAACTGTTCGCAGTGCGGGAAAGAGACCACGGTGCCATTCCGGCCGACACAAGGACGTCCGGTGCTGTGCCGCGAGTGCTTTCAGCACGGGCGGCAGACCGCGAGCGCCTGATCATTCTTGGATCTTTGGGAAGCGCGGGCCAGCGAGATGGTCGTCCGGCGTCGCGGCTGGCTTCTTGCGCCGAGCACCGCAAGAGTTCGTAGCGACCTTCACGCGGCGATGAAGGCAGCTTGAGCCGCATCTCGTTTAGTATAGGAACGTGGCTCGCTTCTACATAGAGAATTTCGGCTGCCGTGCTACGCAGGCCGATGGGGCCGCGCTGGAGCGGCAATTTCTCGAGCGCGGACTGGAGCGCGTCAGTGCGGCTCGCGACGCGGAAATTGTGGTGCTGAACACCTGCACGGTGACCGAGGGCGCCGATAAAGATGCGCGCGCATCGATACGGCGACTGAAACGGGTGAATCCCGATTGCCGCATTCTGGTGACAGGCTGCTACGCGCAGCGGGCTCCGGAAGAACTGGCCGCGCTCCCGGGTGTGACCTGGGTGGTGGGTAATTCGCACAAGCACCAGGCGGCGGAGATTGCGACTTCTTCTTGTTCTTGGAGCTCGGCCGGTTCATCCTCAAGCTCCGGTTTCGTGCCGCTGGGGCAACTTTCTAACGATCAACTCTGGAAGCGACTTTCCGGTGATCAATCCGCCAATGTGATTGTCGGGGACATTTTTGCGCATACCGAACTACTGGCGGCTCCCGTATTCGAAGCGGCAAACGAGCGGACGCGTCCAAACCTGAAGGTGCAGGACGGATGCGACAACCGCTGCTCGTTCTGCGTGATTCCGTATGTCCGGGGACAGAGCCGCTCGCTGCCGAAGGAGCGCGTCATCGCGGAAGTGGGGACGCTGGTTGAGGCGGGCTATCGCGAGGTGGTGATTTCAGGGATTAATTTAGGGCGGTGGGGAAGGGATCTGGAGGAGGTCGTTGGTCGTCAGTCGTTAATCGTTGGCGAGCAAGAACCCTTAAGATCCGGGCATTCCAGCCGGGAGCCAGCATCGCACCCCGAACCACCAACGACTAACGACCAACGGCTGGAATCTTTGATTCGCGCCGTCCTCGACCAGACATCTCTTGAGAAATTGCGGATCAGTTCGGTCGAGCCCATGGATTGGAGCGATGACCTGATCGGGTTGGTGTCGGCTTCCGGGCGGATTGCCAAGCATGCGCACGTGCCGATGCAGTCCGGAAGCGATGCCGTGCTGAGGCGCATGCATCGCAAGTATCGGCCGTGGCATTACCGCGAAAAGATCCTGAAGATTCGAACGGCCATGCCAACTGCGGCGATCGGCGCCGATGTGATGGTGGGATTTCCGGGAGAGACGGAAGCGGAGTTCGACGAGACCCGGCGCATGATCGAAGAGCTGCCGTTCACTTATCTGCACGTCTTCACATATTCGCCGCGTCCAGGAACGCCGGCAGCGGAGCAGCCCCGGCAGGTTCCTGTAGCAGTGGCTCGGGAAAGAAACCGCGGGCTGCGCGAAATTGCATCAAAGAAGAAACGGGCGTTTATGCGCTCTCAGGTGGGGACGGTGGTCGAGGCGATCACACTGCAATCGGGAGAGGCGGAATTCACCGAGGCGCTGACGGACAATTACCTGAAGATGAAAATTTCCGGGCATCATGCGGCGAACCGCTGGCTCGATGTGGAAGTTGAGGGCGTGGATGGCGAGATGTTTCTGGGGAATCCTGTCGTCGACCCGGGCCATGAGCGAACCGCGGCGGCCCGGCAGTGACCGAGGAGTACACGGGCGCGAACAAAACGAATTGACCGGCAACCCTCTAGAGGCTTACGATAACTGAAATTCAGAAATGCGGGAGTCATCCGAAACCATGTCGCAGTAGTGGAGCTTGAGCATGGCGCAGTGCGCGTGACGACGTCGCGCGGACTGGCGGCGCGCGTTCGAGTCTACGGCGCATAGGCCGATTGGCGGGGTACGATCTGGATATTGACACGGTCGGAACCTCCGGTGAGTCCCGCGTGCCCGTCGAGTTCCTGCCCGTGATCTGGTTGCGGGCTAGTTTTTGCCGCGAGTTCGAGCCCTAAGTTCCGTCCAATGAGTTCTGGAGTTGGGCGACTGAATCCATGTCGCGCTACGTTTCCTACCGAGATTTCGACTGGGTCCTGATGGGCTTCGTGCTGGTGATCTGCGCGCTGGGCGTGCTGCAGATTCACAGCGCGACCGAGCACACGAAATTTGCCGGAGCCCATATCAGGCAAATTTACTGGATCGCAGCGGGCGTGGCCGCGATGTTCCTGGTTAGCCTGCTCAACTATCAAGCCTTGCTCGAACAAACCCACTGGATATATGTTGCAGCGCTGGCGTCTCTGGTCGCGGTGCTTCTTTTCGGACAGAAATATCTAGGAGCGCGGCGCTGGATCAAAATGCCGGGGGGCGCCCATTTTCAGCCGTCGGAGTGGGTGAAGCTGATCCTGATTCTGGCGGTGGCAAAGTACTTTGCGGATTTGCATGAGCGGGAACTGTCGTGGCTGGACTTTCTGAAGGCGGGCGCGATTGTCGGTTTCCCGATGCTGATGGTGTTGGCCCAACCGGACCTGGGGACGGCCCTGACCTATCTGCCAGTGGCGATCATGGGTCTTTTTTTAGGTGGGCTGAGATGGAAGCAGGCGCTGATCGTGCTGGCGATCATGGGTTTGCTGGTCCCGGTGGCGTGGATCAAGGTGTTGAAACCATACCAGAAGGAACGGTTGACGAGTTTTATCAATCCGGATGCGGATCGGCAGGGCTCCGGGTATCAAGTGAATCAATCGCTGATTGCGGTCGGGTCGGGCGGGATCTGGGGAAGCAGCCAGGGATCGCAGACGCATCTGGCTTTTCTGCCGGTGCCGCAGACCGACTTCATTTTTGCGGCGTTTGCCGAGGAACACGGGTTTGTAGGAGCTCTAACGGTTCTGCTGTTATACTTCATAGTGCTGATGCGGTTGACCCAGAATGCACAAACGGCGCCCGACCGCGCTGGGGCATTTCTGGTGATGGGTGTGGTGGCTGTGCTTAGCTTTCACATTCTAGTCAACATCGGCATGGTGGTTGGCTTTATGCCAGTCACGGGAATACCTCTGCCGCTCATGAGTTACGGTGGGTCTTCCGTTCTTTTCATGTTTTTGGCGCTGGGAATAGTAATGAACGTCAGGATGCGCCGTTTCGTGAACTGAAACGGTCGGCAGAAGTTGGGGCGCCCTTTTCAACTGGTTTTATGAACAACGAAAACGGTGCCAGGAAGCAAGATTCAGCGGTAAATAAGATTACGAAGGCCCTCGCGAAAAAGGAGGGCAGAATGCCGGCGAAGTGGAAGCCGGACAGGATTGAAGCCAGTCAGGCGGGGAACGGCCCCCTCAGCGGAACGCGAGAGAGTGGCCACAGACCTGACACAAGGCTTAACGCGATCAGTGCAGACGAGTACGAACAATTCACTGCAGTGTAGGCTCCGGGAAGAATTCCGGGACCGCGCCCGCTCCTACCCGGAGCGGCGCTGAACGCTATCGATCCCTTGGTCCGCTTGCGCTTCTGGTCCGGTGAAGAAAAACCGGAGTAGCGATGAACAAGGAATTGTTTGTATCGGCCACGCCCCATGAAACCAAAGTGGGGATCACGGAAGACGATCAGCTAGCGGAAATCTACCTCGAACGAGAAAACGAATACACCTTAGCGGGCTCGATTTACAAGGGCCGAGTAACGCGCGTGCTGCCAGGCATGCAGTCCGCCTTTGTGGACATTGGGTTGGAACGCGACGCGTTTCTATATGTCTCCGACTTCATGGATCTGGAACAGCAGGACGAGGACCTGGATGAAGTGATCCCGGCGAATCGTCCGGTGACGGAGTCGCGTCCGCGCCCCGGGTTGGAAGCGGGTGGTCCGACAATTAATAGTGACGGGCAGCTTGCCGAACCCGGCAGCGGGGCAGGCGGGAGGGAAGAACCGGAAGCAGCTTCTTCGGAAGCGCCGGGCAACGCCACGGGCGCTGCGCGCGACTTTCGCGGACGACGACGTCGTCGCGGACGCCGTGGAGAGACCGGAGATCGGGGCGCCCGCGTGCCGAGCGCAGACCGCGGCGAAATTCGAAGCGAACCACGAAACGAAACACGCAGTGAGACCGCCAGCGAAACACGGACCGAACCTCGTAATGAACCGCGTATCGAGCCACGGCACGACCGCTTTAACCGCGGCGACCGGCCGGGACGCAGTGGGTCGGACTCGCGATTCCAGCGACCGGCACCGCCGACCGCTCGTGCCGGTCGCGACTACGATTACGGACCGCCCCCGGGATATCAGCCGATCCTGCTTCCCGGCGAGTCGATCTCCAAGTACCAGCGTCAGGGTCAGAGTCGGAATCAGAGTCAGAACGAAGGACCAGCTTTGCCGGTGGAGAACGCAGCACCGGCGGAGAGGCCGGCGCCGATCCTGCCGGCGTCGATCACGGCGAACTTTCCTGAAGATGAGCCTATTTTCGCCTCGGAGATTGCCGAGCCGCTTCACGAGCAGCATGAGCACGTGCTGCACGCGGAAGTTTATGAAGAAGTGCACGGGACCGTTTCAAGCGCAGCGCCGGAAATTGCGCAAGTAGGGAACGAAGCGCGAACGGTGTCGGGGACTTACTCGGCGCCCGAGACGACCGTTCGCCAGATGGCGCGCGAAGCGGACTTCGTGGCAGCTCCGCAGGTTACGCACGACGCTACCCTGGATGTTGCGCACGGTGCCATGGAGGAGCAGGAGATCGAGGAAGAAGAGGCCGACCTAACGTCCTACGGGGAAGAACCGGGAGACGACGAAGGCTTCGAGGAAATCGAAGAAGAGACGCGGGCGGCCGGCGGAGAATTGTCAGGATCAGGGGTTGGAGAGATTGCTCCAGGGCTGGCGGCGGGCGTCGAGACCGTGGCCAATGGCGAGGCAGTTCCCGAAGCCGTACTTGAAGCCGAAGAGCGCGAAGCGGAAGAGTTGGAACTCGAAGAGGCACAGGCGGAAGCTGAGGCGCTGCTTGAGGCCGAAGCGATTGGCGACGGTACCGTGGATGCAAGCGCTGCGGTTCGTGGTCCCGCACCCGAGGCAAGGTTGTTGCAGCGGACACAGCGTCACGAACCAGAGCGCGGTTCCGACCGTACTTCTGACCGCACTTCGGATATTGACCGGCGCCGCGGACGGCGCGGTGGACGGCGCTTCCGCAGTCGCGAGAATCAGGTGGTGCCGCAGATCAGCGAACTGCTCAAAGAAGGGCAGGAAGTGCTGATTCAGATTGCTAAGGAGCCGATTGGCAAGAAAGGTGCGCGCATCACCAGTCACATCGCCTTGCCGGGGCGCTTCCTGGTCTTCATGCCGACGGTGAACCACACGGGCGTATCGCGCAAGATTGCGTCCGAAGAAGAGCGGCAGCGATTGAAGCGGATCATCCAGAGCGAGCGTGAAAATGGCGGCGGCGGTTTTATTGTGCGGACCGCGGCGGCAGGCGCTTCCGACGAGGAACTGCGAGCGGATATCCGCTTTCTAAAGAACCTCTGGAACGAGATCAAGTCGCGCTCCGACACCAGCAAGCCTCCGGCTCTGATCTATCACGATCTGAACGTGGTGGAGCGGGTCCTGCGCGATCAGGTCAGTTCTGAGTTTTCGGCCATCTGGGTCGACACCGAGCAGGAATATGAGCGTATCGTGCGGTTTGCGAACCGCTTCCAGCCGGGGCTGGTCAAGCGCGTCAAACTATACACGAAGGAGACGCCGCTCTACGACCAGTTCGGGCTGAACGAGGAAATCAACAAGGCGCTGAAGTCGAAAGTCTGGCTGAAGAGCGGCGGGTACATCGTAATCAATCAGACCGAGGCGCTGGTCGCGATCGACGTGAACACCGGCAAGTACGTCGGCAAAACTGCCCGCCTTGAAGATACGATCGTGAAGACGAACGTGGATGCGATCAAGGAAATCGTGCGCCAGGTACGGCTGCGCGATCTGGGCGGCATCATCATCATCGACTTCATCGACATGGACGAGCGCCGCAACCGGCAGAAAGTGATGCAGGCGCTGGAAGAGGCGTTGCGCCTCGATCGAGCGCCGTCGAAAGTGCTGCAGTTCAACGACTTCGGTCTGGTCGCAATCACCCGCAAGCGCGTGAAGCAGTCGCTGGAGCGGACGATTGGAACGCCATGTCCTTACTGCCAGTCTACGGGCTTCGTAAAATCGGTGACCACCATCTGTAACGAGATTTACGTTGAGATGCGCAAGATCGCGAGTCACCTTGAGCACAGCGACGTGATGCTGCGAGTGAACCCGGAAGTTGCGAAAACGCTGAAAGCGAACAACGCGAAATTGCTGAATGAGATGGAGGAGCTCACCAAGAAGACCATCATCGTGAAGTCCGATCCGGCGCTGCACCAGGAACAGTTCGATATTCACTGAGTTGAAGGTTGGATCGCGTTGAGTCGCATAGGCATCGGCAGGCTTTTAAACGGGGGACGGGCGTTTTGCTCGTCCCTATCGTTTTTTTGGACCCTGTTTCTCGCGGCAGATCGCATTGAAATGGCATAAGTAATGGGAAATACAATGGTATAATGGCACTATGAATACCACAATAAGCGTCGACCGAGCCGGTCGTCTGGTCCTCCCAAAGCAAGTGCGCCAGCAATTGCAGCTGGAACCGGGCGAGTCGCTGGAAATGGAATCATTCGAAGACCACATCGTTCTGCGTCCGGTGCGAGGCAATGCGTCGATGCACAGGAAAGAGGGCGTTTGGGTTTTTCGCGCGGGAGCGCCGCTGAAGGCAGCCGTGGTGCGTGAGACGATAAGACGCGTGCGGAAGGAGAGGGAACAGGCAGTGCTGGGCCGGAAATGATGAAATCCTTCTTCGATACCTCGGTTCTGGTAGCCACGTCGGTGGAGAGTCACGAGCACCACGAGCGCAGCTTTGCTCTCTTTATTGGTGCGGATCGGAAAACTGCCTGTTGCGCCGCACACAGCCTTGCGGAACTCTATGCGACGCTGACGCGGTTGCCGGGCAAGTTCTGCCTGAGTGCGGATCAGGCGATGTTATTTCTCGATTCCGTCGAGGAACGGCTCGAAGTTATATCGCTCGATCCGCGGGAATACCGGCTGGCGATTCGGGAGGCCGCGACTGCCGGTATCGTTGGCGGAACCATTTACGACGCTTTATTGGGGCGGTGCGCCTTGAAGGCCCGTGCAACCAGGATCTACACCTGGGACGTTGGTGATTTTCAGAGGCTGAGCACTGAAATCGCTGAGAAAGTGCGAACGCCATAGGCCTGGTCAGCGGCCAGGCCTGCAGATATCCGTGCGCGGCAAAATGCCGGATGGGTTGACTACGCCAGGGAGATGAGCTTTGCCGCTTCCCCTGTACGCTCCCGCAGCCTTTCGAGCGAGCTCTGGAGAGGGTCACTGTTTGTCTGCGTCTCAGGCTGCTGGCCGATGGTCAAGGCGAGCCGGTCAACGGCTTCGGCGAGGCGCTTGGCGAGGTCGACGAGGACGACCAAAGAATCGGCGTGCAGTTTCCAGACGGAGTGGGAATTCCGCGAGCGCTTTAATTCCTCCATCTCGGTGGTGATGCGCGCGGTTACTGCGACGACGCGGAGCACCATTCGCGCAGCGTCTGCCCGGGGGCCTGCTTGTTCGAGATAGTCGGCGGTATAGGCTTCAACCTCGGTGGGACTGAGCATCAGGTTGAAATAGCGCATGGGCACAACTTGGCGAAACTTGGGATCGGCGACGCGCACGAAGACTCGGATCGATTCTTCCACTCTGCGCAGTTTGGCTTCTTCTACCGCCAGCGCCTGCGGCGTGATGGCGGCGGGCACATACTTGGGAGCGAGCGCCGGAGCGGCAGCCGCGCTGCCGGCGCCCACCGCGTGAACGGAAGGCGTGGAGCCTGAGTTGGCGCGCCGGATGGGCGGCCTGCGCTCCAACTCTTTTTTTAGCCGGGAGACGCGGCGGAATTTTTCGAGCGCCGCGCCGTAGTCGGCTTTCAGCAATGTTTCCTGGTTCAGGGCAGCGACATGCTCGACGGTGACTTCGACGCCGTCGACCGTACTCAGAATGCTGCCGCCAAGTTCTTCAAGCCGGTTGGCGAAATCCTTGATCTCTTGTGCAGCGCCCGCGAACAGCGCATGGAAGCGATCGCCGAATGCCGCATTGTAAGGTGCGAGAGTGGCCAGCACTCCGGGGTGATACATCGATTCTCCGAGCGAGGCTTTCAATTCCCGAACCCGCGGAATGATGCCGGAGTCCATCAGCGTGCTGAAGTCCTGAAAGCGATTCGCCTGGTCGAGCAGGGGGCCAAATTCGCGCAGCAGTTGCACATGATTTTCCGGGAGTACGGGCACGTCGGACTCAGACAGGATTTCCAGCAGCGCGATTTCAAACGGAGAAAGAGGAATCGATCCATCGAGGCCGTAGCCGCGCTGCTCCCACTGGCCAGCCACACGAGGATGGCGAAACAGAAAGGTTGCGACCAGATCGGTCTTGTCACGATTGGCCCCGGAATCGTCGCGGTGGCGCGCGAAGTAGCGCAGCAAGGCTTCCGCAACCTCGGGGTCAAGATCGGGTTCGACCCCAAGTCGCAACATGGCAGGAGTGATTGCCATGTCCAGCAGCTGGATCCATAGGTGCATTTGAGCGAGGGTGAAGCGCACATCGTCGGCGTGGCTGATGACGTCAGGGGCGAGTTCAGCGGGCGCGGGCAGCTCGCCGCCAAGTTGGTCACTCAGCAGCCGCTGGTAGAAGCTCTGCACGGTGGCGAGCAACGCCAGCTCCCATTTGGGATCCTCAACCAAAGTCAGCTCCTTGCAGATCGCACGGGTAATGTTTCCAAATGGGACTGTCTTTTAGTAAAACCGAAAGGGAAGCGCAGCGCAATTGGTTACCCGGTTACGGAAGTGTCAGCACTCCTACCCGCGTGTAGAAAACGGAGCTTGCCCTGTCTCCATCGGGGATCAAAATGCATCGGTAGCGCTATTGAAAAACCACGGTTTTGTTCCCATACAAAAGGATGCGGTTTTCCGCGTGCCAGCGGACGGCGCGCGAGAGGACGACTTTTTCGATGTCGCGGCCCTTCTGAACCAGATCGTCGATGGTGTCGCGGTGGTAGATGCGGACCACATCTTGTTCGATGATGGGGCCGTCGTCGAGCACTTGAGTAACGAAGTGAGCGGTGGCGCCGATCAGCTTGACGCCGCGCTGAAACGCCTGGTGGTAGGGCTTGGAACCCACGAACGCAGGCAGGAAAGAGTGGTGAATATTAATGAGGTTCCCGGAGCCCAGGGTGGCGATGAACTCATTCGACAGCACCTGCATGTAGCGTGCGAGGACGACGAGACTGCATTTGTGCTCGCGGATGAGCGCAATTTGCTTCTCTTCCGCTTCCCGCCGGTTTTCTTTCGTGACCGGTACGACGAAGTAGGGGACGCGATAGAAGTCGGCGATACGCTGGTTATCGGGATGATTGGAAACGATCAGAGGGATTTCGCAGCGAAGTTCGCCACTCTGGTGGCGGTAAAGAAGGTCCTGCAGGCAATGGTCGTACTTCGAGACGAAGATGGCAATGCGGGGGCTTTCGGTGGAGTGCGCGAGCCGCCATTCCATCTGGAAGTCGCGGGCGATGGAAGCAAAGCGTTCGGAAAAGTGGGCAAGGTCAAAATCAAAATCTGCCGGATCGAACTCAACCCGCGTCAGAAAGAGATTGGATTCCTCGTCTCCATGCTCATCGGCGAACAGGATGTTGCCGTTGTGGCGGAAGATGAACTCGGCAATCGAGGCGACGACCCCTTTGCGGTCGGGGCAGGAGATCAGGAGGATGGCGGAGTTATGCATAAAAAACTCAGATTCTGTCGCTTTCCCCGGTGATCCCCGTGTACCCCCGTGCTCCCTGTGGTAAGGATTTGTTCAGCCCCGGGGTGCACACGGAAAACTGAACTACTTCTTCAGTGCCTTCGCAATCTCCCGCGCGGCGTTAGCGCCGGAGCCGCCAGTGAGCCCCGTCCCAGGATGCGTTCCACTGCCGCACAAATACAGCCGCTCGATCGGCGTCTTATACCGCGCCCAATCGAGCAACGGACGCATGGTGAAGAACTGATCGAGCGCAAGCTCGCCGTGAAAGATATGGCCGCCGGTGAGGCCGTAGGTTTCTTCGAGATCCTTGGGCGTGATGATCTGGTGGCGGAGGATCGTCCGCGGCAGATTCGGCGCATACTGCGCGATCGTCTTCACCACGGTTTCGCCGAGGGCGGTGCGTTCGCTTTCCCAGTCGCTGCCTTTCAATTGGTAGGGCGCGTATTGCATGTAGATGGACATCACATGCTGGCCAGCCGGGGCGAGCGACGGATCCGAAAGCGACGGAAACGTGATTTCGATGTACGGATGACGTGAGAAGTTGCCATACTTCGATTCGTCGAAGGCGCGCTCGAGGTAATCGATCTCGGGGCTGATCTGGATGCGGCCCTGCAGCAGGTTGCCGTTGCCCTTTGCCTTAAGCGCGGTAAATTCCGGCAGCGCGGAGATCGCGAGATTAAGTTTTGCGACCGTCCCCATGCAGCGGTAGTTCTTGATTTTCTGAACGAAGTCCGGGGTGAGGTGCGCGGGATCGACCAGGCGCATGAGAGTGCGCTTTGGGTCGGCGTTCGAGACGACCGCTCGGGCGGGAATCTCTTCGCCAGAGATGAGGACGACCCCGGTGGCGACGCCGTCCTTGACACGAATCTCGGCGATGTCAGCGCCGGTGCGAATTTCCGCGCCCGCTTGTTTTGCCGCCGCAGCCATGGCGAGAGTGATTGCGCCGGCGCCACCGGCAGGGAATTGAACGCTGCCGGCAGGAGATGGATCCGCAGCGGCGCGCAACATCAGCACGAGTGCACTGCCCGCCGACCACGGACCCAGAAATGTCCCGAAGATGCCGCGCGCGGCGATGGTGGCGCGCAGCGGTTCGGTGTCGAAGAATTCAGCGACCAGATCGGCCGCAGCCATCGGTCCCCAGCGCAGGACGCGATACAAATCTTTCTTCCCCAGATTTCGAATGGAGCGGCCCGTCTTCAGCATCCCCCATAGATCGCCGCTGCTGGGGCCGTCGATGTTCGGTGGCGTCAGAACGAGCGCTTCGCCGATGACCTTGCCGATCTTTCCCAGGGCGGCGCCCAGGTCCGCATAGGAGGCAGCATCTTTCTGCGACCACTGCGCGATCTCCTGCGCCGCCTTCTTCGCGTCGGAATACAGGACGAGCGCCCGGCCGTCGGGCAGCAGCGAGACTGTGCTGACGTCGGGAGTCGTGAGCTTGAGGCCGTATTGCGCCAATTGCATGTCGCCTACGATGTCGGCGCGGAGCGGGCCGGTGTTATGCGCCAGCGTGGAGCAACGGAAGCCGGGATGAAATTCTTCGGTGATGGCCGCGCCGCCCACCTGGGCGCGGCGTTCGAGCACCAGCGGTTTCAATCCGGCTTTGGCGAGATAGAAGGCGGCGACCAGACCGTTGTGTCCGCCACCGACGATTATGACATCGCGCGTTTCGGACATATGCCTATGCGGCTCCGTCTTTCAGAATTTCGAGCGCTGCCAAACGTCCGGGCGCGCCCATGATGCCGCCGCCCGGATGCGTGGCTGATCCGCACATATATAAGTTCTTGATGGGTGAGCGGAATTGCGCCCATCCCGCAACCGGGCGCAGGAAAAATAATTGTTCGAGCGAGAGTTCGCCCTGGAATATATTGCCTTCGGTCAGGCCCCATTCGCGTTCGAGGTCGAGCGGGGTGACAACCTGGCGATGCAGGATGATGTCTTTTATGTTCGGCGCGTATTCGGCAATGGTGTTGACTACGTTGTCGCCGAACTTTTCTTTTTCCGTGTCCCAATCAAGTCCGGGCGCCAGCTTGTAGGGCGCGTATTGCACGAAGCAGGAGAGGATGTGCTTGCCCGGCGGCGCGAGCGACGTATCGGTGAGCGTCGGGATCACCATGTCGATATAAGGGTGCGAGGACCAATGCCCGTATTTTGCCTCGTCGTAAGCCTTCTCCATGTATTCGACGCTGGGCGAGATCGACATGGCGCCGCGCAGGTGCGCGCCGACTCCCGGCATGCATTTGAAATTAGGAAGCCCGTCGAGCGCCATGTTCACCTTGCCGGAAGACCCGCGAAACTTGTAGCGCTTCACGCCGTCCATGAATTCCTCGGGCAGACTTCCAGCCTCGATCATCTTCGTAAACGTGAGCCGCGGATCGACACTCGAGGAGACAACATTGGCGTAAATCTCGTCGCCGTTGCCCAGCACCACACCGGTCGCGCGTCCGTTCTGGACCATGATCTGCGCAATCGGAGCTTCGGTACGAATCTCGGCTCCCGCCTCTCGAGCGGCGTCGGCAATCGCGTTCGAGATGGCGCCGGTGCCGCCGCGTGCGAACCCCCAGGCACGGAACGCGCCATCAATCTCTCCCATGTAGTGGTGTAGCAGAACGTAGGCGGTGCCGGGTGAGCGCACGCCGAGAAACGTGCCGATAATCCCCGACGCCGACATGGTTGCCTTGAGCACATCCGTCTCGAACCACTGATCGAGAAAATCGATGGCGCTCATGGTCATGAGCTGGACCTGGTTGTATTTGTCCTCGCTCGACAAGCCCTGGAAGCGGCGTCCGATAAAGAGGAGCTTCATCAGTTCGCGCGGGTTGAGCGTTGCCGGGTCAGGCGGGATCATGCTGAGGATCGGCTTCACGAAGCGGCACATCGCCTGCATCGCCTTGCCGAACTCATCGTAGGCTTCGGCGTCAACGCGGGAGTGGCGGGCAATTTCGCGATGTGTCTTCCCGTGATCGTTCACGCGCCATAGATGGTCGCCGTTCGGCATCGGGGTGAAAGTGCCGTCGAGCGGAAGGATCTCAAGTCCGTGGCGGGGAAGGTCGAGGTCGCGAATAATCTCGGGCCGCAGCAATGAGACGACATACGAGCAAACCGAAAACCTGAAGCCGGGAAAAACCTCCTCCGTGCAAGCCGCGCCGCCGAGGACGTGGCGTCGCTCGAGCACGAGGACTTTCTTTCCAGCCTTTGCCAGATAAGCGGCGTTGGTGAGGCCGTTGTGGCCGCCGCCGATAACGATTACGTCATACTTTGTTCCGCTCGAAACCGCAGGCATAGATTAATCCAGATGAATGGGAACTTTCGCAGAAAATGACTCGTCATTCTATCGAGAAAGTATCGTTTTGTCTCTACTTACGCGCGATTGCTGACTCATGGTCAATCCATTTCGGCGCTTGCCGCACTAGCGTGGCGGTGCATATAATCCGGCGTCAGGGTTCGTTGAGATTTCCCCTGTGATCCTCTGTGTCCCCAGTGGTGGAGATTGTTAACCACAAGGGTCCCAGAGGTCCACAGGGAAAAACCGTACAAGGAAAACCACACACGAGGTCGCCTTGCCCATTGGAACTGCGTTTCACGAGAGAACTTTCGCCCTCTGCCAGAGTCTGAATTACCGCGAGTGGTCGGGATACTACACGGTCAGTGTGTACGAAGTGCATCACGAGCACGAGTACAACGCGATCCGCAATGCGTGCGCGCTGATTGATATTTCTCCGCTCTATAAGTATGTGATCACGGGTAAAGATGCGACCAAGCTGGTGAACCGCGTGATCACGCGCGACGTCAACAAAGTTGCGGTGGGGCAGGTCATTTATGCCTGCTGGTGCGATGAAGACGGCAAGGTCATCGACGACGGAACGATCACCCGTCTCGAAGAAAACAAATATCGCTGGACGGCCGCCGACCCGAGCCTGCGCTGGTTCCGGCAGAACGGCCTGAACATGGACGTCCAGATTGAAGACATCTCCGAGCAGACCGCGGCTCTGGCGCTACAGGGGCCCACCTCGGCAAAACTTTTGAAGACGGTCGCGGATGCCGACATCACTAATCTGAAGTATTTCCGCAAAACCAGCGGCAAGATTGCCGACGTGCCCGTGGATATTTCGCGCACCGGATATACCGGCGACCTGGGGTATGAGATTTGGATTCCATGGAATGATGCGGTAAAAGTCTGGGACGCGCTCATGGACAAGGGCAAGCAGTTTGATATTCACGCGGCCGGAATGCTGGCGCTGGATGTATCGCGCGTGGAAGCAGGGCTGCTGCTGATCGAAGTCGATTATACGAGTTCGAAGAAGGCGCTGATTCCGTCGCAGAAGTACTCGCCGTACGAGTTGGGTTTCGGCAAGATGGTGCATCTCGATAAAGAGAACTTCATCGGCAAGAGCGCGCTGGCGCGAGACAACAAGCAGGGCGTGGCGCGGCAGTTGGTTGGACTGGAAGTGGATTGGGTGGAAGTAGAAGGGCAGTTCGACAAGTTCGGACTCTCTCCAGCAGCGCCCAGCCAGGCGTCGCGGGTTGCGGTGCCCGTCTATGACGGCGGCAAGCAGGTGGGCAAGGCAACGACGACAGCATTTTCTCCGCTACTGAAGAAGCTGATTGCAATGGCGAGCGTGGGCACCGAATATTCCGAGCCGGGCGCCAAGCTGCAAATGGAATTGACGATCGAAGCGCAACGGATGAAGACAACAGCGACGGTCGTGTCGTTGCCGTTCTTCAATCCGAAGCGGAAGACGGCGGTCCCGGTGTAAGCGCTGACTTCGGTATGCTTTCTCCGCTAATGCGTGAAGGCGTCGTAGACCCTCAGAAACGGCAGCGGTTGATAGTTTAGAAAAGCGGGCGACGTGGGCACCGACGTATTGTTAACGTAAATAAAATTATAAGTAGGGCCTAAAGCGGCCGCCCCGTTGTTCAATTGGGCAGGCGTGAGGCCGGTCCATTTCCCCGTCCTCACGCGCAGGTCCAGCGTCCGCAGCGCGGTAATCGTTTCGGCGGGCGTGAATTCACAGTGGCCCGCGCGATGCACGAATGTCTCCCGCAGCATCGCACTGTCATTCGCCTCATGGACAACCATCGAATAGGCTTTCTCATCCTCCACCGGCACGAGTCCGTCGCCGGTGGTGTGCAGCGTCAGTACCGGGACGGTTAGCTGGCCGTTGTAGATGATGTTATTGCTCAAGTAAGTCAAAGCCCCCGGATTAGCTGCAATTCGCGGGGCGTTCTTCAGTGTCGCAAGGTCCGCAGCCAGGCTGAGCCCGCCAGCGGCATACAACGCTTGCACCTCTGCATAGTGACCCGAGCGGTTTAGTTGCTGCCAGTAGTTCACGCCGGTGTTAAACGAAGGATTGCCCCCGCCGCGCGATTCCAGTTCGGCGCGGTAGTAGAACTGAAAACCAAAATCCACGTAGGCCAGCCATTCAAACTGGTTGAATTCCTGGGTGGCGTAGTCGGTGGGTGACGGCTCCGGAGAAGTGGGATCGATCCAGCCGGGCACACCCGCAAAAGCCGCGACCAATGCAATTCGCGCTTTCCCCTGCGCCGTGGCCTGGGCCGCGCCCAGAAACCCCTCCGCGGTGTTGTAATCCTGCGTCGGGTTTGTAATGTTGACAACCTGCAATGCCCCGCCAGCCAGCAGGGTGTTGAAAGCAAACGCTCCGTCAAGCGCCTCGTTCCACAGACCCACGCCACCGGCCACGACTCCGCACATCGGAAGCGCCCCACTGAAGCGATTCGGATATTGCTGCACCAATCCGGCGGTAATCATGCCCCCGAGCGAATGCCCCCAAGCGATGGTCTCGGTTGGAGTTCCAACCACGCTTTGAAAAACATCGAGCACCGCGATCTGATCCGGGATCGCCTCGTGAACTGCCCACCCAGTTGTCGAATAAGATGAACCCGCCAGCGCGTAGCCCTCCCCAAACAGAAAGTAAGCCGTGTAGGGGTCGCCGTAATCGTAGGCGGGATTTGACGAACCGGGCGCGGTGTATCCGTGGCTGTACAGAAGCAGCTTCTGGTTCCATTTTGCCGGGACATCGATCACGTAGGTTGCGCCATCCGGCAAGGTTCCGGTGATGTGCTGCTGCGCGGCTGCGCTTCCGCGGAATAGGACCATCAGAATAGAGGTCAGCGCGCACAAGATGGCGCGTCTTGTGATATTCGACATAGAAAATCTTCCTCTTCTTAGTAGGTTAAAAGCCTTTTCGCAAGTCCGGGTTAGGGTGTGGCGGCCGTTAACAAATCGTCTGAATCTTGTGCCGATCCCGTGAGCTTGTCAACGCGAAAAATGCGGACTCTTCTGCGCCCGCCGCTTTCCCGCCCAGTACAGCCCAACCCCGATCAACACCAGCGCTCCGCAGCCGCCGACGATTTTGAAGACAGCGAGCGCCTTGTTCGGTTCGTCGGGCGGCGGCAGGAGGGAGAAGGCGATGGTGAAGGTTGTGGTTATGAAGCCCACGATCGCAAGCGCATAGGCCACCGGCTTTCCGCCGGGCACTCGAATTACGTTGTCCTCGGTGGCCTCGCTCTGCAACTTGATCATCGACGCAAATAGATATAAGTACGGAATGAAATAAGTGATTACACCCATGCTGACCAGCACGTCATAGGCGCCCTTGACCGAGGTGCCGGCCTGTCCAAGAAAAATAAATATCGCGCCAATGACTGCCTGGGTTAGCAACGCCACCCAGGGCGTGCCCCACCGGGGATGCAGCGATCCAAACGAAGCTGGCAGGTACCGGTCAATGCCGGCCACGAATGGCAACCGAGCGACGGCGGCGAGATATGCCCCGGAGGCGCCAACGTTACTTAGAGCGATCAGAAACGCCGCGACCGGAAGAAAGAAGGGCAATCCGACGCGATCGGACGTTTTGGCGATTGCCTGCACCAACCCTTGCAGGCTGCTGACTTCCGACGAAGGCAGCGCCAGCAGTACGCAGACAGTTCCGATGATGTAACAGAACGCCACGGTGAGTCCGCCAAAGAGCAGCGCCAATGGAATCGTGCGGCGCGCGTCCTTGATTTCTTCTGCCATGAAGGACGCGGTTTCGCATCCGCCGAAAGCAAAGGTCAGTATCGACCAGAAGATGATGTCGTTCAGGCGCATGCTGGGCGTCATGGCGTGAATCGAAAACGTCGTTGCCGATCCGAAGCGGTGATAGGCGAGCAGGCCCATACCGATGACGATCAGAACTGGAATCCACATGGCGACCGCGCCGATGTTATGCAGCCATTTGCCGATGTTGAGTCCAACAACGTTCAACAATGTGGCGGCGCTGAGCGTCAGCAGCGCGAAAACGATGTAGAAAGTCGGGTTCGCAGAAAGATATCCCCACTGCGCTTGGCGCATGAAAAGCAAGTTGCTGGCCGCGAAATACAGTACGGCGGGAAAGTACGGAAGGTTACTGGTCCAGTACGTCCACGCGGCCATAAAGCCGGAGAAGTCGCCGAAGGCGCGCTTCGACCAGACGTACAGTCCGCCTTCATTCGGATAGCGCGAGGAGAGTTCAATAACCGAGAGCGCGAGCGGCGTGTAGAAAGCGAGCCAGGCGCCGATCCAGATGATGATCGCACTGGGACCGGCGACGGCAGCCGTGGCAATCCATCGCAGACTAATGCCGGTAACCACGTAGAAGAGAAGCAGGTCGCGAAATCCCATGACGCGCTTGGGGCGGTTCGGATCAGCGGCCCGGGCGATGGAGGCGCCGGTTCCGGAGAAGGGAAGTGGTTCGTGGTCTCGTCGGCTTTCTGGTTGTGTTTCTGGCCTTGAGTTCGTCACGCGAGAGTGTTGGCTCACCGAACAAAAGGTGAGCCGTAAGGATTACCAGAGAGTCACGTGATGGGCAAGTCGAATCTCAGACGGCGAGTCTGTGCCGGCTCTTGTGCTTCCAATACAGATACCCCGGGACGCCAATCAGGACAATCGCAGCGCTCCCGAAGGCCTCAGTCGGCCGCTGGATAATTGTGTTGAGCGTCCAGGTAACCCCGACCAGAATATAGATAGCGGGCAGCCAGGGGTATCCTGAGCAGAGGTAGGGGCGCGGAACGTCGGGTCTTTTCCAGCGCAATACAAACAGCCCGATGACGGTCAGCGTGTACGAGAGCACCATGCCAAAGATGACGTAGGTATAAAGCTGGTCGTAGCGTCCGCTCATGGTGAGCACTGCGGCCCAAATGCCTTGGCCGATAAGGCTGAAGACGGGCGTGCGCCATCTGGGATGAATGACGGCCATGCGGCGAAAGAAAACGCCGTCCTGTGCCATCGCGAGATATACACGTGAACCCGAAAGCGTGCAGGCCGCCGCCGCGCTGAAACACGAAATCGCGATCATCGCCGACAACCAGACTGCCGCTGCGGACGAGAAAAGTCTTGTCGCGGCTGCGTGGGCGATGGTTTCGTACTGTGCGATCTCATTCAGCGGCATGGCATAAACGTACGTCATGTTCATCGCCAGATAAATCGTGCCGACCGCGAGCACGCCTAAGACCATGGCCAGCGGCACGTTGCGCCGGGGGTCTTTGACTTCGCCGGCAACCCACGTGACGTAGACCCAGCCGTCATAGGCCCAGAACACGGCGATCAGGCCAACGCCGAAGGCGGAGATCAACTGGCCCGCGCTCAGTCCCATGGTCAAACCGCCCGACGCCTGCGCACTGAAGTTCGACCAATGTCCCTTGCCGATGGCGAATCCGAGGACAACGAAGACTGCCATGGCGCTGAACTTTGTCCAGGTGGAGACGTTCGTGAGAAACGCGCCCCATCGCAGTCCGAAGACGTTAACGCAAGTGAGGATTGCGATCAGGACGAGTCCGATCGCGTGCGCGCGTGTGAACGGCATGCCTGCCAACGAAAAAATCACATGCTGCTGTGATATGAAGGGAATGATGTTCCCCATGTAGGCCGCAGAAGCGACGGAGAGTGCCGCGATGCTGCCGCCATTTCCTACCGTGAATAACATCCAGCCGTAGAGAAACGCAACCAGATCGCCGTAAGCTTCGCGGAGGTAGATGTATTGTCCGCCGGAGTCGGGAAACATGGAGCCGAGTTCAGCGAAAGCGACGCAGGCGCACAGCGAAATCACTCCACCGAGCACCCACACCAGAAAAAATAACGTCGGATTCGGCAAGGGCCCGGCAATATCCTTGGCGGTTAGAAAAATCGAAGAGCCGATGATGCCGCTCACCAGCAGCAGTACCGAATCAAGAAGAGTCAGCCCGCGGACGAGACTCGGCTGCTGACCGGATGTTTCAGCGTCGGGGGGCAGGGAAGCGGGACCGGGGTTCATCAAGTTGTCGTGTGGTTCTTCATCCCATACCCAATTCATCAGAAGATTCTAGCGGCGTTCCGCAACGGCGACAGATCACGGCAGAGCAATCACCGCAGGTCAGCGGATCACTGACTTCCACAGCGCAGACAGGACAGTAAAACGCCGCCGTCGGGTTCCGGGCTTCTGTTGCTGCTTTCGGAGGGATCTCCATGAGCATGAACTATGAGCACGAAACTGTAGCACAATTCTCAGATGCGCTCCGAAAGCGTTATTCCGGCGGCTTCCGCAGGATCAGCTCGCCCTCAGTCGGCGGCAGCGAGAATGGAAATTGCCAGACTCTATCTTTCATCCAGACGCCGAGAATGAAATCTTCCCGGTCCTTCCACGGGCCGATCCATTTGTTGCTGGTCGCGAAGAAGACCCAGCCGTGGGCTTCAGGATTGCCCGGGTTCAGGGTTACCGCGTTGGGCTCGAGGCCTTGCGTGCTCAGAAACTCGATGAATTCGGCAGCTTCCTTTTCATACTCTCTCAACCGAGCCGTTTTTTCTTCGGTGATCTTGGGATTCTTCTTGATCTGGCGCTCGGTTTCGAAGACCAATGTATCCACGTCGTTCTGCAATTTGGTGGAAAGTTCCGTGGGATCCATGAAGCCCTCAAGAACGTCGTGATGACGAATAAAGTCGATCCGCACGTCCGCCGGAAACTCGAATCTGTTCTGACCGGTATAAGTCACGCTCACGTACACGCCGAGGAGGTGATAGAAGCGGCGCCGGCTCTTGGTAAGTTCCTGCGAATCCACGAGCAGCGTGATGGCGAGGTCATTTCCAGTCATCGTCCAGCGGTATCGTCCGTCCTCGCCGCGTTCGAATGCGCAACCGGGCGCGCCGGCCGTCCAGCGCACGGCGGGCAACTGCTTTTTTTTCTCCGCCTGGCCAAGCGTCGCCGCCAGAATCGTGTAAGCAGTGAACGCAAGTTTAGGCCAGAAAAAGTGGGAACGTGACATAAATGCAGAGTGTATCGCTTTTGCTCCAGCACCGTCACGGTCGAACGGTCGACCGGGCTCAGGATAGTGCGCAGAAAATATGTTAGATTGAAATTGGTGGGGCGCGTAGCTCAGGTGGTAGAGCAACGCCCTTTTAAGGCGTGGGTCGCAGGTTCGAATCCTGCCGCGCTCACCAAGATTTCAAGGTACTTAGTGGATTTCGGCAGGGTTGATGTCGGGCACCCAGAACGCTTTCTACGCAGTTGGGGCAGCGCTTCGCGCTTTCAGTTTCTCCGGACCGAGTGTACAAGATCGCGGTCTATGCGAATGACCGCGCTGACGATCTGGTGAACTAAGAGTCGGAAAACAGTAATCCGCCCGACGACACGTCAGCTGGTAGCCTTGAACTTCGCGACGATCGCCGTGATGTCATCGTGTTGTTCCTGAAAACTGAATCGCCGAACACAATCCACGATTGCGGACAACAAAGCCTGGCACGGCAGGTCTCGATGTTGCTGAAGCGATTCAATCAGACACTGCTCGCCAAATTCCTCTCCTCGCTCGTTACTGGCTTCGGTGATGCCATCAGTGTAAAGCGCAAGCACGTCCCCGGGAGAGAGCCGCTGCTCCCGCATCGAGCAATTCCATTCTCTGAACAGCCCGAGCAGCGTGCTGGTGGACTCGAGCCGATCCACCTTGCCGTCGCTTCGTAGCAAGAGACCTGACAAATGGCCGCAATTGACGTAGCGCAGTCGCCGCGTCGCCTCATCGTACTCGGCAAACAAAAGCGAGGCATAGGCGCTGTCGCCGGTGTTGTCATAGAAGAGGCGGTTCACGGACCGGAGCAACGCCTCGGGCTGATCGAAGGCCAGCGCCGACTGGCTCCGCAGGCTGGCCTGCAGATTCGCCATCAACAGAGCTGCGGCGATCCCCTTGCCGGAAACATCGCCGATGATCAACCCCAGCCGCTGCGGCCCGAGACTCAGGAAATCGAAATAATCCCCTCCCACCTGCCGCGCCTGTAGGCAGATACCCGCGTACTCTAGCGTTTTCAACTCCGGCTGAATCTGCGGAAACAACCGCGCTTGCACCTGTCGCGCTATTTCCAGTTCCTGGGCGATGCGGCGTTCGGATTCGAGTTTCTCGGCGTGCGCCTGCCGGCGCAACTCCAGGCTTTGCCTCACCTCATCGAACCCTTCCAGGCCAAACGCATTCCCGTCCGGATCCTCGAAACGCGCATAGGTGCCGCCCCACCCGGGCGTCTCCGGAGCAGTTAAGAAAGGAACACCGCGTTCGCTCCATTCTTTGTACTTGGCGTGGACATCTTCGGTCATGAATAGGACCCAACGGTACCCGCCAATCAGTTTGTATTCCGGCTGGTCGGGCTTTGGTTCAACCAGCGCGAGATTCGCGCTACCGTCGGGAGGCGCCACTTCGATCCAGGGTTCGCCGGTGGGAAGGCGTTGTTCTGTGATGAGTTCGAAGCCCAATTGTTGCAGGTAGAACCGCTTACTCACTTCCAGATCGCGGACGAAAACGACGATGTCCTGGATTGACAGGTAGGGCTCTTCGCGGCCCGGGCGAAGCACGGTCCGGTTCGCCCACGAGAGAAAGGCGTCGCTAGCCATCGGCGTGATTATAACGGACCCGATCGGTGTTGAAATCGTGTTGGCATCAGCTTGCAGCCTTCTGCTCGGCTCAGGATGATAATCCCGGGTGAGAGGGACCGTTTGGGCTATCGTTCTTTTTCGTGATGGCTCGGCGGCTATCTGCATCGAAACCTGGGTCGCTACAATCCAATCAAGACGATCTTAAGATAGCGAGTAATCGACATGGGGGTGTCATGGCCACTCTAGAGATTGCTTTCCTGAACACTCAACTGCAGGAGCGCAAGCGCCGCCTGGAAGAGGCGATTGCTTTTGCGCCGCAGAGGGCGGGGCTGGCCGGTCTTTTGCGGGACGTGGATTCTGCGCTGGAGCGCATGGACAAGGGCAGCTATGGGCTGTGCGAAACGTGCCATGACCCAGTGGAAGAGGATCGCCTGCTTGCTGATCCGCTGGTACGCTATTGCCTTGACCACCTGACTCCGCCTCAGCGCGATGCGCTGCAGCGAGACCTTGATCTGGCCTCGCAACTGCAACGCAACCTGCTGCCGCAAGTCGGGCTGGGGGTTGGCGGCTGGGAGACCAGCTTTCATTACGAACCGGTCGGGCCGGTGAGCGGCGACTACTGCGACCTGATTCCGTCCGATGAGCACCTGTTCTTCGTGCTGGGCGACGTCTCGGGTAAGGGCGTGGCCGCCTCCATGCTAATGACGCACCTCCATGCCTTGTTCCGCAGCCTGACTAAAATGGCGCTGCCGCTGGGCCAGATCGTCTCGCAAGCAAACCGCGTCTTCTGTGAAAGCGCGTTGGCTGGACAATACGCCACGGTGGTGTGCGGTCTGGCTAAGCCTACCGGGGAGGTGGAAATCCATAATGCCGGGCACTGGCCCGCGATCGTGGTTGGAAAAGGCGGCGTGCTGCGCATTGAATCCACAGGCTTGCCGCTGGGGATGTTTTGTGAAGTCGAGTTCTCCGCCACGCACCTGCAAATGGAAGCCGGCGACACACTGTTTCTCTACACCGACGGCCTTTCGGAAGCCCGCAACGCGAACGACGAATACGGCGTGGACCGCGTCACGCTCCTCGTGCGCCAGCAATCCGCGCGGCTTCCGGCTGAACTGATTAAAGCTTGCCTCGAAGACCTACGCTGCTTCGAAAAGGGGGGAGAGCGCTTCGACGACTTGACGCTGTTGGCGATTCGGCGAGTCAGCTCTTGACCCCATCCCGCGGCGAGCCGGGGGCGGAGTTGGTGAAAAGGGGAATTTTAAGTTCAACAATCGCGTAACACTGCCGATGGCTTATGACAATGCGCAGGCAGCCACCGGCAGCTACCGGACCCCCCGTGGGCAAAGCCGGGTATGCTGATGTAAAATCCAGTCGCTCACCAAAGCAAGTCACGCCCCTCGGAAAACTGGTTAAAAAAAAGGAGGTGGATATGAGACGCTGGATGCAGATAGGCCTTCTCATGTTGTGTGTACTGATCCTCTTGGCTTCGACTCCCGGAAAACCTGCGTGGCAGATGAAGGCTGATTACGTGGAAGCCTGCAGTTGTCATCTGTTCTGTCCCTGCTATTTCAACAAACATGCCGAGCACCCGCACTGCGAGTTCAATATGGCGGTCAAAGTGCGCGAAGGGCACTCGGGCAACACCAACCTGGCAGGGGCCAAGTACTGGTTGACAGGGGATCTTGGCGACGAGTGGGGCACAAACAAAAAAGGAGAATGGGTGGTGGTATCGTTCGACCCATCCACGAACAAAGACCAACGGGACGCTCTCGCGCCCATGATTCTCAAGACTTACGGTCTGGAATGGGGCGAACTGAAAGTGCAGGAAGCTCCGATCGAGGTTAGTCGGGCTGGAGATATCGTCAACGCCACGCTTGGTGGCGGTGAAATGGCCTCCATGAAGCTGAAGCGGGAGGCGGGGGCCGATGGCAACGGAGTGGTATTGAAGAACGTAAAATATTTCGGGGCCCAGAACAATGACGGCTTCGAAATGTACCGTTCCCTCAATCACAGCGCGAATGTTCAGGGACACAAATTTTCCTACTCCGACCGGAATGCTTTTCTGATTTCGATCGATACGCACGAAGGCGAGTCCGGCGGCATGTCAGGCAGCAAGTGAAAGGGCTTCGTTAGTTTCGCCCCCGCATTGGCGGGGGCTTTTTCATTGTGTGCCGAGCCGCTCGGCTACGACATTTCCAGTTCATTGTTTCCGCGAGTGCGCGAACGGTGACTGATACGATTGTTGCGGCTGTCAAAGTGTAGGAGATGTCTATGAAACCGAGGCAAAAATCGCGACTGCTAATCTGTGCCGTCCTCGTTCTAGCTTCCTATTCGTTTGCTCAGGAAACGGGACCTTTCGGGCTGCGGGCCGGGATGACCCGAAGACAGGTTCAGGAAATCGTCCCTGCGAATCGCATGCTGTCATCGAAGGGTGACGATTTTACCTACTCAACCGCTCCTCAGCCATATCCGCTGTTTGAGGAATACATCTTAACTTTTTCGCCTAAGTACGGACTAGTTCAGATTCAGGTCACTGCCAACTCTCTCGATGACGAGTCGGGCAGTTTGACGCAATCTAGGTGCAAAGAGATCCAGGCGGCTGTTAGCAAGAAATACGGTATACCCGACAGGAGTCAGCAGTGCGAATTGAAAGCCGAAAACGAGAAACCCTGCGCTTTACGGAAAGAGTTCTCGATGTGGGTCATTGGTTCTCCCCGAGCAGACCAGATCGGCAAAATTTCTCTAACCGCCTTTCTAATGCCAAGTGTTAAGAACCAGCGCGGGGAAGATGTGGTGGCGGGATGCAACGATCCGCACAAACTGTGGAGAGGCAGGATCCTGCTGGCGTATGAATTTGCTGATTACCCAAAGTACGAGGAGGAAGTGAAAAGGCACCCTCTATAGCCGCATCGATATTGCCCGCAAAGACCCCTAATTGATGACAAGATCCAGCGCAGCAGAGTTCTCACGGCGCAAAATATCATCGACAGGCAGGAGAAGATCATGGACGCCTAGCTCGGATCTCTGCCGGGAAGAGGTGGAGGCAATCTATTTTGCAAACAAGCTAGCGGTTGGAGCAGATTCGCAATGAGATGAAAGAACTGCAAGAGAACTAGCTCTCCTGCGTCGTCGGTATTGTCCCAATATTGCGTTGAAAAAAAGGTCCCCAGATCGTCTTCCCCTTCCCAGGAAAGAGACCAAAGGGACCACCGTCTAACTGGCGTCGAAAGTGTAGTACTGCACTGACTTTGGGGCAAGAGATATTTCCTGTCTGTCCTTATTCGGCTGCCTTTGATGAGCAAGAACGGATTGACCTGGGGAAACGGAATCTTCAGCTTATAGCAAATGAAGAGAATCAGGATCGCGGCCAAGTGTCGAAAAAATGAGACCCGGCAGGATGATATCGTTCGTTTGTCGGGCGCGAAAACATGTGGCTAAGGCCGCCGCCGATGATCGATTCGATGATGCCCGACTTCACGATAACGCCCGAGATTAGCCCGATGAGGACATACCAGATCAAGTGAAACATACTTTACCTCCAGCGTTGCCTTCAGAACGTCATCGTGCAGCGGAGAAACGAGTTGCGGTGTTTTCTCGGTTGCGAGTTCCGTCAACTTGCGGACCTTGTTCCCTAACCGCCAGTGCTGCTAATTCTTTCCACCGCTAAAAGCCTTTCGACTACATAATCCTCATTTCTACCGGTACGAAAAAGCTCGGGAAGCCAATCCGAGGTGAGACGCTTCCCGAGCTACTTGGTCCCCGGTTCTAAACCAAGGTCAAAATGAATCAACAAACAGAGTAGGGTCGGAGCTGAAAATCGTCTGTTCAATATTGAACACATCGACGGGTGATGGCGGGACTGGAAGCGTTGTTGTAATCAGGCCGAGCACTTGGCTAACTGAAGTGTCCGGAGATCCGAACTGCATGCTATGCTTTCCGGTCGCAACTGGCGAACCGAGGGGTAGCCGTGAAACTGGGGTCCATTACACAGGCAATCAGGGAAGAGATTTCAAAATTGAACCAGGTATTGCGATTGCTCGAAGGCGGGGCGAAGAAGACGACGCGGACACGACGCAAAATGTCAGCCGCAGGCAGGAAAAGAATTGCAGCCGCACAACGGGCACGCTGGGCGAAAGTCAGGGCAGGGAAGTAGGAGAGACTGACTGGCGCAGATTAAGGTGCGACTGAGAGCAAAACCCTGCCGCTCGAGGGCTTTCTTTGCTACCAGGGTTACGTTAAATCTGTAAATCTACAATAAAATTGCGCGGCATAATTTTGGAATCAGCAACTTGTTAGGCGTGGGTCGCAGGTTCGAATCCCGCCGCGCTCAGCAATCCAACTATCTCCCGGGCGCTGACCCACGAACCGGAGTCCGTCCTCAACCGGATTTTTCGCCGGCAATGTAAATTAGATGAAATGGTCACTATCCGCTGCAGTGCCCTGCTGTTTGACATGGACGGCGTGCTGATCGATTCCACTCCAGCGGTCGCGCGAGTGTGGCATCGGTGGGCGGTTGAACATGGCTTCGATCCAGAGACCGTTGTCCACATGGCGCATGGTCGCCCGAGTCGAACCACAATCCGCGAACTGCTGCCCGACGCGAACCCGCATGATATTGACCGCGAAGATCGCCAGGTCGAGCGCTGGGAAATGGAGGATCTCGATGGCGTGGTCCTGCTGCCGGGCGCTCGGCAACTTCTGGACATCCTGCCTGCGGAACGCTGGACCATTGCGACCTCATGTACCCACCCGCTGGCCGAGGTGCGTTTGCGGGCGGCGGGCCTCCCCATTCCCAGGAACATCATTACATCGAGCGATGTGAAGAACGGGAAGCCGGATCCTGAGCCTTACCTGAAGGCGGCGGCGAAGATGAGGTTTGCCGCATCGGACTGCATCGTGGTAGAAGATGCGCCGGCTGGAATTCGCGCGGGGAAGGCCGCTGGTGCCAGAGTGATTGCATTCCTTACAACCATGCCCCGCCGTGATCTCGAAGACGCCCGCGCCGATTGGATCGTTCAAAACTGCGCTGACATCGCCGCATCGACCGCGTCCGATAACGGCGGCCTCCATCTGAGACTCTCGCTTTGAAGTCTCAACTTTTCACAAGAAGCCATTTGCGCGCGCCCATCCGCTCAACTAGAATCCTCGGTTCCTTGGAAGTTGCCCGCAAGAGCAGGCTTGATGTGACCCGGGCCGCTCCGAACCTTCTCAATCGCGATCTAGAGAATCGCAACAGGCAGGTTTCGTGATCATCGGTGTACCGAAAGAAATTTATCCTGGGGATCGGCGGGTTGCGCTCGTGCCGGCAGTTCTCCCGACGCTGACCAAAGCGGGTTTCGAAGTCCACATACAGACCGGCGCTGGAATCGAGGCCGGCTATCCCGATTCCCAATACGCCGACAAGGGCGCAAAGCTCGTCGCAGACCGCGCTGCAGTGTTTGCCGCTGACATTATTGTGCAGATACTTTGCTACGGTTCCAACGACGTGACGGGGAAAGAGGATGTGCCGTTTTTTCGCCGCGACCAGATCCTCATCGGATTTCTGCGCCCCTTCGGCTCGTTGGATGTCGTGCAGGAAATCGCGCGCGCTGGCGTGACCGCGTTTTCCGTCGAGTTGATGCCCCGCACCACCCGCGCCCAAAGCATGGACGCGCTCTCCTCGATGGGAACCGTCTGCGGATACAAGGCGGTGCTGGTCGCGGCCGATTCCCACCCGCGCATCTTTCCCATGCTCACCACCGCGGCTGGAACCGTCACACCCGCCCGCGTGTTTGTGATCGGCGCTGGCGTTGCCGGACTGCAAGCGATTGCGACCGCGCGTCGCCTGGGCGCGGTGATTTCCGCTTACGATTTAAGGCCGGCGGCGAAGGAGCAGGTGCAGAGTCTCGGCGGACGTTTTGTCGAGCTTCCCATCGAGGCGAAAGACGCGCAGGACGCTCGCGGATATGCCACTGCGCAGGATGAAGATTTCTACCGGCGGCAGCGCGAGTTGCTGGGAAAGGCAGTCCAGGAAAGCGATGTGGTGATCACCGCGGCTGTGATTCCGGGAAAGAAATCGCCGGTACTCGTGACCGAAGACATGGTGAAGGCAATGGCGCCGGGTTCGGTAATTGTCGACCTGGCGGCCGAACGTGGCGGTAACTGCGAGATCAGCGAAGCGGGCAAGACCGTCGTCAAGCATGGCGTGACCATCATCGGAGCGATCAACGTGGCCGCCGGCGTGCCTTATCACGCGAGCATGATGTATGCCCGCAACATCACTGCTTTCCTGACGCATCTGATCAAAGATCAAAAGTTGAATTTGAACCTGGAAGATGAAATTGTTCGCGAGACTCTGCTCACACGCGGTGGCGAGATTGTGAACGCCCGGGTCCGCGAGTTCTTTACCTTGCCCGCTCTGGCACCGTGATCGTGTGGAGTGACGGGCGTCACGCCCCTCCCGCGTTTCGGCTAATACGGAGGAAAGATGAACAGCAGTTCGAACCTAATCAACGCACTGTTTATTTTTGTGCTCGCGGGATTCATCGGATTTGAAGTGATCCGGCGAGTCTCGCCCCTGTTGCATACTCCGTTGATGTCGCTTACCAACGCATTGGATGCGATCGCGGTTGTGGGTGCGATTCTTCTCGTAGGCGAGCATAAGAGCACGCTCTCCACCGTTTTCGGATTCATCGCTGTGGTCGCGGCCACCAGCAACATTGTCGGGGGCTTCCTGATCACCGATCGCATGTTGAAGATGTTCAAATCCAGTCGTCCCGCGGCCACACCGGCGGCCAAATCGGTGGGCAAGTAATGACCACCGATCTCGCAGGAGGCCAGGTCATCATTGAGCTCTTATATCTCATCGCGAGCGTGCTGTTTATCCTCTCGCTGAAGTGGATGAGTTCGCCGACCACGGCGCGCCACGGCATCTGGGCGGGCGAAATCGGCATGCTGCTGGCCATCTGCGGCACGCTGCTGCACCACGGCATCGTGGACTACAAGCTGATCTTCATTGCGCTTGTACTAGGTACCATCATCGGCGTACCGCTGGGGGAGGTGGCGATGACTGCGGTTCCACAGCGAACCGCGCTCAGTCACGCTTTTGGCGCACTGTGCGTGACGCTGGTCGGCTCGGCCGAGTTTTACCTGCGCGCCCCCGATATCTCCCGTTTCATGATGGCGGTGCTGTCGCTCGAGGTCATTCTCGGCGGCTTGACCGTAACCGGGAGCCTGATGGCTGCCGGCAAGCTGCAGGAAATTCTGCCGCAGCGGCCGCTGACTTACAAAGGCCAGAACCTCGTCAACTTTCTGCTCCTCGCGGGCGCTCTCGCGATCGCTGTAACTCTGGTCCTGCATCCCGAAGCCCGATCACTGTTTCCGTTCATGATCCTGATCGCGCTGACGTTCGGCGTGTTGCTGATCATCCCCATTGGCGGCGCGGACATGCCGACCGTTATTTCGTTGTTGAACGGCTATGCCGGTCTATCGGCGGCGGCCATGGGTTTCGTCCTTGATAGCAAGCTTCTCATCATCGCCGGCGCGCTGGATGGATCGTCGGGCCTCATCCTCTCCATCATCATGTCGAAGGCTATGAACCGCTCCTTCACCAATGTTTTGTTCGGGGCTTTTGGTCAGGTACAAACTGCGGCCGCCGCGGGAGAAGAGGCCAGACCCGTTCGCAGCGCGACCCCGGAAGAAGCCGCAGCCATCCTCTCCTCCGCGAACCGGGTCATCGTGGTTCCCGGATACGGCATGGCAGTAGCCCAGGCTCAGCACAAAGTCCGCGAACTCTACGATGCCCTGACCAAGCGCGGAGTGGACGTGCGTTTTGCCATTCACCCCGTTGCCGGACGCATGCCCGGCCACATGAATGTGCTGCTCGCCGAAGCCGATATTCCGTACGACCGCCTGATTGAGATGGAAGAGATCAATAGCGACTTCCCTCAAACCGATGTCGCCCTGGTGATTGGCGCCAATGACGTCACCAACCCTGCCGCCCGCTCCGATGCTTCCAGCCCCATTTAC
>Ga0210402_10000727_pt1 | contig 35831 bp, 31 predicted proteins | sample IncBWC7MmetaG_FD_161055 | JGI IMG/M metagenome (GOLD analysis project Ga0210402, IMG submission 161055) | Forest soil microbial communities from Barre Woods Harvard Forest LTER site, Petersham, Massachusetts, United States - Inc-BW-C-7-M | ecosystem: Environmental > Terrestrial > Soil >...
ATTTGGCGGCGAGCGCGGAAAGGCCCTCCTGCAACTCCGCGCCGCGAGCCCGGATGTTTTCGAGAAGCTTTTCGTCTTCGACAACGTTAAGAAATTCGAGCGCAGTGGCGCAGGCGAGCGGGCCGCCTCCGAACGTGGTGCCATGCATGCCGGGCGAGATACGCTGGGCGACGGTTTCTGAAGTAAGGACAGCGCCGAGGGGAAGGCCGGCGGCGAGCGGTTTGGCCACCACTGCAACGTCGGGCTTCGAGGAAAATTTCTGGTACGCAAAATAGCGGCCGGTGCGTCCCAAGCCAGACTGAATTTCGTCGGCTATCAGGAGCGCGCCGTTTTTTGTGGCGAGGGCACGCGCGCGGTTCCAAAATTCCTCGCTGACCGGATAGATTCCACCTTCGCCCTGAATGGTTTCGAGCAAGATGGCGCAGACGGTGTCATCAAATTTTGCTTCGAGATCAGCGAGGTCATTGAAGCAGACAAACTCGATGCCAGGGACGAGAGGAGCGAAAGGAAGACGGTATTTTTCGGTGGCGGTGGCGCTCACGGCGCCAAATGTGCGGCCATGGAAGGAGTTTTCGAGCGCGAGAATGCGGTGCTTGCGGGCCGGGGAGCCGGGCGCGTCGGCGGAAGTTCGGCCGTAGAGACGCGCCAGCTTGAGAGCGCCTTCGACGGCTTCCGCGCCGCTATTGGAAAAGAAAACACGGTCAAGGCCTGACCATTGCGCGAGCTTGCGGGCAAGAGGGCCTTGATATGCGTTGTGAAAAAGGTTGGAAAGATGAATGGCCCGCGCGGATTCGCGGCGAATGACCTTGACGATGCGCGGATGAGCGTGCCCGAGCGCATTGACGGCGATGCCGCCGAGGAAATCCAAATACTTTTTGCCGCGCGAGTCGTAAACATAGCAACCGCGCCCATGCGTGAAGACAATAGGCTGACGCTTATAGGTCGGGAGAAGATATTGGTTGGCATCGCGCAATATGGCAGCCGCCTTCGATGCGCGAGGAGACGCTTTCTTCACCTTTTGCGAAGCGGAACCGACTGTCCTGTTTGTGCCGTGCTTGCGCATCACGCCGCCGAAAGAGCCGCGTGAGCGTTGGAAAGAGGCTCGCGGAGAACGCGCGTACCAGGAATCGACGAAGAGTGCTCTTCCGCACCGGATTCCGCCGAGTGAAATGCCAGGAGAAGGGCATCCTGGGCCGTGCCACCGACGATGCGAACTTCGCGGACGCCGCCTTCGAGGGCGCGTTTGGCGGCCTCCAGCTTGAGAATCATTCCTCCGGAGACAACGCGGCACTGGACGAGGCGCTCGATTTCTTCGCAGGTAATGGCGGAAAGGACTCTTTCTCCGTCGAGGACACCGGCGACGTCGGTGAGATAAATCAACTGGTCGGCACCGAGAAATTCGGCGCAAGCGGCGGCCATGTGATCGGCGTTGATGTTGTACAGCTCGTTGTCGGAACCGAGACCGAGGCAGGGAGCGACGGGAATGAGCCGCTCTCGCCAGAGCGATTCGATGAAAGCGTTGTTCATGCCCGTGAGATAACCGACAAAGCCGAGGCTGCCTGGTATTTCACCATGGGACATCGGCTCAGCAAGAAAACACTGGGCATCCGCGGCGGAGACGCCAATCGCGGGATAGCCTTCCGCGGAGATTGCGGCGGCCAGTCGCTTGTTCAGGAGGCCGGCGAAAACCATGACGGCTGCGTCGCGCGTTTCGCGGTCGGTGACGCGAAGGCCAGAGACAAACTTGCTTTCGATGCCCATGCGCTTGAGGGCTTCGGTGAAAGCGCGGCCGCCGCCATGCACAACGAGAATCTCGTGGCCTTCGAGGGCGAGGGCCGCGACCTGACGCGCCAGCGAGCGGATGGTGGCGCCGTCTTCCAGCAAAGCTCCAGCGAACTTGATCACGGTTTTCATTGAAGTGCGGTTTTCTCCTCGATACCCAAGATGTGATTGTAATTCTGAACGGCCTGGCCGGCAGCGCCTTTGCCAAGGTTGTCGAGGCAGGAAACGACGATTAGACGCTGGCCAGATTTGTCCAGGACAAATCCGATGTCACAAAAATTCGTGCGCGCGACGTGCTGCAGCTCGGGCAGAGAGCCCGCGGGCCAGATGCGGACCATGGACCGCCCGGCATAAAACCTGCGGTAGCAGGCCTCGATGGCATCGGCGGATTGTTGCGCGGAAAGCGTGACATAGATCGTGGAAAGAATGCCGCGAGCGAGAGGGAGCAAATGTGTTGAAAAAATGAGCTGCGATTCCGCGAGGCCCGTATGTTCGAGAATTTCCGGCGTGTGACGGTGAGAGAAAAGATTGTAGGCCTTGAAGTTTTCGTCGACTTCGACGAACTGCAAATCGCGCCTGGGGTCTTTGCCGGCACCGCTGGCACCGGATTTGCAATCGCAAACGACATTTTGATCAGAGGCAATCCAGCCAGCTTCGGCGAGCGGGCGAAGCGCGAGGATGACGCTCGTGGCGTAGCAGCCGGGATTGGCAACAAGGCGGGCTTTGGCAATTTCCTCGGAATAGAGCTCGGGAAGTCCGTAGACCGCTTCGCCAAGGTAATCCGCGTGCGGAGCGGGCAACTTGTACCAGGAAGTGAACGTTTCCGGGGCGCGAAAGCGGAAGGCGCCGCTCAAATCCACAACGCGCAAGCCAGCTTCAAGAAGCGCGGGGGCCAGCTCCGCGGAGACTTCGTGAGGAGTGGCGAGAAAAGCGGTTCCCGCCGTAGTAGATGCGATGGAGTCGAGAGAGAGAGGGCGCAGTGGAGCTTGTCCCCAACCGCGGAATTGCGGAAAGAGTTCAGCAATACATTTGGCGCCGCGCGTTTCACGGACATAGAAAGTTGTGGAAGCGACATGGGGATGGCGCAGAAGAATGCCCGCGAGCTCGAGGCCCGTATAGCCGGTGACACCAACGACGGCGACTTGGCGAGTATCTCTCATTTCACCAGCGCTTCAATCTTCTTTTGAAGGGAATCGCGAGTTCGCTTGTTGGGCGTGATGATGAGGACGGTGTCATCGCCGGCGATGGTGCCGGCAATTTCTGGAAATTTTGAGGCGTCCACGGCGGCGGCGAGAGGCTGAGCGCCGCTGGGAGGTGTTTTCAGAACCAGCAAATTTTCCGCCGGGCGAATGTCCAGAAGGAATTCGCGAAGCGCGCGCGCAAGTGGAGGAAGAGGGGGCGCACCGTTGTCCTCGGGAAGAACGGTTTCAGGTTTGTAGCCCTCGTGCGTCTTGACGAGCCGCAACTCCTGGAGGTCCCGGGAAAGGGTCGCTTGTGTGACGCGCATCTTCTGCTGGGCGAGGCGGCGGCGAAGCTCTTCCTGGCTGACGATAGGCTGACCGCTGACCAGCCGGAGAATCTGGCCGTGGCGAAATGTTTTCCCTGCGCTCATGCTCTTACAAATATACAGACTCCTGCATTTTTATACAATTGTTTTTGAATAAAGACAATCGATCTTTCGCAGGACGGGTTCGGGAGGCATTGACGGGTGCGGTACGGGGTGCGAGAAGAGGCTATACAGGATTCGCAACCTTTAGCGGAAGGAGACTGGATTTTCAGGGCCAGGAGTGGTTACCTATCCTCTCAGCCTCAGATTGCGCATCCAATGGCTATATCGTGCAAAGTAACGGGATGTAAGAACGACTCGCCGCCAGCTCTCGCGGAACAGCAGGTGTGCGTCCTCCACTTCACGCTATCGATCGAGGGAAGTTGCGCGGAGATGAGGCGGGAGACGGCGCTGGGAAATGCTCCGCACGAGCGGCAAAAAGAGATCATGCGTTTCATCACGGACAACGGAGAACGCCTGGCGCGCGTGGCGACGAGCGGTCTGCACCTCACCGATGATTTGAAAGCGAGAATTCTGAGCACATTCCTGACGCTGATGAACCTGCGCGAAAACCTGGACAGGTCGAACATGCGAAGCTCCTTCGGACGGACCGGGCACACTCGCTGAAGCCGGAACAAGCAACTTCCCTTTCATAGAAGAGAATCAGGCGCCAATGTAGCGTGCGTAGAGGGAACGCGCGACGGCGGGATCCTTGCTGCCCTTGAGAATGGCACGGCCATCTGCAAAGACTGTCATTTGATATGGGTCAACCCGAAAGCAGAGCAGAAACTCGTTCTGCCGGACATCGGGGAGGGTGGCCGCGAGCCTCGCCCGCAACGCTGCTAGATCCAACGATCGGCCGCGCTCATGAATTTGCACGGAATCGCGGCCGCACAGAGTGATATGTGGCTGGGCTTGTCCCAGGAGATAAGAGAATTCGCGGCGGGCGCAAGCGCGGCAAGTGGGGTTTTGGGCGACACCGACGGATTGGAAGCGCCCGCTCCAAACATCACAAGAAATTAGCCGGCCGTGCAGAGCCTCCTCGCGACCCGCGAGTAGCTTGAGGGCTTCGGCCACTTCAAGTGAGGCGATGAGGTTGACGATGGGGCCGAGGACGCCAACAGTGTCGCACGTTTCTTCGAGGCCATGGCCGTTGGATGAGGCTTCGAGGAGGCACGCGAGGCAAGCCGTGACGCCGGGGCGAACGGTCATGGTGACGCCGTAGCTGGCAACGGCGGCGGCATAAATCCAGGGACGAGCGTGTTGGATAGCGTAGTCATTGACGAGGAAGCGTGTCTCGAAGTTGTCGGTGCCGTCGAGAATCAAGTCGAAAGCACTGAGCAGCTCTTCTGCATTGGGGGGGCCTACATCAGCTACTACACCTTCGACGGCGACACTCTCATTGATGGCGCGGAGCTTGCGCTCGGCTGCGACGGCTTTAGGAAGAGCGGCGCGCGCGTCGTCCTCGTCAAACAGGGTCTGTCGTTGCAAATTGGAGGGCTCGACAAAATCGCGGTCAATTACCCTGACGCGACCGACTCCAGCGCGCACGAGGAGACCAGCGGCAGCCGCGCCAATCGCGCCGCAGCCAACAATGACGGCGCGGGAGCCGAGCAAGCGCTGCTGCCCGGCTTCGCCGATCCCGGCGAAAAGCATCTGGCGCGAGTACTTTTCCTGGAGCGAATCAAGCACGTATGGGCCCGGTGGTTCTGAGTCCGTCATCGTCCCTCTTGCTTCATCATAACGCTAGAGATAGCGGGATAGGCAACGGCCTTGTGCTACGCTTCGTCTTAGCGATAGTGAGCATGAAATCTTGGTGTGACAAAGGTTTGCGGAGAATTGCCATCCTCGCGCTGCTCGTGGTAGCGGCGAGGAGTTACGGACAGGCACAGACGGCGACCACGGGGCAGACGTCTCCTGCGGGAGCACCCGTGGTTGCGGTGCGGATAGTCACAGAAGATGGCCGCGTTCTCTCCGAATCGCCCTCAGGAGCTGCCGTCGAGATTGGGAAACCGTTGGATCGGGACCAGGTGGCGCAGAGCATCCACGCACTTTACGGGACGGGTGATTACGAGGATTTGAAAGCGGTCGCAACTCCTGGTGGCGGCGGAGTACGGCTCGATTTCGTGGTTCGCGAGAATCTCTTTTTCAACAAGGTGCTGATTGAGGGGCTGACGGCCCCTCCAACGGATGCCTCCGCCGCTGCGGCCATGCAGCTTTCACTTGGCCGGCCATTCCGGCAAGAAGATGTGGACGAAGGGCTCCGCCGTCTGCGCGATGTGTTGAAGGAGGAGGGTCTGTATGCAGCGCAGGTCTCCGCAGAAAACGTGCCGCACCCGGACACGCGTGAGATGGACATCTTAGTCCACGTTAAGCCCGGGCCACGGGCGCGCTTGGAGTCTATCGACCTAAAGAACGGCACGGAGTTTCACGATGTAGAACTTCTCTCCCGACTGAAGATGAAGGCCGGAGAAAAGGTGACTACGGCTCGCATACAACGCGGGACCGGCCGGATTCGAAAGTTTTTGGTAAAGAAAGGCCACCTTAGCGCCAGGGCGACAGTGCGTCGAGGGGAGTACAACACGGCCAAGAACACGGTACCGCTGGAGCTCGAGGTCACGGAAGGGCCGCGAGTACAAGTGGCGGTGACGGGAGCAAAATTTTCAAAAGGAGACTTGAAAAGACTGATCCCCATCTATCAAGAGGGCGCGGTGGATGCCGACCTGCTGGAAGAGGGGAAACGGAATCTTCGTGAACGGCTGGAGCGCGATGGATATTTCGACGCTCAAGTGAATTACACAATGGCAACGACGGAAGTGCAGGGCAAGCAGCAGAAGACAAAGGGCGCGGAAGAACTAATTACGTATCACATCGAGCGGGGAGACCGGCACCGCTTGGCGGGGATTGAAATTGCCGGCAACCATTACTTCAGCGCAGAGCTGTTGCGGAGCCGGCTACAAGTGTACGGCGCCGCATTCGGTTCGCGCGGACGGTTTAGCCGGCGGTTGATCGAGTCGGACGTGGATTCGATGCGCGGCCTCTATGACGCAAACGGGTTTCTGAATGCCACGGTGGATGGGCAAATCCTGGACAACTACAAAGGCAAGGAAGGTGACATCTTCGTCCGATTCGTGATCCAGGAAGGCGAGCAGACGCGCGTGGCATCCATCACCATTGAAGGCATCCACGCGTTCAAAGAAGAGGAATTGCTGGGTGTGATCGGATCCACGCCGGGGCAGCCGTACTCTGATTTCAACGTCGCGACGGACCGGGACAATATTCTCGCAATGTATTTCAATGAGGGATTTCCGGAGGCGAGTTTTACGTCGACGGCAGAACGTGTCACTCCGGAAAAGGATGAGAGCGGGAAGGAAGGGACGAAGACAGGTGCCACTGGAAATCGTACGAGCCAGAAAAGGGAGATAGAACAGGAAAAGAGCGCAAAGCTGGAAGCGGCCCAGGCGGCGCCGGTGCGTCTCGCCTACCGGATCACGGAAGGGCCCCAGACGCGCGTGCGGCGAATTCTTTTGAGCGGTTACAGCCATACGAGGTCGAGGGTCATTAATCGAGAAATTCAAGTCAAGCCGGGAGCGCCGCTGCGCGAGGGGGACGTGGTTGAATCGCAGCGGCGGCTTTACAACCTCGGCGTATTCAACCGGGTGACGATCGAACCGCAGAATCCGACTGGCTCAGACCCTGATAAAGATATCGTCGTTTTGGTAGAGGAAGCCAAGCGATACACGATGGCCTATGGCGGAGGGTTTGAAGTACAGCGTCTAGCGAGTACGACGGATCCAACCGGTGGACAGTTTCAGGCTGCGCCGCGCGGGATTTTTGAGCTGACCAAGGTAAATCTGACGGGACGCGCTGATTCGCTTTCGCTGAAGTTGCGCGGGAGCACCATCGAAGACCGCGCTCTTCTGGGCTATTCCATCCCCAACACTTTTGGGAGCCCCCATTACAGCTCGCAGGCAACGGCATACACGGAAAAAACCCAGGATATCAACACCTTCACCGATATGCGGTATGAAGGGTCGGTGCAATTGACGAGCCAGCCGACGCCGTTCACCACGGTGCTGTACCGCTACGCGTTCCGCAAGGTTCTGGTTTCGAACTTAAATGCACATATTTCTCCCGAGGAAATTCCCTTGTTCGAACAGCCGACTCTGGTGTCTGAGTTTGGCATAACCTGGCTGCGCGACAAGAGAGATAATCCCGCGGATGCCAGCAAAGGAAGTTCCAATAGCGCGGATTTCAACATCGCCAGCACGAGCATCGGTTCGAGCGCGAGTTTTCTGCGATTTTTTTTCCAGAACTCGACGTACCATCCAATCAAACGGAGATTCAGCTTTGCACGGTCGTTCCGGATAGGCATTCTCGAGCCGTTCGCCAAGACCGAGTCACTCTCGTTCCCGCCCCCGACGGCGACACAGTGCACTGGGACGACGGTCGCGCCGGGTCCGGCCCCGGAAATCATCCCTCTGCCGGAACGCTTTTTTGCCGGCGGGGGCACATCTCTCCGCGGATTTGCGCTGAATCAAGCTGGCCCGCGTGATGCGTGCACGGGATTCCCCGTGGGCGGCCAGGCCATGCTGGTGTTCAACCAGGAATTTCGCTTCCCTATGCGGTTGCCATACATTGGGACACAACTGGGTGGGGCCCTGTTCTACGACGGGGGAAACGTGTACAGCCGTCTCGATCGCATCACCTTTCGCGCGTACTCCCCCAAGCCGGTGTTCGTCCTGCAGGATCCCTCGCTGCCGCCGAGTGCCACGAATCCCACGCTGTGTGTTTCGAACTGCACGAACGAACTGAATTATTTCGCGCACACCATCGGAATTGGCATCCGGTATGCCACGCCCGTTGGTCCGATTCGAGTCGATCTGGGGTATCAACTGAACCGCCCGTTTTTTGTGGTGCCTTGCGTTCCAAGCACAGCGGGAGTGCCGGCAACTCCGGCGTGTTTTAAAGGCGCGCAGCTCCCAAGGCTGCAGATCTTCTTCAATTTGGGGTCGACCTTCTGACACGCCGAGGACTGATTTTCGGATTTTGCGCGACGTTTTTTCTGTGGGGCGCAGCTTCGTTTCTCGCCGCGCAGGAAGTTGTGGATCGCATCGTGGCGCGCGTGGAGAACGACATCATCTTACTCAGTGACGTTAGGGAACTGAAGGAGTATCAGGAGCTGGTGGAAGGCAAATCCGAAAGTGAAAGCGTGATTCTGGATCGACTCATCGATCAGTGGATTGTGCGTTCAGAAGCCGAGCTGTCCCAGTTTCCGCGGCCCGGGGAAACGGAAATCGATGGCGGGGTTTCGCGGGTAATGAAGTCCTTTGACTCTGCCGGGGAATATGAAGCACGAAAAAAGAGGAGCGGCTTGAGCGACCCGGAAGTCCGCAAGATAGTAGCCGCACAACTATATCTGAGCAATTACCTCGATTCCCGGTTTCGCCCATCGGTACAAATCGATAAAAAGGCAATTGAGGACTTCTATCAGAACACGGTCGTGCCGCGAGCGAAGGCGCGTGGGCAGGAGCCTCCGACGCTGGATGCCGCGAGGGACATCATCCAGGAAGCCCTGGTACAGCGCGACATAAACGAACAAGCGGATCGCTGGCTAAAAGAAAGCCGCGACCGGTTGCATGTTCAAAAGTTTCTCGAAGAAGGGGCAAAATGAAGGTCAGGAAGCGGCACCCGATCTGGAACTGGGTGATCCACACGCCCTGGGTGCTGGCGGTCATTGCGATTTTATCCGTGATTGCTTTCTTCGGAAGCGGAACGGGAAATCCAATACTACAGCGGTGGATCGTTCATGGCTTGGAGAGGGCCACCGGCGGCCGCGTCGAACTTCGGACGATTTCCATCCAGTGGCTTTCGTTGCGAACGACTCTGAAAGGTTTAGTAATTCACGGGAGCGAACCGGCCGGCACGCAGCCTTTGTTCTCCGCGGAGGAGGTGCAAGCGAGGCTCCAGATCGATTCCTTCTGGGGCCGAAAAGTATCGTTGAGCGAACTACTTATTAAGAAGCCACAGCTGCATGTACGGGTCGGAAGAGACGGTTCGACAAACGTTCCGGCTCCGCCGCCTGCTAGGGGTTCCAGGAAATCGCTGCGCGAATCCTTGTTTGATCTGCGTGTGCGCCAGGTGAAGATCGAAAACGGGTGGATGCTGTACAACGAATTGAAAGTGCCCCTTGCCGTGGAAGGCGGTGACATGCGGCTGTCGCTCGACGAGGGAGGCACGCCCGAGCATCCTTTGTATCTGGGCGATCTCGAATGGCAAGCCGTTCGATTCACAGCCAAGAAAATAGCGCCCGTCACTGGAAATCTCTCCGCGAAATTTACTTTGTGGCGCGGAGGATTCACGCTGGAACAAGGGATGCTGACCGCTGGTCGGTCGCACCTGGATGCCCATGTGGAAATCACCGATTTCGCAAAACCGCAGTGGAGTTTCCGTTATCGCGGCTGGGTCGAACTGCAGGATATACGGGAGACCCTGCGATCACCGCAGACACCGACCGGACACGTGGATGTGCGCGGGGAAGGAACGTTTGCGGACGGCCAATACAAAGGCACGGGCAGCTATGCGGGACGAGACATCCAGCTGAGTTACGACGTTTTTCACGCCGCGGGACTTACGAGCCGCGGCAGCTACAACATCAACAATGATGGCCTGGTGGTGCCAGACTTCCTCGCGGAAGCGTTTGGCGGAACCGTGAAAGGGAAAGTGACGTTGCGCTTCGCGGGCGTGCAGTTCCGTGCGGAAACTCACATACAGGACGTGCGGCTTGCGGGAGTGTTCCCCGCGATAGAGCATCCCGGCTTTCCGATCGATGAACTTCACTGGGACGCGCTGCTTAGCGGAGACACCATCGAAACGTGGACCAATGCGTTTGAGCATTTCGAACTTGGCGGCAAGATGGAATGGTCCCCGGGAGGCGTATTGGCGGCGGGCCACTTGCCGGTGACCGCAAGCTGGCAAATACACTACCGATATGATTCCCAGGTTTTCGCGATTAGCGCGGGTGAGTTCGAAACGCCGTCGTCACGGGGAACGATTACCGGTGTTCTGGCGCCGCGCGATTCCACCCTCGACGTACATTTCGAAACAGGAGCGCTGGAATCCTACAAGGATTTCATCGATGCCATTCGCGGAGCCAAGCGAAATTCCGTGGATGCGATTAAGGAAATCTCCGGCAGCGCGCAATGGGACGGCAAGATTACGGGTCCCGGCGGGCATTCGACTTTTAGTGGCCACATTCACGGGGAACGAGTGCGCTATGACGGTTTAGCGCTGGATTCCCTCGAAAGCGACTTCATCTATTCTTCCAAGCAGCTGGCACTCGAACGCGGCCACCTGCGATTCGGGGCGATGGATACTCAGATCGAGGGAACCCTCAACCTGAGTGACTGGAGTTTTCTGCCAGACAACGAGTGGACGGCCGATGTGAACTTCGATAAAGCCCCGGTCGAGACAATTCAGAAATTCGCTGGCTGGAAATACCCGGTGCAAGGCGTGCTGAGCGGACAATTGCACGGGCATGGAACGCGGGTAAAACCTGGCATCACGGGGCTATTCGATCTCGCAGAAGGAACAGTCTATGGCGTGTCTTTCAATCGCCTGCGAGGCCAGCTAAACCTCGTCCCTGGCGAAGTGCGTATCGCAGACGCGGAGTTGCGCATATTCGCTCCTGGAAAAGAGAATGGCCGGGGCGCGGGCATCATAACCGGGACGGCAGGATATCGTTTCGCCGACCAAAACGTAACGGCGGACCTGGTGGGTGCATCCCTGCCGCTCGAGAATATAGAGAAGTTGCAATCGGTGCGGCTGCCGATTGGCGGAGTTGTCACATTTCGTCTGAAAGCGGGTGGCCCGCTTTCCGCGCTACAAGGCGATGGGACGTTCCGGGTGGTGGATTTTCGCGTCGGGCAGGACGTGATCGGGAGCTTTGACGGGAGTTTCAATTCCGATGGACGTACCGCAAAGCTGGAACTTGGCTCGGCGATGGCCACGGGCGGGATATCGGGCGAGGTCACACTCGGGCTGGCAGAAGCTTATGCTCTAAATGGAAGAGTCTCGATCAAGAACATCGCCCTAGATCCTTTCCTAATAACGGCTTTGCACCTGAAGCAGTTTAACGGGCACGGAGTCGCTGACGGTGACATCACCGTGACCGGCGAATTGAAGCACCCAGAGAAAATCGTCGCGGATGCCAAGTTTTCGCGGCTCACACTGAATTACGCGAACGTGCAATTAGAAAACGTGGGTCCTATTCATCTGCGCTCTTCGAAGGAGAGCCTTGAAATCGATCAAGCCACGTTTAAAGGGATCGATACAAACATCGGTATCGCTGGTGCGGTGAAATTTGCAGGTCTGGGAAGCCTTGGATTGAGACTGAATGGCGCCCTCGACCTGCGTCTGCTTACGGGATTCGTACCATCGCTGGAGGCGAGCGGTCCTGCACAGATTAACGCGTCTTTCGAAGGATCGTTCGACCGGCCGCGCATCACGGGTAGAGTGCACATTGAAAGCGCCTCGGCGCGAGTCGCTGATTTTCCGACGGGGATGAGCAACATCAAGGGCGATTTGGTCTTTGACTCCACGCGGCTATTTTTCGAAAACCTCACGGCCGAATCAGGCGGTGGCACACTGCATATGACCGGCAGCGTCAACTACGTTGAAACTCCGCTCCGCTTCGACGTGACCGTGCGCTCGGATCGCGTGCGGATTCGTTATCCCGAAGGAATGAGTTGGCAGGCCGGTGGAACGCTGCGGCTTACGGGAACACCTTCGTCCGGCGTGCTTTCGGGAAAGGTGGTGATTGAACGGGTGACGCTGACGCAGGGTCTCGAGGTTGCTGGAATGCTTGTATCGTCCAAAGGGAGCATCTCCGGTCCATCGACGAGTTCATCCTTCTTGCGGAACTTGCAATTCGATATTGCGGCTCTTTCCGGGCCTGGCGCGCTCATGGAATGGCCGGGCGCCGAGCTGGAAGCGGAAGCAAACCTTCGTGTGCGCGGCACGTGGGAGCATCCCATTCTCCTCGGGCATATTCATATTCTTTCGGGCGACATGACCTTTCACGGCGACAGGTATCGCGTGACGCGCGGGGACATGAACTTTGCCAATCCGTTCCGCCTCGACCCGGTCCTGAACGTGGAAGCAACCACTACGATCCAGCAGTACGAGATCACACTCAATTTTAATGGCCCGGCAAGCAAGCTGACGCTCGCCTATCGGTCTGATCCCCCGCTGCCCGCGAACGACATCATCACATTGCTTGCGCTGGGCCAGACGAGCTCCGAAGCCAGCATCCGAGGAGGTGGAACCGGTACATCACAAAGCGCCTCGTCGGGCGCTTCGGCGATTCTCTCCGAAGCCGTATCGAGCCAATTGGGCGGGCGCCTCGAACGATTGTTCGGGATTACGCGGTTTCGCGTCGATCCAGGTCTCGCGGAAATCGGCTCGACGGGTTCCTCGCAGAACGCGGCGGCGCGAGTGACCGTGGAGCAGCAAGTTACGAGGACTCTGACGATTACTTACGTTTCCAATGTGGGCTCGACGCAGCAGCAGGTCATTCAGGTGGAATACAACCTGGATCGCAACATCTCAATTGTGGCGCTAAGAGATCAAAACGGAACGTTTGGCATCGACTTCAAGATCAAGAAACACTTTCAGTAGTTAAAGCCGGACACTTCGAATCTTCAGGGTTGCTGCGGATCGGGCTGTTGAGCTGCTTGCTGCGATGGCGCCTGCTGTCCGCGGCCACCTTGCTGCCAACGCCGGGGGCCATTCCCGAGGCGTGCGGATTGGCCGATTCCCGGATTCTGGGCTTTCAATGCTTGTAAAGTCTCTTTGGCGGCCTTGGCGCCGGTTGCGCGGCTGGCTGCCTGGATTTCGCGGGCGATTTTGGGCATCTCCGCGGCGACCTTCTGCCCCACTGGCGAGCCGTAAAACTGCAGCAAAGCCTTGATATCATCGTCGGTGTAGTGCTTGTCGTAGATTCCTACCAGTTGCCCTGTTAACTGCTCAGCGTCAAATCTTTTCTGGTAGCTTTCGACGAACGAAATCACAAATGCCTGGCCTTTATCGTTATTAGGGACGGTCGCGAGCAGCTTTTCCCGGTACTGCTCGCTGGAATTGTTCACGGCGTCCTGCACCTGATCGCGGGCCCCAATCAGCTCCATCAGCGAGCGAATATCCGCGTCCTTGACAGGGTCGATGGGCTTTGCTTCCGCCGGACTTACCTGGTCCTGCCCTCCTCCACTTTGTGGCGCGGCGCTGACCGGATTTTGTGATGCGCCCTGGATGGCAAGGAAAAATGTTCCGACGTAAATAATGACCAGAGCTAGGACCGCCTTCATGACTTCCTCCGCGGCGGTGATTTCAGAGCCTTTCCGCCGCTTGTGTGATTGTAGGAAATGCTTGGGCAGGCAGCGCCAACGTCGCGGTACAGGCGTGCTTCTCATTTAACTGTCCGTTCGTTCAGGAAGGGCTCGCGCGGCTGCCTGGACTTTCTGGTACCATGCCGCGCCATGGCGGAGAAAACATCTGCGGGCGCGATGGCGCAGGGCCTTGCGGACCACGCCGACATAGTCCATCGCGAAGCGGGCCTTCACCGCAATCTAACGCCACGGCAACTCTCCATGATCGCCATCGGCGGGGCGATAGGAACGGGACTTTTCCTCGGCAGTGCCATCTCCGTCAGACTCGCCGGGCCTGGAGTGATCTTCAGTTTTTTGGCGGCCGCGGCAATTGCGCTCTGCTTGATGTGGGCGCTCGGGGAAATGACCGTGGCCCATCCGGTGGCGGGTTCATTTGGCGTGTACGCCGAAATGTATGTACATCCCTGGGCGGGCTTTGCGATGCGCTATTCCTACTGGCTCGCCCAGGTGATCGCCACGGGAAGCGAGGTGGTGGCCGCATCGATTTACTGCAAACACTGGTTCCCGAATGTTCCGTCGTGGATGTGGATTGTGGGATTCTCGGTCGCGCTCGTTTATGTGAACGCGCGAAGTGTCGCAAGCTTTGGCGAATTCGAATATTGGTTCGCGATGATCAAGGTGCTGACCATTTCTGTGTTCTTAATTTTGGGGGCTGCGTTACTGCTGGGCTTCGGATTCCCACGAATAGGGACGGCGAACTATACCGCGCACGGAGGTTTCTTTCCGAACGGCTGGCAGGGTGTGGGCCTTGGCGTTGCCATGGCGATCTTCAGCTTCCTAGGGGTCGAGATCGTGGCCGTGACATCCGGCGAGGCGAAAGATCCGACGACGGCATTGCCGAAGGCCTTGCACTGGACGCTTGCGCGGATGGGTCTTTTTTATGTGGGCGGGCTTGCAGTCGTCGTAGGGATCGTGCCGTGGAACGAGGTCGGGCTCGGAGAAAGCCCGTTCGTGCGTGTTTTCGAAACCGTAGGCATTCCCGCGGCGGCGGGCGTTATGAATTTCGTGGTGCTTACGGCGGCGCTCTCCAGCGTCAATTGCAATCTATATCTGATGGCGCGCATGCTTTTTTCCCTGTCGCGCGGCGGGTATGCCCCGGCGTCGCTCGGGCGGTTGAGCAAGCGCGGGACTCCGGTCGCGGCATTACTGGTGTCCAGTGCGGGGATGTTCGCGGCTCTCTTTGTGGATCGCTGGTTTCATGCGAAAGCTTACGTCTACATGCTGGGGTCGGCGTTTCTTGGCGGCATTTTTGTGTGGCAAATGATATTCGTCACGCATCTTGCGTTTCGCCGGCGCAGCGCGAACTGGGTAAAACCTCCGCTGCGGTTTGCCCCGCGTGGGCCCTGGAGTTCTGTTTTTGGACTCACGGCACTGACCGCAGTACTTATTTCCACGTGGTGGGTCCCGGGTCTTCGCATCACTCTGCTCGCGGGAGTTCCCTGGCTTGTGTTCATTTCGCTGTGCTACCTTGTGTGGAGGAAGGTCCGTTCTCCGAAGATTTCCGAGGGAGCCCTGCAAGATGGATAAATTGCTGAAGTGGCGCGGCGAGTTTCCAATTCTTGAACGCACGACGTATATGATCAGCAATTCGCTGGGGGCCATGCCTCGAGGCGTGTACGACGAAATGCGCGCCTACGCCGACTCCTGGGGCGAACGCGGAGTGCGGGCGTGGGAAGAAGGCTGGTGGGAGATGGCTGTCGACGTGGGCGACAAGGTCGCTCCGCTGATCGGCGCTGGAATCGGCGAAATCTCCCTGCACCAGAACGTCACGTTGATTCAAGCTGTGATCAGTTCCTGTTTTGACTTTCGCGGGCCGCGCAATAAAGTTGTGCTCACGGACCTGGAATTTCCCTCTATTCAGTATTTCTATCACGAGCAGCGCCGCAATGGTGCGCGGATCGAACTCGTTCCCAGCAACGATCCGGTACGGTTCGATCTCGACAAATTTCTTGCCGCCATCGATGAGAGCACGCTCCTTGTGCCGATCTCCCAAGTGCTCTTCCGAAGCGCCTTCATTGTGGATGCGCGAGCGATTATTGAGAAGGCGCATCGCGTTGGGGCGCACGTCATTCTCGATCTGTTTCAGGCAGCCGGGACGATTCCGATTGATGTCCGCGGACTTGGTACGGATTTTGCCTGCGGAGGCGTGCTCAAGTGGCTATGCGGCGGCCCAGGAGTTGGGTATTTGTACGTGCGAGAAGACTTGCGTGCCAAACTGCGTCCCGCAATCGCGGGCTGGATTGCGCATCGGCGACCGTTTGCGTTCGAGACTGGCGCCATCGATGCCCGTGAAGATTCCTTCCGCTACCTGAACGGCACGCCGCACATTCCTGCGCTGTATGCCTGCCAGCCGGGGCTGGACATCCTCAACAATGCGGGAATTGGCCCGATTCGTGAAAAATCGATGCGCATGACGGCGCGTCTATTCGAGGGAGCGAAGGCCCACGGCTGGCGCGTAAACACGCCGGAAAATCCGGCCGAGCGGGCAGGCACGGTCTCCGTGGATTGCCCCCATGCAGCCGAAGTATGCCGCGAGCTGCTGGCCCGAGAGATTCTCGTGGACTACCGGCCGAAAGCCGGAGTGCGGCTTTCCCCGCATTTCTATAATCGCGAAGATGAGTGCGATCTGGCGATTGCTCAAATTGCGGACATTCTGGAAACGCGGGCGTGGGAAAAACATGCCACTGCGCTCTCTCACGCTTGAGGAGTCGAATGCTGCATTTGCGATAGTAACGGTGACGGCGGGATCAGGATGAAACCAATTCGCGACAGTCAAGCAAATGTGCCATCTCAGGGCGGCCCGGGAGAGGACGAATTCGCTGCGCAACGGGCGGAGATGATCGAGAAGCAGTTGCGCCGGCGCGGCATTATTGATTCTGGCGTACTGGCTGCGATGGCAGCCGTGCGTCGCGAAGAGTTTGTTCCGAATGAGTTTCGTGCACGCGCTTATGAAGACGCTCCACTACCCATTGGCGAAGGCCAGACTATTTCGCAGCCGTATATTGTTGCGGTGATGACCGCCTCGTTGCACCTCACCGGCAGTGAGCGCGTGTTGGAAATCGGGACGGGCTGTGGATATCAAGCCGCGATTCTTTCTCACTTGGCGAAAATTGTTTTCACCATCGAATCGCGCTCGCAGTTGGCTGCCGCGGCCACCGCGCGGCTAGATCGGCTTGGATATAAGAATGTTCACGTTCACTGTGGCGATGGCACGCTCGGCCTGGCTGAATTTGCTCCGTTTGACGCTATTCTCGTCGCCGCGGCAGCGCCTGTCGTGCCCGAGCCTCTTCGTTCTCAGCTTGCCGAAGACGGCCGAATGATTTTGCCGGTAGGCGATGCGGAGAATCAGGAATTGCGCCTGATCGAGCGGCTGGGAAATTCCTTTAACACCCGCACTCTGGATTCATGCCGATTTGTGCCACTCATTGGTTTCCATGGATGGAAGGAACCGCCGGCGCGATGAGCTCCGCGATTCCTGAACTTTCGATTGTTATTCCTTCCTACAACGAAGAACTACGGCTTCCCGCAACTCTCGAAAAGATCGCAGGCTATCTACCCAGTTTGGGTGGTGAGACGGAGATTCTCGTCGTCGATGATGGTTCGAAAGATCGCACCGCGGAGGTCGCCGAAGCTTTTCGGAAGACGCTTCCAAGCTTGCGCGTCATTTCCAACGGTATGAACCGCGGCAAGGGTTTCAGCGTCCGCCACGGCATGCGCGAAGCGCGCGGCCGCACGGTGCTCTTCACCGATGCCGATCTTTCTGCGCCCATCGAGGAAGCCCCAAAGCTTCTTGACGCGCTCGAGAACTACGATGTCGCTATAGGCTCCCGGGCGCTCGACCGTAGTCTGATCAGCGTTCATGAGTCACAATTCCGCGAGTTCGCGGGCATCGTGTTTAACACTATCGTGCGGGTGATCCTGCGGCTGCCATTTGTCGATACGCAGTGCGGATTCAAAGCGTTCCGGCGCGAACGATGCCAAATCCTCTTTGAACAGCAACGCATCGAACGGTTCGGGTTTGATCCCGAATTACTCTATCTGGCGCGGCATCACGGGTTGCGCACAGTGGAAATTCCGGTGCGGTGGGGTCATTCACCTGCAACGAAAGTGAATATGTTCCACGATAGCATTCAGATGTTTTTAGACATTTTCACGATACGTTGGAACGGGCTCCTGGGCCGCTATCCCCGAGCTTCCTCAACGCAATCCAGCCATTTAACTTTGTAACACAAAGTACTTGACAGAACCCCTTTTCCTTGTTAGTCTCCTTCCATGCTAGCTGCTCGCCCGCTGGGCTCTCCTAAACGCGAACCCATCCCGATTGACGCTCGCGCTGCCGATCATCTCCGCTACATTCGCGAAACCATGGAGCGCGCCGCCGAGTTTACCGCCGTCCCCGGATGGGGTGGTGTGGCTATGGGCGTGACTGCGCTTGTCTCCGCCTTTGTCGCAGCGAGGCAGTCTACGCCCCGCGCCTGGTTTGCGGTTTGGCTCATCGAGGCTTTTGTTGCCGTCGCCATCGCCGCACCGGCAGCCGCCACGAAAGCGCACCGCGCGAACTCGGCTCTATTTTCGGGTCCGGGCCGCAAATTCCTGCTGAGCTTTGCTCCGCCCATCGTCGTTGGCGGCTTGTTGACGTTTGCTCTTTACGCAGCCGGTGCGGTGGCCGTCCTCCCGGGCCTTTGGCTGCTTCTCTACGGAACTGCCATCGTGACGGGCGGCGCGTTCTCCGTACGCATTGTTCCGGTCATGGGTTTTTGCCTCATGAGTCTGGGGACGGCCGCGCTCCTTGCTCCCGCGGCTTGGGGCGACGCGTTCATGGCGGCAGGATTCGGCGTCCTTCAGATTGGGTTCGGAGTTTGGATAGCCCGGCACCACGGCGGATAAAAAGGATTCGCATGGCGAAATCATCGACAGCTCGAAAAGAACGGATAGAACGCACCCGCGAGCGCGACTCCTCACTGGCGGCGCTACGAGGGTCGGCGCACGAGGCTGTTTCTCCAGATCTCGACCGGCTAATCCACGAGCGCATTCGGCTTGGAATCGTGAGCGCGCTGGCTGTGAACCGCTCTCTCACCTTCAATGAGCTCAAAGCTCTGCTCAAGACCACGGACGGCAATCTGAGCGTGCACGCACGCAAGCTCGAAGAAGCGGACTATATCGTGTGCACAAAGTCTTTTCATGGCCGACTGCCCAAGACCGAATACCGCTTGACGGCTTCGGGACGGCGCGCGCTGGAGCGCTATCTGAATCACATGGAGGCCCTGATTCGCGCCACGCGCGAAGGCTAGAAGGGCAAAAAATTTTGCTTATTCACTTTGTAATGTAGAGTAGTTTACAAAACTTTCCCGGCGGCGGAGAAAGAAGTAATACACATGCAGCCCCTCACTGTGCAGCACCTGGTCACCACTCGCCCGGAACCGATCTTGGATTCGGGCTTGCACGTGGCCATCATTTCCGATGGCAATGGCCGCTGGGCCACCTCCCGTGGACTGCCTCGCTCCGCCGGGCACCGCGCCGGCGCCGAATCCGCCCGCCGGACCATTGAAGCGGCACCGCGGCTCGGCATTCATACGCTTACGCTGTTCGCGCTATCCTCGGCCAATTGGAAGCGTCCGGCCGCGGAAGTCAACACCATCCTCCGCCTTCTGCACGAATACCTGCTGACGGAAACTTCGCATTGCATCGAGGAAGGCGTGCGGCTGAGCATCATCGGACGCCGCGACCGCATTCCCGGCACGCTGCGCCAAGCCATCGCGGATTCCGAAGCTGCCACCGCTAGTGGCACCAGGCTTCATCTCCGGCTAGCGATCGATTACTCCGCGAGGGAGGCGATCTATCACGCCGCCTGCCGCTTCTATAAGGTCACCGAACTATCGCCGGAGTCCTTCTCGAACGTCCTTTCGGAAGTTCTTCGTGGTGGCTCTACCGAAGTGGACCTGCTCATCCGGACTGGCGGCGAGCAGCGGCTCTCCGATTTTCTCCTGTGGGAATGCGCCTTCGCTGAATTTGTTTTTTTGCAGAAACGCTGGCCGGATTTTACCGTCGCCGATCTCGAATGCGCGGTGCAGGAATTCGGCAGGCGCGAGCGAACACGCGGAGCCCTGCCCGACGCGATTGCGGGATAACTTCGTTCGAAGGAGTTGGAAAAAATGTCAGAGAGCACTCCTCACCTGGCTCCAATCGTTGTACTGCTATTTCTCAGCGCCGTCTTCGTCACTGGCTTGAGCATCTTGGTTTTACTCTATGGTGCCGCGCGTCGTTCCAAGATGTTTGCGGGAATTGGCGGCGGCTGTGGGCTCATGGTCATTGGTGGCTACCTGATTCTGCTCTGTAGTGTATCCCTGGCGAGCGACGAGAGGGTCTTGCCGGTGGGAGGCTGGAAATACTTTTGCGAGATCGATTGCCATATCGGCTATTCCGTCTCTGGCGTCCAGACAGCGCCCGCACTTGGCCCGGAGATGCGCCTAACCTCCGCGCGTGGGCACTTTGTCATCGTGCGCTTAAAGATCTGGTTCGATGAGCACACCATCTCTCCCACCCGCGGTGACGGACCGCTTACTCCCAATCCCCGCCGAGTGCTTCTCGTCGACAAAAGCGGAAGGACGTACGAGCAATCGCCTGAGGGGGAAGCAGAGCTGGCGCGTCTGAATGCCCAGCCAGCGTCATTGAGGCAGCCACTCCGTCCAGGCCAAAGTTTCACCAAAGATCTCATCTTCGACGTTCCCAAAAGCACCGACGGACTCCGGCTTCTGATCACCGAGGATGACCCTGAGACTCACCTGATCATCGGGCATGAAAACAGCCCGTGGCATAAGAAAATCTTTCTCGGCCTCGACTCTGCTCCCAATATCACCCTTGCAATCAATCCATTAGCCCCAAAAGACTAAATCCATCCCAGCAATCCCTCGCCCCGCACCCCTGACGTTTCGCGCTCCACGGTCGTCTATATCCCAGGAGCGAGGAATGGGAACTATGGGACTTGCGCTGCCCTGGAAGACTAGAATCTCTTCCGTGCCGCGCGAACGGGAGATGCGAGTGGAACCCTCCGAAGACCTTAAGGGCCGCCCCAAGGAGACTGCGCCGCCCGTTGCTACAACTGCCGCACCTTTCGAGGACGCCGCGTTGGCGGCGCGCTGTCGCGCTGGCGATCTGGCCGGCTACGAGCGTCTTTATGCAATGCACGGCGCTCGCATGAAGAATGTGGCGCGCAATCTCCTCGGCAACCCCGTCGACGCCGAAGATGCGGTTCAGGAAACGTTCCTGAAAGTGCAGCGAAGCATCGCCGGCTTTCGTGGGCAATCGAGTTTTGTCACGTGGACGTATCGCATCCTCATCAACACTTGCTATGACGCGCGCCGCAGCCGGGTACGAAAGAAAGAAGTAGCCAGCGAAGACAGTGAAGATTCGCCGCGTCCGGAACCCCGCGCTCCTGGCGCGCATCCTGCTCTGCGAATGGCGCTCGAGCGGGCGCTGGCGAGCTTGACCAAGCATCAGCGCGACGTTTTTTTGCTGTACGAAGTCGAGGGGTTCCATCATGCGGAGATCGCCGGGATGCTGGAGATCACGGAGACAGCTTCGAAGAACACTCTTTTTCAGGCGAAGAGAAACCTTCGTCAAGTTCTTGAACCCCCGCGGGGCAACAGTGCCGCGGGAGCACGGTGAACGACGATGAACATTCAATGTGAAGATCGCGACAGGATTTTTGAAGATGGCACGCCCGCCGAATGGGCTGCTCTCGAAGCACACAGCGCCAATTGCGGCCTCTGCGCCGAAGAGCTGCGCACCTGGAAGTCGCTCAGCACAACGGCGCGGGAACTGCGCGACTACTCCGATACTCCCTCGCTTTGGCCGCGCATCGAGCGCGCCCTCGTCGAACAGGCAGCCGCCAGGAAACCTCGTGCGGAGCGGTGGGGATGGCTCTCGTTTGGGCGCGGTTTCTCCCTCGGCTTACAGGCTGCCGCGGCGGGTGCCCTGGTGTTGATCTTGACAGTTTCCGCGGGGTGGGTTTATTGGCATCGCTTGACACCGGTGAAGCAACGGGACCAGTCCCTTCTAAAGAGTCCTGCCCTCGCCGAAGTGGAACGCGCGCAGGTCGCTTACGAGCAAGCAATCGACAAACTTGCCGTACAAGCCAAGCCGGAGCTCGAAAAACCCTCGACTCCTTTGCAAGCGAACTACCGCGAGAAGCTCCTCGTGCTGGATAGCGCCATCAACGATCTTCGCGCGCAAGCCGGGATGAATCCGTCCAATGCGCATCTTCGCCAGCAATTGTTGGCGATGTATCAGGAGAAACAGCAAACGCTGGAAGACATTTTGGAGGAAAAGCGATGAAGTTGTTCTTGTCGAATAGGAATATTGAGGGTTTGCGGAGTTCACGCATGGCGCTCCAGCTTGCGGCCGTTCTTCTGCTAACGGCGCTTCCTGCACTGGCGGCTGGAGGCAGGGGGCAAGAGGAAGTCACACGCAATTTTGAGAAAAGCCTGACGCTGGGTGCTGGCCAATCCGTCCGTATCGAGCACAAATTTGGAGAGGTAAAGGTCCACGGCGAGTCCGGACGCGACGTCAGAATCTCCGCCACCATCCGCGCCCAGGCCAGCTCCCATGACGAAGCGGAGTCCTTCGTCCAAAAAATAAAAATCGAAGTCGAGCAGACCAGCGAGGGCGTGCGCATTCGAACCGTCTATCCCGACGAAGAGGGCAAATGGTTCCATGCGAGCAAGCGTTCGTCCTACTCCGTAAACTACGACATCGCCATGCCTGCGGATGCTCCGCTTTACGTAAAGAACAGTTTCGGCAGCGTGACCTCTGCAGGAATCCACGCCGCTGCGGACGTCGACAACAGCTACGGTTCCATCACCATGCGTGATGCGGGCGCGGCACGGCTGAACAACTCCTTTGGGAGCATCGAGCTTACTGGGGCGGCGGGAAATTCCACCGTGAATGACAACAACGGATCCGTGCAGGTCTCTGACGTGAAGGGCACGCTCGACGTGCGCGACCGCTTCGGCAGCATAACGGTAAAAAATGTTCAGGGAGCCGTAACCATCACGGGTGGCAATGGCGCTGTCATCCTGGCCGATGCGGCTTCCGCGAATATCACGACATCTTTCGGGAGTGTGGACGCCCGCAACATCCGCGGAGATCTTTCCATCCACGACAACAACGGCAACGTCGACTTCTCGACCGTGGCAGGCGCGGCGGAGATTACGAATAGTTTCGGTAACGTGACTTTCACCGACGTGAAAGGCCGCGTAAACTGCACCACCAATAACGGCCGCGTCAACGCAAGCGGGCTGACGGGAAGCTCCGTAACCATTCGCGATTCCTTCGGCAACCTCGATCTGGAGAATGTCAGCGGAAACCTGGACGCTGAAACATCCAACGGAAAGATCACGGTGCGCGACATCCGGGGAATCGTCACGCTCAAGTCCTCGTTTGGAGCCATTGATGCCGCGAATATCCCCAAGGGCATCCGGGCAGTCACCGGAAATGGAGCCATTTCACTCGCCGACATCGGTGCTGACGCCTACGCGAAAACCAGTTTTGGCAGCATCCTGGCCGAACGCATCAATGGCAATTTAACCGCGGAAGACAGCAACGGTTCGGTCACCGCGCGAAACGTTAAAGGCGACGCCGGCGTGACCACCTCCTTCTCCGGCGTAACACTGGAGTCCATAGGCGGGCGCATCCGAGTAGATAACCAGAACGGGGCGATCTCAGTAACCGCCGCGCGTCCTGCCAGCGGATGCCGCGACATTTCTCTCAAGACGTCTTTCTCGTCTATTCACGTTCGCATCCCGGAAGGCGTGGGCTATAACGTTGCGGCGCGCACTTCTTTCGGCAGGGTGTCCTCGGAATTACCCATTACCGCGACAGGTAACCTGGGCGGAGACTCGCTAAATGGGACGATCGGTGCAGGGGGATGCCAACTTCAACTCACCGACTCGAATGGAAGCATAGAAATCGCCAAAGCGCCTTGATCATGAGCGAAGCACCGGACACATCATGGCACTCATTTGCCCGCCGAACGGCGCGCAAGATCCATAGCGAAGGCTTTCTTTAGAACACGGGTCGCGGTTTCGGTCAGGTGAAACTGGCCAAGCTCGTCCTCGCTTGCAAAGGCCACGTGCGTCACATCGCTTCCGGCGCGAGGTTCCCCGCCGATGCGCTCGCACAAATAATCGACAATGACGAAGTGAAAGCGGGGCTGGTCTTTCCGCTCTGGCCACTGCAAGTCGTCGTTTGGAAATATTCTGTCAAATACTTCGATTAGCTCGAGTACGCGCACCTCTAGGCCTGTCTCTTCGCGAAGCTCGCGCGCCACTCCTTGTTGCAGCGATTCTCCGAGTTCAAGCGTCCCTCCCGGTATGGACCACTCGCCGCGAAGAGGTTCGCCCCCGCGGCGAATCAGCAGAGCGCGGCCATTGTCAATAATCACCCCGCCCACACCGACGATGGGGCGTTCGGGGTATTCGCGTGAGGAAGCCACTTTAGGAAATCTGCCCTGGGGCGGTTTACAATCGAAGCAGCCGCGCCGTGCATAAGAGTTGACTTGGGACAACGCGGTATATAATACGCCATGGTGGCGGCGGCACAATCTGTGGGGCCCCGCCTTGTGAACATCTCTACGGAGGATGAAGCCGTGATCCGCTGCCCTGAATGTTCCACCGAAATCGATGTGGATGAAGACGAAGTCGAAGAAGGCGAAATCCTGAGCTGCCCTGAGTGTGAGTCCGAGCTCGAAGTCTCGCAGATTCACCCCGTTCATCTGAACATCATCTCCGACGATCTTGATGATGAAGAAGATGACGATGAAGAGGACGAAGCCGCTGAAAACGGCGATTTGCTCAAAGACGACGAGGAAGACGACGAGGAAGAAGAGGAGGAGGAGTAACCGGGCTTGCCTTTCCCGTTCAGCATCCCCTTTCCCCAGCACTGGCATCTAATCTGACAGGAGTGCCCTTATGCAGAGTTCCCGGTGGAATTCCCTCTTGGGAATGGCGGCGATAGTAATCCTCTTTGTTCCAGCTCTTTCTCGCGCGCAGGCTCCTGCTGCTCCCGCTTCTCAGGCCGCGCCCTCCCCTCAGACCCAGGCTCCCGAAAAACCGCAGAAACAGAAGTACAGTCACGCCAACGATTTTCTAATCACAGGCACGGTTTTTGACCCGAAGGGGTATGCGTTTCCGGGTGTGCAGCTTAAGATTCGTCGCAGCAACGAGAAAAGATTCCGCTGGGATGACTACACGAATTCTCGCGGCGAGTTTGCTGTGCGCGTGCCCCAGGGCTCGGAATATGAGATGGTGGTCCATGCCAAGGGATTCGCCGATCAAACGCACAAGCTAGATGCCAACACGGGCCTGAGCGAGGCGCGCATGGTGTTTCATTTGGAATCCGGAGGAGGAGATAAGAAATGAATAAGCCGAAACGATTCCTTTGCATGGCGGTCATTCTGGCATTCGCCGCCGTCACGGCCCCAGCTCAGGACGCCAAACGCGAAGCTCAGCTCCGCACAGTTCACGGAGTAGTGCTGGACAAGTCCGAAAACCTCCTCTCGGAGAGCGTGGTTTTCCTCAAGAACACGAGGACAAACGTGGTTCGCAGTTCTTACACGGACAATACAGGTAAGTACCGCTTTAGCGGACTTGATCCAAATGCGGACTACGAAATCCACGCTGAAAAAGAAGGCGCCAAATCATCTACTCGTACCATTTCTAGTTTTGAAAGCCGCAAGGACATCACCTTGAATCTGAAAATCGAGAAGAAGAAGGATTAAGCGCATCAGCTCGCGCGCAGGCTTTTCTATACTCTCGAATGCGGGACATTTCTTAGTTGTCGACTTCCGGCCGGTCTCGATGGAATTGCGCGCTACGTCAGAGGCAACTCGCAGTTCTCGCTTCTCGTCTGCATAAACCGCGCCTTCGAAGAGGGCCATCTCCCCAGATGAAACCATTCTTGACGGACGTGAATCTAACTCCCAAGCACGGCTTTCTGGACACTCGGTCAGCCCATTTTTTCAACCCACTCTCTTTGAAAAGAATTGGAGTTCTGGATGGATAGTTCAATTGGCAGACCGAGCCACTGGTTTATTCGAGTCTTGATTTCCCTAATGTTTTTAGGGCCATCAACTCTGGCTCAACAGACTCAATCGCAGCCACCTGCGCCGCCTCCGGCCCAGTCCCCCGCCGATAAGCCCAAAGAAGTGAAAGAAAATCAGGACAAAAAGATCCCTGACGATGCCATCGGCAAGAGCAAGCTGGAAAAGGAAACCGGAACCGTAAACGACCGCATTTTCGAAGTGCTGCCCAATTATGGGACGGTTGAAACCTCCAAGTCTCTTCCGCCCTTAACCAGCGGCCAGAAGTTTCGAATCGCAACGGCAAGTGTCTTTGACTGGGCTGCCTATCCGTTTAATGGAGCGCTCGCCGCTATAGCACAGGCAAAGAATGATCCAGCATCTTGGGGTCAAGGCTGGGGCGCTTACGGGAAACGCTATGGCGAGTCATTCGCCGACAACAGTATCGGCACGTACATGACCGTAGCTGTTTTCCCCAGTTTGTTGCATGAAGATCCGCGCTACTACCAGTTGGGAAAAGGCAGCTTTGCCCATCGCGCCTATCATGGGATCAATCGGCTTTTCGTTACCCGCACCGATTCCGGACACGACCGGTTTAACGTCTCGGAATCCCTCGGCAACGCCGTGGCGGCTGGGCTCTCTAATATTTACCATCCGGCGGAGGATCGCACCGTAGGACGAAACATTTCTACGTTTGGGTTTCTGATCCTTTACGATGGGCTCTCCAACGAACTGAAGGAATTTTGGCCAGATATTCGCCGCAAGGTCTTCCACAAAAACACCCCCTAGGAATCAGCGGGAGCGAAGTTCGCACGTTTCAAAGCTGCACAGGAGTTAGAACCCGCACAGCCTGGGGCAGAACTTCGATTTCTACCGGAGTGGGACCCAGTATCTCGCCATCTCCATGAAATAGGCAGGGCCGGTCAGTTGTGAGCCTCACAGACTGGACCCGGACTCGCTTGACTCGCGGAGTGCGCAGTTCGCCGCTCCTCAACAATCGTGGCAATAACGCGATGATCTTGAAGAGACCAAAATTCTCCACAACCACCACATCAAGCCAACCGTCGTCCAACCGCGCCTCCGGCGCAAGACGAATCCCCGAACCGTAAGTCGGGGTATTCAGCACAGCAACCAGGAGAGACTTGGCTTCAATAGGAGCCAGCTCTCTTCCGGGAAATTCAATTTTCACTCCAATCGGGCGATAGCCCCACAACGCTCGCAGCGCCGAGGCAACATAGCGCGATCTGCCAGGCAGATGGCGGAAGGCTCCGTTTGCGTATCGTGCGGCTTCCGCATCGATTCCCAATCCTCCTCCTCCCAGATAAAGGCGAACTCGGCCGTCCGCCGTGCGCGCCCGCGCAAGATCCACCCACCTCGGTTGACCCCGCAGGATCGTCTCGGCCGCTGCCACCGTGTCCTCCGGCAAACGGAGGCCCGCGGCAAAATCATTTCCACCACCCCCCGGCAATACGCCTACTACAACGTCCGCGCCGTAAGCCGCATTCACCAATCCTTGAAAAGTTCCGTCGCCCCCAAGAGCGATTAAGAGCCGTTTGCCGCTCGCTATCCCCGCGAGAGCGCGCGCCTCGAGTTCCTGCGAACTCCCAAGAGTTATGAATTCGGCTGGAATCGATGCCGCCTCGAACACTTTTCGAACTTGCGGCAAGCAAGATAGGGCGCGGCCACCACCTGCGGCGGGGTTCACATAGACAACAGCGGGCAGCAAAGACGAAATAGGGCTGGAGTCGGCCACTGGGTGTGCCATCCTGCCGAACCAATACTACGCATGTCAATAAAAACGAAGAGTGCCGCCTGTCAAGCGGGCTGCCGCCACTGGCCGCTACTTGCTATCTTCCCCTGCAGTCGCCGTGGCCGCCGCCGCAACTACGGCCGCGACATTGTTTTCAGAAAGAGTGCGATTGAACGCGGGAAGTTCCTCTTCCAGGATCTTCTTGTATTCTGCCATCGTCCCCGTAAGTTCGCTCTCAAGTCCTTTCAGTAACTCCAGCTCTGTATCGGTGGGTGCGAAGTTCGCGCCCCCAGCAACGTCGCCGCCTCCCGAACCCACCTCTGCGTTGAGCCAAATCAAGTTGAGGTAAACCTTGTAAGCCTCCACGTAATACTTGTCATCGCTATTGACTTCCGACGGTGACACCAGCTTGAACTCGATGGTTTGCAGCTTTTTGTCCATGCTCTCGACGGTCTTGAGGAGTTCAGCCTTCCGTTTTGATTGCGCTTCATCTTGTGCCGGCGCGGGCTCCGGTTCATCGAAGTCGTCCGGTTCCGCAAACGGAGGCCGTTCCCGTTCCTTTTTCTTGGGCGGGCGAAGCATGGTTTCGATCACCTCAAACTGCTTTCGCAGCCACTCAATTTGATTGACTGTATCCGAAACGCGCGTAAGGTCATCCCTGATTCGAAGTTGCGTTTTCACCGAAGCCTCGATGTCTCCTTCCGAGGTTGGGACGCGTGGATCACGCACGATCGTAAGTGGTTGAGTGAAAGTTTGCCCTGCTACGGTAAGCCGAATGGAATACTTCCCGGGTGCTGCAATCGGTCCCACCTCGGCGGGACGAATTCCCCAGTGTGTGATCGGCCGGGAGTCCGCGTCACGGAACCGAGGCTCCTGCCAAATATGCGAGTTGTCCGCGGACGCTGTGCGGAGCGCGACCAGGCGCGGAGATTCGTAGCGCAAATCCCACTTCACTCGATTGATTCCCACATGGGCTTTCGTCTTGAGCGTCCGAATCGGTTTGCCTTCCGCGTTTAGGATTTCAACCTCCACCTGATCTTTCGGCGCCGCCTTCAGTGAGAAATTGAGGAAGGCCTGTCCGCCGTGCACAAACCTATGTGCGGCACGTGGTTCGAAAAGCACCGTCGGAGCCTCCGCGTGGCTCTTGGCAAGTTGTTCGAGCGGCGTGATGTCGTCAAAAATGTACAGCCCGCGCCCGTACGTGGAAATCACCAAATCGTGAAATTCTTTCTGCACCACGGCCCACGTCACGGGCGCGTGCGGCAGGCCAGTTTGCAGCGCTGTCCAATGCACTCCGTCATCCAACGTGTAATACAGGCCGTTTCCCGTGCCAGCAAACAAAAGACCCGCGCAGTTTGGATCTTCGGCGATGGAGCGCACATACGCCAAAGGTTGCTTCGGCAGATTGCCGCTGATCTGCTTCCAGGTCTTTCCGAAGTCGCTGGTTTTGTAAATGAACGGATCACGGTTGTCCATGAGGTGAAAATCGACGGTAATGTAGGCGGTGCCAGCCTCAAAGCTCGAAGGCGCAATGCTGCTAATAGTTCCCCAAGCGGGCAAACCGGAAATGTTTTTGGTAACGTTCGTCCAGGTGGCAGCGCCGTCTTTCGTATACCAGACTTGACCATCGTTCGTGCCCGCCCAGATCAGTCCCTTCTGGATTTTAGAAGGAGCGATCGCGAACACCACTTCTCCGTAGAACTGCCCCAGATTGTCGCCGACGATTCCTCCCGAGGGAACGATGCGGCTCGCATCCTGCGTCGAAAGATCAGGGCTGGTCACCGTCCAACTTTGCCCGCCGTTCGTCGTCTTGAAAATGACCTGGCAGCCGTAATACACGACGTTGTGGTCGAACGGATCAATCGCCAACGGCGGTGTCCAATGGCACCGATACTTCAGGTCGTTCGGCGCTGCGTCAATCGTATGCAGGTAAGGACTGACAGACCGCGCCTCCTTGGTCCGCGCATCCCAGCGCGTAACTTCATCCCCATAGCAGGTCGCCCACACAATGTTCGGATCGGCCGGATCGGGAATGGTGAAACCCGATTCGCAACCGCCCATGTGATGATCCCATCCCGTTTCCTGGGAATCGATCGGCAAGCTGGGGCCGCGCATGTTCCCGTCATCTTGCATGTTGCTGTAAACGTAGTAGGGAGTCTGGTTGTCGACATCCACGTGATACATCTGCCCGATTGGTAACTGAACTCGGTGAAAACCACGGCCGTGCACTGTGGTGATAATCAACCCCGCGTCATCGGTAATCACAAAGCGATCGGGATTGGTAGGATCAATCCAAATATCGTGAGTGTCCCCGCCCCAGCGAACTTCCTGAAAATTTTGCCCACCGTCCAGCGATTGGTGGAACGAACTATTTGCAATTAACACTTCGTTATCGCTGCCGCTTGAGACCGCGATTCGAATGTAGTAACCCGCCCGCCCAATCAAAGCTCTTTGGTAATTGACCGCCTTCCAATGCGCGCCAGCGTCGTCCGATCTCCACACCGAGCCTTGGTCTTTCGTCTGAATCAACGCAAAAACCCGATTCGAGTTGGTTGGCGCAACGGCCACGTCGATCTTGCCCAGCGGTGAATGCGGCAAGCCATGCTCCTCAATCCGCGTCCACTTCGTTCCCCCGTCGCGCGAGACATACACTCCGCTGCCTGGACCCCCGCTAAATTCGGCGTAAGTGTGTAGTTCCAGTTGCCACATTCCCGCGAACAGCACTCGGGGATTATGTGGATCCATGGAAAGCCCCGAGCACCCGATGTTGTCTCCGGCAAAAAGAACTCGTTCCCAGTGCTGCCCGCCGTCCACCGTGCGGTACACTCCGCGTTCCTGTTGCGGCCCTGTCGCGCGTCCGAGTGCGCATACAAAAACGATGTCGGGATTTGAGGGCTGCACGATAATCCGGCCAATGCGCCCGGTTTCTTGCAGACCCATATTGGTCCAGGTCTTCCCCGCATCCGTGGACTTGTAAATTCCATTCCCGATCACATCGCTGTCGCGGATCACCCACGCCTCGCCGGTTCCAGCCCACACCACGCTCGGATCGGATGGCGCCACCGCCAGCGCGCCAATCGCTGTCACAGGTTCCTTATCGAAGATGGGTGTCCAACGGTTCCCGCCATCAGTCGATTTCCAGACGCCGCCCGAGGCTGCTCCCGCGTAATAGGTGCTGGGATCTCCCGGCACTCCTGCAATCGAGGCGATGCGGTTTCCCACTCGCGGACCTACAAACCGAAATCGAAATTGCCCGTCCTCTTCGGCGTCCGGTTGCTGCGCGTGCGCCGCTGCCACACAACCCAAAGCCGTCAGCAGCGCCAGGCAAGCCTTCCCGCTTCGTGTAAGGGCCACGAGAACCTCCGCAAACGAAAATTCTGGATTTTCATGTCCCAGCGCCTAAGCTGGACCATATCAAACGCGCAGAGTATACATTATCCGACCGGCTCTCCGCTCACACCTCAATCCTTCCAGGCTAAACAGGTACCACCAAGAGACGGGAAGGCGAGTTCCACTCAGCGCGGGCGCGAAGTGAGGCCGGCCTCTTTCCAGAGCTTCTCCCAATGCCAAACTCCGGGAGTTTTGTCGAGGATTCGGTAGCCGAGTTGGTGGGCCAGCATCAAAATCTGCCCGCGATGATGCGCCTCGTGCGAGAACATGTAAGCGAACATGGTCCCTCCGGCCGGCCACGTTTGCGACCAGCTGCCGCGAGAGAACTTGGCAACGCGGCGATTCTGAGCCGCCGACAACGCTTCCGTCAACATGCGCAGGCACTGCGCGGCGCTTCTCCTGTGCGCGGCAGCCGCCTGCTTCATGGTGCAGCGGTCGGGATCGAGTGGCGCCGGACATTTCAGATGCGGCGCGGAATTCTTCAGCCACACAAGACGGCTGTTGTGCAGATGCGCGAAGATGGCCGCGATGGTCCGGCCATTGCCTTTTTCGCCCGGAGGCTGGGCGCGCCACGCAGAAGCGTCCAGGTTCGACAGGATGAGCTGGTTCATGGCGTCGTTGCTCGCGTAGGTTTCGAGCAAACTGTCGCGAATCTCCGCCAGCGCAGCGTGGGATTGAATTGTCACCGCGTGGGATTGGGGTGCCATGGAAGCTCCGCCAATTTATTGGAATCGAAACCAACCGTGCCTGCAACCGCAGACAAGCCAAAAAAAACCGCGCTCCCCAAAACCCGCGCCCGCAGGAAACCTGTACTTCCCAAAAATCCGTGCTATTCGATCAGTGAGCTCCTGCCAAAAACAGGGACCTCCTCACCGGCTACCGGCATTCGCCCGGAAAAGAGTTTGGGATCTCGTGAAAAGTATGGTGCCGGCGGAGGGAATCGAACCCACGGCCTAGGGATTATGAGACCCTCGCTCTACCACTGAGCTACGCCGGCATCGAGACAATACTTTATGCTACGGAGTCCCTCGCAAACGTGTCAAGCTTTCCCGCCGATAGGTCCTGTCCTAATTTGCTCCGGGTCAGATTGCGAAAAAAGAATCGTACTACCAAGGGGCTTTTTCCGAGTGCGCCGTGTCTCGGGCCTATTGTCGAGAGTGCGCCCAATCAGTCCTGTTTCCTCCTGGCTCCTATTGCATGGTGAAACCGTGCCGGCGAGCCAGCACGGTTTCAACTCCCGCGTCGCTTTCCTCAAGACGAACGGCTCATGGACGAGCTTCGTAGACGATGTTGAACGGTGTTTCCGCGGCTCTGCGGAAACGACTAAAGCCCGCCGCGGTGACAACCTCCCGAATGCGTTTTTCGCCTGACTGCGCACCCAAGCACAGAGCAACTTCCTGTGAACGCGAACAGGGAGTGCACAACAGAGTTGAAAAAGAGTAGTACACGCGGCCGACGGGATTCAGATTGTCTTTTAGTTCATCATTGGCAAACGGTTCGACAATCATCCATGTGCCATCCTTGCTGAGTGAATTGCGCACATGGGTTGCGGCGCCGACCGGATCGCCCATGTCATGCAAACAATCGAACACGGTAACCAAGTCGTAGTCTTTGCCTGGAAAGGCTTTGGCTTTCGCGACACCAAAGTTGAGGCGAACCTCGAGACCCTCTTTAACGGCGGTAGCGCGGGCGCCCTCGATGGATTTGTCGTGATAGTCAAAGCCAAAGAATTGCGATTTCGGGAACGCCTTGGCCATCAGCACGGTGGACGCACCCTTGCCGCACCCCACATCGGCGACGCGCGCGCCGGCCTCAAGCTTAGCCTGTACGCCATGCAGGGAAGGAATCCAAGAACTGACAAGGTTTGCTGCATAGCTCGGCCGGAAGAATTTCTCGCAGCCATGAAACACATCTTCATCATGCTCATTCCAGCCCATGCCTGCGCCCGACCGGAAGGCCTCGGTAATTCTGGGAACTGCGGCCAGAGAGCCGAGAGCCAATTGGAAGGCGCCGGGAAGGTAAGCGGGACTGTCTTCGTTCGCCAGCGTAAATGCCTGCTCTTCGCTCAGACTGAACTTGCGAGTCTGCTCGTTGTAGGTGACGTAGCCGCCGGCGGCTTGTGAGCTCAGCCATTCCCGCACATAACGTTCATCTGTTTTGGTCTTTGCGGCCAGTTCGGCTGAAGTCACCGGGCCTTCGGCGAGAGCCTTGTACAACCCCAGCTTTTCGCCAATCACCACCATGCCAGAGTGGACCGCCGCGCCTAGGTCCCCAACGAATTGCCCTACAAACAAATTCAGTTTGTCCATATCGAGTGCCATTGCTGTTCTCCTTTTTGATTGCGATTTTCTTTGAGTTCTGACGCGGTGACCCGCTCGTGCGGGTTTCTCGCGATGCTGCTCCCTTGATGCAGGCCCAGGAAGCGATCTCTGCCGCTTCCCGGGCTGTCTAGCGTGCTCGCGTGTGGTGCGCGAGGATCGGACTACTTATTCCTGCTTGGGTCGTCGTCGGGATTGACGTAGTTGAACTGAAGTGGAGATTGTCCATGGACTTGGACAATGGTTTCTCCAGAGGCCATGGCGTAGTGGTGCATGTCGGGGTCGAGGAAGGCAAAGCTCCCAGCAACGAAAATGTTCATCTTGCTGGGGTCAAACTTATCGCCCATGCCGACTTTGAACGTCCCGGAGATGATCGTGACGTTTTCCCGGCTCGGGTGCCAATGCGGCGCGATACGGAACCCATCAGGCATCTTCAAGCGAATCGTAAAATCGCCAGTAGAGGCAGTTGGGTCACCTTCGAGTACGGCAAACTGCGCACCTGGACGTACAACGGGCGGTGCCGCCCCCCAGGAGATGGTATCCGGTGTGAATGCGTTTTTTTCGTGCGAGTGATCGTGCGCGGCGCAGATGAATGCCAGCCCCGCCCACGCGAATATCCCAGCCACTGCAAGTGTGAGAAACAAGTATCTTTTCATGGATTGAGCCTCCGTCGCTCAGTATCGAACGGGGGCATCATGTCTCGCGCAGAGCGTTATTCCAATGAAGAGCGGATACCGTTTGCCTATCTTTTCCCTATCGTCGCAAACTACTGATTCTTAGAGGATAATGTCCTTCGAGACCCTATGAGAGGCAAAAAGCAGGCAGTGAGCGAAATCGAATTGGACTTGGGCCGTTACGAACTTCGTCGCCAAGGTCGGCGAGTTAAGCTCGAAAAAAAGCCCATGGAACTGTTGATTTTTCTGGTGAGCCGTCGCGACCAACTGGTTTCGCGCCAGGAGATCGTCGGCAAATTGTGGGGCTCGGATTTGTTCATCGATACCGAGCCCAACATCAACAACATTGTGCGAAAAATCCGCACGGGTCTGGGTGACGACCCGGGTGAGCCTCGTTTTCTCGAAACCGTGGTGGGCAAAGGCTACAGATTTGTTGGTCCGGTGCGTGTTATCGATGCGCACTATCCACAATCCGACTTTGGTTCAAGTGTTGTGCGCGCCGTTGGCCCGGAAAAGATGGGCGCGTGGAGCGAGCGCTCCTCGTTGGCCGTCTTGCCGTTGATGCTTCTCGGCAAAGCCACGGATGACTCTGGCGTGTGCCTCGGACTTGCAGATGCATTGGTCGTGCGCCTCGGGAATCTGCCGGGCGTGGACGTCCTGCCGACTTCTGCTGTGCTGAATCTGTCGGCCGAGGCGACACCTGCGGAGGCTGCTTCCCGACTAGGCGTGCGTTTTATCGTTCGCGGCGGTATTCAAATGTCCAAGGGCGTTTGGCACCTCTCATTGGAAATGTTCGACACGCATCTGCAAACTGTTTGCTTCACACGGAAGCGCGATCTAGACCTCAACCGCCTATCCGAACTCGAAGACGAGATCGCCAAGCAAATCGCCATGGCACTGAACCGGCCTCTACGTCCAGCGATGATTCAACGCTCCCCGCGCTATAGCAAGGACCCTATGGCTTATGCTGAGTTCATGCGGGGTTACAAGCTCAGTTCCTCTGGCAACCCAGCGATGCTAGACGAAGCCGCGCGGAATCTGAGCAATGCCGTCACTCGCGATCCCGCATTTTCTTTGGCGCATGCCGTTCTTTCCGTGGTGTGCGCGACACGCCACTTTGAGCTCGATCCCACGAGCGAGTGGTTGGAGAAGGCCGAGTTTCATTGCCGGCGCGCCGTGGACCTGCAACCGGATTTGCCCGAAGCGCACGTCGCCAGCGCTTTTCTGCTTTGGGGACCGTCGAAGAACTTCCAACACCTTGAAGCGATAGGGGAACTCAAGCGAGCCCTGGCTCTGCAGAACAATCAGCCCCAAGCGTACAACCGCCTGGGCACCATCTTGGCTCACATCGGGCTGCTCGAGCACGCCCGTGAAATGTACGAGCGGGCACGGCCATTTCATCCCAGAAAAGCTGTTAGTCACAGCATCGTGCAAGTGTACGTTTGGAACCAGGAATACGACTCTGCGCGGAAGGAGATCGAAGCTTGGCGCGCCGAGAATCCAGAAAACAAGTATCCAGTCTACTTTGCTATTCAATTGGCCTTGATGACGGGAGAATTGAAAGAAGCTAGAACCCTGTTGGATGAAGCGGTCCAGTTATTGCCGGAGGAACCGCTCATCGTCAGTTTGCAAGGCCTCTACTACGCGTCGACCGGATTACATGGGAAGGCCCTCGACTGCCTGACAACCGCATGTGCGAATCCAAAATCCTTTGGGCATGCCCACCACAGCTACTATCAAATCGCCTGTATACTGGCACTGTTGGAGCGGCGTCAAGCTGGCTTTGAGTGGTTGGAGCGAAGTGTCACGAGTGGCTTCGCGTGCTGGCCTTTTTTCCTCAAGGACCCTCACCT
>Ga0210402_10000728_pt1 | contig 35831 bp, 30 predicted proteins | sample IncBWC7MmetaG_FD_161055 | JGI IMG/M metagenome (GOLD analysis project Ga0210402, IMG submission 161055) | Forest soil microbial communities from Barre Woods Harvard Forest LTER site, Petersham, Massachusetts, United States - Inc-BW-C-7-M | ecosystem: Environmental > Terrestrial > Soil >...
CCCGTAAGTCCTTTCCCTGCCACACTTACGAAAATCGCGCCGCTAAGTCCTTTGCTTGCCACACATCCGAAAAACGCGCCTGTAAGTCCTTTAGTTGCCACACATTTTCCAATTTTAAATGCGCCTCCACCCATAAGATCGATTGGAAACAGCCCAGTGCCAAAATGGAACGCCGCGGCGCTTTTCTCCCTAACTCCTCCTCATCTTCCTTCATCCAACTCCCAGCATCGGGGTTTGTATTTACAAGCCCTGCGACGGAAAGGTGTCAGGACACTTCTCTCGTGCGGCCAACCATCTCTCGCTCCACATTTTCGACGCTCCTCGCAGCCGCGCTTGGCCTTCTGCCAACCGTGGCCGCTGCCCACGAACCCAAGCCTGAAACGCTCACAGCTTTCAACCGCTACCGCGAACAAACTCAGGCCCGCATGGATTCCGATCTCCTGGCCGGCCATTTTCTCTATTTCGAGCGCTATACGGAGGAACGCCGCCAATCCATCGACGAGCAACTCCGCCGCGGCGAGTTCTACCTTGAACCGCTGCACACTCCCGACGACGATCACAAGTTTTCCATTCCTGGCGGGCTCCTTCATCACTGGGTTGGCATCGCGTTTCTTCCCGGCGCAACGGTCGAGCAAACCAAGTCCGTTCTTGACGACTACGCTCATCACAACCAAATCTATTTTCCCGACGTTCGCCAATCGAAATTACTTTTGCAGAACGGCGAGAGCCGCGAAGTGTTTCTGCAGTTCTACAGCAAGACCCTGGTTACCGCGGTCTTCAACGTCAACATGTCCTCGGACACCACCGACTACTCGCCAACCCGCACCGCCGTCCGTGCCTGCTCCACCCGCGTTGTGGAGGTGGATGACTACGGCAAGCCCGGCGAGCACGAACTTCGTCCCGCCGATTCACATGGTTATTTGTGGGAACTGTGCACCTGGTGGCACATCGAGAAAAACAACGGCGGCACCTACATTCAAGTCGAAGTCATCGAACTGAGCCGGACCGTGCCATTCGGTTTTGGCTGGCTTATCAACCCGCTCATCCGTAACGTTCCGAAAACTTTTCTCTCGCACCTGCTCAGCGCCACCAAAAAAGCGGTGGCCGCAAAATCCGCCGCACCTGAAAAACTCTCCGCTAGCCTTCCGCGGTTTCCGAAATTGCCCGATCGCGGCCAACCGCCGTCCGCCACTCTCGATTTTGCAGTCCGAAACACGGCCTCGCCCTTAAGCGCCGGCTCCGTATTGGTTTTACCTATTACTTATAACTTACCACTTAGTACTTACAGAATTCACTCGCAGCCCCGCTCCGCCATCTGCTCCAGTTGCTGTCGAGCGTCCGAACTTCCCTTCTTCGATGCCGCCACCAACAGCACCCGCGCCTGATCGCAACTCTTTTCCACTCCGTCGCCGCGCCGGTACAAATCTCCCAGCGTCACCTCCGCCGGAACATTTCCCTTCTTCACCGCTGACCACAACAGTTCCACCGCTCGCGATAACTCCTCTGCGCGGTTTTTCCCGCGCAGGATTTCCCGCGCTGCATCAAATTCCTCTTGTCCCGTTCCGCTGCTCACCGGCGTTTCGGTTTTCGCCGCAGCATTCGGCGGGTTTTGCGCCGCCGGATTTTCCGCTGTTTTTGTTGTCGGCGGGATCTCCGAGGAACCCGCGTTAGGCGCGCTGACCGCTGGCGTTACGCCGGACTTGGTGCCTGTTGGCACCTCGGTTTTTGCATTTGTACTTTCACCGTTTGCGCCCGCGCCGTTTGTTTTTGGTGATGACGTAGAAGACTTGCTCGCACTGCTTAAATTCGCTGGCGCACTTCGCTGTTGCGATTCGGGCTGCGGCGACGTTTGCGTTTGGTTCTGCGCATCACCCGGTTGGTTCTCCGGCGTCACATCTTGCGGCGGCGTGTCCGCGCGGTTGTCGCCGGAAATTCTCTGGCCCAACTGGATAAAGATTGCGCCGATTTCCTGCCGGAAGTTAAAAGCCAGCGCGCCCAAAATTACCGCGAGTGCGATAGTGATAATTCCGCCGGCCGCGGCGCGGCTCAGATGCGGAGGCTCCGCCGGCGAAGAAAGCTTGGCGTTTTCCCAGGCCACATCCAGCGAAACATCCAGCGCGTGAACGTACCGCCGAGGTTGTTCCTTTTCGGCGCCCTCATCCGGCGGGACATTTACGACCAACGCTGGCGGTGCGACCGGAATGAAGAGCGTGCTCGATGCCATTCGCGTGGTGGGCGGAACCGACGCCGGAAATTTCGAGGCGGCTGGCGAACTGGAAACGGGCGGAGCGGCGGGAGCCATTGTTGTGGCGGCTGGCGATTTTGTTTCGCGGGCCAGTTTCACAAATGCCGAGGCCAATGCCGCCGGCTTTTCCGTTTCCGGCACGGCTGGGCTGGGAAGCGGAAAAAGCCGGCTGGCAGTGTTCGGCGGCTCTTTCGGTTCAGGCAAGCGCTCGGAAAACGGCGGAATGGGGCTTGGTTCCGGAATGATTCGCTCGATGACCGGCCGTTCGAACGAGGGCCACTCCTCGATACTCTTACCTGCGAAGGGCTGTTCGGTCACCGGGGTTTGCGCGACTGGCGCTTCCGTAACGAGCTGCTCGGTAACAATTGGTTGCGGAATTTTTCGTGCAGGGGCACTTGGTTCGGCTTTCTTCTCGGCAACTTGCCGTTTAGACGGAACCGGAGTCGCTGCAGAAGTGGGCTCAGGAGTTGCGGGGCGCGGCTGGCGTGGGGAAGAGGAACTGCCGGCGCGAATCTCCTCGCGAATTTTCTCCATAGTATCGAGAGGTGTGGCCGCCGCTGGGGTTACTTCGCGGCCGGTGGAGTTGACCGATGAGTCCGCAGACAGCCAGTTATCAAGTTTTGCGCGGAAGTCGTCGGAAATTTCGCCGAAGCGCAGGCCGCCGCTCTTGCCGTCATCTTCGAGCGATTCGATTTCGCCAGTGCCTTCGAGGCGATTTACGCCGTCTAGTGAAAATGCGAACGGCATTGGCCCATCGGGGCGCACCGGACTGACCGCGCGAAAACGGAAACCATCTTCGGAAATGCTGAGCAGCATTCCGCCGTTGCCTGAGCCCAGTTCCAGATACACCAGTTGCTGCGGCTTTTTTTGGGTGAACGGTTTTTGGCCGACTTCCATTAGTTTGCGCGTTGCCCTCAATTCTAGCGCGAATCAGAGGGCAAATTTATGGGCATGGCTGGGATTGATACTAATTGCTCGGCGGTGACCGGCTGGAGGGGTAAGCTCCGTGGCAACCCTATTGTAATGCCTCGAGTAGCCCCGCGATAACAGAGGTTCAGCATGCCGATGATTTCACCCGCTGCGCGCGCAGAGACCGCGAGGAGGTTTTTGCGGCGGCATGGTGACCGGGGCGGAACGTTCCGGTACTCACAATCTGCATTTGACACTTGCGAACGCAAATCCGCCGGTTGTAGCATCACCCTTCTGCGACAAAAGGAAGGCTTGGTTCAACATCGACCAAGGAGGTGTCCAGTGCCCTTTCCAGTCACTCTCCGAGCAATTCCCCAACTCGCATGCCGAACGAGCGCAAAGTGGACCAAACCTCTCATCATTCTTCTGGTTCTTCTCGCAGGGTTATCAGTCTACGCGGCAGGCGCTAACGCAGACAGCATTGAACTGATAAGTGTCTTCACGTCCGGAGGTCAGACCAATTATAATTACGGAATTTCTACGACTGCTCTCACTTCATATGCTGTTGGCGACACCATACAGTTCAGTTCTATCCAGATGCTTTCGGGGTCTGGGGATGGAGGCGCGCTGGTAGGTTTCAGTGTCAGTGAGAACGGGAATATTGGGCTTGTCCTATTCATCGCAAATACTCCGATTTCGTTAGCCGCCGGAGGAACCTACGAGGTTCTCGGCATATCGTCGTTTTCTCAGGATATGGGACTTATTCACTACGTATCTACATCAGACCCAATGTTTAGCGGGTACGTGGAAGGCCCGGTGGCCCTTACCCCTGAACCGTCCAGCGTTTTGCTGTTCGGCAGCGGCATATTGACCCTGATCGGAATAACCTTGCGCTCGAAGCGGCTCGCGTAGCCCGCCGTAAGACACAACTTACGATCGATCTTGCCGAGCTGGGGCGCAGCATGCTGCGCCCCTACAAGAGCGGTTGATAAAACCGGAGAATTTCTACGAGGCGGCGGCTTCGCTGAGGCCGACGAGTTTGCGGAATTCGGGGTCGTCATGGAGGCAATCGAGATCGGCATCGCGGGCGGCCCAGTTGGGATTGCCCCAGCCTGCGGCGATGGCTTTCTTCAGCGTGGCTAGAGCTTCCGCTTTTCTGGTCAGGACACCATAAGTGCAGGCGGCGTTGTAAAGAATGTTGGGATCGTTGGGTCGAAGTGCGACGGCGGTTTGCAGATGGCGGATACTTTCGTCTACTTCTCCCACCTCGGCGAGTCCGCTGGACAGGAGTATGCGCGCACGCACGTCTTCGGGCACCAACTCCAGCTGTTGGCGGAGAACGGCAACGATGCGGGTGCGCAGACGCTCGGCATCTTTGTCGCGGCCCAGACGCTTCATGCAGGTGCGGTAGGGAATGTAGGTGTTGTAGTCGTCGCCGTTGGCTTCCAATGCTTCTTCGGCAAGATCGGCGGCTTCCTGATATTTGCCCTGAGAGAGCAGCGCGCGGCCGAGAATATTCCAGGATCCGTCACAATCGTGCTTGCGTTCGATGGCGCGGCGGGCCATCAATTCGGTTTCATCGAACTTCTTTTGCGCGTAGAAGAGGCGAGCGCGAGCGACCATGACTTCGGGCAGATCGGGAGCGAGGGCCATGGCGCGATCGCAGGCGGTGATGCCGCGGGAGAGCCAGTCGGGACTCTGGTCGCGCAATTCGAAAATGAGGCCGCAGAGGTGGGCGATGCCGGAATAAGCCAACACGAAATTTTTGTCGAGTTGAATGGCTTGTTCGAACATCTGCAAGGCGTAGTCCGTGTTTTCGCGGCGGGTGTAGCTGCGGCCGCGCAAATAGAAATCATAGGCTTGAGTGTTTTCGGTGGGCTTGAGGCCGATGATTTTTTCTTCCTGCGGAGTGAGGGTAATGCGCAGGGCGTGGGCAATGCTGCGAGCGATTTCGTCCTGAATGGCGAAAACGTCTTCGAGCTGGCGGTCGTAGCGCTCGGCCCAAACGGAGTGGCGTGTCGAGCCTTCGACGAGTTGCGCGGTGATGCGCAAGCGATTGCCGGAGCGGCGAATGGTGCCTTCAAGGACGAAGGTGGCGCCGAGTTGCTGGCTGACTTGCGGCGCGCTGGTGGGCTTATCGCGGAAGGCCAGCATCTCCGAGCGCGGAAAAATCTGCAGCTGAGTAATTTTTGAAAGTTCGGTGATGATGTCTTCGGTCATGCCATCGCGGAAATATTCGTCTTCTTTTCCGCCGCCTTGATTTTCGAAGTAGAGAACCGCGACGGATTTCTTGACGGGGGCGGCAACTGACGCGTGTCCACTGGAGGAATCGGATTTTTCGGAGCCTGGTTTGCGATTTGAATCGAGATCGCGTTTGAGGCGCTTGAGATCGGCGCGGAGTTCGGCGGCGGTCTGGTAACGGAGGTCGGTATCTTTCTCGAGAGCTTTGCTGAAAATATTCTCCATGGCGAAGGGCAACCGAGAATTCAGACGAGTCGCCGGCGCTGCTTCGGAGTGCAGAATGCCGTCAAAAATCAGTGCGGAAGTGGAACCGGCAAAAGGAATGACTCCGGTAGCCATTTCGTAGAGAACCACGCCAAGAGAAAAAAGATCGGAGCGCGGGTCGAGAGTTTCGCCGCGAGCTTGTTCGGGCGACATGTAGGCGACAGTGCCGACCGAGCTGCCCGGGCTTGTGAGAAAGTCCTCGCCTTCGACCACGGTTTGAGTTTGCAGGGAGGATTCACTGACAGAGTCCGAAGCTGGAGTACGAAGGCCGGCGAGTTTGGCCAGGCCGAAATCGAGAATTTTAGCCGGGCCGCGATCGACGAGGAAGATGTTAGCGGGCTTGATGTCGCGATGAACGATGCCTTTGACGTGGGCGGACTCGAGGCCGTCGGCGATCTGGATGCCGATGTCCAGAAGTTCGGCGGTGGCGATGGGCTTGCCGGAGATGCGGTGTTTGAGAGTCTGGCCCTCGAGAAGTTCCATGGCGATGAAGGGGCGGCCTTCGAATTCGCCGACGTCGTGAATGGTGCAAATGTGAGGGTGATTGAGGGAAGAAGCGGCGCGGGCTTCGCGGCGGAAGCGTTCAATGGCCTGAGGATCGCCGGAGATGTCGTCGGGCAGGAACTTTAGAGCAACGTTGCGGCCGAGGCGGGTGTCCTTGGCTTTGTAAACGATGCCCATTCCGCCGCCACCCAATTTTTCCAAGATCGTATAGTGGGAAATGGTGCGACCTAGCATGGAGGGGGTATCGGACATTGGCGACGCAGTTTATCCCACGGAAGTGACGCAGGCAATGGCGGCAAGGGGATCGCGTAAATATCGTGGATTGGGTCACTTAGGCACCGAACGGATTAGTGTATAGAAGGTAGAGCGGGTGAATTTTTTGCACTAAAAGGATAGTTCCAGTACTGGATGCCGAATACAGGAAATACCCAGTATCCTCAACATTTCAGGGGTGTTATTCGAGATGTGCAAAACAGCACAGGGTGGCACCGTTCCTGCCATCTAGTATAGTGAGTCGAATATCGAGACGGAATTCAGGGGGCCCCGTTCATGAAGCTACGAACAATACTGACCGTCGGAACTGTGTTCATGGCGCTCTTCACCATTGCGGTATGGAGAACGCCAATGCGAGGCGAGAGCTAAACTGAGGACGAACCGCACAGGAGCAAGGAAAGCGGCAGGCCGCGAAGGGGGAGGGGTGGTCTTGAGCCGCGAAGTCGACAACATTAATATAGGAATTTAGCCGCCGAGGCGGATTGCCGGTAGCACTGGCAAACAAGGACCTGCGCATTCGCAAGAGAGTCCTCAAGCACAGAACGAACCAGCCCGCGCTCCGCACCCGACACAAGAAGTCCCCAGGTTGAAAAGAGGATAGAGATTGCGAACGACACTTAAACTCGTTCTGCCATTGATTATCAGCGTGGCGCTGGTGTCTTTCCTGTTCGCAGGCTATCAGGTGAGGACGCAGCGAAAAAATCTGCGGAGCGATTTATCGCGTCGCGCGGAAGTGCTCGCGGAGAGCATGCAGGAAACGATCGAGCCGCTGTTTGCCAAGAACGAACGCAATTCGGAAAAAGCGATGCAGCGGGTGGTGGACCGGTTCGCGCAGCGCGAGCACATGAAGGGCATCGCGGTGTACGAGGCGAGCGGGACTCCGAGCGCGATGACTGCGACGCTGGGAGCGGCGTTCAAGCAGGCGCCAGACGCAGCGAAAACCAGCATGGCGAGCGATAACGGGCGCGGAGAGTTTACGCGAGTGGCGGAGACTCCGGTGTTTCTGTACGCGTTGCCGCTGGAGCGCGACGGGAAAGTTGCCGGAGCGCTGGTAGTGATTTTCGATACAAGCTATATCGATTCGCGAGTGTTGCTTACGATGCGGGATGCGCTGGTGACGGCGCTGCTGGAGACACTGCTGATCAGCGGGCTGGCATTTGTGCTAGTGCGGTGGACATTCCTGGATCCGCTGAAACGGACGGCCAAATGGCTGCGCACGCTGCGGTCGGGAGAAACGCAGATCCCGGCTTCATTGCCGCAGGGTGAAATATTTGACCAGTTGAATACGGAAATGACGCACTTGGCGCGCGATCTGGGAGCGGCGCGCGCGGCTGCGGCCGAGGAGGCGCAACTACGCGAAACACATGCTTCGGTGTGGACAGCGGAGCGTTTACGGATCAGCTTGCAGAGCAAACTGAAGGGCAAACCGCTATTTGTGGTAGCGAATCGCGAACCTTACATGCACATGATGGGAGAAAAGGGGCCGGAAGTGCTGGTGCCAGCGAGCGGGCTGGTGACGGCGCTGGAGCCGGTGCTGGTGGCGAGCGACGGAACGTGGGTGGCGCATGGATCTGGAAGCGCGGACCGGGAAACGGTGGACTCGACGGACCGGTTGCGCGTGCCACCGGATTTGCCGAGCTACACGCTGCGACGCGTTTGGTTGACCGATGAGGAGGTGAAAGGCTATTACGAGGGATTCGCGAATGAAGGGCTGTGGCCGCTTTGCCATATCGCGCATACCCGGCCGACGTTTCGTCCGGCGGATTGGCTGCAGTACCAGCAAGCGAACCGGCGTTTTGCGGATGCGGTGTTGCAGGAGATGGAAGGAGTGGAGGCGCCGATTGTGCTGGTGCAGGATTATCACTTCGCGCTGCTGCCTCGGATGGTGAAAGAAGCGAGGCCGGACGCGAGAGTGGCGATTTTCTGGCACATACCGTGGCCGAACCCGGAGGTTTTTGGAATTTGCCCGTGGCAGAAAGAATTAGTAGACGGATTGTTGGGCGCGGATTTGATTGGATTCCACACGCAGACCCACTGCAACAATTTTTTGGAGACGGTGGATCGCGCGGTGGAGGCGATTACGGAATGGGACAAGTTTGCCGTGAACCGGCAAGGGCACGTGACGCGAGTGCGGCCGTATCCGATCAGTGTCGCGTTCCCGAACGGAAAACCCAAACGCGAATGGCGAAACGCGGGTGGAGAACGCGCGGCGCTGTGCGAAGAACTGGGAATCGAAGCGTCGTTGCTGGGAGTGGGCGTGGACCGCGTGGATTACACGAAAGGGATACTGGAACGGTTCCATGGGATCGAGAGATTTATTGAGATGAATCCGGCGTACCAGCGGCGATTTACTTTCGTGCAGATTGGGGCGCCGAGCCGCACTGATATTCCGCGATACAAGGCGTTTCTGGATGAGGTGACGGCGGAAGCGGAGCGGATCAACGCGCGGTTCCAAGCGGGAAAATGGAAACCGATCGTGTTGCTGAAGCGGCATCATTCGCATCAGGAGATAGCGCGGTTTTATCACGCGGCTTCGCTGTGCATGGTGACGTCACTGCACGACGGGATGAACCTGGTGGCGAAGGAGTTTGTGGCATCGCGCGACGATGAGCACGGGGTGCTGATTCTGAGCACATTCGCGGGGGCTGCGCTGGAATTGACGGATGCGCTGCTGGTGAATCCGTACGACGTGCGGCAAGTGGAAGGAGCGATTCTGCGCGCGCTGGAAATGCCGGACGAAGAGCAGGCGGCGAGGATGCATCGCATGCGGGCGAACGTGAAGGATCACAATGTATACCGCTGGGCGGCGAATCTGCTTTCTGACCTGACGGAAATTCGAATCGATATGCCGGAACGTCAGGAAAGCGTTGTGACGAACGGCGAAGAACCGGAAGAAGTGCGGCGATAGGATCAAGAAACGGAGTTCGCGGAAGATTCGTGTCAACTTGCGAGCCGTTATTCACACGAAATAAAAACCAGTGGTGATACCATCGGGCGCAGATTTCTCCGGAGGAATATTGTATGAGATGGACGCCGGGCGGAGAGAGCCAGGACATTGAAGATCGCCGCGATGAAGACAGTGGAGGCGGCGGGGGCGGATTTCAGTTTGGCGGGATGCATCTGGGAATCGGGGGCGCGCTGATCCTGCTGGTGCTGAGCCTGGTGTTCAAGCAGAACTTTTTTGCGCTACTGGGAAACGGCGGCCCGGCACCACATGGCCCGGCGGTAAGCCGGCCGAATCCAGCGCGGGATCAGCAGGAACGCCCACTGGTAGAGTTTGTTTCGTTTGTGCTGGATGACACGCAGAAAAATTGGGCACAGATCCTGCCGCAGCAAACGGGAAAGCAGTACCGGCACGCCAAGCTGGTGCTATTCCGAAATTATACGCAATCGGGATGCGGGGGAGCGGAATCGGCGACGGGACCGTTTTATTGTCCGGCGGATGAAAAAGTTTATATTGACCTGGGATTTTACGACGAGTTGAAGCAGCGATTTGGCGCGCCCGGGCAGTTCGCGCAGGCGTACGTGCTGGCGCACGAGATTGGGCATCACGTTCAGAAAATAGTCGGGATTGAAAGCCGAGTGCGGCAGATGGAGCAAGGCAATCCACGGATGCAGAATGCCTTGTCGGTGAAGATGGAATTGCAGGCGGATTGCCTGGCTGGCGTGTGGGCACACAGCACGCAAGAGCGCGGTTTACTGGAACAGGGCGACGTGCAGTCAGCGTTGGGAGCGGCGTCGGCGGTGGGCGATGATCGACTGCAGAAAATGTCCACGGGGCACGTGACGCCGGATTCGTTTACGCACGGATCGTCGGCGCAACGGATGCACTGGTTTCAGCAGGGGTTTGACAGCGGAACGGTTGCCGCGTGCAATACCTTCGATTCGAACCGGTAAGACTACAGACTGACCCGGAGCACTGCGAGGCGCAAATCGCTCAGGCCGAAGTCGGCGTGGACATCGCCGCGCTGCCAAAGTGATCGCGGTATTGTTTGAGCAGGAACTGGTCGGTCATGCCGGCGATGTAATCGCAGACGACGATGTGGCGCGGAACGGCTAGCGCAGATTGTTCGTGGTCGGGCGGCATCGAATCGTGCTTACTCAGATAGAAGTGGAATAGCCGCTCGAGACATTCGATGGAGCGATCGCGATCCTCAGTGATTACCGGATTGCTGTAAAGATTGGCGGTCAGGAACTGCTTCAAGCGCGCGTTTTCCGCCGCAACGCCGTTGCTCATACCTGCGAGGCGATGCGGATGGTGACGAATTTCGTCGACAGAGTTCACACCTGAAGCTTTGGCGCGCGTCGCGGTTGTTTCAATCAAGTCGGACGCGAGCACGTTGAGAACGTCTTTGAGCGCTTCGCTGAATTTGAGTTTTTCACGGGCGGCGGGATGCGCGCGATCAACCGCAGAATAAGCTTGCGCGAACAAGGGAACTTCGGCGCGAAGAAGATCGAAGTCGAGCAATTCGGCTTCGCGAGCGTCGTCGAGGTCGGCGGTGTTGTAAGCAATTTCGTCCACCCAATCAATCAACTGTGATTCCAACGGCGGGCGCAAATCGAGAAGGTATTCAGCGAGGTCGGGGCAGGCTACTGGCGAATAATCGCGCGAATGTTTGATGATGCCTTCGCGTACTTCGAAAGTGAGATTGAGGCCGGTAAATTCCAGATAGCGGTGTTCGAACTGTTCGACAATGCGCAATGCGTGAAGATTATGGTCGAAGGAGGCGCCGTGAGACTGCATCAGCTCGTTCAGTTTGCGTTCGCCTGCATGGCCGAACGGCGGATGCCCGATATCGTGGACGAGCGCAAGAGCCTCGGCGAGTTCGCTGTTGAGACCGAGCGCGGTGGAAACGGTGCGCGCAATTTGAGTGACTTCGAGAGTATGCGTGAGGCGGTTGCGGAAATGGTCGGAGTAACGCGAGGTAAACACCTGGGTCTTGGCTTCGAGACGGCGAAAGGCGCGCGCATGGATGATGCGGTCGCGGTCGCGTGCGTATTCCGTGCGGTAGGGATGGTGAGGTTCAGAGAAGCGGCGACCGCGCGAGAGTTCTTCGCGCATCGCCAACTTCGTCAGTGAGGAGGGATACGGGATGGTCCGCTCCACCGAGTAGCCGGTGCAAAGGAAATCTTTAAGACTTGGGAGCCAGCAAATCGAGGCCGCGATCGGCGCGTTCGGAAACAGTCGAGCCCGGATAGTCCTTCTTGATTTGCTGATAGATGGTGGTGGCTTCAGCGGGCTTGGACTGGCTCAACAAGTCGGCAAGCTCGAGCAAGACCAGCGGGCGAGGAACCAATACCGACTTCTGATCGGCGAGCGCACGATAGGTTTTTGCAGCGTCGTCGGTCTTCCCACTGCGCGCGTAAATAGTGGCCATCTGGTATTGCGCCATGGCAGACAGCTCCTTGTCGCTGCCGCCAACGACTTTTTTCAGCTCTTCGAGTGCCTGATTTTGCTTTTCAACGTCCAGAAGGGTAACGGCCTGGTAGTAGCGGGCCAGTTTGCCGGGATTGGTGCTGGGATATTTGTCGGCGATGGCGGCGAATTTAGAGGATGCAGCTTGCGCACGGCTTTGCACGTCGCTGTAAGTGACTTCAGACGCGTCGGCGGGTTGCCCGGCCTGGCGAATCGGCGCGTAGTAAACCTTCATGCCCTCATCGAGCGCGGCCGAAGCGTGCAAGGTCTGGCGGTCGTTGTAGAGCTTCCAGCCGCCGTAGACCAGAACCACTGCAATGACCACGCTGACCAGAATTGCCGCGGCCTGGCTATGCGAGAAGACCGCCTCGGCGCCATGTTCGATGGCGTCGTGGATTTTGTCCTGCTTGAGTTCCTTGCGCGAAAGATGCTCCGGCATGCCCGCTCCTGGATGGATTCTTGAATTCACAATCGTAACACAGGAAACGGGGCTGCAACGGAGTCGGGGCGTAATGCTTTCAGCATAGCGACGGGCTAGGCGCCTGCGACGGGGTTCGGACAGTTATACTTATAGTTTATGAATGTAGCGTGCAGCCAATGCGGGGCGAAGTATGTCTTGAAGGATGCGGAAATCGTGGCGCATCCAAAAGTGCAATTTACCTGCCCGAAATGCGGCAAGACGACGGTGGTGAAGATCGAACAACGGGTGGATGCGACGATCGCGATGCTGCCGCTGCCGTCGTTTGCGCGGTCGGCCGGGTCGGGTTCAGAGCAGAAGGTAGACCTCGAGGAGCGGCAGCGGCTGCCAGAATCGGTCAGCGCAACGCTCACCGTGATCGCTGGGCCCGATACCGGCATCAACTTCAAGCTGGAGTTTGCCAGCGTCATTGTGGGGAGACAGGGAGCGGACGTTTCACTGAACGACCCGGAGATTTCGCGCCAGCATTGCCTGCTTGAAGTCAAAGACAATTTCATTCAGCTGAAGGATTTGGATTCCACGAACGGCACATTTTATGATGAGGAACGGGTGCGCGCGGCGATGTTGAGGAATGGGACCGAGTTTCGGGTGGGCAGCACCGTGCTGCGAGTGGCGCTGATGAAGCAATGAACAACAGCAACGGCTGGCACGGCGGAGCTTTAATGGAATGCGCCGGAATTCGAATCTAAGATAAACTGCTCGTTCGGCTCCGTGCCTAACGACATGAACCGCCTCTCCGCGTGTTTGATTACGCTCAATGAAGAAATTAACCTGCCACGCGCGCTGACATCCCTGAACGAAATCGCCGACGAGATTGTAATCGTTGACTCTGGAAGCACCGACCGCACAGAGGCGATCGCGCGGGAATATGGCGCGGTATTTGTTACGCGCGCATTCAACGGATACTCGGAACAGCGAAATTTTGCGGCTTCGCGCGCCTCGAATGAATGGGTGTTTGTGCTTGCAGCGGATGAGGAAATCAGCCATGAATTGCGCACTGCCTTGCTGAGTTGGAAAAAGAGTGCAGCGCAAGCAAGCATCTATGAAATGGCGCGGCGCACCTGGTACCTGGGCAAATGGATCCGGCATTCCGGCTGGTATCCGGATTGGCAACGGAGGCTGTACCGAAAGGGCGCTGCTAAATTCTCGGGGTTGATCCATGAAGCGCTGCGGTTCGAAGGGAAGCCCGGGCGTATCGCTGGGGACCTGTTGCACTACACGGTACGCACGTTTGCGGAGCATGAAGCAAAGGTTGAACGATATTCGACGCTGGCGGCGCAGCAATTGTTTGAGGAAGGCAATCGCAACTGGCGGGCGGCGGTATGGCTGGCAACGCCATGGAGTTTTTTTCAGAATTTTGTTTTGCGAGGCGGATTTCTGGATGGCTACCGAGGAGCCCTGATCTCGCAAATGGCCGCGCGAAGCGTTCGCTTGAAATACCGGAAGCTGGGCAAACTGCTTGCGAGTAAAAGCAATTCGGCCGAGGCCAGCCGATGATTCCGCTGCTGGTGGATCTGGAGACGGAATGGCGCGGGGGACAAAATCAGGCGCTGCTTACGGCGGTGGGAATGCGCGCGTGCGGGCATGAAGCGGAACTCGTGGCGATTCGCGATTCGCCGCTGGCGCGGAGGGCAGTCCGGGCCGGCATTCGAGTGCACGAGGTAGCCGCGTGGGCCAAGCGGTCGCGCGCGGCGCTGGTGCTGGCCAGACTTCTTTCCCGAAAACAATTTGACGTCGTGCATGCGAACGAGCCGCACGCGCTGACGGCGGCGTGGCTGGCCGGAGCACACCGGAAAGTCCCCTTGGTGGCCTCGCGGCGCGTGGCGTATCCGCTGCAAAAGAGTGCGATTGCGCGGCGACGCTACCTGGCGGCGGGACGGATTCTGGCGGTCTCCCGTTTTGTTGCGGCGAGCGTTATGGAGTCCGGAATTCCTGCGGAAAAAGCGGAAGTGGTGTACGAAGGCGTGGAAGTGCCTCCGGCGATCGCACCTGAAGCGCGGGAACGTGCGCGGGAAGGCTGGGGCGTAGTTGGCAAGCAACGTTTGCTGGGTTGCGTCGGATATTTGTTGCCAGAAAAAGGACAGGAATCCGCGGTGCGCGCGATGGCAGGGGTGCGCGCGAAGTTTCCTGGAACGCGGCTGCTGCTGGCTGGCGACGGACCTTGCCGAGCGCGGCTGGAGGAATTGGCGACAAATTTGGGTCTGCTGGACAGCGTGATTTTTGCGGGATTCGTCGAAGATATAGCGCAGGTGTATGCGGCGCTGGACATTTTTGTTTTCCCCTCGCTGGCCGAGCCGCTGGGGACATCGCTGCTGGCCGCGATGGCGTGGGGACTTCCGGTGCTGGCAGTGGCAAGTGGTGGCGTTCCTGAATATGTGACTAACGGAGAGAACGGATTGCTGGTTGCGGAATCGAATCCCGCGCTGGAAGCGGGCGGCCTGATGCGGCTGCTGACGGATGATTCGCTGAGCGCGCTGCTAGGCAGGAACGCGCGACAAACGATCGAAGACAAATTTTCGGCGGGGCGAATGGTTGAAAATACGCTGCGCGCTTATCAGGGGCTTATCAATGAACGCCGCCGCAAAGACTGAGGCAAAGTACAACTCTCGGCTAAAAAAGCGAACGCCGGGCGGCTCCTTCTCGATCCGCCCGGCGCTGCAAAATTTTTTACTACGCGCTAGTAATCTACATTCACCTTCGATGTTCCCTTAGTTCCCCTCCTATCCGCTTCGCCGTGTGGCCAAGCTATCTGGCATTTTGAACAACCCATCGTCCCCGCGGCTCGATGAACTCCACGCCGACGGCAAAGCCGTCGCCTTGCATCGGCTGGCAGTAAGCCACCCGGGCCGAGGAACGAAACTCTCCGGAACGCGAAATGAAGGTGAGCCGATCGTTCTGCTCCCAGCGGCGCGAACTCACAACTCGCGCGCCACGTTCGCTGACATTTTCCGTAAATGTAGATTCGGCGCCCGGCGCCTGCCGGTTGCCTTCGAGATACACGCTAATTTCCATGGGAATGCGCCGTTCGGCGCGATTGAAGGGATGGACCTGTTTGCGGGGTGGGTTCATTTGGTCCATTCCTCAGAGGCACGCGGCGATCCGCGAAAGATTTTTGATGCTGCTGCTGCGGTGCTTCATGCGATACAGAGCGCGGTCGGCGGCGGCCAGCAATTTTTCCGGGGTGTCGCCATCTTCAGGAAAAGTTGCGGTGCCGGCGCTGGCGGAAACCGCGGGGGCTTCGGCGTCATTGGCCATTTTTTCGTGGATGCGGCTGACGATGCGCGTAGCGATATCGGCGCCGGCTTCCGGGAAAACGATGGCGAATTCATCGCCGCCGTAACGCGCAGCGGTATCTATCGCACGGCAGTGATTGCGAAGAATTTTGCCAAGCCGTACCAGCGCGCGGCTGCCGGTGAGATGGCCGTACTGATCGTTGATGGTTTTCAGGCCGTCCATATCAAAAAGTACGACGCTGAACGGACGCTCGGTGCGGCGCGAACGATCCAGTTCGGCCTCAATGACGCTGAGCAAGCGGCGGTAGTTTGCCAAGCCGGTGAGAGGATCGCTTACCGCGAGCGTGCGGACCTGATCAAAAAGACGCGCCTGATCCAGCAGAGCCCCCGAGAGCATCACCACGTAGCTGACGGTCTTGGTCAGCTCGGCCAGAACGAAGGGTCCATCCAGCAGGTGCCGCGAAAAAGCTGCGGCGATGTGGCAGACCACGTTCATGGAGGCCACGAGAAAAAGCGAATACTCGAACACCGAAGCGGTCTTCTCATCCCGCTTGATGCGAAGAAGAAAGGCGATGGCGGCGATGAGGAACAGGCCGGCGGGCAGCAGATCCCAGACGCGAGACAGCACATGAGACGGATGGGCGATCGGCGCAGAAGGCGCGGCGAGAAATGCAGCGCTGGTGGCGTAGGCCGCCAACGCTACGACCAAAAGAGCGATGGCAATTTCTTTGCTTGGCTGGCGCGCGGTCGGGGTGTACTTTTCTACGCCGAGCGCGGCGAGCAGCAGAACCGCTAACAACGTGCGGCTGACCATCCAGCCCATCGGAATGTGCAGGCCCGCGCCACCGATGTGAAGGATCTCGTTAAAATGGAAATAGCCGACTGTCTCGATCAAACCGGAGAGTACAAAACCGAAGGAAAGAATCAGCGCAGTGCGGTCGTGGGTACCGCGGAAACGAACCAGAGCGTTCGCTGCGTAGCAGAAGCTCAGCAGCGTGCCGCCGACTTCCAGGTAAAGGTAGGTCTGGTAGCTACCGGTGACATCGGCGCTTCGCAGGACCGAGAGCCCAAGCAGGAAGAGGATCGCGGCGAGCGTAACCCCGGCAGCCCAGACCATGGAAGGTCGGCTCCGAAGACTTTCGACGATTTTGGACCAACGCCCCACGAAAACCCTCAATTCCCCACAAAACCCTGCAAGCCCCGGTAAATGCACGCCAACAACCGAACGAAGGGCTAGACGGCAAGAACTAAGTAGTTGATAAAACAAGACTTATTTTTTGGTTGAGAAGGGCTGAGAATTAGAAATCGCAGAAGCGAGACACGGGGAAATGGCAAAATCTCAAAACAGGAGCGAACTAAGGCATTTGTTCCGTGAGAGTTACGTGGGGATTAGGCACTTTTCAACAGGATGGAACACGATGTCTCAGGCTGAGACAGTCTCATCGGCGTTGTCGCACCGAAAAATCGCTAGATTTTGGGCTTGGGCGGCGGCAAATCACGGGCTGTGACGGGGTCGGAGAACCCGGCGGCGTTGTGGGAGCCATCGCAGAAAGGCTTGTTCTTGGAGTGGCCGCAGCGGCAAAGACCGATTGCAGTGCGACCCGCCAGTCCGAATGGTTTGCCCTGCGGATCGACGATCTCAAAGTCGCCTTCCACTCGGATATTTCCGTTGTTATTGATGATGATCTTGGTTGCTGGCATTCGGTCTCCGGGGCGCGAGTACCGCGCGCACTGCGAAATCATAGCTGAACATTCTGGAAAGAGCGAATTGCCGAGTTCTCCGGGCGAATGATGGAGCTACGGCTAAGGAGCGACGACTTCGCGAAGAGCGCCGGTCGCTACATCGTAGGCATAGCCGCGCACTTGGATCTGCTTGGGCAGAAAAGGATGTTCGCGAATGCGCTGCACTTGTTCGGTGATGTTGTGGTCAATGTCTTTGAACGCGTGGAATCGCAAGTGTGAAGCGTCGCGCCCGGTTTCGGTCGAAAGTCTCCAGCGAAACTCTTCATCGGTGATGGACATCAATCCGCATTGGGTGTGTTGAATGACAGCAATCGCGCGAGTGCCCAGCAGATGCGTGGAAAGAATCAGCGAACGAATCGCGTCATCGGTGGCAATGCCTCCAGCGTTGCGAATCATGTGGGCATCGCCCACGCGAAGCCCGAGCAACTGTTCAAGGTCCATGCGCGAATCCATGCAGGTGAGAATGACCAGCTTTTTAACGGGAGGCGTCTGCAAATGGCCAAGATCAAAACGCTTGGCGTAGCCCTTGTTGTGCTCCATCAGTTCGTCGAAGATGTTCACGGCCGGGCGTGTTCCAGTCTGCGCCATGGTCAGTATTTTGGCACGCTCGGATCGACTTCATCCGACCAGGCTAGTATCCCACCTTTAAGATTGTGGATTTTGCGAAAGCCGGCCTTGCGCAGGAAATCGACTGCTTCAGCGGAGCGCTTGCCGCTGCGGCATTGCGCCACGATTTCGCGCGAAGAATCAAGCTCATGCACGCGGCGCGGCAATTCACCGAGCGGCAGCAAGTGGCCCTTGATGTTGCAAATCTGATATTCGTGCGGCTCGCGCACGTCGAGAATGTAAAGATCATCGCCGCGATCCAGGCGCGTTTTCAATTCACGGGGCGTCATCTCCGGAACTTTTAGGTCGGGTGCAGGCGCTTCTTCACCGCGCACGCCGCAGAATTCGAAGTAATCAATCAACTGGTGAATGGTGCGATTCTTTCCGCACATCGGGCAGTCGGGATTCTTGCGTAGCTTGAGCTCGCGAAACTTCATGCCCAGCGCATCGAAGAGTAGCAAGCGCCCGGCTAGACTGTCGCCAGTGCCAAGAATCAGCTTGATGGTTTCCATCGCCTGGATCGAACCGACAATCCCCGGCAACACTCCAAGTACGCCGCCCTCTGCGCAGGAAGGAACGAGCCCCGGCGGAGGCGGTTCGGGATACAGGCAGCGGTAGCAAGGACCATCGGGCATGCCGAAAACGGTGGCCTGCCCTTCGAACCGGAAGATCGAGCCGTAAACATTGGGCTTGCCCAGGAGAATGCACGCATCATTTACAAGATAGCGCGTCGGAAAGTTGTCGGTGCCGTCTACGATGATGTCGAAGTCCTTGAATAGCTCCAGCGCGTTGGCACTGGTGAGCTGCGTTTCGAAACTTAGAATCTCGATGTCGGGATTCAGATTCGAGAGCCGCGCGCGCGCCGCTTCGCTCTTGTACTTGCCGACGTCGCTGGTGCCGAAGGTCACCTGGCGCTGCAAATTGGTGAAATCCACAACGTCAAAATCCACCAGGCCAAGCTTACCCACGCCGGCCGCTGCAAGATACAGGCCGAGCGGCGCTCCGAGCCCGCCGGTGCCAATCAGCAGCACTTTGGCGTTCTTGAGCTTAAGCTGACCTTCCATGCCGACTTCCGGCATGATCAAGTGCCGGCTATAACGCAGAATCTCTTCGTTGGACAAACTAGTAGCCGGAGCGTTCACGCCCAGCGCTTGTGTATTTGTAGCCATGCTTCTCCGCCCCATTTCGTAAACAAAATTTTTGTGATTCGATTCGAACTATCGCGCGCCAATGCCGCCGGCGATGGACGGAACGATGCTCACCACGTCACCGTCCTTCACCGGCGTCGCTTCCTTGGCCATGTAACGAATGTCTTCGTCATTCAAATAGACGTTCACAAAGCTGCGCAGCTTTCCGTCGTCGGTGAAGAGATGCTTGCGCAAGTCCGCAAATTGCGTAGTCAATCCGCCAAGCGCTTCGCCTACGGTTTGCGCGGAAACTTCGGCGGAATCTTTTTTCGCCGCATAAACCCGCAGCGGCGTCGGAATAATCACCTTGACTGCCATCGTTTTCTCCGTCCCTCTTAGCTCAGCAAAATTCGCGCATTCGAATCAGGCCATCGCGCGATTGCGAATCTCGATGCTCTCTGGCGAATATTCCTGCCGGTCGTCATTCAACCGCCACGAAGTCATTTCCGCGGGCGCTCCGCTCATCACGCTGACGATCACGTAGCTGTACCACGGCCAGGCGTGCTCGCGGTCGAACGCGCTGGGCCGCGCCGGATGATCGGGATGAGAATGATACCAGCCCACAACTTCCAGGCCACGCTCACCGGCCGTTTTTTCGGCGTCGCGAACATCGTCGGCGGTTACCGCAAAACGGTTGCGCGGTGAATCATCGCGGCGATTCACCAGCGGGAATAAACCCAGTACTTCGCGCGGCGATTCACTACCATCGCCGACGGTGTCGCGGCCCAGCAGCGCACCGCAACACTCATGTGGAAAAGTCTCCGCTCCGTGCCGGCGAATTCCTTCCGCCGCTTCATGGGTCATCATCAGCTGGAAATTCTCAGCCATGCTTAGTCTTCATCCCAAAATCGTTCGCTCAAATATTTTGCCGCGGAATCGGCGAAGATCGTCACGATCACTGCATGCTCACCCGAAGGAATCTTCTGCGCGACGGCAAGGCAGCCATTCAGCGCTGCAGCCGAGCTCGGACTGACCAGCAACCCCTCTTCACGCGCCAGACGCTTCACCATGCGATATGCTTCTTCGGTTGAAACTTCCAAATTCTCGTCGGCCAGCGTGTCGTCGTAAATCGCCGGACGCAGCGCGGTCGGCATGTGCTTCCAACCCTCGAGCCCGTTCCACGGACCGTCCGGCTGCAGGCTGACGCAGCGAATATCGGGATTCAGCTCCTTCAATCGTCGCGTAGTGCCAACAAACGTGCCGCTGGTTCCAAGCGCCGTAACAAAATGTGTGATTCGCCCTTCGGTCTGCTGCCAGATTTCGTTGGCGGTTCCGCGATAGTGCGCCTGCCAGTTCGCCGGATTGCTGTACTGGTCCGGATAGAAATATTTCTGTGGCTCGGCGGCTGCCAGTTCGCGCACCCGACGAATCGCGCCGTCGGTGCCTTCGTCGCCAGGAGTCATCACCAGCTCCGCGCCGTAAGCTTGCAGGATGCGTTTGCGTTCCTCGGAAGCGCTGTGCGGCAAGAACAATTTGACCGGATGACCGAGCGCCGCGCCAATCATCGCGTAAGCAATGCCGGTGTTGCCGCTGGTCGCGTCCAGAATGGTCTTCCCGGGACGCAATGCGCCGCTCGCCAGCCCTGCGTCGATCATGCTCTTCGCAGGGCGGTCCTTCACCGAACCACCGGGATTGAACCACTCCGCCTTCGCGCAAATCTCGACGTTTGGCAGGTGCGCGGCGATCCGCCCAATCCGCAGCAGCGGCGTGTTGCCGATACGCTCCAGCACACCTTCGCCGACACGCTCACGGCTGGCGGGTGGAGGAGCGATTCCGATTTGACGCATCTGGGCCGTGGCTGTAACCCCTTGCAACTATTAGACGTCCCGGACATAGCGACGATATCCGACCAGTTTACTCCCAATTGGATGCTTTTTCCCCCAGGAATGGTAAACGGCGGGGCGGTAGGCATACGCGGCTAAGTAAGAACGGGCAGCCGCCTCCGAGTTGCACCTTCGTCTTTGCCAAAACAAAGAGGGCGGAGACGCCACAGGTCGTCTCCGCCCTCCGCGCTGCTCGTTACGCGCGCTTGCTAGAACGTCAGGTGTAACGCCATCTGCAGGAACCGCGGGCTGCCAATAGTGTGTTGGATTAAGCCTAGCTGCCCATTAGGTGGGAACGTGTAGTTGGGCGGATTAAAGAAGGACGGATTAAATTCCACGTTGTTGTTGGGAGTGTCAAAGCTGGGATGATTGAAGATATTGAAAGCCTCAACATCGAATTTCAGCTTAAAGCGTTCTTTAATTTTGAAATACTTAAAAACGGTCATGTTGACCTGAGATTGGAAAGGCCCGCGGAAAATGTTACGGCTCGCGGGGCCAAAACCGGTCTCCAGGTTGTCGCCTAAGGGGATGCCATTCGTCGCTGGATCTGGAGTCAGCAGGGGGATCCCAAACGCGTTTGGATTTAGAACTTGTTTTGAGGGATCCACTCCCAATGTTCCCTGAAGCACCGCCTTGGTCGAAGTCGACCCGAATCCGCCAATAGGCACCAACGGGTTGGTGACAAAGTCGTTCCCGCCACCGAAAAACAGGCTGGCAACGCCGCCGCTGAAATCAATCACGCTGTAGGGCTGTCCGCTTTCCGCCGAGATAACACCGCTGGTGCCCCAGCCATTGACCACCTGATCCATGAAGCCGTGCAGGCTCTTCGCCACCGGAAACGCATACATGTAGCTGATGGCAAAAACATGGCGGCGGTCGAAGTCCGAGTTGCCGTAACCGGTGCGCAATTGTAGCGGATTGTCGCCGTTATAGAAGAGTTGCTCGCCGCTCTCTTCGTCCATCGCGTGCGACCAGGTGTAGGAACCGGACAACGTCAAACCGTGACTGGCGCGCTTGGTGACGTTGAATTGCAGCGCGTCGTAGTGGGAGATGCCGGCAGCTTTATTGTACTGAGAATTGGGGTCATAGCCGATATAGGGGACGCGCAAATCGACGTTACCGGATGCAAAACCCTCCACAAGCGAGAAGATGTTTTCCGACGGCACCACGTTGTAGCCATAGGTACTTGTTTGGCCGTGAATCGGATTGGTCGGGGTAGCTATGCCAGGCTGATTGAAGGGAACAGGAATCGTCTCGTGCAGTCCATGATTGCCAACATACGACAACGTAAACACCAGGTCATTTCTCGGCTGCCATTGCAGATCCAACAACCAGTTCTCGGAATAAGGAAGTTTATTGGTGGGATCGTAAGCCGCAAATTGAATAGGAGAGCAGAAGAAGCTAGCACTGATGCCGCTGCAAAACGGCGTGGTTTCATTCTCGAGGTTGGTGATATTTGGCAGAAGTTTGGCGGCTTCGGCCAAGCTGTTGGGCGCTGCTGGCGGTGTCGAACCGTAGGCGGCAAATGGCGCCGCGAACGTCGCGCCTGGCTGGGAAAACAGCGGTACCACGAACGGCGCTTCGACGGTAACACCGAACGGACCGTTATAGTTGCCGCCAGCACTGGGCGAGAACTCGGCCAGATATTCGCCGCGGTCGTAGTACAAGCCATATCCCGCGCGCACCACCAGGTTCTTCATGAAAGTAGGGGTCCAGGCTAAACCAATGCGGGGAGCGAAGCCCCACTGGCGCCCAGTAAGAGTCGAATCGCTGACGCCCTTGGTTCCAAACGTCTTGTTGTTCCCCGCGACGACCAGTCCGGTTCCCGTGATTACGTCCGTGCCCGCATCGCAGGGTGTGCCGCCGGCGGTTGCCGGATCGCTCGGAAGTCCACCGACTGTGCACTGCACGTAGCTATAGTCCTTCGGATAGAAATTCGCCAGCAATCCGTTCTTCTCGGTTAACGGGCCGTCCCAATCCCATCGCAGACCGAAGGTCAGCGTCAGGTTTTGCTTTAGCCGGAAAGTGTCCGTCGCGTAAGTGCCTACCTGGTTTGCGCGGTAATGGCGACCGGTTGCACCTCCAATAAACGTAGATGGGCCGGTTTCGCCACATCCAAATTCGGCTGCGGGAGTACATAGCGAGCCGGTCAGAAACGTCGAAAAGTCGGGAAAGTTCAATTCTGCGGTCTGGTTATTCCTGTTGGCCACATTCAGCTGCATATGATCCCACTGAAAACCAAAAGCCAATGTGTGCCGGCCCACGGTCCAGGAGTATTTTGTGGAACCCTCAAATTCGTTCTGAAAAATACCAACATTCGAGAAGTTGCTGGCCGGTCCGATGCTCAATCCTTTGCCCGTATTATCGGGATTGGTGACGGAAATACCAGGCACGCTGGACAGGCCGAAAATCGAAATTCCGTAGTCGGAATTACTGTAGCCATCCGTGGTGTGCGCATAGGCTTTCTGGCGGACAAACCCAAATCGTTGTGTCCACACCGCGTTTGGCGAAATAATCGTGGCGTTTTCGAGGGAAAACGTCTGCGCGCCGGCGGTTAACTGCTGTGGGAAATTCCCAAGTTGGCTGATCGCAAACGGCGCGTAGGTAGGATCGTTCTGGAAATAGTATTTTCCGCTGACGCGGTCTTTGGCACTGAAATTGTAATCGATATTGCCAGCCACTTGGTCGGCCTTAAAAGTGGTTCTCGGTCCCACCACGAAAGCGTTGTAGCCGAGTGCAGTTTGACTTTGCGCAGGTACGTTTACCGACGGGATGAAATAGTTTCCGTTCGGCAACTTCAGATTAAAGAGGTTCAACGCGACCTGGCTAACTTGGCCGGTAGTAATGCAGGGAGTGGAATTCGCCGGGGTCCCACACTGCGAAGTCGTGTTTGCCAGGTTGACCAGATCGCTCGCGTCACGATTGTTATCGGTAAGTCCAGGTAGGGTTTGCACCTCGGAGAGCGAACTGTCCTCATCGACGGCCCGCTGTCCCTGATACGCCGCGAAGAAAAAAAGCTTATCCTTTAAGATCGGCCCGCCCAAGGAACCACCAAAGGTATTTCGCTTCAGATACGGCCTAGGGTTTCCGTGCGTCGGACCATTCGGATCGTGAAGCGCCGGATCGGCGTTGAAAAAGAAAGGCGTGGCATTCCAAGCGTCCGTTTGGTGGTATTCGTATGCCTGCCCATGCAGATCATTGGTACCGCTCCGTGTCTGCAACGTAATGTGCGCGCCGCTGTAGCCGCCTTCCGACGCATCGTACATCGAAGTGTTCACGTGAACTTCTTCCAGCATTTCCGGCGCCGGCGAAGGCAGCGATTGGCCGATTGCGCTGTAGACCGAAGTGCTGGTCTGTACTTCGCCGCCGATGGACTGCGATAAGGACACTTCTCCAGTATTCAGCACGGCCCGGTTGTCCGCCACACCGCTCGAAGATTTGCCGTTGAACAAATTGTTCGACTGCAGGCCATTCACGATGAAGCTGTTGCTGGTATCGCGCTGACCGTTCGCAAAAATATTTTGGTTACCTAGTCCCGCATTAGTCCCGGACCCAGTAAGAAAGTCCGCATTCACGCCCGGGCTCAACAGCGCGAGTTGGGTAAAGCTGCCCGTGCCCAGCGGCGTGCTCTCAATCAACTCCGTCCCCAGCGTGTAGCCAATCGTGGTGTCGGTCTGGTTCAGCAGCGGCGTTCCTGTCACCGTCACGGAGTCGCTCACCGAACCCGCCTTCAGCGAGCCGTTCACGGTCGTGGTTAGTCCGCCTTGTACCAAAATCTCCGAGTGCACTTCGTTGTTGAAACCCGCCAACGAGAAGGTCACCGAGTACTTGCCGATGGGTAGCGCAGTGATCTGGTACGAGCCGTCGTCCTTGGTGGTGGCGCTGATCTCCAGGTTGGTCCCGGCATTCTTCGCCTTCACCGAAACTTTGGCCAGAACCGCGCCGCTGCTGTCGGTCACCGTTCCATTGATTGAGCCCAATGTCTGCTGTGCTTTGGCTATGCCGACGGAAATTACCAATAGGAAAAATATTGCGGAACCACGAATGATTCGAGACATTTCACTCCACCCCGCTCTCCGGACTTGATCCGGATGCTTCTCCGCTTCGCCACGCAGAGTTTATATCGCTCCTAGAGTTGGTGGCTCCCCCGAGAGCCTCCTGGACCTTTGCGCGGGAGTATATCCAATCTTCCGACCGGAATAGATGAAAATTTTGCAACCAGCTGATTCGTGCTTTGTCCGCTTGTGGAAAACTCTGCCTGCCGGTCGTCGCTCAGGCGCGTCCCGCCAACCGACATCGAAACGCGATTTTGCTACCGCGTAAGTTGCCGGATTAATTCGGCCTCTTCCTTACGATACGGCTGCCCATCAGTTCGAAAGATTTCATGGAACCAGATCGCCGGCTCACGGTCGGTGTACGGATGCTCCCAGGAATCCCACGGCAGGTACGTTTGCGATCTTCCCGCCACTAAACCCCAGTTGATTGCGCCAACATGCTCGCGCTTGGCGATCGGCAGCGTTCCCTCAAACGTGCTGCCATTGCCGCGGGCCATATATTCGGTGCAAATCACTGGGCGGCGATAGGTTTCTAATTGTTTCACGCGCCGTTCGAACTCCTCCGGCTTGTCGTAATTGTGAAACGTGATGACGTCCGAATTTTCCAGCTGAATTCTTTCCATCGAGCTGAGCTTTTCGAACTCCGACCAGTCTCCGCCTTTCCACACGCCGCTGGTCAGCGGCTGGGTTGCACCCGCTTCGCGCGCCCAGCGAAAAACCTGCGGCAGCAAAAACAACACGCGCTGCAACTTATCGGCCGGTTCTCCCGCGGCGTACGAGCCGCCATTCGTGTTGTCCGGCTCATTCCAGACGTCCCAGCCGAGAACGCGTTCGTCTTTGCCAAACGCCTTCACCACTCCCTTCACGTACGCTTCGAGCCGCGGATACTGCGCGGGATCATCCAGCGCGGTTGCGCCTGGACTCTGCACCCAACGTGAATTGTGAATCCCCGGACGCGGCGGCAATTGCGGTCCCAGGCGCGGCGCCGGATCCCAGCACGAATCGAACAACACAAACAACGGCTTGATGTGGTGCTTCTTCGCGATTCTCAGAAAAGTGTCGAGGCGCTTCCTGAAACCTTCCGCATCCTGCTGCCACAACAGATCGTGCAGAAAAACGCGCATGGTATTCAGCCCGATGGACTCGGCCCAGCCAAGCTCCAGATCGATTCGCGCTGGATCGAACGTCTCCGCCTGCCACATTTCCAGCTCGTTCGAAGCGGTCGCAGGATCGTAGTTGCTCCCAACCAGCCAGCCTTGCTTTGCGTACCAGGCATTGGCCTGCTGCTCTGTCCAACGGCCCGGTGCGTCAGCCTTCGCCGGCAACGTGTAACCAATCAAAATTAAGAAAGAAAAAATCGCAATCAGGCGCCTCATTGAATAGTCTCCCCGGGGCCAAAGCATACATCGTAACCGCCAAGTTTCCGCGCGGAATCCATCTGCTCAGCCCGCGCCTCTTTACAGATTTCTCGCCTTTCTTTAGTCTTGAAGAACCATGTGGAATGTCGAAGAGCGGTTCGATCCGAAAGCCATTGAAAGCCTGGCCGCGCTGGGTTTCGCCGTCGGCAGCACCCGCGGCGTGGTCCGCGTGGAAAAATACGGCTCGGGCGCGGAGTTCCGCCAGGGCACCGATGGCAAATTTCAGCTCACCGTGCTCCCAACGATCATGGTCAAAGGCCAGTTCGCGCGGCTGTGGGACGCCGGCTACCAGAAATTTCTGCTTACCGACGAAGGTCTGAAGCTTCCGGCGCTGGCTTCGCACTTGCACAACCTTCGCATGTTCAACGAAGAGCTGCGCACGGCACTCGGCATTCCTACTTTTTATAACGAAGCGCTCGGCTCGGTCAGCCAAGTGTCGGTCTACGACCGCGTAAAGGGCCGCACCGGCGATGTGCCCGACGAAACTGTCGGCGCACACAGTCCCGGCTCGGGACACTAGCGAACGCCGCGGCTTCGTGGCAGCCGCTTCACTGTTTTTCGCATCTATCTAACTGTCCTCATTCGAACGGGAGATTCTCTGCAATGCCGCGCGTTGTCGCCTACATGGACGATCTCTTTTTCCAGATGAAGCTGGCGGAAACCGCCAAACATCTGGGCATCGAAGTGAAGGTCGCTTCGAACGCCGACTCCCTGCTGCAATTGATGGAACCCGCTCCAAGCCTGGTGATTGTTGATTTAAACGCGCGTTCCGAGCCGCTGGCCGCCGCGCAAAAATTGCGCGCAGCTCAGCCTCACTTGCGCATCATCGGGTTTCTCTCTCACGTGCAAACTGGACTCGCGCAACAAGCCAAATCCGCGGGCTTCGATGAAGTCATGCCCCGCTCGCAATTTTCCATAAACCTACCCGACATTCTCGCTGCGGCATTGAAATCGCCCGGCCCTGAACTCGAATGATCAGTAAGCATTCTCTGCTGGTCATAACGGCAATTTTCTGCACGCTGAGCAGCGCCACCGCGGCGCCTTGCCAGGAATCGAGTTCGCGTCCCGAGGCTGCAACCAGCACTCCTCCTACCGCCGCAACTCCTGATCAACCTTCCGCAGCCCTGCGCGATCTGCTCGCTGCTGCATGTGCTCACGATGAAACCAGCTTCCAAACATATCTGACCGCGCGCAACGCAGAATCCTTCTCTCGCCTCACCCCCGCCGCACGTATCGAATTGATGAAGCGCTTTGTTCTGCTCGATGGCACCGGTAAACCCGCGCTCTCCGCAAATCCAGCCGGCCGACCGACTATCCGCTGCACCACTCCTGACGGCGCCGCCGAAATTCAATTGGGCGGTGTCGAACTTCGCGAAAATATCGCGCTCCTCCCGCTCGATATCCGCGACGTCTCCGAATTGCAAGCCGGGGACCCCCACCACATCCTGATGGGGCTGGTCCGCGAAAATTCTTCCTGGAAGATTCTCTCCATCGGCATGTTGTTCCTCGATCTTCCGTCGCTCGAAGTCGAATGGGACCAGTCCACCATCGGCGCCAACGAACGCGACGCCCTGGCAAATCTCAAGCTCATCGCCGCTGCCGTGGAAACCTACCGCAAAACCTACTCGCGCCTCCCGGACTCTCTCTCTAAACTAGGTCCCGCGCCGAAACCCTCCGTGGACGCCGCGGGTCTACTCGAAGCCGACTTGGTCACCGGACGGTCCAACGGCTACGTTTTCCGTATGGTGATTGTCGGCGCCAACAACGTCGGCGCTCCCGCTCAGTACGAACTCTCGGCCACTCCCGCCATTTACGGCCGCACCGGAAAGCTTTCCTTCTTCCGCGATTCGAATGGCAAACTCCACGCCGCCGACCGCCAGGGTGCGGTCGGCCACTCGCTCGATCCAACAGTCGAATAGTCAGCCAGTATGCACCGCGTCACTTTTTCGAAACCTTCCGCTCTTCTTTCTTGTCTTCCCGACCTTCACAAAGCACAATCAGGCAGGGTCATCTTTCCAACTGCGGCTAAACCGCGGCATCTTAGCTATTCCCGGATCTCTCAGGCGAGAATTTGGAGATCTGGCCATGCCAGGAACAATGCAAGACAAACGTAACGCAATTCGTGTCGCCTTCATCGCCGCCGTGGAAGTCACGGAAGTCGCAACCGGCACTCGCCTCTCCGCGCGTACCAGCGACCTCAGCCGCACCGGCTGCTACATTGACACTCTCAATCCCACGCCGACGAAAACTGTGGTTCGTGTCCGCCTTACCCACCATGGCGAAGAACTGGATGTCCCAGGCCGCATTGTTTACGTCAGCCCCGGGCTCGGCATGGGCGTCCGCTTCGACGAAGACTTGACTCCGGCACAATTCAACGTCCTCGACCGCTGGGTCTCCACCATAAAGTAATCGCTCTCCTAAGACCCTTCATTGCGAAGGTCAGTCCGACTGGCTACGTCGGCGCCCGCCGCTTGCCATCTGCAATTTACCGTCGCTTTGCAGTTTGCCGCTCTCTCCATTTGGCGATACCATCTGTGTTCTTCTCATGCGCTCATTGGGTACTTCCATCAGCCGCGCTTTCTGCTTTGTCGTCTGCGCACTTCCGCTTTTTTTTGCGCCAACCTCCCGCGCCCAGGATGAACTGCCTGTAGCCCCTCTCCCGGTCTTCGAATTCCACAGCGGCTTCTGGCTGAACCTTCACCACACTCTCTATCGCATCGCTCGCTCGCAACGCGCGTCAAATCCATCCGCAAATTCCGCCGCCAACCCAACCGGCATTCCCAATCTCTCGCCCGCCGAGCAGCGCGTCTGGTCCGCCGCACTCGCCTTTTACACCAAGACCTATGCCGACAAAGACCTGACCGTCAGCTTGGAAATGATTCTCATCAAAAATCAGCTTGGTGATTTTGAAACCTGCGAAGATCTGGCTGGCTTGAAGAAGAAGACCTGCGACGCTGGCCTTCCTGCAAAACTCACCGAGACTCTGGACGCCGCGGCTCCCGTCTATCGCGCGCATCTCTGGCAGGATCACGATCGCGCCAATCGACGTTGGATCGCCGCCGTCGCGCCTCTCGTTCGCCGCAACGGCCTCGACCTCTCTCACCGCCTCGCCGAAATCTATCAGACCAACTGGCCCAAGGAGCGCATCCGCGTTGACGTCACTTCCTACGCCAGTTCCACTGGCGCCTACACCACGCTCGATCCGCTTCGCGTCACTGTCTCCGCCGCCGACGCCCGCAATCAGGGCAGCGAAGCGCTCGAAGTTCTCTTCCACGAAGCCTCGCACGGCATCGCCGACGGCGTGCAGGATGCCATCTTCCGCGAATGTCGCCAGCGCGAAAAACCCATCCCGCGCGACCTTTGGCACGCTCTGCTCTTCTACACCACCGGCGAAGTCATTCGCCCTCTCGGCCTAGCCGCCACCGACGCTGCTACTTCTTCTTCCGGCTATGTGCCCTACGCCGTCCGTGAAGGCCTTTACAAACGCGGCTGGGAAAACTATTTACGCGTCCTCACCCAATACTGGCAACCCTACCTCGACGGCAGCGTCTCCTACGACGACGCCATCGCCCACATGGTATCCGCGCTGTAGCCGCTGACTTCAATTCACTGCGCCCGCGATCTTAACCGCATACGCATATTTCCCACTCAACGGTTTCGGCAAACTAATCTTCAAGTCCGCCCCATCTTGTGACCACGCCAGCGGCTTCTCTTCACCCAACAAATAAATCTTCGTGCCAGCCTCCGCCGGGATCGCTTTCACCGTCACCGAACCGCCTTTCACATCCCCCAACAATATCGCGTACAACGCCGAACCCTTTCTCGTAAATCGCACCGCCACTCCATCGCTGGTCGTTCCTTCCGCGCGCTTCCACGGATGCGTTCCGTAAATCGCCTCGCCGTTCACCCGCATCCACTCGCCCAGCGCCACCAGTCGCTCCATCTGAACGGCCGGTATCGTTCCATCGGCTTCCGGACCAACATCCAGCAACAAATTCCCATTCTTGCTGACGATGTCCACCAGCAAATGAATCAAATCCGCTGCCGAAATCGTCTCCGCTTCGCCTTCCGCTCGGTTGTATCCAAACGATCGTCCCAATCCTCGGCACTCTTCCCATTTCTTCGGATTAATCTGGTCCACTTTCTCGTATTCCGGCGTGCCAAAATCCGAATGCGGCACTCCAAAACGGTTATCAATCACTCCGTCCGGAAGCGCGTTGTAATACTCCGCCATAATTTCCAGCGCGTGCCCGGACTTCGGGTAATCAATGTCATTCCACAGCACCGCCGGCTTGTAGCGTTCGATCAACTCCCGTACCTGCGCGTCCGCATATTTTCCGTACGCTTCACTCTGCGGTTTCACTTTGTCATAGTCTGCCGCCACGCGGATCGGCCCCGGCACAAACGTCCAGTCATACCCACCCGAATAATAAAGTCCCATTCGCATGTCCTGTTTGCGCACCGCCGCGGTCAGCTCTCCCACAATGTCCCGCGTGGCATGTTGCCGGTCCGCCGGCAACGTCGGATTCTTCGTCGCGCTCGGCCACAACGTAAATCCATCATGGTGCTTCGTCGTCAGCACCACATACTTCGCGCCTGCCTGACGAAACACTTTGGCCCACGTATCCGGATTCCACTTTTGAATCTCTTTGTCAAAAATCGGCGCGAAATTGTAATAGTCGAAATCCTTGCCGTAGTGCTCGGCATGATATTTTTGTGTCGGCGACCCGTCGATCCGCAACACGTTCAAATACCACTCCGCATAAGGATTGAACAGGATGTAATCCTGCGAAGAAAAATCGTGCTCCGGATGCTGCAGCGGCGCCCACCCCGGCACCGAATACAATCCAAAGTGAATGAAAATCCCCAGCTTGGCGTCGTCATACCATTCCGGCAGCGGGTGCTGATCCAACGATTCTATCGTCGGCTCGTATTTTTTTGGCGCCTGCGCTAACGCACTCGTGGTCGCGAACATCCCGCACACCGTCGCGTTGAGAACGATTTTCCCAACCACCATCCAAATTCCAGTTCGCATCACGAACCTCCTCACCTAACCGTACCGCCGAAGTGTAGTCGCATTTCCTGGGAACGCCAATCGGGAGATTGACATTGCAAGCTTTCACAGCATGTCTCTCGCCGTTTTTCCGATTTGCATTTCGCGGCGATTTGATAAACTTCCCGCGCATTCAATGGTGAACAAAATGATCTCTGCCCTAAAATCTTCGTTTCGAATTACCGCAATCCGCACAATCTCCGCCATCGCACTCGCGCTTCTCTTTTTTTCGTCCACTTCAATCTGCGCTCAATCCACACCCACAGAGAACTCCTCCGACCTCGTCCTCATCAACGGCAAAATCATTACCGTGGACGCCAAAGATTCCATCGCCCAGGCTCTCGCCATTCACAACGGAAAAATCGTCGCCGTCGGCTCCAACGATCAAATCCGCAAACTCGCTCCCGCCAACGCCCGCGTCATTGATCTCCACGGTCGCACCGCCACTCCCGGACTGATCGATTCCCATTGCCACTTCGACGAAACCGATCGCCTCTACGGCATCGAACTCAGCACCATCACAAAAATCAGCGAAGCCGTCGAACTCGTTCGCCAAAAAGTCGCCTCAGCTAAACCCGGCGAATGGGTCCAAGGTTCCGGATGGGACGAAGGCAAGCTCTCCGATCACCGTTACATCACCGCGAACGACCTCGACAAAGTTTCGTCCAACAATCCCGTCTGGCTGACCCACACTACCGGCCATTACGGCGTCGCAAATTCCGCGGCTCTGCGTCTCGCCAAAATTTCCAAAGAAACAAAAGACCCAACCGGCGGCACAATCGACCGCGATTCCACAGGCCAGCCCACCGGCGTACTCAAAGAAACCTCGATGGAAGCCGTCACCGGTCTCATTCCTCCCTACACCAAGGAACAGCAGCGCAATGGCCTGCTCAAAATGATGGCCGATTTCAACGCCGAAGGCATGACCGCCGCAAAAGATCCCGGCACCGAGGGCATTCGCTGGGATCTCTATCAGGAACTCTTGAAGGAAAATAAATCCACCGTTCGAATCTTCGCGCTGCTCTACGGCGGTCGCACCATGGAATCAGCGCGCGAGACTTTCGCTCGCCTTCAAAAGCAGCCCAAGCCTCCGCAATCTTTCGGCGACGGCATGTTGCTCTCCGGCGGCGTCAAACTTTATATGGACGGCAGCGGCGGCGGCCGCACCGCTTGGGTCTACGATCCCTGGTACAAAACTCCCACCGAGCTCGACGGCCACAACACCGGCTATCCCAACATCGATCCGCCAACCTATCGTCAGATGGTCAAACTATTTCACGATGCCGGCATTCATGTCAGCACACACGCTGTCGGCGATCGCGCCATCGACTGGGTCGTCGATACCTATGCCGATCTACTCAAAGAAAAGCCCACCAAGGGCCTGCGCCACGGCGTCATCCACTGCAACATTCCCACCGATCACGCCATTGACACCATGGCCCGTCTGCAACGCGATTACGATTCCGGTTATCCCGAAACCCAGGCTCCATTCATGTGGTGGATCGGCGACATCTACGCCGCATCGTTCGGCGCAAAACGCGAGCAGCGCCTCATGCCCTACAAAACGTACACGCAAAAAAATATCATCTGGGCTGGCGGCTCCGATTATTTCGTCACGCCATTCCCCGCTCGCTACGGCCTGTGGTCTTCCAACGTTCGCCAGACCCTAAGCGGCTCGCAGCCCTTCGGCACCGCCGAATCCGTTGACATCCACACTGCGCTAAAGTCCTACACCATCTGGGCCGCACACCAGCTTTTCCTCGAAGATCGCATCGGCTCCCTCGAACCCGGCAAAGATGCCGACATCGCCGTCTGGGATCGCGACCTCTACTCCATCCCCGCCGACGACATCAAAAACATCCACTGCGAACTAACTCTCCTCCGCGGCAAAATCGTCTACACCGCCCCAGACTCGAAGTTGTAGTGGCCGGTCTTCAGACCGGTTCTTTCCGCGTTCCGGTTCCTTCCGTGCGTGCCCCAGGCGCCGTAGTTGCGCCTGGGTTCTTTAACCCTACTCCGCCTTCGCCACAAACAATCCCGCAAAATTGGCCCGGTACCGGTAAAACAGGAAAAACCAAAGAACCGTCGCCACCGCGCCTGGAGGAATTCCCTCAAGATTCATCAGTAAATGGAATGTCAGAATGTTCACGATCACCGGACCCAGCAGCGCGAGCGCCAGCGGCACATAACGATTCACTAGCAATAGCAACCCCGCGATCACCTGCACTGCCGCCACAATCGTCACCCAATGCGACTGAAAGAAGACCACCATAAACTGTCCGGCCAGTCCCGACGGCACAGGCATCGGCAAGAAGGGATGCAACAAGTTCGCCCCGAAGAAAACAAACGTAAACCCCAACAACACTCGCGCAATAATCACCGCGATCTTCATCTCGTCTCCTCCACTTCGTAGCTTCAGAAGTCGGCGAAAATCTATTCCACTCCTGCTTACAACGCAAGACGCCCCAGCGCCAGAGGCCCGCCAGCAGATAACCCAGCGCGTCAGCGCTGGGACACAGCCAAAAAATCACTCCCGAGCGCCGTAGCCACGGCACATCTTTCTGATGACCGATAATCGCAGCCGGGCACATCACGCCCCCGCGCCAGCTGTACTTTAGGCCAGTTCCTTTTTCGATTCGCCTGCTCGCCCTCATCCAATTCCCCGCCGCACTCTCTGCTATTTTATTTTCACGGGCCGAACAAGCACTCTTCAACGCAACAATTCCGTCTGGAAAGGATCGCTTGTGAACAAGACTTTCAATCTCATCCTTATGGTTTTGATGTTCGCGCTGGCCATCCGCGAGGGTTACAGCATCGTGCAGAACGGCGCCAACTCCGGCAATGTCCTCTTCTGTATGGTGTTCGCGGCCTTCGGCGTTCGCCGCCTACTGATCCACAGCAACCTCAAGTAAACTACTCACTCTTTTCGTGTTCCGCGGGTGCACCGGGTGTGGGCTCTACTTGGAGCTCGCCATCATAAAAGTCCGGGCTCTACTTGGAGCCCGCAGTTAGCAAAGACCGTACTTGCACCTGGGTTCTTCGGCTCCGAACCTTCAACATTGAACTTTTAACTTCCCGCCGTCACCACCCCCGCGCAATCACCCCAGCCACAATGCCCAACGCCGCCACCGTCGCATACGCCGCGCCCGCCAACCTCCACGAAATCGTCTTCCCGATAACCGACGACGAAAACACGCTGATAATCCCCAGCGTGCACAGAATCGCCACCACGTACGGCATCGGCGCTCCATGCGTCATCGCGATATAAGCAATCGCCACATCAAACGCCATCGGCACCGGCAAAAACGCTCCCACCAGCGCCACCAGCACAATTCCCAAAATGCTCGCCTGTCCAACAATCGCTTGCGGCGGCAGCATCTCAATCACCAGCGCTCCCAACACCGCTCCCAGAATCATCAGCGGAAACGCCACCCGAAACACATACCAAAAACTTTTCGCGTACGACCGCGCCACACTCACCAGCGCCTGCCACCAACTTTCCGCCACCGGAATCTCAATCGGGCACACATACCCTTTCTCTTCCTCCCGCGAAGCCGCCGCCGGCGCAAACACAAAAATCAAAAACAGCACCGTCGCCAATTTCAACACCGCCACCTTCGCCGGAAACAGCGCAAACGTCATCGCCAGCACCACCAGGTTCAACGCCGGTGAAGCAAACATCGCCGCCAGCACCGATTCCCTGCTCATTCCCGCTGCATAAAATCCTCGCGCAATCGGCGCCACGCAGTTCGTACACACCGCCATCGGTATTCCCGCCACCGCTCCAAAAAATGTATTCAGATATTTGTTCGCGGTCCTCCGCCGCGGCACCATCGCCAAAAACGTCAGCGCCGCCGGCCCAAACAAAAATGAAAACGTCATCCCAACCCGGTTCGCATCCAGCCAATTCCCCGTCGTCCGCCACACTCTCACTCGCAGCGGCATCGCCCGGTCCACCGCATACACCGATCCAAACGTCAGCGCGCCCTTCGCGGTTACACCCGTCCCCGCGTGATACCTCTTCATCAACGCCGGATACCGCGAATCCACCCAAAATATCGTCCCAATCACCGCCATCAACAAAATCGCCAGCGTCCGGCTCCGCCAAGCCCCCACACTCGTATTCCCCATCCCCAAACTCAACGCAGCATTTTGCACAGCCACATCGCCTCCATCAAAGAACCAGAATTCGCCTCGCGCAGAGCCGCAGCGACGCGGAGTTAGGAACAAAGAAGGATCCGCAACGCTTTTTGCTTCCTTCTTCTTTCTTCCTCCTTCTTTCTTCCTCCTTCTTTCTTCCTTCTTCCTTCCTTCTTCCTTCCTTACTTTTTTCTTCTTTTTCTTCTCTGCGCCTCAGCGTCTCCGCGCGAGAATCTCCGAAAG
>Ga0210402_10000729_pt1 | contig 35764 bp, 34 predicted proteins | sample IncBWC7MmetaG_FD_161055 | JGI IMG/M metagenome (GOLD analysis project Ga0210402, IMG submission 161055) | Forest soil microbial communities from Barre Woods Harvard Forest LTER site, Petersham, Massachusetts, United States - Inc-BW-C-7-M | ecosystem: Environmental > Terrestrial > Soil >...
CGACCGCGTCGCGGGCCTGGAAGCGGGCGCCGACGATTTCCTTACCAAGCCGGTCGACGATGCCGCCCTGTTCGCGCGGGTGCGTTCGCTGGTGCGCCTGAAGATGATGACCGACGAATTGCGCATGCGCGAGAATACCGGCCAGGGCATGGGCCTGATCGATCCCGCCCAGGAGATGACCGATAACAGCCAGGGCCGCATTCTGGTGATCGAGGACCGCGCCGAATCCGCCGCCTGGTTCGCCGCTGCCCTGGAACCCCAGCACGAAGTCACGTCCGTGGATACCTTCGAGGAAGCGATGGTGCGGGTGAGGGGCGGCGATCCCGATCTGGTGGTGGTCAGCCTTGGCATGCGCAGTTTCGACGGCCTCAGGCTTTGCTCCCAGCTGCGCTCCCTGCCGGAAGGCCGCAACGTGCCGATCCTGGTCGTGGTCTCGGATGGCGACCGCCGCAAACTCACCCAGGCCCTGGAAATGGGGGTCAATGACTATCTCACCCGCCCGGTGGACAAGAATGAACTGGTGGCGCGTGTCCGCACCCAGCTGCGCAAGAAGCGCTATGCCGACCGGTTGCGCCACAATGTCCAGCTCTCGCTGGAAATGGCGATTACCGACCAGCTCACCGGCTTGCACAATCGCCGCTACATGAGCCGCCATCTCGACAATCTGGTCGAGACCGCCAAGAAGACCGGCAAGCCGATTGCCTTCGTGATCATGGACATCGATTATTTCAAGCGGGTCAATGACTCCTATGGCCATGACATTGGCGACGAAGTGCTGAAGGAATTCGCCAGCCGCATCGCCGCCAATGTGCGCGGCATTGACCTGGCCTGCCGCTATGGCGGCGAGGAATTCGTGGTGGTGATGCCCGATACCGACGTCGCCTTCGCCATGTCGGTGTCGGAGCGGCTTCGCAAGAGCATCGAGACCACGCCGTTCCCGATCAGCCGCGACCCGAAGAATCTGAGTCTCACCATTTCCATCGGCATTGCCGGCTCCGAAGGCGAGAGCGACAGCGCCAGCGCGTTGCTGCACCGTGCCGACCAGGCGCTTTACCGGGCGAAAAGAACGGGTCGTAACAAGGTCGTCGCCGACGCCGCCTGACAGCGTCCGGTGAATTGGGTATAATTCGTCAGTTCTTGGATGAGGGAACGCCATGCGACGCGCATTGCTTGCCTTTGGTCTGCTGATTTCGTCCATGCTTATTCCCGCCATGGCCCAGCCGCATGGCCGCGCGACAGTGTACCGGGACGCGGATTTCCGGGGCGAGCAGCGCCAGCTTGACCGTGACGTGCGCGATTTCAGCGCTATCGGCATGAACGACCGGATCTCAAGCATCAGAGTCGATTCAGGAACGTGGGAGTTTTGTGAAGATGCCGATTTCAGAGGTCGCTGCATCACGGTGAGCCGCGATGAGCGCGATCTGGCGGGCAGCGGTTTCGATGATCGCTTGTCCTCGGCGCGCCAGGTCGCCGACAGGCGGGAAGACAATCGCGACAATGGCCGCGGAGACGATCGCAGCGCCGGCGGACGCGGTGACGACCGGGGCGGCGGCGTGACGCTTTATGCCGATGTGGACTTTCGCGGCGATAGCCGGGAGTCTGGTGAGAACCGGGATTTCCGCAGCTTGAATTTTAACGACACGGTTTCGAGCATCCGCATCCGCTCCGGTGCCTGGGAATTCTGCGAAGACGCCGATTTCCGGGGCCGTTGCATGACCTTCGATCGGGACGTTCCGTCGCTGGTGTCTTACGGCTTCAACGACAAAATTTCGTCCATGCGGCGGGTCCGCTAGGAACTTCCCTCGTCACCCGGCACCGCGTCCGCCATGTCGAGAGCCTTGTCCATCACCATGACCAGCACGTCCGGCTCGCGCGCGCCCGATACCGCGAATTTGTTCGCAAAAATGATGGCGGGCACGCCGGTGACGCCCATCTCGCGCGCCAGTTGATCCTCGCGCTCGACCAGGGCCATATCGGCGTCGCTCTCCAATAGATCGGCGACCTCCGTGCCGTCCATGCCGCACAGATCCGCGATGTCGGACAGGACGCGAATATCGCCGATATCCTCGCCATTCTCGAAATAGGCGATGAACAGCCGCTCGACCACGTCATCCTGAACCCCTTGCGCTTCCGCCCAGCGGATCAGGCGGTGGGAATCCACGGTATTGGGCGTCCTTCGGATGGCCTCCCAATTGAACGCGATATCCTCCTTGGCGCCTTCCGCGGCGATGGCCTGATGAGCCTCTTCCAATTTTCCGTCGGCGCCGAAACGGGCGGCGAGGTACCTGGCGCGGTCGATGCCACCCTGCGGCACGCCAGGGTCCAGCCGGTAGGGCCGGTAGCGCACATCGAAGGCAATGCCCGGCCTGAGCGCCATAGCGCGGGTGAGGCGGCGCTTGCCGATAAAGCACCAGGGACAGATGGTGTCGGAAATGAAATCGATTTGCATGCTGGCTCTCACGGTAAGAAGCGGCAAGGCCTCTCAAAAGTTATTTTAATATCTGCGTGGTGATCTCGTTCGAACCGGACACCACCCGCACCGAAACAACGCCTTTGCGCATGCGCACGATGGTATTGGCGGCAACCGGCAAGAGGCCCACGATCACCGCCCGGGTGGGCGGCGGCGGGGTGGCGACAAATTCCACCACAATGGTATGGGCATCGCCCGCGCCCGATTTCACCGGCCGCAATTTTGCCCCGCGCCAGCCGCCGCTTTCCACCGCACCCTTGGCCTGGATAACGACATTGCCTTTCACCGCGGTGGCGAATAGGCCGTCAATCCGGGAGACCAGTTTTGGCGGCGTCACGGGCGGCTTTTCGGCAGCCCAGCCGGGACTTGAAAAGCCGGACGCGGCCAGCCCCATAACAATCACGATCCAATGACAAGCCCGGCGCATCCGGCCCTCTTTTTTCCTAGTATAGCGGAAATTGCGGCAACAATCAGATATCCAGCTCGCACCGTATGGTGCGCCAAGAAACCTGATCTTTCCAGCGTTGGTAGCGGCAGCGTGGCAACGCCGCAGGCTGCGGGTTCAAATGTCCAACCTACACCGTATGGTGCGCCAAGAAACCTTGTCTTTCCCGCGTTGGTAGCGGCAGCGTAGCAACGCCGCAGGTTGCAGGTTTAAATGTCCAGCGTGCACCATACCGGAACGTGATCGGAGGGCTTTTCGCTGTCACCGCGCACATGCCTGTCGATTTCGCAGGCCGTCAGCCGGTCCGCTGCCTGGGGCGACAGCAGGATATGGTCGATGCGGATGCCGTTATCGCGCTCCCAGGACCCGAAATAATCCCAGAAGGTATAATGGCCAGGTCCGGGATTGAGGGCGCGGAAGGCGTCGGTGTAACCGAGATTCTCGATCCGCCGCAGCGCCGCCTTGGCCTCGGGCTGGAACAGCGCGTCTTTCACCCAGGCCTTGGGATTATGGGCGTCCTTGTCTTCCGGGATGATGTTGTAATCGCCCATCAGCACCACCGGCTCTTCATTGGCCAGGAGCTTTCCGGCGTGCCGTTTCAGCCGTTCCAGCCAGGCCAGCTTGAAATCGAATTTGGGGCCGGGGAAGGGATTGCTGTTGGGAGCATAGATCGTGGCCACCCGCACCGCGCCCTTTTCGCCGCTGATCACCGCTTCAAGGTAGCGGGCATGATCATCGGCGTCACCGCCGGGCAGGCGCGGCGTCACGTCTTCCAGCGGCCGCTTGGACAGGATCGCGACGCCGTTATAGCTCTTTTGTCCGTGTACGGCGCAATTATAGCCCAGGCTCTCGAACGGTTCGCGGGGAAAATTCTCGTCCACGCATTTGATTTCCTGCAGGCAGAGCACATCCGGGCTGGCCTGTTTCAGCCAGGCCAGAGCCGGCTCAAGCCGCGCCTTGATGGAGTTCACATTCCAGCTGGCGATCTTCATGGCTTGTGTCCCTGCACGAAATCGGCCACCGCGTCCGCCACACCGGGCGCCAGCGGCAGATGCGGATCGCTATAGGTCGCCACATTGGCGGCGCGCGCGGCGGGGGCGGATTTCAGGACGTGATTCACTCCGTCCAGAATAACCAGTTTGGCGTCGGGTTTTGCCGCGGCCAGCAATTTGGCGTCCTCCACGGAAACCTGAATATCGGTGTTGCCCTGCAGAATAAGAACCGGGAGCTTGACTTTGGACAACAGCGAAGCGGGATCGATCGCAAACCAGGAGATCAGGTAAGGCTGCACACTGGGGCGGAAGAGGGCCATCAATTCTGGGGGAGGGTTCGGCACCAACTGCCCTTTTTCCAGCTGCGCGATGGTGTCGAAGGCTTGTTGTTTCAGGGGATCGGGAAGCTGCGGCCCCATCTGGATGCGCAACACGTCGCTGGCCTTGCGTCCGGCGCCCGAGATCAGCGCCAGGCCGCAGATTCCGCGCGCATCCTGCGCCGCCACTTCTGCGACCAGAGCGCCCTCGCTATGGCCCAACAGCCAGACACACGAAAGACCCGTCCGCCGGCGCAGCTCCGCCGCCCACGCCTTGGCGTCGTCCGCGTAGGTCTGGAAGCGCAGATCGATTTCGGCCGGCCCCGCCGCGCTGCTTTGCGCGATGCCACGCTTGTCCACGCGCAGGCTGGTGATGCCTTTGGCGGCCAGTCCTTCCGCCAGAAGCTTGTAGCTGTCGGTGCGCAGCCCGGCTTGCGAATTGCCGTCCCGGTCGGTGGGACCGGAACCCGCGATCATCAGGATCGCGGGTCCGGCTGTGCCGGATGAAAGCAATGTGCCGTAAAGGGCGCCGGGCGTTGAGGGGAGCGTGACCTGCTGCTCCGCGGCAGCAGCGGGCCAGGCCGGGACGAGGAGGAGCGCGAAAAGAAAACGGCCCCCCATGGCGATGCTATACCGAAAAACTGGTGCCGCAGCCGCAGGACGAGGTGGCGTTGGGATTGTTGACCTTGAAGGCCTGGCCCATCAGATCGTCGGAGAAGTCGATTTCCGCCCCGGCCAGGAAATCCAGCGACACCGGGTCGATCAGGATTTTTGCGCCGGCCTCCTCGAGCAGCAGGTCATCGTCCAGCCGGTTCTCGTCCAGGGCGAAATTGTAGGAATAGCCCGAGCAGCCCCCGCCGGTGACGGCCAGCCGCAACATGGTGGGATGGCTCTCTGCCGCCAGGATGGCGGCGATGCGCTGTGCGGCGCGGCTGGAGATGGTGACTGACAATCGGGACGTTGGCATGACGGTCATGAACAGGCCTCAAAGCGCGATCCAGAAAAGTGTGTAGCGTTCCTACGCTGACACTAGGGAACTTCCGCAAGATCGCGCGACAAATCAATAACCTGGAGCGGGATCGTGCTTCGTAAGCACGATCCCGCTCTGGTAAGGGGGTGCTACCCACCTTATGTAGTCTCACTCATGGCGTCCGCAAAGGCCCCCCAAAACCCTGGAAATGAGCCAGCAATACCCGCCCCTGCGGGCCGGTTGCTGGGAACCGTGGTGCCGCCGCCCACGCCCCTTGCCCCTTACGCCACCCTGGTCAGCGGCAGCCGGGGGCGCTTCTATCCCGAAAAGGAAAGCGCCACCCGCACCTGCTACGGCCGCGACAGGGACCGCATTATCCATTCCACCGCCTTTCGCCGCCTCAAGCACAAGACCCAGGTGTTTGTGGAACATGAGGGCGACCTTTACCGCACCCGGCTCACCCACTCCCTGGAAGTGGCCCAGTTGGCCCGCAGCCTGGCGCGCAGCTTGAAGGTGGACGAGGAGTTGGCCGAGACAGTGGCCCTGGCGCATGACCTGGGCCATACCCCCTTTGGCCATTCCGGCGAGGAGGCGCTGGCCTCGGTGACCGCCGATATCGGAGGCTTCGATCACAACGCGCATGCCCTGCGGCTGGTGACCAGGCTGGAACATCGCTACGCCGATTTTGACGGCCTTAATCTCACCTGGGAAACGCTGGAAGGGCTGGTCAAGCACAATGGACCGCTCGTGCCGCCCCCTTTTGGAAAAAATCTGCCTGGACCGATCAAGAGCTTTGACGCGCGCTGGCCTCTGGACCTTTCAACCTGGCCTGGCCTCGAGGCCCAGATCGCCGCGCTGGCCGACGACATTGCCTATGTCAATCACGACCTGGACGATGGCCTTCGGGCGGGCTTGTTCCGGGTGGACGATCTGAAAGACGCGCCCCTGGCAGGCGAGCATGTGCGAAATGTCCTCGCGCGCTACGGCGATCTGGAACTTTCGCGTTTCATCGGCGAGATGATCCGTACCCTGATGAGTGCGCTGCTGGCCGATCTGCGCGCCGAAACCGCGAGCCGGCTGATAGCAGCAAATCCGGGGTCGGCCGAGGCAGTCCGGGCCGCATCCCATGCGCTGGTGGCGCTGTCGCCCGCCATGACGGAACAATTGCGCGCCCTCAAATCGTTTCTCTCCTCCCACATGTACCGGCATCCCCGCGTCATCGCCACGATGAGCCGGGCCCAGGCCGTGATCACCGACCTGTTCGAGGCGTTCTCAGCCGATCCCGGCCTTTTGCCCGGCGACTGGGCGATTTTGTGCAGCAGGGAGGCAACCGGCAGGGTGGTGCGGGATTATATTGCCGGCATGACCGACACCTATGCTCTGGCCGAATATGCCCGCGTATTTAAAAACCAAATAACGCTCTAGGTGATTGTGGACGGTGATTCGCGCCCGGGCGGGTGCTAGATTGCCTAGCATGAGATTCGGGAACTTTGGATATGGCTCCTTCTGATCACGGCGTTTACGAACCGGGTGATGACATTCGCGTTTTCGACGGATCCGAGGACGAGGAAGATGTCGAAGGCTCGCGCCTGCCGCTTCTGATCGTGCTGGCGCTTCTGGTGCTGGCGATGTTCGCGGGCGTGGTGTGGCTGGCTTATACCCAGGGCGTGGCGCGGGGCCGGACCGAAACGCCCGTGCTGACGGCGCAGAACGGCCCGGCGCGCGTGGCTCCGCAGACCCAAGGCGCGGCCGCCGAACCCTATAAGGGCTTCAAGATATACCAGCAGCCCGCGCCGCCCGACGATGAGGCGAATGCAGCGACCACGCCGACAACAACCGTTGCTCCGGCGCAGAAACCCATGGCGGTCGCGCCGCCGCCGCTTGCTCCCAGGGTCGCGGTTGCAACACCCGTGCCGCCACCTGCCAAAGCGGTGCCGGCCGCCGCCAAGCCGCCTGCGCCTGTTGTTGTCAAAAAGGTTGTTCCGCCTGCGGGTCCGGCGACGGCTGCGCCGCGCTCTCTGGCGCTGGCAACGCCAAAACCGGCGCCGGCGGCACCTGCAGCCGCGTCAGGCGGGGCCTTTGTCCTGCAGATCGGGGCTTATAAAAGCCAGGCCGAGGCTGAAGCGGCCTGGAAAGTCTACAAGGTCAGGCATGGCGCGCTCCTCGCCAGCGCCACCGACGATGTGCAACAGGCCGACCTGGGCGACAAAGGCATCTGGTTCCGTCTGCGGCTCACGGGTTTTCCCAGCAAGGATGTGGCCTCTGCCATGTGCGACCGGCTCAAGGCGGATGGAGGCGGTTGCTTCCTGGGTAAATAATGCGGAGCCGGGCGATCTATGGCTGCGCCGGCCTGTCGCTTTCGGCAGACGAGCGTGATTTTTTTCGTGGCGCGAAGCCCTGGGGATTCATTCTTTTCGCCCGCAATATCGAATCCCCGGCGCAAATCAAAAACCTGGTTTTGGCCCTTCGCGAATCGGTGTCAGATGCCGCCGCCCCCATCCTGATTGATCAGGAAGGCGGACGGGTTGTGCGGCTGACAGAGCCCGGCTGGCGGGCGCGGCCGCCGGCGGCGCGCTTCGGCGCGCTCTATGCACAAAACTCCGAAAGGTCCCGCGAGGCGACCTATCTCAATGCCCGCCTGATCGCGCATGACCTGGCGAGCCTGGGTATCAATGTGAATTGCCTGCCGGTGCTGGACGTCACCGCTCCCGGCGGACACGACATTATCGGCGACCGCGCCTTTGCGGGCGATCCGGCGACCGTGATTGATTTGGGCCGGGCGCAGATTCAGGGCCTGATCGAAGGCGGCGTGCTGCCGGTGATGAAGCATATACCGGGGCATGGACGGGCAGGCGCGGATAGTCATCTGACCTTGCCCAGGGTCGGCGCCACGGCGGCGGAACTTTCGGCCAGCGATTTTGTCACTTTCCGCAGCCTCAATACCTGTCCCATCGCGATGACCGCCCATGTCGTCTATGATTCGATCGATCCACAGCGGCCTGCCACCACCAGCCCTAAAGTCATTCGGGATGTGATACGCGGTGAGATAGGATTTGACGGATTGTTGATGTCTGACGATCTTTCCATGAAAGCGTTGGACGGGCCCCTGTCGCTGCGGGCGAAGACGGCGCTCTTTGCGGGCTGCGACCTGGTGCTCCACTGCAATGGCGACATGGACGAGATGACGCAAGTGGCGAGCGAAGCAAGGCAAATGGAGGGCATGGCCCTGAAGCGCAGCGAAGCCGCGCTTTCGCATCTTGCCGCGCCGGAGGCCGGCTTCGATCCGGCCGCCGCCCAGGCGAGGCTGGCCACCCTTCTGGGAGCAGACGCATGAGCGCGCAGGCGGATAATTTCGATGATTTTGACATCGGCGGCTCGACTCCTGAAGAGGGGTCCCTGGTCGTGACGGTGGACGGCTTTGAGGGGCCGCTCGACCTTCTCCTGACCCTTGCCCGCAACCAGAAAGTCGATATCGCCAAAATCTCTGTGCTCAAGCTTGCCGACCAGTATCTCGAATTCATCGAGGCGGCCAAGCGCATCAATCTTGAGCTGGCGGCCGATTATCTGGTGATGGCCGCCTGGCTTGCCTATCTCAAATCACGGCTGGTGCTGCCCCAGGAAAAGACCCCGGACGGCGAACCCAGCGCCGACGAAATGGCGGCGCGCCTGCGCTGGCGGCTGCAGCGGCTGGACGCCATGCGCGCCGCCGCTACCCGCCTGATGGGCCGCGAGCGGCTGGACCGCGATGTGTTCGGGCGGGGCGACCCCGAACCCGTCAATGTCATCAAGCTCAGAACCTATAAGGACACGCTCTACGATCTCCTCACCGCCTACGCCACCGACCGGGCACGCCGGCTGGGGGGCCATGCCTACAAGCCCGAGATGGCCCCCGTGCTGCAGATCGAAGAGGCGCGCGAAAGGCTGGAGCGGATGCTGGGCCGGATTTCGGACTGGAGCGGGCTGACGCGCCTCTTGCCGCTGGACTGGCAGGGCGGGGCGCGCCGCCGCTCGGCAATGGCCTCGACCCTCTTGGCCTGTCTCGAACTGGCACGGGACGGCAAGGTCGAGCTGCAGCAGATGGCGCCTTTCGAGGAAATCTATGTCAGGGACCGCAGTGGCCCGCAGGATGCTGCCCCGGCCGCTGGCGCAGCTTCAGGGAGTGTGACATGAGCAGCGTGGCAAAAATGATCGCCGAGATCGAAGACAAGATGGAAGCAGAGCAGGAAACGGCCCTGAATACCGCCAATCCCGAGCATCTCCGGATGGTCGAGGCATTGCTGTTCGCGGCTTCCGAACCGCTGGACCTGAAAGCATTGTCAACATCACTGCCTGAAGGCGCCGACGTGCCGGGCCTGATCGCCGCACTTCAACTGTTATATGAAAAACGCGGCGTAACACTCTGTTGTATTGCTGGAAAATACCAATTCCGCACCGCCAGCGATCTGGCCTTCCTGCTGCGCAAGGAAAAGCCCGAACAGAAGCGCCTGTCCCGGGCCGCGATCGAGACCCTGGCCATTATCGCCTATCACCAGCCGGTCACCAGGGCGGAGATCGAAGACATCAGGGGCGTCGTCATGTCCAAGGGCACGGTCGATCTTTTGATGGAAGTGGGCTGGGTCAGGATTCGCGGCCGCAAGCGCACCCCGGGCCGTCCCGTCACCTATGGCACCACCGAGGCTTTCTTGGTCCAGTTCGGGCTGGAGAGCGTCAGCCATCTGCCCGGCACCGATGAACTCAAGGCGGCGGGTTTCCTGGAGGCGATTCCGCCGGCCGGCTTTGATGTGCCGAACCCCAGCGACGCCCTGACCCCAGACGAAGATCCTTATATCGGGGAAGAGCCGGAGGATTTGCTCACCGGCAGCGTTAATTTGGACGAGGCGTAAGAGACTCGATTTCACTCACAGGCTGTGAAAATCGAAATTTTCACAGTCCGTGCAACAGGCGCAGACACCAATCCACAGCATAAATGTGGACAAGTGATTCGTTTGCCTTGTTGCAATCCCGCGAATCACCCATTTCTAGCGTGACAGCCAGGAATCAGAAAGGCCGGGTAGCAGCCCGGCCTTTCCTGGTGTTCCACAAGCGGAAGCGCCGCAGTGGGACGACCGTCGACACCAAATCAAATGGCGATTTGGAGGTAAACGTCAAGCGGCGCTTCGACACATAGTTGATTGATGAGGCGTCATACACATGGAACCACTCGAGATTTCGCTTTCCACTTTTTTGAAAATTTCCGCGAGCAAAGCGCGCGGCAAGGTATCCACGGTTGCAACATTTACCACACCGGGCGGATATGACTTCTACAAAGTTCTGAAGAAGCTTGCGGCACGTCTTGCGAGAAATGAGATTTCTCTGGCCCAGGCCGAACAGGAGATTGCGAAAATTAAACGAACGCCTGAGCGAGCACATACTCTGGAGGCAATTCAGCAATTTCAGTCATGGCTGTTATCCAACGGCCAGAAGTGGGCAGACCCGCCGAAGGGAAAATATGTTTCACCGTCAGGTTTGCTGAAAATCAGGTTGAATCCCGAGGTTGCATTTGTGAATGCAAACGGAGGCAAGACGGCGCTCTCGCTTTGGAACATGGCCAAGCCAGCGCTAACCGCTGGTCTAGCCGCAGAGGGAATTCAATGTCTGGTCAACGAATTCAAACCGAAAGCGTATGACGAAATCGGCATTCTACATGTCAGGAAAAAACTTACTTTCGACATGAGCTTGGTTTCGGCCGGAGCTAACGCGCGACTTGCTTATGATCTCGGGATTGTTGAGGAAATCTGGAAAGACCTCCATAATCCAGCCATGGGCATCGAAGACACCGTGATCCACATTGCTTCTCTGGGAGGAATTCCGCCCTCGCCTTAAGGCGCGTGCGCCAGCTCCACCATCTTGTCGATGCCCTGCTCGAACCTTGTCTTGCGCCGAGCGATGTCGGCCGCCTTGGCCTCCGGCGTCATGCCGGCAGTGTCGTACAGCAGGTCATAGACGATCTTGGAATGGGTGGCGTCCACCACCTCCACCGACAGATTGCCGTGGTAATAGATGGGCGATAGCGGCTGGGAATAGGCATAGGAGAGCGGCGTCTTGGCTACCATCAACTCATTGGTGGTGCCGGTGGGGCCGAGCGCGCGGTTGGTGCCGATCTCGCCATTGCCGGTGGTATAGGCGCATTTGGTGTTGAACCAGTCCGCGATCTGGCAATAGCCACCCACCTTGGCCCACACCGCCTGAGCGGGCCGGTCCACCACCCGTTCCATGTGAACGTCCGTGAATTCCGGCTTGGGATTGGTATAGCCCGTCATCGGCACCGGCGCGGGGGCTGGTGCCGGCGTTGCCTGGGCCAGGATGATGGCGCCGCCTTTTTCGCTCAACCGGTCAGCGCTCTGGGCGTGGGCCGATAATGCTATCGAGGCAAATGCCGCCGTCAGAAGATGCTTTCTCATTGGCGTTCTCCCTTCACGTTCTCCCTGCCGCTCGCTCAAGCTCGCGGCGTTCGCGGCTCGAATTGATCCACTGGATCAATTCGCCCGGCTTTGCCGGTCGCCGCTCACCCTTCCAACTCCACCACCACCGCCTCGCCATTTTCGAGGGCGATGGCCAGATCTCCCTTGCGCAGCAGTCTAGCATCATTTCCGAAGACTTCAGCCCGCCATCCGGAAAGGGCCGCCACGCCGTCATCCTCATGGGAGGCCAGTCTTTCGATATCCTCGGCATTGGCGATCAGCCGCGGCGCCACCCCCGCCGCTTCGGCCCGGAGCCTGAGCAGGGTCTTGAGCAGGTCCACCGCGGCAGGCGAGGGTTCGCGCCTGCGCCGGGCAGTTTGCAGTCCGTCCGCCCCCTCGGGTGCCGGCGCATGGGCGGCCGCCGCCAGGGCCTCCATCAGGCCCTTGCCCAGCCGGGAATTGGCGAAGCCCTTGGGCACGGCCCGGATCCGTTCCAGCGCTTCGCCTGTCTCGGGCGGGTGGGCGGCAATTTCGGTCAGCGCCTCGTCCTTCAGCACCCGGCCGCGGGGAATGTCACGCGCCTGGGCCTCGCGTTCGCGCCAGGCGGCCAGCCCCGCCAGCAGAGCCAGGAATTTTCTGCTGTTGGTGCGCGGCTTGAGGCGCCTCCAGGCCAATTCCGGATCGAGCCGGTAAAGGCTGGGGTCCTGCAGCGCCGCTACTTCTTCCGCCACCCAGGCGCTGCGGCCGGTCTTGTCCAGCCGCGCTTTCATCCATTCGTAGATCACCCGCAAATGGGTGACGTCGGCCAGCGCATATTCCAGCTGGCGCTTGGATAGAGGCCGGTGGCTCCAGTCGGTGAAGCGGGCGGATTTGTCGATCTCAACATGGGCGATTTTGCGGGCCAGGGTTTCATACGAGGCGGCATCGCCGAAACCGCAAACCATCGCCGCAATCTGGGTATCGAACAGCGGGTCGGGCAAGACGCCGCCCTGCAGGCAGAAGATTTCGATATCCTGCCGCGCCGCATGCAGCACCTTGACGATGTCCGGCCGCTTGAGGAGTTCGTAAAAGGGCGCAAGCTCAAGACCGGGGGCCAGGGGGTCGATGATCGCCTCGACGCTGTTGCCCGCCACCTCGGGCGAGGCCACCTGGATCAGGCAGAGTTTGGGATAATAGGTCTGGTCACGCAGGAATTCGGTGTCGAGCGCCAAATAGGGCGCTCCCGAAAGTTCGGCGATAAGGGCGGCCAGCGCCTCGTTGGACTCCACGATCCGCATGGCGTCCCTGATAACGGATTCGCCTCTCACGGTCTGTTATTTAATGACCGGCAACACCGGCGATGTGGTCCCGAACGCCAACAGCGTCGAAATGGCGCGCATCCCGCGCTTTTCCGGCCCAAAAAGGCGCCCGCAAGCCCGCCTTGACCGTCCCCCCATAAACCGCCAAAACCCGCCCTTTCCTGAGCGGTTTTGACCATGCATGCCTACCGGACACACACTTGCGGCCAGCTTCGCGCCAGCGACGTGGGCAAGACCGTGCGCCTGTCGGGCTGGGTCAACCGCCGCCGCGACCATGGCGGCCTGATCTTTCTGGACCTGCGCGATCATTACGGCATCACCCAATGCGTGATCGAGCCGGATGGGGCGGCCTTCCCGCTGGTGGATACCGCCCGCTCCGAATGGGTGCTGACCCTGACCGGCCAGGTGGTGGCCCGCTCGGCGGAGACCGTGAACAAGGACCTGGCCACCGGCGAAATCGAACTGCGCATCGAGCAGGCGGTGGTGCAGGGCCAGGCCCAGGAATTGCCGCTGCCGGTGTTCGGCGACATGGATTATCCCGAAGAGACCCGGCTGACTTATCGCTTCCTCGATCTTCGCCGCGAACGTCTGCACAAGAACATCATGCTCAGGGCCAATATCGTCACCTCATTGCGCCGGCGCATGAACGAACAGGGGTTCACCGAATTCCAGACCCCGATCCTGACCGCTTCCTCGCCGGAAGGGGCGCGCGATTTCCTGGTGCCCTCGCGCCGCTATCCCGGGCAATTCTATGCGCTGCCCCAGGCGCCGCAGCAATTCAAGCAGCTGATCATGGTGGCGGGCTTCGACCGCTATTTCCAGATCGCGCCCTGTTTCCGCGACGAGGATGGCCGCGCCGACCGCAGCCCCGGCGAATTCTACCAGCTCGACCTGGAAATGAGCTTCGTCACCCAGGACGACGTCTTCGCGGCAGTCGCCCCGGTTCTGGCGGGCGTGTTCGAGGAATTCTCGGGCGGCAAGAAAGTCATCAAAAATGTAGATGGATCATTTCCGCACATTCCCTATGCAGATGCGATGCTCAGATACGGCACCGACAAGCCCGACCTGCGCAATCCCATCGAGATCGCCGATGTCAGCGAGATTTTCGGCCGCGACGAGGTCGCCTTCAAGGCCTTCAAGAACAAGACGGTGCGCGCCATTCCGGCGCCGGGCGCCGCCGGCCAGCCGCGCAGCTTCTTCGACAAGATGAATGAATGGGCCAGGGGCGAGGGCGCCCCCGGTTTGGGCTATATCCAGTTCGAGCTGGAGGGCAGCAATGTCGTGGGCAAGGGCCCCATCGCCAAATTCATTCCCGAATCCGCCCTGGCCGATATCGCCAAAGCCGCCGGGATCAAGGCCGGCGATGCGCTGTTCTTCGCCGCCGACAAGCCCGAGCGTGCCGCGACCCTGGCAGGCCTGGCCCGCACCCGCATTGGACGCGAACTGGGTCTGATCCCGCAGGACGAATACAAATTCTGCTGGATCGTGGATTTCCCCATGTATGAATGGAACGAGGAGGAGAAGAAGATCGACTTTTCCCACAATCCCTTTTCCATGCCGCAATATGCGCGCGAAAAGTTTCTGGCCCTGTCGAAAGACGACAAGGATACCATTCTGGGCCTCAAGGCCTATCAATACGACATTGTCTGCAACGGCTATGAATTGTCGTCAGGCGCCATCCGCAACCACGATCCCGACGTGATGCTGAAAGCCTTCGAGATTGCCGGCTACGCCCGCGAGGAAACCGAAACCAAGTTCGCCGGCATGCTGAATGCCTTCCGCCATGGCGCTCCGCCGCATGGTGGCACCGCCCCGGGCATCGACCGCATCGTCATGCTGCTGGCGGGCGAGGAAAATCTGCGCGAGGTCACCATGTTCCCCATGACCCAGCAGGCGCAGGACCTTCTGATGAACGCGCCCAGCCCCGCCAACGAGAAGCAGCTCAAAGAGCTGCATCTGAAGATCGCCTATCCCGAAAAGTGAGCGCCTGGCTCGAAATTGGTGGATTACCGGTTATTCACCATCGTCCTCGGCGTTGGCTGCCGGCTTTTCGCGGCGTAAACTGAACCGCCGTGAAACGGGAGTTTTTTATGACGACACGCATCGGCATTTCCGCATTGGCTTTTCTTCTTTTGACTGCCTTTGCGGCGAATGCCACGGGCGACAATGTCGTCATCATCACGGTTGGCCATGTCGCATTGCCGGCGAAGCTGCCAGGATTGTGCGATCTCAGCGGCGCGGTCAGCCAGGTGCTGGAGGGCAAACGCTTTCGCGCCGGCCAGGTGATTTCCCTCAAAGTGCCGTGCAGCGGCGGCGAGTCCCATCTGATACCCGCTGTTGCCGTGCTCGGTGCGCCGGACAATGTGCGTTTCATAGCCGCCGACGTGCTGGAAAAATCCCAACACGGCCTGGCCCGGATTGACGATGCCGGCGCGCTGATCTGGCAGTATTCCAAAAGCGCCTATGGCCGGTGGGGCGTTGCCGGCGGCTATCGCGTGCTGGATGTGGGCGCGGTGCCAGCGGCACCCGCGGCGCCGCGTCTCTAATTCAGCTTGCCGCCCAGGTCCTTGATGCTGCCTTCGATCAGGGCGGCAGCACGCTTTTCATCCATGCGCGCGGCGATCAGTTTTTCCGCAGCGCCGGCGGCGGCATTGGCGGCCAGGGCGCGTATCTCGCTCATCGCCGCCGCTTCGGCCTGGGCGATCTTGTCCTGCGCCGCCTGGGCCCGGCGTTCGATTTGCGCCGTCAGGTTGGCGCGGCTTTCGGCGGCGAAGCGTTCGGCTTCGGCGCGCGCCTCGCTGACGATGCTCTGGGCTTCGGCTTCGGCGCCAGCGGCGCGCCTCTGATAATCGGTGAGGAGGGCGAGGGCCTCCTCGTGCAGGCGCTTGGCTTCGGCGAGTTCGGCGGCGATCACGGCGGCGCGGCTGTCGAGCCACTTGCCGAGCATGCCCGGCACGCCTTTCCACACCAGCAGGAGAATGACCAGGACAAAGCCGACACCGACCCAGAATTCCGCTTCGTGGAATATTTCCATATCAGGACTCTCGCACCGCGGCGGCGGCATCGGCCGGCGACACGGTTTCGCCAGTCAGCCGCGCCACAATGGCGATCGCCGCCTCGGCCGCCGCCTTGGCGACATGGCCGCGGGCCTGTTCCTGGGTGGCGGCAATTCGCTCATGCGCCTTGGCCATTGCGCTGGCGGCGGCCTGGTCGGCCCCCGCCTTGGCTTTGGCGATCTCGGCATTGAGGGTCTGGCGGTTATTTTCGGCCAGGGTTTGCGCCCGCTTGCGCGCGCCCTGGAGCGCGGTCTGGTAGGCGGCGGAAGCCTCCTCCGCGTCGCCCCGCGCCTTCTGGGCGGCGGCGATATCCGAATTGATCGCGCCACGCCGCGCCGTGATCACGCCGTTGATGCGCGGTCCCGCCACCCGCCACAGCACCACGAACAGGAATGCAAACGTCACCGCCAGCCAGAAAATCTGACTGGGATAGGTGGTGGTGTCGAACGGAGGAAAGCCCCCGGGCGACTCTGTCGAAGCCATGGTGCTGGCGTCGGCCATGATGGTCTTACGTGAACAGGATGATCAGCGCGATCACCAGTCCGAACAATCCGGTGGCCTCGCACAGCGCGAATCCGAGCAGCAGATTGGTGGTCTGGGTCGCGGCCGCGCCAGGATTACGCAACGCGCCCTGGAGGTAGCTGCCGAACACATTGCCGATGCCGATACCGGCCCCGACGAGTGCAATACAGGCAATGCCGGCGCCGATCATTTTGGCTGCATGAACGTCCATAGTCTGGTTTCCTTTAGTGTTGATCGTGAAGGTGAAGCGCTTCGTTGAGATAAATACAGGTCAGGATGGCGAACACATAAGCCTGCAGGAAGGCCACCAGCAGTTCCAGCAGCATGATCGCGACGATCAGTGCCATGGGCAGGATCGACAGGGTGGTGAGTGCGCCGCCGGCGCCGCCAAGCAGAATCACAAAGCCGGCGAACACCGCCAGCATGGTGTGACCCGCCAGCATGTTGGCGAACAAACGGACGGACAGGCTGATCGGACGGGTGAGGAAGGAGATCACCTCGATCGGGATCAGCAAGACCAGCAGGTACCAGGGCGCATGCGGCACGAACAACTTGAAAAAGCCGAGGCCGTGTTTGGCGAAACCGGTCACCACCACCACCGCGATCACCAGGCAGGCCAGCGAAAATGTCACCGCGATCTGGCTGGTGACGGTGAAACTGCCGGGCACCATGCCGAAGAAATTGCAGAACAGCACGAAGATGAAGAGCGAAAAGACAAAGGGGAAGAATTTGAGGCCGTCCTCGCCAGTCGCCGAATGAATCATGTTGGCAACGAATTCGTAGGAAACTTCCGCCAGGGACTGCGTCTTGTTGGGCACCAGGCGCCCCGGCTTGACCGCCAGGCTGAGGAACGATGCCGCCGCCATCACCACAATCACCATCAGCAGCGACTGGTTGGTGAAATAGATCGGATAGCCGAAAAGATGGAACAGCGGATGGTCCATTCCCATCGCCGGCGCCACTTCGAACTGTTCCATGGGTTGCATTGCCACGGATTATTTCTCCTCGTCCGTCTTCACAGCCATGGCGACGTTGATCTCATTTGCCGCGCGTATGACGTTGCGAATTCCCGCCGCCGCGCCCAGCACGAAAAATGCCACAAGGAAAATCGGGCGCGTGTGAAAGCCGAAATACCCGCATAGCCAGTCAATCCCCCATCCCAGTCCACCGCCCATCACCAATGCTGCGACCAATTCGGTCGTGAAGCGTCCGGCAATTCCCATCTGGCTGGGCGGCGGGCGTTTGACCACAGCCGCGCGGCGTTTCTGGGTCTCGTCGAGCCGCTTGCCCAGATCGGTCAGTCTATTTGGGTCGGGAGCCGTCAAATGCCGTCTCCAAATACCGAAAACCGCCAAAATCCAGCCGATGCATGCGCGTCGAAGGCGGGCGGAACATAGGAAGAGGGTTCTGGGGTGTCAAGAAAGACAGATTCGCAGTAAACCATTGCTATAATTACGAAAATACCCCACGTGCAATATGTCGCGTGAGATATTTTGTGCAACGCCGAAGAACTAGGCCGCACACCCGCTCACGGTTACCGCTGCGCTGCCGCCAGGCGACCGCGCGCTGTCGCTCACTCCGCCGCGACCTTTTCGGCATCCGCCAGGTTTACCGAAACCAGCTGGCTGATCCCGCGCTCCGCCATGGTGACGCCGAACAGCCGATCCATCCGCGACATGGTCAGGGCATGGTGGGTGATGACCAGGAAGCGGGTTCCAGACATTTCCTTGATCTGGTCCAGCATCTTGCAGAAACGTTCGACATTGGCGTCGTCCAGCGGTGCGTCCACCTCGTCCAGCACGCAGACCGGCGCGGGATTGACCAGGAAGACCGCGAAGATCAGGGCCATGGCGGTCAGCGCTTGTTCGCCGCCGGAAAGCAGGGCCAGGGACTGCAGGCGCTTGCCCGGCGGGCGGGCAAAGATTTCTAGTCCAGCCTCCAGCGGATCTTCCGATTCGGTGAAGGTGAGGCGGGCTTCGCCGCCTTCGAACAATTTGGTGAACAGGGTCTGGAAGTTGGCGTTGACCTTCTCGAAGGACGCCAGCAGGCGCTCACGGCCCTCCCGGTTCAGGCTCTGGATGCCGCGGCGCAGGCGCTCGATGGCGCCGTTCAGATCGTCGCGGTCGGCGGTCAGGCTGTTCACCCGCGCCTCCAGCTCGGAGGCTTCCTCTTCGGCGCGAAGATTGACGCCGCCCAGCCGTTCGCGTTCCTGCTTCAGGCGCTCGACGCGCTTTTCAGCCTGGTCGAGCGGCGGCAATTCCTCGCCTTCCTTGATCTCGGCGCGTTCGCGCAATTCTTCCGGCGCGGCCTCGATCTCGTCGCGGATGCGGGCGCACAATTCCTCGATACGCTGGGCGGCGCTTTCACTCATTGCCTGGGTGCGGGCGCGTTCCTCGCGCGCTGCCGACAGGGTGGCGTCGGCGGATTTGGAATGCTTGTCGGCCTCGGCCAACCGAAGCTCGCCTTCGGCGCGGGCGTCGCTGGCCTCATTGCGCGCGGTTTCGGCGTGGGCGATGGCATCGAGCAGCGCGGCGCGCTTTTGCGCAATTTCACCCGGAACCGCTTCGGCCTTGGCCAATTCGGTGCCCAGCTCATCATGGCGGCGGGTAAGTTCGGCGATCTGCCTGGCGGCGGCGGCGCGGCGGGCCGCCCAACGGGCGGCACCCCCGCCGATGGCGGCAAGGCGCTGCTGGCGCACTTCGCCTTCGCGCTTGAGACCATCAAGAGCGGCACGGGCTTCGCCGCTGGCCGAACGGGCGTCGGCGGCGCGGCCGCGCGCTTCGGCGACGTCGCGGGTCAGGGCAGCGCCATCGCCCAGGTCATCCAAGGCGGTGTTCGCCTGGCGGTGGGATTCGTTTGCGCCCTCGACGGCCTGTTCCAGGCGGCGAATTTCCGCTTCCATGCTGGCCAGCTGGGCCGCGCGCTCGGCATTGGCGCGGGCGGCGCGGGTGCTTTCATCCTGGGCAGCGATCAGCGCCTGTTCGCTCTGACGCTCGTCTTCCTCGGCTTGCCGCGCCGCCTGGCGCGCCGCAATGGCGGCGGTTTTCGCCTGGGAATAAGTCGCGAAAAGCGCGTCGCGGTTTTGTTTGGCGGCGCTCAACTCCTGTTCCAGCGCCGCCAGGCGGTTGCGCTGGGACAGGCGCAAGGTAGCCGCGGAGGGCGCGTCCGCCGAAGCGGCATAGCCGTCCCAGCGCCAGAGATCGCCTCGCGCCGAAACCAGACGCTGACCGGCTTTCAATTGATCTTGGAGCTTGGCACCCTGGTCCGGGAAAACCACACCAGTCATTGCAAGGCGGCGCGCCAGGGCTGGCGGGGCTTGCACGAAGTTGCTGAGCGGCTTGCATCCTGCGGGCAGAGGCTGGGCTTGTTCCAGCGCCCCCAGATCGCGCCAATGATGCGGCGCGGATTCATCCAGTGGCGCCTGCAGATCGTCGCCCAGCACGGCGGCCAGCGCCGCTTCAAAACCGGACTGGACCCGGACCGCGTCAATCAGCGGCGGGAAAAGACCTTCGCCTTCGGGATGCAGCAGATCGCCGAGGGCTTTGATCTCGGCGGCCCGGCGCTGCACGTCGCGCTCGGCCTCTTCCATCGGAACACGGGTTTCGGCTTCGTTGGCTTCAGCGAGGGCGAGACCTTCCCGTGCCGCGGCGGCGCTGTCGCGCACGCGCGCCGAAGCGGCGCGCGCTGCTTCGGTGTGGATGTCGGCGCTGGATGCGTCCGGAGCGCTCCCGGCCTCGGCAAGCCGGGCGCGAGCGCCGGCAAGCTGCGCGGCTGATGTCTCGATCAGGGCGTCCGCCACGTCGCGGCTGCGCTCATTGCTGGCCCTGCTGGCGTTCCAGCCGGCCAGTCTTTCGGTGAGTTTTTCCAGCAGACTTTCGGCTTGCCCGAGCGCCGCATTCAGGCGGGCGGTTTGCTCTTCCGCGGTGGTGATGTCGGCGGCGGAGCGCGAAGCGGCCTGTCTCAGCGCGTCATGTTCCTCCGAGAGCGTCGCAAGCGCGGCCCCGGCATCGCTGTCCAGATTCTGCTCGCGTTCGATATCGGCCGCGCCCTGGGCAATCAGCTGGCGGATGCGTTGCGCTGTTTCGCGGGCACGGGTTTCATCCTGGTCGAGCTGTTCGCGCTGGACGATCAACCGGTGATGGGCGGCGGATTTTTCGGCTTCGGTCTGACGCAGGGGCGGCAACAGGCCGGCGGCGTCAGCCTGGGCGGCGCTGGCGCGGGCGGCGATCTCGGTGGCGGTTGCGACCGACGCGGCGGCGGCGGCCAGATCGCGCGCGGCTGCGGCGGCGCGGGCATCGGCCTCTATCCAGCGCAGGAAATGCGCCAGGGCCTCGGCTTTGCGGATATGGCCGGAAAGGTTGCGGTAGCGCGATGCCTGGCGCGCCTGGCGCTTCAGGCCGGCAAGCTGGCCTTCCACTTCGCGGATCACGTCTTCCAGGCGCGAGAGATTGGTTTCGGCGGCGCGCAGGCGCAGCTCCGCCTCATGGCGGCGTTGATGCAGGCCCGCGATGCCGGCGGCTTCTTCCAGAATGGCGCGGCGGGCCAACGGCTTCTGGCTGATCAGAAGGCCGATCTGGCCCTGGCGCACAAAGGCGGTCGATCCCGCGCCCGATGAGGCATCGGCGAAGAAAATCTGGACATCGCGCTGGCGCACGTCCCGGCCGTTGATGCGATAGACGCTGCCGGCCTCCCGTTCGATGCGGCGCGAGACTTCGATAGTGTCGAACTCGGCATAGGCGCCGCTGGCCTTGCGGTCGGCATTATCAATGAAGAGCGTGACTTCCGCGACATTGCGCGCCGGACGTGCGGCGCTGCCGGAGAAAATCACATCGTCCATCTCGCTGCCGCGTACCGAGGTGGGGCGGGTTTCGCCCATCACCCAGCGCATGGCGTCGAACAGGTTCGATTTGCCGCAGCCATTGGGTCCGATCACGGCGGTCAGGCCGGGCTCGATGAAAAGCTCCGTCGGTTCGACGAAGGATTTGAATCCGGAAAGCCTGAGCCGTGTAAATTTCAAAACGATGTGCCTTGTTTTACCACCCGCCCGTCACTTTTTGGCGAGCGCGGTGTCTATGATTTTCTTGAGAGCGTCGTAGGCGATGAATCCCGAAGGCTGGGCGACGCCGTCCACCACGATGGTGGGGGTGCCGGTGATGTTGTATTTCTGCCCGCCGTCCTGGGCGACCTGGTTGATGCTGCTGTCCAGCGCTGTGTCCTTCATGCATTGATCGGCCTTGTCCGCGCTCATCCCGGCAATCCGGCCGAGCAGGACCAAACCGTCGTGAACTCCTTGCGGCGTGGCAAGCGCCGGATTCTCCTGCGAATACTCCACGTCCCATTTGGGTTGATTCCGGAACAACAGGTCAATGAATGGGAAATACTTATCCTCAGGCAAACAGCGGGCGATTTTCTCCGCCGCGCCGTCATCGCTGCGCAGGGGGAACAGCCGGAAGACGTAATAGACCTTGCCGGTGTCGATATAGTCCGTCTTGATTTGCGGCAAGGTATCGCTGTTGAAATGGGCGCAAACCGGGCAGGTGGGCGCGGCATATTCTATCAACACCACCTTGGCCTTTGGATTGCCAAGGGCACGGTCGCTGGCGGTGAGGGTATAACCCGGTCCGCCCCCGGCACTCGCGGCCCCGCCGTCTCCCTGCTGGCCCAGGAACCACCAGGCGATGCCGCAGGCCAGGGCCAGCACCAGAAGACCCAGAAGGATGGAAATCTGTCTCATGGACACGGGGCGACTCTCCGGCATTTTTCTCCCCTTGCTTGTGACAGAGGGTCAGAGCCGGTTCAACATGAGCGATCAGCCCTCCCGGGCGGGTCCCGTCCGGCGCCATCGGGCAAGGCTTTGCAGCGCCGCCTTGACCGCTTCTGGTCCCCCGTAAGCATTTGCAGGATCTGACGATTCTATGTTTTTGGCCGGCCTTGGAGGGGGCGGCGGGACGGGCGGCATGGTAAGCCGTCCCTGGACGAATTTGACCTTGGAAATCGCCGGGCGGCCGAGATAGGCATTGATGCGCGCCGCCAGCGCCCGCGACTCATGGGCGAGGAACAAGGCTGCCGCCGGCTCGGCCAGAAGGGTGAGGACGCCGTCCCGGACGGAAAAGCGCACCGGCCGGGCAATGCGCGCAACTTCCGCGCCGGCGATTTCGGGCCAATGCAGCACCAAGGCAGGATCGGTGAATCCGGCGCGGACAAAAGCGGGGGCTGCGGTGCCCGCAGCATCCCGGCCGATGGAAGCGGCCCAGTTGCGTCGCGGCGCGTCTTCGGCTTGTTTGTCGCCGTCTTGTTTGTCATGTGGCGGTTTGGCCATGGTTGGATTATGCCCCTGTCCTTAATTCCCGACAAACTGCTTGCCTGGTACGACGTCCATCGCCGTGTCCTGCCCTGGCGGCCATTCAAAGGCCGCCGCGCCGACCCCTACCGCGTCTGGCTGTCGGAAATCATGCTGCAGCAGACCACGGTCCAGGCGGTGGGGGCCTATTACCGCAAATTTCTTAAGCGCTGGCCGGATGTGAGGGCGCTGGCCGCCGCCAAGGAGGACGATGTGCTGGCCGCCTGGGCGGGGCTTGGCTATTACGCCCGCGCCCGCAATCTTCATGCCGCCGCCAGGCTAGTGGCGCGCGAAATGAACGGGAAATTTCCCGCCAGTGCGGAGGAATTGCGCGTCCTGCCAGGCGTGGGCGCCTATACCGCGGGCGCCATCGCCGCCATCGCCTATGACGAAAGGCAGGCGGCAATGGACGCCAATGCCGAGCGCGTGATTGCCAGGCTTTATGCCATTCAGACCCCGCTGCCGAAAGCCAAAGCCGAGCTTTATGCTCTCGCTCAGCCGCTGGTGCCGGAGCGCGCAGGGGATTTCGCGCAAGCGCTGATGGATCTGGGCTCGGCGATCTGCACATCCAAGCGGCCGGCCTGCCGCAATTGCCCGCTGATGCGCGATTGCCTGGCCCATAAGCGGGGCATTCAGGAACTGCTGCCGGTCAAGGCGCCCAGGAAGGCGAGGCCGCTGAAACGCGGCGCGGCCTTTGTGGCGCGCGACCGGACGGGCGCGGTGCTGCTGGTGCGCCGGCCGCAAAAGGGACTGTTGGCCGCGATGCTCGAGCCGCCGCAAGGTCCCTGGGGTGAAAAATTTCCAAGTGCCAGGGCGGCGCAGTTGCAGGCGCCGTTCGCCGCCAGCTGGAAAAAACGCCCCGGCATTGTCCGCCATGGCTTCACCCATTTCGAACTGGAAATGCAGGTCTATGTCGCCGATGTGGCCAGACGGTCCGCCCGACAAGGAAGCTGGGTCGCGGCGGGCGCCCTGAAAGACAGTGCCCTGCCGACCGTGATGCGCAAATTGATCGAACACGGCCTCACCGTGAATATTGGCCGCAAATCCGTCAAAGGCTGATCCATGCTTGCCAAACCGGATCGAATGCAGCCCAGGCCTTGTCCGGACGAAGCGCTGCTGGCGCGGCTGAAAAGCGTGCGTCTGGCCGACGCCGCCATTCCCGAGCATGAATTCCTGCAATTCCGCCGGTTGCAAAGCCTCATCTATACCCTTCGCCTGGCAGGCTATGATGTGGAAGCGATGCAGACTGAGGCTTTTGTCGGCGCGGCGATGGTATCCCGCGTCAAGGGCCGCGTCATCGTCACCCGCTGCGAATATGACATGGACGTCAATGACAGTGTCGCCAGGGAGATAATGCCGCGACTCTACCCGGACGCGATATGGCTCACCAGCAACGCCAGCGCCGGGCATGCGCGCGTCATGGCGCTTCCCCTGGGTCTCACGGATTATTGCGGCTATACGCTCTACCATCCGATCATCGGCGACACCGGATTGTTCGCGCGGCTGATGGCGCAACATCCCTGCAACGAGAAGAACCTCGTGCTGATGAATTTCAATGACCGGACCTTTCCGGTGCTGCGCGGCGCCGTGCGGCGGCTTTTCGAGTCAAAAAGCTTTGTCAGCGGCGGTACCTACACGCTCGATGGCGATGGCTATGCGCGCTATGTGGAAAGCTTGCGGTCCAATACATTTTGCCTGGCGCCGCGCGGCACCGGCATAGACACCCACAGAATCTGGGAATGCCTCTACGCTGGCGGGATTCCGATTGTGCAGAAAGATCCCGCGCTCAGGAGCTTTCAGGACCTGCCGATATTCTTCGTGGACCGCTGGGAGGAGGCCACCGACGCCGCAATGCTGGAGCGGGTGCGGGATGAATTTCACCAGCGCGAATGGAACCTGGAAAAGCTGACTGTGTCCTACTGGTACAAAGTCATTCTGCGGTTGCTGCACACGCCGGCCGGCTGACGGCGAGCTGGCGAAATTAATCCGGCCGCTGTGCGCGTGACTGCCGCGCGTCCCGCGGCTAGCGGCAGCGTAGTGCCGCACGCTGTCGCGCGGGGCCGCTTGGCATTAATCCGCCCGCTGTGCGGGCGGATTAATTCATTTCCGCGCGCAACTGCTGCCGCAACACATCAATCGGCACCAGGGCGCCATTGAGTTCGAACTGCCAGAAGGTCCAGCCATTGCAGGCGTCCAGACCCTGCACATGCGCGCCGACCTGATGGATCGAACCTTTGCTGTCGGCGGACACCAGGGTGCCGTCGGCACGAACCTTGGCCTTGTGATGCGCCCGCGTGCCCTGCAGCACCGTGCCGGGAGGCAAGAGACCGCGCTCCACCACCCAGCCGAAGGGAATGCGCGGCTCGGCGCGCTTGGAACGGGTGATCTCGATGCTGTCGCCATCGGCCTGCATCACCTCCGCGATGCGGGCGCGGGCCACGTCGGCATAGGTTTTTTCCCGCTCGATGCCGATGAAGTGGCGGCCAAGGCGCTTGGCCACCGCGCCGGTGGTGCCGGAGCCGAAGAAAGGGTCCAGGATCACATCGCCCGGCTTTGTGCTGGCCACGATCACGCGGTGCAGCAGGGATTCAGGCTTCTGGGTGGAGTGGGCCTTCTGGCCGTCCGCATTTTTGAGGCGTTCGCCGCCGGAGCAGATCGGCAGAGTCCAGTCCGAACGCATCTGCAGCTCGTCATTCAGCGCCTTCATCGCTTCATAGTTGAAGGTGTATTGCTGTTTGGGATTCTTGGTCGCCCAGATCAGGGTCTCATGGGCGTTGGTGAAGCGCTTGCCGCGGAAATTCGGCATCGGGTTGGTCTTGCGCCAGATCACATCGTTCAGGATCCAGAAACCCAGATCCTGCAGCGTGGCGCCGACGCGGAAAATATTGTGATAGGAACCGATCACCCAGATCGAGCCGCTGTCCTTGAGCACGCGCCGGGCCGCGCTGAGCCATTCGCCGGTGAAACGGTCATATTCGGCAAAGCTGCCAAACTGGTCCCAGTGGTCGTCGACCGCGTCCACCTTGGACTGGTCGGGGCGGTGCAGGTCGCCCCTGAGCTGCAGGTTATAGGGCGGGTCGGCGAAGATAAGATCGCAGCAGGCCTCGGGCAGCGCATTCATGCGCGCCACGCAGTCGCCTTCGATCACATGATCCAGTTTCAGCATGAACCCCGCCCCAACTATCAACAGCAGGATTCACAGTGATTCGGTCGGACTCCGCCGTCAAGAGTCTTGTGGAATCAAAGCGTTATAATTGAGTCCCCGGAATCATCCCCATACAAGATGTGGTGTACTGGGGAAAAAGAACGGCGGTGGTGAATCGTCACCCCACAGGTCCTGAGGCCCGCCAGATGGTCTGGCGTGCCGTAGCCCTTGTTGCTGCGCCAGTTATAGCCGGGATGCTCCTGATGCAGCGCCACCATCATACGGTCGCGGGTCACCTTGGCGATGATCGAGGCGGCGGCGATGGACAGCGAGCGCCCGTCGCCGCCCACCAACGTGTCGCAGCGGCAGGGCAGGGCTGGCGGATCATTGCCGTCGACCAGTGCGAACGCGGCCGGAACGCCAAGCGCCCGCACCGCCCGCGCCATCGCCAGATGGGTCGCCTGGCGGATATTGACCAAGTCGATTTCCCCGACACTGGCCTCGCCGACGCCAACCGCCTCCGCCATTTCCATGATCCGCGGGTAAAGTGATTCGCGCTCTTCCTCGCTCAATTGTTTGGAGTCATTGAGGCCTTTCGGAATACGGCCCTTCTTCAGGATCACGGCGGCGGCCACCACCGGCCCCGCCAGGGGCCCACGCCCGGCCTCATCTACGCCACAGACGGGACCGTCCAGCGTCTTTAGAATCCGGGACTCATAAATGTAATGGGGCATAGCCCCGCAAATTAGAGGAGCGAAAGCTGATCGCCAATCCGGGGCGGACGCCGGAAGCTGTTGACGGTTAGTGGTCTCCCCGGCTGGTTCAGTCCCAGCTTCTTCACCGCCATATGGAAGCGGCGGGCCATCATTTCGGCATAGGGGCCGGTTCCCCGCATGCGGCTGTTCCACTGGCTGTCATAATCCTTGCCGCCGCGCATGGAGCGTACCAACGCCATCACATGCCGGGCGCGGCCGGGGACTTCGGCCTCCAGCCATTCGCGGAATAGATCCTTGATCTCGAGCGGCAGCCTGAGCAGCACATAGCCCGCCGACCGGGCGCCGGATTCCCTCGCGGCCGACAGCACCGCCTCCATCTCGTGGTCATTGAGGGCGGGGATGGCGGGCGCGAACATCACTCCCGCGGGCACGCCCGCTTCGCTCAACCCCCGTATCGCCTGCAGACGGCGCGCCGGGGTGCCGGCACGCGGCTCCATGGCGCGGGCCAGCTTGCGGTCCAGGGTGGTGACCGACAGCGCCGCCTTGGCCAGGCCCATGGCCGCCATTTCGGACAGGATGTCCAGGTCGCGCAAAATCAGGGGCGATTTGGTGACGATGGCGACGGGATGCCGGAACTGGCGCAGCACTTCCAGGATGGAGCGGGTGATGCGCATTTTCTTTTCCAGCGGCTGATAGGGATCGGTGTTGGTGCCCATGGCGATCACTTTGGGCACATAACCAGGGGCGGACAATTCCTTCGCCAAAAGCTCCGCCGCATTGGGCTTGGCGAAAAGGCGGGATTCAAAATCCACGCCCGGCGACAGGCCCAGATAGGCATGGCTCGGCCGCGCGAAGCAATAAATGCAGCCATGCTCGCAGCCGCGATAGGGATTGATGGACTGGTCGAAGGAAATGTCCGGCGATTTGTTGCGCGCGATAATGCTGCGCGTGGCGTCATGGATGACTTCGGTGCGCAGGGGCGGCGGCATGGCGTCTTCCGCCCGCCAGCCATCGTCCCACCCGTCATCTTCGATGACGGCCGGTCCGCTAGTCTTTTCGGTAGCACGGCCCGGGCGCGGATGCGCCCCATTATTATGGGCGCCTCCGGCGCCGCTCGGAAAACCGCTTCGCGGCTGCGCCGCTGCGCTGTTCGGTACGCTGGCGCTACCGAACTCCTGGCCGATTCTGCTATCCCAGCCATCATCCACCAGGAAGCGGGTCTGTTTTTCATAGCGCCCCATCTGGTTGGAGAGGGCGCCGCGGCCGCGCAGAGTCCCCGGCCGGACGGTGGTGTCGAGAACTGTAACCATGGGGTGGCAGCATACACCCCGATGAGAACAAAACAAGTACGAAATGAAATATTGGGCTGAATACCTGGAAAAAAGCCCCGCTCTTGGGAGCGGGGCTTTGGCATCAGTTCGTGACTGTGGCGGTTCCAGGACGGATGGTAATTTTCTGCACCCGCCAGTTCAATTCCTCTGCGGCAAAGATGGTGTTTTCGTCGGGGCAAGCCAGCTCATGGATGTCGCCGAAATGGCCCAGAGTCTTACCGGAACTGCCGATGGTGCCCACCACCGTGCCGTCCAGTTTCATTTTGTAGATGCGGCCCGGATAGGAATCCGACGAGAAGAGGAACTGCTCTCCCGCCTTGTTGGGCGGGCTGATGCAGATCGCCCAGGGCGCGCCGGGGCTGATGGTGTGATTGGTCACGGTGGCGCCGGCCGCCGGAGGCTGACGGATGGCGTGAATGACGGAGGGCAGGGTTACGTCATTCATCTGGGTGATCATGTGTTCGAACTTGCCGTCGCGGTCGAACACCTGGATGCGGCCATTGCCGCGGTCGCCGACATAGATGTTGCCCTTGGTATCCGCCGCGATGGTGTGCGGGGTGTTGAATTGGCCGGGCCCGGTGCCGGGCTCGCCGAAGGAACCGACGATATTGCCGTCCTTGTCGAATTTGGCGACGCGGGAGTTGATATAGCCGTCGCTGACATAGCTGTTGCCTTCCGGATCCCAGGTGATGTCCGTCACCTGGCGGAACATGCCGGGCACGGGCGGGCGCGGGGGATTGACGCGTTGGATGCCGCCGGTACCGTAATCCGCCGCTTCCACTTTGCGGCCGAACACCATCAGCACTTTTCCGGCAGGGCTGAACTTGACCACCATGTCGGTGCCCTTGTCGGTGGTCCAGATATTGTCGTCCTTGTCCACCCGCACGGTATGGGCGAACCCGAAGCCGTACAAATTATGGCCGATCTCGCCGATATATTTGCCGCTGGCGTCGAACTCCAAAAGCTGCGAGGCGATCGAGCCATAAACCGGACCGGTGGTGTTGCCGCGGCTGAAAACATAGACATGGCCCTTGGAATTGACGGCCACGCCGGCGGCTTCGCCGATGTACAGGCCCTTGGGCATTTGGACGAAATCCTTGAAGTCAGCATTCAGCACCGGTGCGTCCGCGGCACGAACAGGCGCCGCGGCGGCGAGCAGAAGCGCGGCAAGCGCGAATAGTGATTTTTTCATGGAAAGCCTCTCTGGTGAATGACGTTGTTTACTCTTGCGATGGTTCGGGACGAACTTCTACGCACGCCAGATCAGGCCCGGCGAAATGTCATGGCGTTCCCCTTGATTGCCCGCTTGACCCACGGTTTTGAGGGACTGTTTCAGATCGCTTCTGGTCCGTCAATCTGCCGGGATGCGCCGCGCCGCCGGCTCGATTTGCGCGCCCGCCCAGCATGGTAAGATGCAGCACGTCGAGCCTTCGCCGTGAAATCTGGAGACAAAATGAGACGGAATATCCTGTTGGCGCTTGTGGTGCTGGCTTCGCTCGGCCCGGCCTGGGCCGCGGATGAGGATGCCCCGGATCCGGGCTTCAAGGCCCAGGCGTTGAAGGAGACCTGCGACCCGCCCGGTACTCTTGACCTGGCGGCCAGGGACGCTGCCGACCGGACCTGCCAGGCCTATCTGCGCGGCGTCGCGGACGGCTTGTTTATGCTGGGCATGATGCAGCAAAGCAGAACGCCAATCTGCCTGCCGGAGGACGGACCGGTTTCTCCCGCGGAAGCAAAATCGGAACTGGAGGATTACCTGGCGGATCATCCCGAGGCGGCCGATCATTCCGCCGGTCTGGCTACCGCATTCGCGATTGTCGCGGCTCATCCATGTGAGTGAGAGACCCCGGCGCGCCGAAGGCGTGTGAGCAGGTCCAGTGGACCTGCGAAAGGGGTCGAGCGCCGCGAGCTTGGGCGAGCTGCAGAGCCGCGATGCGCCGAAGGCGTGTGAGCAGGTCCAGTGGACCTGCGAAAGGGGTCGCATCCTCGCTGCGCTCGTGCCGTTACGCTGTCGCTAGGCACGGGCGAGCTTTTCTAAACTCGCTTTCGCTCGCCAAGAAAAGCTAAGCCAACGCCGCGCGCTTGAGCGAGCGGCCAGCGCGGCGCCACAATGAAAATGGGCCCGGACGATCGCCCGGGCCCATGTCAGCGTTTCGCCAGACCTTAATTCCGGAACGTGATCTTCTCGACGTTCCATTCCGAGCAAGCGCCGCGGATCAAGACCATGTCGGATACCGCGTGCAATTCATGGATCAGGCAGCCGGTCTGGCCCTGGCCCAGGCCGGTCTGGATCCAGCCCAGTTCCTTGCGGGTGGCGCGGTCATAGCGATAGATCTTGCCCGTGCCGTCGCCGCTATAGATGTATTTCGGCGTGGTCTGGACGCTCCAGGGCGCCCCCATGCCGGTGATGTCTTCTTTGTGGTTCAGGTCATAGTCATAAACCTGAATGCGGTTGTTGCCGCGGTCGGCGACATAGACATTGCCGTCCCCGTCGGTGGCGATGCCATGCGGCGTGTTGAATTGCTGCGGGCCGCTGCCATAGGTGCCCACCGCCTTCAGCCATGTGCCGTCCTTGGCAATCTTGACCGCGCGCGAATTGCCATAGCCGTCGCTGACAAAGAAATCGCCATTGGGCGCCCAGGCGATGTCGGTCGGGCGGTTGAAGGTGCCCATGGTGCCCACCGGATGACGTTCGGTGACTTTCTCGCCGCGCTCCAGATAGCTTTCCAGATAGTCGATCGCCTCCGGCTTGCGGCCGAGTTCCTTGACCAGGTCGCCATTGGGCTTGGACTCGATCACCATCCCCGAACCTTCATCCACGATCCAGACATTCTGGTCCTTGTCGACGCGGACGGAGTGCGCGAACGAGGCGCCATACTGGTCGGGCAGCCATTGCTTGACGAATTTGTAGTCCGGGGCAGGCCCGAATTCATACAGTTCGGCCGCAGTGCCGCCGCGGGCACTGCCGCCCTTGCCGGTGCGGGAATAGACGAACAGATGGCCGGCGGCATTCATCGAAACGCCCTCGGTCTCGCCCAGCGTGTGATCCGGAATACGCAGCGGCAGGACTTGCTCGGTGAATTCCAGCTTCGGCAGGCTGGCTTCGAGAGCCAGTTGCTTTTGCGCTTCTGCGGCGCGCGCGGCGCGGGCTTCGGGTGTGCCGCCGCCCTGGGCGTAAAGCGGCGAAGTACCGAGCAGCAGTAAGGCGACCAAGGTCGCGGGTTTGCGAAGTGTCATGAACATTTACCCCTTGATGTTCCATCCGGGCAATCCGGCCAGGATCGGTGATGGTCTGGTTTCAGTATTTGAAGGTGATCTTCTCCACATTCCATTCGGAGCAGGCGCCGCCGCCAGCACCGCGAGCCAGATGGGATTTTTTCATGATGGAGATTTAACGTCAATCTGCCGCACCCGTTGTTGCAACGCAGTGCGAGCGGAAAAACGGCAAGCCGCATGCACGATGCCGAAGACAATGAAGGGAATTTTTCTCCGAAACGGCGCGAACAAAAAATTAGGGTGCTCGAACTGATGGCTCGAGCACCCTTCTTGAATTGAAATCCACTTCGTCAGATTTAGGACGGCAGCTTGCCGATCGTGACCTTCTGGACATCCCACATGCTGGCAGAGCCAATATAAACGGTGTTGGGATCCCGGCAATCGAGCGAGTGGATCAAGTCGCCTGTGTCCTCAGAACCATGGTCCTGACCCGTCACGGTCATACCCAGGACTTTTCCGGACATATCCATCTTGTAGAGTTTGCCGTTGCCGTCGCCGCTGAACATGTATTGCGGGGAAGAGTTGGTGATGCACAGGGCCCAAGGTGCACCCACGCCAGTGATGCTCCTCACGAAGTTCATATTGTCGTCATAAACCTGGATGCGAAAGTTTCCACGGTCGCCGACGTAAACGTTGTTCTGGGCGTCCACGGCGATGGTGTGCGGCGTGTTGAACTGATCCTTGCCATTACCATTGGTTCCCACCGCCTTCAGCCAATGGCCATCCGGCGAAATCTTGACAAAGCGCGAGTTGCCATAGCCGTCGGAGATAAAGCTGTTACCCTGCGAGTCCCAGGCAATATCGGTTTCACGATCGAATTCGCCCAATCTGCCGACCGGCTTGGTCTTTAAAGGTGTGGGGTGGGCATACCGGGAGATTTCGAGGTTTGACTCGAGATAATCGATCGCCTCCGGCACCCGGCCCAGCCAGAAAACGTGCTGGCCCGCCGGATTCCACTTGACGACCATGCCCGAGCCTTCGTCGACCGACCACACATTGTCATCCTTGTCGACGCGGACAGCGTGGGCGAATGATTCGCCGTAATTGTTCTTGCCCCATTCCTTGACGAATTTGTATTTGTTGTCGAATTCGAAAAGCTTGGCGGCCTTGCCGCCGCGCGCAGGTCCCTGGTTTTCAGTGCGCGTGTACACGAACAGGTGCCCCTTGGAATTTGTCGCGACCCCCATGGTCTCACCCATCGTTTCTCCAGGGATGGAGAGTTGGAGGTACTGATCGGTGACCTGAAGTTGCGGATAGGTTTTCTCAAGCGCCGCCTGTGCGGCTTGCTGCGCTGCGTTGCCATTAAGCCCCTGCGCGTTGCTTAACATTGTGCCAGCGAGCAGCAACGTAAGTACGGTACCGGTCTTGCGAAGTGTCATGAACGTTTCCCCTTGTTTTGGCCCGCTTTGCCGTCAGGCCTCCTGATTAACTCTTCCACGCCCATGCCCCCCCGTCAATCTGGCGTTTTCGAGGAAAGTTACAGAAATTTATGCTGTTCAGGCGACCCTTTTGTTGCTGCACTGCGACATGCAACAATATGTCTGTTTTCCCGCAGCGCCGGGTTTTGCAGAATGGCCGAATGATCAGTGTCATAATTCCAACTCTCAATGCCGAACGAAAGCTGCCGCGCTGTTTTGACAGCCTGATAGCCGCTGCCGTGCGTGGTGTGGTGCGCGAAGTGATCGTCGCCGACAGGGGATCGTCCGACGACACATTGCTGATTGCCGACGGGGCGGGCGCGCGTATCGAGCATGCCGGAAAAAGCCAGAGCGCTTGCCTTCAGGCGGGCGCCACCGCGGCGCGCGGCGACTGGCTGCTTTTTCTGTATCCCGAAACCGCGCTGGAACCGGGATGGGAGACCGAGGCGGAATCTTTCATGTCTCAGGAGATGCCGGAGCGTCCTCGTGCCGGCATTTTCCGGTTTGCGCTGGAAGATTTTGGCGGTGAGGCACGGCGCGCCGAGGCCAAGGCTGCTCTGCGCGGCTTTATCCTGGCGCTGCCCTATGGCGATCAAGGCCTTCTGATCCCCAGGCGCTTCTACAACAAGCTGGGCGGCTATCGCGCCCTGGCGCGCATGGAAGATGCCGACATGGTCCGGCGCATTGGGCGGCGGCGGCTGGTGCATTTGCGGGCCCGCGCCGTCAATCTCTCCCGCCCGCATGAAAGCGCGTTCAGGGGCGCCTGTCTTTCTTTATTGCACGCTCTGCGGGTTCCCACCCGCGTCGTCGCCAAGCTTTGAAAAGCTGATATCGCTGAAGGCGCTGTCGTCGCCGGGGGCGGTGGCGGGCAGAGCGGGCGCGGCCGGCGTCGCCGGACGATAAATCGGCCAGGCGCCGCGCGCTGTTTCATCCAGGCTCTTGGCGTCCTGTCCCAGGCGGCGGCGATACATCCAATGATATTCCATCAGATGCTTGACGTAGTAGCGCGTCTCGGCCACGGGAATGCTTTCCACAAACAGCAGCGGATCGTCCTTACCGGCCTTGGTGGTGAGCCAGCGATTGACCGCTTGCGGTCCCGCATTATAGGCGCCGCCGATCTCCAGCAGATTGCCGTTCAACTGATCGAGCAGCTCGGCGATATAGCGCTGGCCCAGGGAAAGAGAATAAGACGGATCATAGAGCTGCTTCTCCGCGCCTCTGCCGCCGACCAGGGTCGCGGTCTTGGGCATGAACTGCATGATGCCCTGCGCCCCCACCGGCGAGGTGGCGCCGTTCTGGAAGCGGCTTTCGATGCGGGCAAAGGCCAGTACCAGGGAAGAATCCACACGGTAGCCATCTTTCGGCGCATAGGGCGGCACCGGGAACAGACCGGTCAGCAACAGACCGCGCGCCACGCTTTTTTCGCTGGCGCGCAGTTCCACATTGGTAACGCCGATATCGCGCGCCAGCGCCGCCATGGCAGGATCGAGAGTCTCGGCATTGTCCACGAAGGCGTGATTGAGTTCGGGGCCGGCAAAGTCCGTTTCGCCCGCTTGATAAAGCGCCACGGCGCGCCGGGCCGGAGGCGACGCCATCAGGACGTTGAAATCTTTCTGGGAGAGGACGGCATCCGAAAATCCGGTGCTTGTATCCATGCCCAGCATGCGTTCGGCGATCAGGCCGTAAAATGTCGGCTCTTCCTTGGCGGCGGCGGTGAGCAGGCTCACCACTTTTTGCGGGTCACCCAGCTGCATATGGGCGCGCGCCGCCCAGAACGCCGCCTGGGCGCGCAGCTGGCCCTGCGCCGCGTTGTTCTCAGCCAATCTTTCCAGATGAGGGATGGCATCGGCGTAACGCCCCATCCGATAGGCGGCGAAGCCCGCATCCCAGTCCAGTTGCGGCACGGACGCTGAGGAAATCGCGCCGCTGAGCTGGAGCGCCTGCGCGTCCATGCCTTCGGCCAGATAGGAGAGGGCGATGCGGTGCGACAAGACCGCCACATCGTCCGGCGAGCAGGTACCTGCGGCTTGCAACGCCGTCAGGCGATTCATCGCTCTGTCAGGCGCGCCAGCCTTGATGTCGGCGAGGATTTTTGTCAGCAGCGCCCGCGCCGGCTCGGCGCCAGGCGAGGGTTCCGGCAATTCGGCGTCTTCATAGCCGCCGGTGCGGCGGCCCACCGAAACCGGTGCGGGAATATTGGTCACCACCGCCACAGTGATCAGCTTCCTGCCGCGCCGCACTTTCTTGGTCGAGCGCGAAACCGCCAGCCGGTAGATGCGGTCGGCGACCGACAATTCGCGATATCGGTTGAGCCAATTCACCAGCGTATTGAGGGCAGGGTGCCTGGTCTCCAGGATGCCAGCCGCCTCGACATAGCCGGCGAGCATCGGATCGCCGGCATGCGCCACCAGGGCACGGGCCCGGGCGAGTTGCCCGCCCCGCGCGGCGGCGAACGCCTGGCGATAAAGAGCGCTGTCGGCGTCGCTCAATATGCTGGGCTTGACGGGCGGAGCGGCGGGCGCGGCGATCACCGGCACCTGCGGATTGGCGGGCTGCACCGGTGCGATGGCAGGCACAGCGGCGGCCGCCGCCGGAACCGTGACGCCATTTTCGGCGGGAGAGGCGGAATTGTTCATGGCGGCCTGACTGACGGAAGTCTGGCCGAATGCCGCACCGCCCAGCGCCACAGTGAATCCAAGTGCCAGCGCAATCCGCAATCCACGGTTCCTTCGATAGCAGCCCAATTATATACGCCCCGGCGGGAATGCCCGGCCCTAAGCCTATGCCAGATAGCGTTGCCCGCACATTAACCGGCGAAAGCTAGTTAGCCCCTGCCGAAAGTTCCGGCAAGTCCAAGGCCGGCGCGGGATTTTTGGTCCTGAGTTCGTCGCTCGTCGCTCATGGACTCCAGCGTCCACATCGCTCGTTGCCGCTACGCTGTCGCTAGGCAACCCTGCTCAGGCCCCAAAATCCCTCGCGCCGGTGGCGGGTAATCCCAACTTTTCCATATTTGCGGCTAGTGCCTGAA
>Ga0210402_10000730_pt1 | contig 35746 bp, 24 predicted proteins | sample IncBWC7MmetaG_FD_161055 | JGI IMG/M metagenome (GOLD analysis project Ga0210402, IMG submission 161055) | Forest soil microbial communities from Barre Woods Harvard Forest LTER site, Petersham, Massachusetts, United States - Inc-BW-C-7-M | ecosystem: Environmental > Terrestrial > Soil >...
CGCGGCATCTGGCGCGGGCCGATGCCAGCGTGCTGGCCATAATCGGCTCCGGCGTGCAGGCGCATTCCCACGTGCAAGCCCTGCCGCTGGTGCGCGCGTTTCGCGAGATTCGCGTATGGAGCCCGAACGCCGCCCATGTCACCCAATTTGTCGCACAGTCTGCAGAACAGTCTCGGGCCAGTGCCGGCGCGCCGGTGCAAGCGGCAGGCAGCGCCGAAGAAGCCGTGAGCGGCGCCGATGTGGTGGTGCTGGCGACGGCGTCGGTCACGCCTGTGATCGAAGACCGTTGGGTGGGGCCGGGAACCCACGTGATCGGCGTGGGCGCGTGCCGTCCTACCCAGCGCGAAATGGATCCGGCGCTGGTGGCGCGGGCGTATCTGGTGGTGGATTCGCGAGCCGCCGCCCTACAGGAATCCGGCGACATTCTGCTGGCGATGCAGGAAGGCCGCTTTAGCGAGGGCCACATCGGCGGCGAACTCGGTGAAGTGGCGTGCGGCCGCCGGCGGGGCCGCGTGGACGCCGGCGAGGTCACGGTATTCAAATCGCTCGGCCTGGCGATTGAAGATGTGGTTGCAGCCGGGGTGGTGTATCGAAGCGCGCTGCAGGCCGGCCGGGGAACGCAGATTTCGCTTTAGTGGCCGCGACCCTCCGGGTCGCGTCCTTTGAGTTTCTACGTTCTGGGTGGGGTGGGCCAAAGTGGGACGATCGGGTTCTGTCGTCTGTCACCCGGCCCGCGCCGGCCCGCGCTTGACCGTTCATCGCCGTGGTCCTCTCTTTGTGCCATCAAATGATGGTGGGGATTGCGGTACACCGTTGGGCCTGCCGTGGATTTTCATGAAATTTCGTGGGCCGAGGGCACATCCCGACAGACCACACAAGACGATGGTCTGTCCCACCTTCGCCAAGAAAATGTACAAACTCAAAGCGTCCGGGAACCTGCTAGCGTGGGAGCATGTTCCCTACCGCTGCCGGTTCCCCTCATCCGCTGGGCGCGACCTTCAGCACCAACGCAGCGCCCGCTGGCGTCAACTTCTCGCTCTTCACGGAGAATGCGACGGGCGTCGAACTGCTGCTGTTCGAAACGCAGGCTTCCCCCCAGCCGATGCAGACCATCCGGCTGGATCCCTTCGTCAACAAGACCTTCCACTTCTGGCACGTCTTCGTATGCGGCCTGCAGGCAGGGGCGCATTACGCCTACCGCGTTTCCGGGCCGTTCAACCCGGACGCGGGGCACCGGTTCAATCGCAACACGGTTCTGATCGATCCCTATGCGCGCGGCAATACCGACACCCTCTGGGATCGCGCCGCCGCCTGCGACGCCGCCGACAACGTCGCCACAGCCATGCGTTCGGTGGCGATCGATGCCTCGGACTACGACTGGGAAGGCGACCAACCGCTGCATCGCGCCATGGCGGACACCATCGTCTATGAGATGCACGCGCGCGGATTCACACAGTCGCCGTCCTCCGGCGTGCGCCACCCGGGTACTTTCGCCGGCATCATCGATAAGATTCCGTATCTGCAGCACCTGGGCGTCACCGCGGTGGAACTGCTGCCGGTGTTCGATTTCGACGAGACTGCGGTGTTGCGCACCGTGGATGGGCTCGCGGTCACGAACTTCTGGGGCTACAGCACCGTCGGGTTCTTCGCGCCGCAATCGTTCTATTGCGTGGATCCCGGCACCGGCTCGCACCTGCGCGAGTTTCGCGACATGGTGAAGGCGCTGCATCGCGCCGGCATCGAAGTGATTCTGGATGTGGTGTTCAATCACACCGACGAAGGCGATCAACTGGGACCGACGTTTTCGTTCCGGGGGATCGATAACCGGACCTACTATTTTCTGGCGCCGTGGGATCTGCGGTCTTATCTGAACTATTCGGGCACCGGCAATACCTTCAACTGCAATCATCCGATCGGGCAGAAGCTGATCGTGGAATGTCTGCGCTACTGGGTGAGCGAGGCGCACGTGGATGGCTTCCGGTTTGACGAAGGCTCCATCCTGTCGCGGGGTGAGGACGGCCTGCCGAGCGTGCATCCGCCGGTGGTGTGGCAGATCGAACTGGACGACGAACTGGCCGATACGAAAGTGATTGCCGAAGCCTGGGACGCGGCCGGGCTATACCAGATTGGCCATTTTCCCGGCGACCGCTGGTCGGAGTGGAATGGCAAGTACCGCGACGACGTGCGGCGCTTCGTGAGGGGCGATGCGGGAGTGATTGGCGCCGTGGCGACGCGGTTGGCCGGCAGTTCCGATCTCTACCAGGCCAACGGCGAGTTGCCCACCAACAGCATCAACTTTGTAACCTGCCACGACGGCTTCACGCTGAACGATCTGGTTTCGTACAACGAAAAACACAACCTGGCCAACGGCGAGGATAATCGCGACGGCAGCAACGACAACCTGAGTTGGAACTGCGGCGTGGAAGGGTCTTCGGATGACCCGGCGGTGGAGGGGTTGCGCAACCGGCAGGTGCGAAACTTCGCCGCCATCCTGCTGCTCTCGCGCGGCGTTCCAATGATGCTGGCGGGCGACGAGGTGCGGCGCACCCAGGGCGGCAACAACAACGCCTATTGCCAGGACAACCAGACCAGTTGGTTCGATTGGACCTTGGTGGCGCGGCACACCGGCCTGCTCCGCTTCTGGAAAGGCATGATCCGCTTCCGCCAGCGCCATGCCGCTTTGCGCCGCGGCGAATTCTTCACGGGGGCCGCGAACGAACGCGGCTTGGCCGACGTTACGTGGCACGGGACCAGCCTCAACAGCCCGGCCTGGGATGACCCTGAGGCCCGCACCTTGGCCCTGACGCTGGCGGGTTTCGATGGCGATGGCGATATTCACATAATGCTGAACATGCATTGGGAAAGCCAGGATTTCGAACTGCCGGAGGTGCCGGGATGGACCTGGTTTTGCGCGGTGGATACGGCCCTGTCGCCGCCGCTGGACTTGGCGGAACCTGGCGAAGAGCAGCCGGTGGAGGCCGGCGCCTATCACGTGCAAGGACGTAGTGTGGTGGTGTTGGTGGGCGCTCCCGCAACGCTGTAAATCGGTTGGGCGCGGCCACTCGCGCGGGCGCTGGGCTGCTGGCGTGTCTGCGGCCGCGGCGGTTCTTCCCGGACTAGGACAAGGTCACCGCGCGGTCCGGCGGACGCCGCGTCCGGGGAGGGCTGAAGGCGCCAACTCGCCCTTGTCCACTACCAGGGTTCCGTTCACCATCACGTACGGGATGCCCTCTGAATACTGGGCGGGCTTTTCGAAAGTGGCGCGGTCCGTGACGCGGGCCGCGTCGAAGGCGGTCAGGTCGGCATCGGCGCCCACGGCGATACGGCCCTTGGTGCGGATGCCCAGGCGGTCGGCGGGCATCACGGTCATGCGGCGCAAGGCGTCCATCAGGCCGAGGGTGTGCTGCTGGCGCACGTAGCGGCCCAGCACGCGGGCGAAGGTGCCGGCGGCGCGCGGGTGGCCCTTGCCTTCCTCCATGATGCCGTCGCTGGCGACCATCACCAGCGGGTTGGCCAGCGCCAGGCCGATGACGTCTTCGGGAATGGAGTGCACGGCCACGAAACCGCCCAACTTGCGGTAGCGGGCGAAAGATTCGGGCGTGAGCCGCTCGCCGGTGGCGGCCCACTGCAGGTCGCCGAATGAGATGCCGCCCTGGCGCTTCTGCCAGCCTTCATTGAAGATGGCGGAACTCAGGTCTGTCATACCGGCGGTGTAAGGGTAAGCCTCGGTAGTGATGTCCAGGCCGCGCTTGCGAGCGCCTTCGATCATGCTCAACAGCAGCCCGACCTCGCGCAGCCCCGAGCTGGTGATGTGGACCATGTGAACCGCGGCGCCCGAGGCCGCGGCATCGGCGATGATTTCCTGCAGCGCGTCCACCACTCCCGGTTCCGTGGGCCCGCCATTGCGAACGTGAACGTAGATCGGCGTCTTGCGCTCTGCCGCCAGGCGGAAGACGGCGAGCACCTCGGCGCGCGTTTCGAATGGGCAATAGGCGATACCCATGCCGATGCCGAGCGCGCCTTTGTCCAGCCCGGCTCGTAACCGGTCGAGCACCTGGCGCTGCTCATCCGGTGTGGTGGCGCGCTTCACGGCTTCGTCGCGGGGCAGCAGCAGGCCGGTATCGTGCATCACCGCCATGCGGGCGGGGAGGTCGCCCGACGTGGCGCCGAAATTCACCAGGGCCTTGCCTTCGCGCTCGCCATACCATTCGGTCACGCGCGTCACGCCGACCTCCATTTCGAGCGCCGTGGTGACGCCATCGCGCGCCTTGAAGCGGTAGTTTTCCGGCGTCTGGCCGTGGGAGTGCAAGTCGATGAAGCCGGGGGCCACCACCAGCCCCTTGGCGTCAATCGTGGTGCCCCCGCGCAACGGTGTCGCCGAGATGGCCGCGATTTTGCCGCCGCGAATGCCGATGTGGCGCACCCCATCCAGGTTGGTGGCGGGGTCCATTACGCGCCCGCCGGCGATGACGATGTCGTATTGCTGGGCTGGCAGCATGGTTGCGAAGAGGACAGCGGCAAAGAGGAGAGGCGCGATGCGTCTTAGAGGCATGGGGTTCACTTGGGGGGCTCGACAGGCAAGGGAGGCTGGACAGGCGGCCCGGCCGGCCCTACGTACCTGTCGGCCCATTCCAGGCTGCGGCGGTAGCGGTCAGCCACATGCTTCGGCTCGCGCAGGCCGTGCGGTTCGCGCGGGTAGACCACGAACTCCGCCGGCACGTTGTAGCGCTTCAGGCCGCGGTAGAGCATCTGGCTCTGCGAAATTGGGTCCGTGGTATCGGCCTCGCCCTGCAGGATCAGCGTCGGCGTCCTGGCGTTCTTGATGAAGGTGATCGGCGAAGACTTCTGGAAACCGGCCAGGTTCTCGTAGGGAATGCCGTAATACCATTCGTCGCCCGCCGACCGGGCTTCGGTGCCGAACTCCGTGGCCAGGTCGGCCATGCCGGCGCCACAGATGGCGAACTTGAAGCGGCCCGTCTGCGTGATGGCCCATTCGGCCATGTAGCCGCCGTAGGACCAGCCGCCAATGCCCAGCCGGTTGGGGTCGGCGATCCCACGCCGGACCAGGTCATCCACGCCGGCCATCACGTCTTTATAATCGCCACCGCCCCAATCACCCCGGTTAGCGGCGAGAAATTTCTGCCCGTATCCGGTCGAGCCGCGGATATTCGGCTGCATCACGGTGTAACCGCGCGTCACCAGAAGCTGCGTGAGCGCATCGAAACGGCTGCGCCAGGCCCCCGCCGGGCCGCCGTGAATCATCACCACTACGGGCTGCGGCTGTACGGGTTGGGCCTGGCCTGCGGCTGCGCCCGCGCCGCGGAAGAGCGCGGCTTCGATTTGTGCGCCATCGAAGCTCCGATACCGGTAGAGCTCGGCCTTCTGCAGCGCCACGCCCTGAAAGCCCTCGTTGAAGTGGCTGACCGGCTTGCCTTCGACGAACAATTCCGGCAGCACCGCCGCGGATTCGGCCACGTACGCCACCGCACCGGCTTCGCTTACGGCGAACTGGGAAACGTCGAGAGAGGCTCCGACAAGCGAATCGGGGGCGATCAGCGTGCGTCGCTTCTCGCCGGCGGCATCCAGTTCGGTGTGGAATCCGTTCTCGAAAAGCGTTGCGATCTCGGCGTTGCCCATCCCATCGGGGCCCATCCATTGGAAACTCAGCACCGGGCGGTCCATGTTGACGCCGGTGAGATTCTTCGGGCTCTTGGCGCCGAGAGGGAGGACGAAGAGGTCCTGCGCGGTTGGGCCATCGCCGGGCGAGGAAACGAAGGCGACCGCGCCGCCTCGCGGATTCACCTGGATTTTGCCCAATGGTCCCGGAGGCGCCAGGATTTCTTCCATGCGCCCGTCTTGCGGCCCTTCACCCAGCGACACGGAGTAGAGACGCTCGGTCCTGCGGTCGTCAGCCGGCCGGTCGGTGGCGATGGCCAACAGCCGCTTGCCGGGCAGCCACGAAATCTCGTGCAGGTTCCACGGGCCGCTGGTGATGCGCTTGATGGCTTTGGTGGCGACGTCCACGGTCCAGGCGCGGACGGGCTTGCGGTCCCCATCAATGACGCGGGCGTCATCCTGGTCTTTCTGTCTCTTTTCCTCGTCGGCGGTCTTCGGATCGGAGGCCAGGTAGGCGATCCGGTTGCCGTCGTGCGACCAGTGGAACGAATCGACGGAGTTCTTGGCACTGGTGAGCTTCGTGGCCTCGCCGCCGCCGATGGGCATGAGCCAGATCTGCTGGGAGTCTTCGCGATCCGAGAGGAATGCCAGGGTGCGCCCGTCGGGCGACCACCGCGGCATCGACTCGGATTTGGCGGACCAGGTCCACTGTCGCAGTTCGCGCCTGGTGAGGTCGTAGACCCAGATATGGCGCACTGGCGGTTTGTCCGCGGCGGGTTCCTGTAAAGTAAGGGCCACGCGCTTGCCATCGGGCGCCCACTGAAGGTCGGAAGGCTCCCGCACCTGCATAGCTTTTTCGATGGTGAGTTTATCCGCCCCCAGAGCGGAGTACGCCGCAGCCAGGAGCGCCAGTAGAGTAAAGGTGATTTTCAAGCCATCCCTCCGGATAGGGATAGTATACGGGAACGGGGGCCGGGGGCGGCCAGGGAACGGGGGCCAGTGGCCAGGGGCCAGTGGCATGACAACACCACGCGCTGAGATCGGGCGCGGCGGCATGAAACACCGATCGGACCACCCTGGCCACGGCCGGCGGCAAGTCGTCGCCTGCCAGCGGCGTGCTGTTGGCATCCGAGGCAGGGACGCCCGCTAGGGGTTCCGGTAATCCGATACTTTGGAAACTTCGGTTGCGCCCTCACGCGTCGCGCGACGGACAAAGGCGTGGTCGAAAGAGAGAAAGGCGGCCCCGGCCGGCCTGCTGCTCAGGTGGAACGCGTCGGCAAATTCGATGCCGTGTGCCGTCAACGCGAGAGCGCCTGCCACGGCCGGTGCATCCTCGGCGTTCACGTTCTTGAGCCCGAGCAACTTGGTGAAGGCGTCGCGGATGGCAGGCTCCTCGAATCCGTAGAGACTGCGCAGGACCCAAGCGGTTTCGAGCAATACGGTTTTCGCGATCCAGATTGGCCCGGCTGTAAACAGCGACCTTGCAGCGGCGGCCTGTTTGACATCGTCCTCCGTCAGCAGCCGGACCAGGACGTTAGTATCGACCGCTATCATGGCGCCGGTTCACCTCGCGTCCAATGGCGGCCCTCATGTCACTCGCGCCCGAAAGGGCGGACGTCTTCGCTTTCCGCTTCGACCGTAGACAGCCGGCAACCTCGTTGAGATCCGCCGCGCGGAAATAGCCGGCGGGACGCAGCAGAATTCCATCGGGAGTTTCCTCAACCGTGAATTCCGTACCCGGCTCCCAGGAGCGGGGAGTGCGAATGCTCTTGGGCAGAACGATCTGGCCCTTGGTGGATAGCCGCGTGGTTTCCATGGTAAGACCTCAGTAAGATTATGGCACAAGCAGGAGAGGTCGTCAATGCTCGCGCGGCAGGCGAACAGGCGGATTGACAATCCGCCGGACCCAGGGTACCCTTGACAACTTGTCCCCACAAAATTAAAAAAGGGGCCGGTTTCCCGGCCCCTTGGACTTGCAAGTTTACATGGATCAGAAGGTGAAGCGAACGGCCAGGCGGAGGTTGCGGGCCTGCTGGAACAGGTTCGGCATTCCGTAGCGGCTTGCCAGAGTCAGCTTGGACTGCACGCCGGCGAACGCTCCCGTGCCGTTCAGGGCATCAATGTAGTTGTAACCGTTCATCACCTTGCCCCAATCGACACCGGGGTCGCCCGAGAACCGGGAAACCCGGGTCGGGCTGATCAGGTTGGTGGGGATGGCGAACTCGTAGACCGCCTCCGTGGCGCGCTGATTGAACAGGTTGAGGAAGGTGGCTTCAAAGGCGATCCGCATTCCCTCTTTCACCAGTACCTCATGGCGCAAGTTGAAATCGGTCTGGATCAGTGGATCGGTGCGTGCATCGTTGACCACGCCGCCGCTGACGATGTCGCCATTAGCGGCACGGCTTAACCTCACGAAATTGCCACGACCCTCGGCCCACTGGCAGGCGGAGGAAGTCCCGACTACGGGCAGGCAGGAACTGATTGGCGTACCTTGGAAAGCGGTCTGTACCACGCCAAAGTTGGTCTCCATGCCTTTCCAGCGCAGGCGATAGTAGGCGTAGCCCGTGGCGGTGTGCGGACGGTCGGTCGACAGCGGGCCGTCGTCTATCTTGCCGTTGGGAAGATAGGTCATGGTCGGCAGGTCGAACAGCCGGCTATTGTTGGGCGCGTGGCGGCCGAAGGTTCCATCGGTGGGGTCGGTGTTGGTCAAGCCGGGGTAATTGCCTCTCAGCTTGCTGTAGGTATAGTTAACCGATCCGAACCATTTGCCGGCGCCGGGCCTCTTGGACAGGCGGAATTCGGCCCCGTCGTAGCGGCGGCTGGCCTTAACCACCGCCGGGCACTCGGCGCAGAACGGCACCGTCGTCAAGTAATTGTTGCCGTTGGCGTCCGGGGTGACTACCGGGCGGTGCAGCAAGTCGGCGAACTGGGAACCGGGGTTGCCAATATAGAAGCCCAGATTGTCGGTGATCGACATGTCCTCGATGGTGTTATCCAGGCGCTTGCGCGAATACCGGAATGTCAGGGCCCAGGTGTTATTCACCGCCCAATCGGCGCCGCTCACAAACTCATGCTGCTTCATCGGCTTCATGTCCGGGGAGATGGCCGGGTCGCGAGGATCGGCCTTGGTAGCCCGGAAGTCCACGTTTTCAATGAAGCGGCCCGTGGTCACGCCCGGCGCCGGACCACTGGCCGGACAGCCGCCGCCCACGGGATAGCTTGGAGTGATGGTGGTGTAGTTAGCATCGTCCATGGCGTAAACGCAATTGTGCCAGTAGTCGCTGCCGAACGAGCCTCTAGCCAGGCCGAGTTTCATGATGTCGTAGAACTGGCCGTAACTGGCATAGACCTTGACCTTGCCGTTGTGCAGCAGGTCATAGGCGCCGCCCAGGCGGGGAGCCAGTTTATCGCCCCAGCCGAAATGCACTGTGGGAAAGCGGACCGGATCGAAGGGAGGCTGGGTTTCCTCGTCGAGGCGGAGACCCAGGTTGAGGGTGAGATGGCGGCCGACCTGCCAACTGTCCTGGAAGTATAGGGCCTGCGCCGACTGCTCATCGCCACCGGTGTTGACTACACCGGTGCCCACCACGAAGTAGCCGAATCGGCCCTGGCAGACCGATTTACCGAAATTCGCCTGGTTCGACGCCATGATCCCGTTGCAGATCGTATTATCGGTGACGGGTGCATAACTCTGGCCGTAGAAGAGGTTGACCGCGCCGCCCTGGAAGGTCTTCAGGACTGCATCCGATTGCGTCGACCGGAAGTAGCCCACCTTGAACGTGTGGCTGCCGGCGAAGTTGGCAAAGTAGGAGGCATCCACGTTGAAGCCCTTGCGCTTGTATGCGTCATACGCAGTGGCCAGGTTGCTCGGAATGTTGGCAAAACCCGAAGTGTTGAATGAGGAGGCGGGGAACGGTTGGCCCGCCAGGTCCACGCTGGTGGCGTTGACCGTGCTCTGGTATGAGTAGCGCGTTCCGACCGGCGTTCCACGCTGTTCGGTGTTGTTGAAGAAGTACCCGTAGCGGGCGCTGACCACCAGTTTGGCCGTGGGCGTCCAATCGCCGCCGAATGTCCAGATCGAAAGCGGATTGACCGAACCGGCATCGGCGCGCAATGTGTTGGGATCGGTGGTGCGGCCGGTATTGGTTTGCCCGGCCGGGCTGTCCGCGCCGCCGAGCGTTCCGGTCTGCCGGAAGTAGCCGTAGTTCCAGGAGCTGAAGAGGCGAAGCGAATTCGTGACGCCATAGTCCAGGCGATTATAGGCGTTGTGCGTGGTCGTGGTTTGCGACAAACTGCGCGGTCCAGGGTTGGCGCCCGTGAAATTGGTCACGCGCCGAGTGGTGTCGATACTCGGGACATAGCTGCTGAACAACCACAGTTTGTTCTTCCACAAAGGACCGCCGATCTGGTAGCCGGGTTCGACGATAGTCCGTTGATCTTTGTTCGACATGTAGTACTGCGGGACCGCGTCCAGACGGGTGGTCGTGTTCAACGACGGCAGGTCCGGGTTGGTGCGCAGGCCGCGGTCCGTGTTGTTGGCGTTGAACGCGTTACTTGTCAAGTAGGTCAAAAGCGCTCCGTGCCATTCGTTGGAGCCCTTCTTTGGAACCACATTGATCACTCCACCCAGGGCGCCGCCGAACTCGGCCTCGAAGCTGCTGGTCTTGACTTGCACCTCGTCAATGAACTCCATCTGGTAGCTTTTACCCACGCCGCCGTTCTGGATGTTGGTGACGTTGACGCCATCCACCAGGTACACGTTTTCACCGTCGCTGGCGCCATCGATCTGGTAGCCCCCAATAGCGCCGGTAGTGACCCCGCTCTGCAGAGGCTCCCCACGAGCACCAGGAGCCAAAGGTATGAGCGATTGGAAGGAACGCCCCTTGGGAAGATTGTCCAGGACCTCCTGCGGCACGGTCACCGCGACCTTACTCTGGGTCGTGTCCACCATGGTCGCCGCGCTGGAAACTTCCACTGTCTCCGCCACCGCGCCTACCTCTAGCTTCACGTCTATGGTTGGCAGCCGGCCTACGGTCAGGTCGATGCCTTCCTGCTTTAACGTACGGAATCCCGGAGCCGATACCGAGAGGGTATATATGCCGGGGGCCAGGGCCGCAATCCGGAAATTGCCGCCTTCATCGGTCTGAACCCTTCTGGTTCCAATCAGGCTGGAACCGGAAACCTCAACATTGGCTTTGGCTATTGAGGCGCCGGACGGGTCCCTGACACTGCCCAGCAATCCTGCGGTGGTTTCCTGTGCGAATGCGCCAGGCAAGAAGCAGAGCGCGGTGAGTATGACGGGCAGCATGCAATTTCCCGTACGAGAACGATTCATGTGAGCCTCCTTGGTAGGTAAATCGAGATGGCAGGTAAAATTGAAGTTTGCAGGGTTGCATGCGGGCACCGGCTGGCGCTCCACTCTTGAAATCGGAGCCACGGATCCGGTTAACCGGCAACCGCGGAAATCCACTCGACAGTCCGTTTGTAAACTGAACAACCCTAAACACCCCTGGAAACAGTTCAACGTGTTGCTGCTAGGTATAGCAGAAGGCATGGCCATATGCAAGGCCAATGGTAAATTCGGTAAATTCTGGTAAATGTGGGTAAATCTCGTTAACTCAGGGTTGTAAACATCTTGGGAGCCAACTGCGAGGACGGCGGGAAATGCGTGTTCCGGGGCGAGGGCCCCGTTCCCGGCTAAACCGGTTGTTCCGCGAAGCGCTGGGCAGATTGTGGTTGGGCAGGCTGTTGGGCAGCCCGTCAAGGCCTGCCCAACGGCCCGGTTTGAGGTTGTTTAGAAGCGGAACGTAAAGCCGGCTTCCCCTGCGAAGAACTGCGGGATCACCACGCTCGAAGGCGTGATGAACGACGTTGGCTGCTGGAAAGCCGAACTGCGGATGTTGCCCTGGTAGTTGCCGCCGAAGTTGGCCCGGTTGGTCAGGTCGAACGCCTGGAACATGAATTCCAGGGTGCGTTTCTCGCCGAGTTTGAACCGCTTGCTGAACCGCGTGTCCAGTTGGAAGAACGGCAGCCCGCGCTGCGAATCGAACGACGAAGTGACGCACGTGCCGCCCGCCAGGCAGCTCCGGATCTGGGCGGCGGTGAACGCCTTGGTCGCCGTCAGGTTGGTCGGTTGATTGCTCAGCAGCACCGCGAAGTCGGTGGTGCTGCCGTTGCCGACACCGAAATAATCCAGCCCTTCCTTCAGCGAGTAGGGACGGGCCGACGCCCACTGCATGATAGGCGCGAACCGGATGCCCCACGGCAATTCCACCACGCCGCTGGTCACCCAGCGATGCCGCTCATCCACCGGAGTGGGACCGAAATCGTGGGCCGCGAAGATGTTCGAGGGGTCGGTTGCCGCCTGTGAGAAATTCGCCGCCGACCCATTGTAGGCCAGCGCTTTGGATAGTGTGTAGCTGGTGTTTACGGTGAAGCGGCGGCTCAGCCGGTGATGGTATGAGACGCTCAGCCCGTCATAGCGCGAGCGTCCCACCGATGCGAAATCGGTGATGCTGCCCAGCACCGGCTGGTTGGCCGCCGCGAAGGCGCTGTCCAGCAGCCGCCCCGTGAAGTTGGGGCTTTTCGGGTTAATCTGTATGCTCTTCGATTCGTGCAGGCTTAACACGTGCGTGTAGTCCACTTCGATGGCGTTGGCGTCGTTGACGGCGAAGCTGTAGCCGGCGTTGTACTGCTCGGTGAACGGGTTGCGATACTTCGGATCGATCAGACGGCCGGTGGAACCCGCCGGAAGGCTGGTCGGCGGCGGCGGCGGTACCGGCAGCCCATCCACACCGTAGCGGAACTGCGAAAGCGGTTTGCCCGTGGTCGGAACGATGTCGGCGTTGGGGTCGCCGGGGCCGACGCTGTTGAGGTTCAACACCGTGGCGAAGATGGTCGGGTTGGCCTGCTGGATCATGAACAAGGTGATGTTCTGGAAGATCTGGCCGTAGTACAGGCCGAACCCGCCGCGAATCACGTGCCGGCCTTTCCCGGTCAGGTCGTAGGCGAAACCGATGCGCGGGCTGAAGTCCTTGGTGTCGTCGTGCGGCAGCCCGGCGTACGGGCTGCCGATAGCCTTCAACTCCTGGTAAGCGCGCGCGTTCCCCTGCGTGGAGCCGGCCACCATGTTGAAGTCACGGTCCCATCGCACACCGAGATTCAGCGACAGGCGGCGGCTCACCTTCCAGTCGTCCTGGAAGTAGAGGCCCAGCATGTTGGTGCTCAGGAGAAAGTACGGGTTGCCGGATGTTTCCGAAATGTTGGTGATCAAACCAGGGGTCGCGAAGCCCTGCGGATAGGTGGTCTTGTCTCCGAGAATCTGGCTGGGGTCGGCCGCGAACGTTACATTCGGCGTGGGAGTGAACTCGAAGAATCCGCCAAGAGTCGGCTCGTGCACCCAGTCAAAGCCGAACTTCAGACTGTGCTTGCCCTTGGTGACAGACAGGTCGTCCTTGAACTGCCACTTCTTCTGAAACGATTGCTGCGGCACGTTGCCGTTGGTCCCGAAGTATTCGCCGGAAGCGAAGTTGACCGTGGGCAGTTTCTGCACCGAATCGATCACGTTGTTCCAGTATTGGTAGCCCACGGTAGCGGCGTTTACCACGTGGGGGCTGATGACCGAGCTCAGGTTGAAGCTGGCCAGAATCAGCCGGTTGGTGGTGAAATTGCCCGCCGTCAGATCGTTCTGGGAGCCGGTCTGGTCGTTCAATCCATTGTTCTGCTGGTCCGTGTAGCTCACGAAGAAGGCGTTCTTGCTGTTGATCTGGTGGTCCCAGCGGCCGTTGTAGCGCCAGTCGAAATACGGAGTGGCGATGGCCGCCGCGGGCTGTGCTCCCAGCGGTTTTGCCAGCACCAGTTCGTTGAAAGAGGTGGGGTCTACCACGATGCTTGTCGATTCGCGTTCGCGCTCCAGGGTAAAGAAGATGAAGTCCTTCTCCTTGCGGATGGGGCCGCCGATGGAGCCGCCAAACTGCTGCCGGGAATACGGAGACTTGTCGTTGCCGGCCTGCTTGGAGAAATAGTCGTTGGCGTTCAAGGCTTCGTTGCGGTCAAACAAATACAGCGAGCCATGGTAATCGTTGCTGCCCGACTTCGTGATGGCGGTAATCGCCGCGCCCTCGCTGCGCCCGTTGGCGGCGGAAAAGCGCTGCGTGCTGATGTTGAACTCGCGCACGGCTTCGAGCGGAAGCTGCATCACCGGTCCGCCCACGGTGTTGTCCTTGTCATCGATTCCGTTCACCGTCACATTCACGTTGCGGCCGTTGGAGCCATCCACCGCGAAGACGCCCACCCGGTTCTTGGTGGGGTCATAAGAGTTCACCGGCTTGGCGCCAGGAGCCAGGTAAGCCAGGTTTACAAAGTCGCGGCCATTGAGCGGCAGATCCTGCATCTCTTTGGTCGAGATCGGCAGGCTCACGTCGGTCTTGGTGGTGTCGATCAGCGGTATCCCCGCCGACTCCACCGTGATGACCTCCACCTGAGTGCTAGGCGATAGCGCGGCGTCGATGGTGGTGGTCTGGCTCACTGCCAACCCCACGTTGCCGTACACCTGCGAAGCGAAGCCTTGCATGGTGACCCGAACTTCGTAGGTGCCAATCGGCAGCAAATCGAAGCGGTACTGGCCGGCCTCGTTGGTTTTGGTTTCACGGCCCACCCCCGTGTCCTTGCTGGTGGCCTTGACGGCCGCGCCAGGCACCACCGCGCCGCTGTTATCGGTTACCGTGCCCAGGAGTGTGCCGGATGCGTTGACCTGGGCGTTCAAATGGAAGCTGGCGAGCAAGGCGCTCGCCAGAACTGCGAATACCATCGTCTTCATTAGCTTTCCTCTCTCCCGCCTTCAGCGAATCCGAGGCTGCCGGGACTAACCACCTTGAAATGGTTGATTACGTACGTATACCAAAATCGGGTGCTTGGGGCAAGCGGGGTTAAGAGGAGTGCTTAACGTTTCGGGGAAAGGTATGACGAAGCGTAATTAGTGGAAGGTTGTTAACCAGTTGTTTAACCTGCGGGCTTCATGCGGGCAAGGCCCAAATCGGGGTTCGCTGCAGCATCGCGCCGGCGGATTAACAATCCGCCGCAGGTTAAACAGCCTGCCCTGGAGTTTTTACATTCAGGTCTGGCCAGGCTTGACAGACCACTGAAGACGATGGTCTGTCCCACCCTTCTCCCAGAAATGTAACAAACGACAGATGTGGCCCCGGGGTAAGCAGCGGAGGCGGGCCGGCGGCGGTCTGTCTGCCCGACAGCCGCCGTCGGCTCCTTCAACATTTTACGGATGGCACGTGCCATTCGCTTGCGGCTTGGTGCAGAGCGGCCCCAGATTGGTTACGGCATCGGGTAGGCTGATCATCGCCAGCGGACCTGCCTTATGCTCGCCGTTAAACGGTGTGGGGCTGGCCACGGCAAAGCCGCAGGCAGCGGCGTCATTTGGGTTGTTAAACCAGAAACCGACATGGAAGGTGTTGGTGGGCGGCAAGAGCGTACTCTGATCCACGCCGAAGATCTGATCCAGCAGAATGGTCTTGATCTGCGTTTCGGCATTGCCCTTATTGTCGGCCTCAATGTCGGACTGATACCAGGCCATGCCGACATTCGGAACCGCGGTATTGGGCTGTCCGTTGGGCAGCAGCGTGCTCTTTTCGACGGTGAAGAGGTCGAAGGCCAGGTTGGGTTTGACGTTGCTCACCTTGAGCACCATCGTGTCGTTCAATTTACCCCGCAGAACCGTCACATCGGCTTTTGGCGCGGGCCCATACGGATTGCCCAGGCACGCGGCAAACTTGGGGTTAATCGCAAGCTGGAAGTGAGCTCCGTCCTGAACTCCGTCGTGACCTCTGCCGTCGTCCGCAAATGAAGATCCTGCCGCGACGGTCAGTGCTGCCGCGGCGCTTAACGAAAAAATGATCCATTGTTTCATTGATACTTTTCCTTGGTTTTCGATTTAGGTACTGTGGTGACTCAAGCCCGGCGTGGTTGATTTAGCGCGCCGAATCAACGCGCCGAAATCAACGCGCCGAATCAACGCGGCGTCGCTGGGCTCAATTAGAACTTTACGGGAATCCGCTTCGCGAGTCGTCAGAGAGCGGTAAGCTTTTGGTAGGGACCGTGTTACATTACTCGCCGGCGCCGCAAGCTTCGGCGCGAGCCTCGGAGACCGGTGAGCCAGCCAGGACGGACTCTCGCAGCGGATCCCCGGTCTCAAGAGAGTTTGCAATCCGCAGCATGGCGGTGCGCGCCTGGGCCAGATGAGACGGGTCATCCAGCACCTCTCCCGCCAGCGCGTGCAGGCGCCATGCCGCCAGCGGGGTTTCGCGGCCCTCTATCGCCGCCAGGCCTCGGGCGATCTCGCGCCGCGCACATAGTAGATCCCGCTCCAGAATGGCCACGCGCGCCCGAGCTTCATGGGCCAGGGCGGTCCAGGTACATTCGGCCGTGGCCGCAGCCAGGCTCAGGAAGTGCTCCGCTTCCCTTCGGGCACCGTGGGCGTCGCCTTCGGCCAGGCACAATTCCGTGAAGCCAAGCTGAAGAGGCAACTTCCAGATCCAGTCCATCAGAATCCGCTGGCGGCTTTGCCACTCCCGAAGGTCCTCAAAGCTCCGCCGGGCGGCGGCGAAATCCCCCGCGCCGAGTTCCGCCGCGCCCAGCAGGACGAGGCTGATCTGAATGCTCAGCGGATGTCCCAGCTCGCGGGCCCGGTCCAGATAGCCGCGGCAGGCTTTTCGGGCTGCGTCGAAGGAATGCGCCTGCACCTGGAGGAAGGCCTCCAGCAGGCCAAAAAGCAGCAACCATAAATCGTGTCCATTGCGATTCGCCAGGTTGATGGCGCATCGCAGCAGGCTCTGCATCCTGCCCCATTCCCCGAGATGCAACAGCGCCCAGGCTTCGAAGTAGTGGCCAATGGAGTAATCCAGCAGGCTCTCGAGCGCGGTGGTCATGCGAACGCCTTCCGCGGCGGTATCGCAGGCATCCCGATAGTCCGAGGAAAGCGCCTGGAAAAAGGAATGCCGGATGGCGTGGAGCGCCAGCGAGGCTTGATCGCCGCTCTTGCGGGCCGCCTCCAGGGCGGCGGTGGAGGCAAGCCGATCCCGTTCGTCCCAGCCGCGAAACAGCAGGTTCCAGTACGCCACCTGCCCCAGGGCATTGCAGCGTAGATCGGGATCGAGGGACGACGTGCAGAGTGTAAGCGCCGCGTCCGCCGCTTGCAAACAGCGGTCCCGATCCACGAACGACGCTACGCCGGCGAGCCGAAGCTGGGACTGCAGGATGCCTTCAACGTTCCCCATCTGGCGGGCCCGTTCGCCCATCCGCTCGAATTCGCCGGCAGAGGCGTCAAGCTGGCCCATCAGCCTGTATACCAGACCGAGCTGTTCGGTCACCTCGAATTGGGCCGTCGACCTGCCGGGGTCCGGGAGGTTGGCGGCCAGATCCAGCGCCCGCACGAGGGCATCTACCGCTTCGTGAAGTGCGTGGCGGCCCGCGCATCTTTGAGCCAGTAACCGCAGATACAACACGGCTCTCGAGTAGTCGCGGCACGCCTCAAAATGCCGGGCCAACTCCAGCGCCGCTTCGCTCAGACGCTCCTGGGACAGGCGTTCCAGCCGTTCGCCGATGGTCCGGTGAAGGCGCATGCGGCGCGCCGCGGGCAGGCGGCGGTAAAAGATGTCGCGGTAAAGAGAATGCGTGAAGTGGTAATCGGCGGCTATCGGGCCGGCCTCGGTTCCGGCAACGTGGTCGGAACGAAGGAAGAGATTCCGGCTGGTCAAGCGGTCGCAACATTCCTCCCAGGATCGCATGTCCTCCGGTTCGGCAATCAGGGAGATCGCAAACGCCACTCCCACCACGCTGGCCGACTCCAGGATGTTCTGTTCCTCGGTTGTAAGTCTCTCCACCTGCGTTTCGATCATTTGCGACAGGCTCTCCGGAACACGGAGATCGAAATCGTCCGCACGCCACGGAGCGGCCGGATTCAAATGCCGCTCCCCGCTTTGATTTCCATCGCCTTGATTTCCGCCGCCTTGATTTCCGTCACCTTGATTTCCGTCACCTTGATTTCCAATCGCCGATCGGGACAGGGCGAATTCCAGAACATTGGCGACGAACAGCGGGTTGCCGCCGGTGCGGGCGTGCACCAGGCCGGCAAAATCGCTGGGGAAGCGGTGGTTTGGGAAGCGGAGACTCAGGAATTCGGCCACCTCGCCCTGGTCGAACATTTCGAGTTCGATCTCCGCGCATCGCCCGCGCGCCTGGAGTGTTTGCTTGAGGGATTTCACGGGATGGTTGGTCAGAATGACGTCGACCGGACGGTAGCTGGCAAAGAGCAGCAGGCGGGCATTGCCCGTGCGGTTGGCGATCGTCGAGATCAGGTCGAGAGTGGAAACGTCACTCCAGTGAACATCCTCCATCACCAATACCAGGGCCTCTTCCCGCGACAAGACCTCGATAGCCTCACTCATTTCGCGAAGCATTCGTTCGCGAGTCGCGCCCAGCGTCTCCTCTCTGAGTGTCTCGCGGTCGCCGGAAGAAGCGATTCCCGGCATTTGTACAAGCCAGGTGGGTGCGTATCTCCTCAATACATCGATGAGGTCCGGAACGGAGCCGTCCTTGGCGGCCCGAGCCAGCGCGTCGAAGACCGGATAGTACGACTCGCTGGCGCCGAAATGTTCGATGCATTGTCCCCTGAGAACACGGACAGGGCCGTGCCGGGAGGTTTCCTGCAGGAAATGCGCAATCAGCGTCGATTTTCCGAAGCCTGGTTCGCCGGTGACGAACGCCACCTGCCGGAGCCCGCCAATCGCCCGCTCCCACAGCGAACGCAGGGTTGCGAGGGCAGCGCCGCGGCCAATCAGCAGGGTCGCCGGAGCATCGCCGAATTCCGGCGGCGGTGTCGCTTGCCGGGCGCCCTCGTCCACGAAGCGATAGCCCCGGCGATGCACGGTGGCGATGTGTCTGGGGTCCCTGGGATTCTCTCCCAAAGCCTTGCGAATGTCCAGGACACACGTCTTCAGCACCGATTCCTGAACAAACGTATCCGGCCAGACCGCCTGCAGCAATTCTTCCTTGGTGACGATCCGGCCGGGGTTTTCCACCAGATACCGAAGCACGCCATATGCTTTCGGAGCCAGTTGGAAACGGCTTTCCCCCCGCCAGAGGCACTCATTAGCGGTGTCCAGCGTGAACGAGGAGAATCGCTTCAGCACATCCACCTTCCTGGCATGGTTGATCACCCAAAATCGACAGATTATTGACCGCCCCGTTTTGACGTAGTGAGTAAGTCTATTCTATCGTGTTGCCAGAGACCGTGCATCGAGCATGTCGCGCTCTCAACAGAGCGGAATGGGAACGGAATTTACATGGAGAGCTTCCGGCCTACCCGGCGTGGGCCTCGGCCTTCAGTTCTGTATGGCGACCAGCAGAGTTTGCGTGCCGGCGGTCCCTCCCAGTGAGAAGGTGAACGGTACGGTGTCGCTGGCGGCGACATTCGGCACCATCACGTTGAACTGATAGAGACCCAGATAACCCCCGGTCAATCCAGAGAAGCTCACATTGGCCGGTGTCCCCGCAAATGAGGCCTGAAATGTTGACGCCAGGCGGTTGGCTTGTGTCACGATCTGGCCCGCGGGGCTATCCGGTGTCACCGTCCCGAAGCCCACGCCATAAAGCACGATGGTGTCGCCAGGCTTCGCCCGCGCCGACACTGCGCCAGCGATCGAGCCCGGAGGCAGAACAAAAGTCACTCCATCTGGAAACAGCGCCGTGACGTATTGCCCCGCCTTCAGATTAAATACAGCCGGCGCCAGCAGGCCCGGCTCCGTTAGGTTGACCGTGACCGTGCTGGCCACGCTGGTCCCGCCGGGCGTAGTAACTACTACCGGCTGCGGCCCGGGGGCGATGTTGGAGGGCACCTGCGCATTCACTTGTGCGGGACTGACGAAGTCAATAAATGCCGGCTGGCCGCCGATTGTGACTGTGGTTCCTCCCAAAGCGGTGGGCGCCAGGCTCCTTTGAAATCGGTGCTGGCCCAAAGTTGGGACACGACGTTGGCAAGATTCGTGCCGTAGATTTCCATCCATGTGCCCGGCGCCAGCGCGGAGAACGCCCCGTAGGCGCTGGCGCTGATGACGCCCTGCGACGTCCGGATAACGGGCGTGTCATCGAAGGTGCCGTTGACGAATCCGGTAATGGTTGCGTTGGGCGTGAGCCCTACTTGTCCCACGCTACACGCCGCGACCCCGGTGCACGTGGCGTCAATAAAATGATCAAAGATCGCCTGCGAAAGAAAAGTAACCGTGGCGCCCGTGTTCTCCGTCAGACTCACCACGAGAGAGCCGGCGGACAGGCTATAAATGATCTCATTGCTGCCCGGGCTGATCGAAGTGCCCGTAAGCGGAGACGGGCCGTTGCCCCGGTAGGTCAGCAGTGCGGTGAGTGTCCCGCCGCCACCGACGCCAGTGTAGGTCGCTGAGAGGGTGCACTTGGTATTGGTGCCGTCGTACACGCAGGAGCCCCAGGTGATGCGGCTCTGCCCTTCGCCCTGGACGTTGCCGCCGAGCCCCGTTAAACTGACGGTCTGATTGCTGCCGGCGAAAGTGGCCGTAACGGCCGAGGCGCGTGGTGACAGAAAAGTTATACAGAAAAGAAATACCGGGATGACGATGGATTTCATGTTTGTCCGTTGTTCAATTCGAATGTACGTCCTACAGTAGCAGTGTTACGGCGGATCGCTCTTCGCAGGCGATGTTGTCTGTGCGATTGGGCACTGCAACGGGCCCACGGCGACATTAGGCACCATGAGGCCTGAAAGATTGACGCCAGCCGTCGCCGATACTCAGCTCGTGGCTTGGCGGTTCCCCTGCGAGAACCGGCCAAAGTTTGGCCGGATGTGCCAGTTAAGTCCTTTGTTTGTGCCCGGACCCGGCCAAAGTTTGGCCGAACCCTCGGATTGTCGGGGGCGGGCAGGCCCCGAATGGCCCCGAACGGCCTCGAACCATGGCTCTTGTGTCCCGCGTGGCAGCGCAGATACCGGTGCCGCGCGGCGCCCCCTCAGACAATCTCCGGCCTGGTTTCGAGCTCATGACGCCACAAAAATCGGGCCGGGTGCCGCCGGAACTCGTTCCACAATGCGACGATCAGCTTTCTGCGGCCGCGGGTGTCCACGTTCCTGGCACGCAGAGCCAACCACAAACCGAGAGCGAAGGACACGCTGAAGTTCAACAGGCCCGTCGCCAGCAACCCGCACCCCGCCCACCAGACATCGGGCCAGGGTAAGGCGCCGCCCCACGCCAGCGAACTCACATCATAAGCCAGCGACGCACTGGCCAGCGTAATGCCGGACTTCCAACGGCACACCGGCGAAGACGCTCACGAACGGAAGCAGCCCCAGCATCAGGCCCAGGCACACGTAGCCAGCCACGCCACTCAAGTGATGCTCCACCAGATGCGCCAGTTCTACCGCCGATTCCTCGCCCAGCCCCCCCCGGATTCTCCGGCTCTGCGCAATCGCCGCCGGCAGGCGGTTGAGCACCATCCAGTTGGCAGTCCATCCGGCAAACAGGCTGGACAACCACAGGAAGCATCCGGTGAGGGCGGCGTACGGGATGGTTAAGGACTGCCACGGGTGCATGGATTCCAAACCGTGCAGGGCGGCTTCCTGCGCCAGAAATGGATTGCCGTTTTTCCATTGAATGAAGAGGTCAATCGATACCGCGAGCGGAATGGCGCCCAACAGGTTTCCGATGGTGACGATGGTTTGGGTACGGGCGATGGCTGCCACCAGCTTGACTTCGGATTGCATCCCATCCTCCTTCTCCAGCGCGTCGCCAAGAGCCGCCGCGGTCATGGACGGCATCTTGGAAGCCAGCCTCCAGCCCAGAAACTGCATCAGCACGAAGCTCATCGTGTAGTTCAGGCTGTGCGCGATGCCGATCCACAGCGGCGCCAGCGCCATGGCCGCGAAAAGGTATTTGAATAAGGCCTTGAAGGCCGTGATCCCTCCGGCTCCCAGCGCCCCATAACCCATCTTCGCCCAGCCGGACCGGGATGCGGCAATGTAGTGCTCCCCGCTCTTGCCCGTGTGAGTCACAATCTGGCGCGCTACCCGGTTCACGCTGTTGCGGAGCAGGCTGTGCACGCCGCGCTCCAGGGCGAAGGCGCGCACCAGCATGGACCCGAACCGGCGGCCGTCTTCCTGGCCGGAGACCACGCGCAAAAGCACGTCGATCCTTTCCAGTTGCGTAATCACCAGGTCGAGCCGAAAGACCAGATCGGAGGATACGCCCTGTTCCTCCATGCGGGCGTGCGAGAGGCCGGCGGAGATCCGGCATTGCAGAACGACTTCCTGCAATCGATCGCGAGCATCGGGCGCCGCGGGGAATCGAGCGAGGCGGCTGGCCGCGTCCACCAAGTCGAAGAAGGGAGATTCGGTCTCATACCGGTGCGGCATCACCTTCATGACTCCCCTGGCCAGGCCGATCGACGCGGCACGCAGCGCCAGCAGACGGATGGCCACCGGGAAGTCGCCGGCCGACCCGCCCAGCAGTTGGCGCCACCCCGCCACGTCCTCTTCGCTAAGGCCGGCGACCCATTCCGCATCCTCGTCATCCAGGTCTGCCATGTGGAGGGCCGCGTAGAGATCCAGATCGTCCTCCAACTGGGGAAGCAGCCGCCTCTTGACGCGCGCGATCAATTCTCGCAGCAGCGAGGTGGCTTCCGGCAGTCCCGCCTCGGAAAACAGTCTGGGAGCGAAAGCATTCGCCCAGATCAGTTGGAATCTCTCCCTGGTGACGGCGTCCGCGCCGATTCCTTCCGCCAAACCGCGCAGGCGTGCCGTGCGCATCTCCGGCGGAACGCTCTTGAGCCAGGCCAAGCAGTTCTGCAGCCACTGCCGCTCAATCTGCTCGCTCTGGTCGAGCGGCAGGAGTGCCAGAGAGCCTGAACCGGGTCCGCGGAGACGGCTTGCATCCCTCGATGATCGCGCAAACCGCGCCAGCTTTATAAGGAAGGGCAGCCGATACAGCCTGGTGGGCAGATTGCCGCCGCTCAAAGCTGCGACAGAGCAGCGAAATCCCATGCTGAATCCTGCCGAAAGTCCGCATACGGCGCCTGGGCGCGCGGCAGCGCTTTCCCCGAAGCATCCACCGCGCCTGCCACGATTACAGGCCGCGGGGCGATGGAACGCGCGATTTCGGGCAGGTCGGCGTAGCGCAGGACGTCCGGCACGAAATTCGCCAGCGGCTGCGTGTACGTCTCCGATTCCGCCAGGTTTCGCCAGGAGACCAGGTGCCTGGCCAGGTAGAGTTTCGAAATACGCGCTTCGAAAGCGGCGGCACAGAGCGCCGGCACAGTCATCTTGTCGCGCGCGGCAAGGCTCAGTACCGACGCCGGATAAGCCTGTGCCAGGGCGGCCGCCAGAGCGCCGATATCGGTGGTCCGCTGACCCAGCAGGCTGCGCCCCAGAATCAGCGAGGCCCACGCATAGTCCTCTTCCTTCTGATGACTGCGGGCATACCCGGCGGCGCCGCTGCCGAACTGCGGTTCCAGGTCGCCCACGCCGCGCACATCCGCCGCGCACACCGCGATTCCGTGCGCGGCCAACCGGGGATAAAGGTCGTCTTCGCGCCATCGCGCATTGCGTCCACCCGGCTCGAGGATCAGCAGGAGCCGTGTCCACGCGTGCTTGGGGAGGAACAGCCACGCCGGCGCCCAGACTTTGGGTGCGGAATTCACCTCCACCGCGAGAATCTCGCAGTCCCCGTATGCCGTCGTGCTTTTGACTTCGAGTTTCGGTACGGCTGACGGCTTCTCCATGCCGAGGAGCGCGCGCAAATCCGCCGGACGCTCCGGCGTTTGAATGGAGGACGCGCGGGCGCGGGTGATGCTATGCGGCGTCTGGCCGCCAAAATCGCGAACCGTATTGCCGGTGGCGCCGCACCACAGCGTCTCATCGCTTTCGGGATTGGTGGGCGGCTCCTCTTCGATGGCGCGCGCGATGGCGCCGCCGCCGCGGCTCAGATGGCGCTCGAACCAGTCATAGACCGCCACCCGGAGCGAATACGAGAGGCCGTGCGGCAGCGGCGTTTCGGCATGCCCCAGAGCGCCGGCAACGCCCAGCGTGGCGTATGCGCGCGCCAGTTTTCGGAACTCTTCCCGCCCGCTTTGCTCGTAAGAGGGCGAGTAAGTCCCGAAGAAATCGTGCGCGCTGGTGGTCACCAGCAATGGCTTGGGGGCCATCGGCCAAAGCAGATCCCAGCGGTCAAAGCCCAGAGGTCCGGAACCGATCAGATCCTGCTCCGCGTCATCGGTGGATCCGGGTGAAAGGAACGGGCTGGCGGCGAAGTTTTCGGTATTGCCGGAAGAAACCGCCGCGGCAACCAGCCGGTCATCCACCGCAGCCAGCATCATGGTCAATGTGGCGCCGCCCGATTGGCCCGTCGAAGCAAGCCTCTTCGGGTCCACTTGTGGATGGGATGCCAGCACATCCAGACTCCGGATAGCGTCCCACAACTGCATACCGGTAGCCGTGTCGCCCGTCAGTAGCATCTGTCGTCCTGGGAACGAGTGCTCCTCGTCGGCCGAGCCCAGACGCGTCAGCCAGCCGTTCGCCTGCGGATAGTAGGTGCGCTCGCCCTGGCCCATCGGGTCGAATGCCAGGACCACGTAGCCCAATTGCACCAGCCCCTGACAGCATCGTTGGTAGGGGGCGTAGCCCTTGCCGTCCTCGGCATGGCCCATTTGAAAGAGCACGCCTGGGAAAGGCGCACTACCCTGTGCCGGTAAACCCGGCTTTGGCAGGTAAAGATTCGCCGTGACGAAGAAACCGGGGCGGCTTTCGTATACCAGCTTCTCCACGCGGTAGCGCTCGCGTTCGAACGCGCCCGTGGTGCGCACATTAAGGGGAGTTCGCTCCGGCAGGCGGCCCGCCAGCCGTATGAATGTCTCACGCGCCCAAGCCTGATAACCGCGAATGTCGCCCGGCGTGCGCAGGGCCGCGACGCGCCGGCTGCGCCGTGCATAGGCGTCCGCCGCCAGCGCTTCCAGGTAATCCGGCAGGCAGCGGGAATACTGGCGATATTGAATCGGCGGCGCGGCTTTGCCTGGCGGGCCTTTCACCGGTTTTAAATTCACCTGGCCGTGCGCGCCGATGGCCGCGGAGCCGAGTGCCACAGCCGATTCGAAGAGTTCACGGCGAGTCATGGTAGTGCGACCGATGGTCCTGGGCGATCAGAAGGTGAGCCGCAGCCGCAGGCGGATGGCCCGCCGCGAGTCGATACCGTCCTGCGCGTAGCTGTTGATCAACCTGCCGAAATCCGCGTTCGGCGTGATCCGCGTGATGGGCAGCAGCTTTCCATTATTCTGATCCACGTCCATGGAGAAGCTCCCGAGGTTCGCGAAGGAAGTATCTGTCGACGAGACCAGTGGATGATTGAGAATGTTGTCGATGTCCGCTCCCAGCGAGGCGCGGATTCGCTCGCCGAGCCGGAAGCGCTTCTGTATTCCCAGGTTGACTCCCCAGGTCCCCGGCCCCAGCAGGAAATTGCGTGTGGCGGCTTTGGGATTCGAAAAAAAGTCCGCGCCCACACTCGGCACGGTAAACGCCGAGGGGTCCCAGAAGCGATCGCCCGAACGTTTCACCGGATTGCCCACCACCAGGGGCCGGAAGGAGGTGTTGTTGAAGTCGCCCACCGCGTCGAGAAAGCTGCTGCCGACATTGCCGGGCCACACCGGGTCGCAGTTGTCGCATGTCCAGTACGGCGTGAAACCGGTGCCCGACTTGATGAATCCGTTCCACGAAAGCTGCCACCCGCCGGCAACCGCGTCCAGGCCTTTCGACATGTGCGTGCCGAATTTCCGGCCGATACCCAGCGGGCTATCGAGCAGCCCATAGAATGTCACGCGCTGGCGGCTCACAAAAGAATCGCGGCTGTAGTCCAGTTCGGGTTGAAACTGGTTGTACCCGGGGCCGCCCAGGCTGGCGTTGCCGGTGTCGAGCGCGGTGGTCTTCTGATCCAGCAGCGTGTACGACACCTCAAACGTCAAGCCATTGGCAAAACGGCGCGTGGCTTCCACCTGGAGCGCATTGGAACGCCCGTGCCCGAAATTCCCATACTGCGCCATGTAGTCCCCGAGCGCCGGGAATGGCCGCCGGGCCAAGTCGGCGTTGGAGAGGGTGCAATCGCCATTGTCCGGATTGCACGGCGTCCCGTCGCTGTTGAACGTGCCGAAGGGGTTGTCGCTCGGCGGCTGCATATTCCGGTCCACGCCCGCGATCAGTCCGTGCATGTTCGTCCCGAGATACGAAAAACGCAGCGTGGTGCGCGCCAGAAACTCGTGCTCGTAAGTGATGTTGTACTGCTCAATGCGCGGCTGTTGGATGTCAAACGGAATGATGTTGACCGACGGCTGCGACCCGGCCGTCCGCGGCTGGCCGCCGGCAATCGGAACGGTTCCGCGCTGGTTGGCGGTGGGCCACGGCTGAATCGGTTTGGCCGCCGTATTGGTAAACGTAATGCCCTGGTTGAAGGGCGCGCTGGCCATGGCGTCGCGGATGCCCTGCGCCGCCGAGGTGGGATAGAAGACACCGATGCCGCCGCGGATCACCGATTTTTCCGTCACGCGCCAGGCGAATCCGGCACGCGGCGCCAGGTTGTTGGTGTCCGTATGAACCAGGCCCCGTCCCACGCCCGCCTGGGCTGCCGTCTCCACGCCGAAAGCGACCATGCGCGGATCGATGCTCGCCATCACGCTCTGGTTCGGAACCACAAAAATGCCGAGCTGGCCGTTCGGCCCTTTGTGGTTCGGGTCGAAATTCACGATCAGATTATTGTTTTCGATAAACGGCGTGATCAGCTCATAGCGCAGGCCAAGGCTCAGTGTGAGCTTCGGCGTGACCCGCCATTCGTCCTGGGCGAAGAAACCATGCTCCCAGTTGTAAACGTCCATGGGCGGCCGCAGCGCGGTAACGTACGTGACCGTGTTCGGCGCCAGCCCCAGCAGGAAATTAGTCATGGCCACAATCCCGGTGCCGGTGTAGCTCAGCAGGCCGCGCGGGCTGCCGCGGTTCGCCGTGAAGCCGTCCAGCGCGGAGTTGCGCACCACGTCGCCGCCGAACTTGAAGGAGTGCTTCCCGCGTTGCCAATTGAGCGTGTCGCCAATAGTCAACAGGTGCTGATCGAGCGGCCGGAAAATACTGCGGCCGCCGTTGCCGATTCCCGCGAAGTTGCCCAGGCTGATCGCAATCTGCCCGGGGGTGTTGATCTCGGCGGGCCCAACTACGCTGCCGTAGGCTTTGACTTCGTCGGCATTGAACCCCACGCTTTGCATGAATTGCCCCAGGGTGAGGTTGCCGTGCGAAAAGTTGTTTTCGTAATTGATGCCGCCGCGAACTTCGTTCACCAGGCCGGGCGTAATGATCTTGGTATAGGAATTGGCAACGGTGTAGTCCTGAATGTCCCGTTGGATCAGCCCGAACCCGGTGAATGGCGAGGTGACCGCGCTTCCGTCGGCGTGCGTACTCTGCGTATTGAACGAGAGGAAGTAGCGGTCGCGCTCGCTAAAATCGTGATCCAGGCGGACCGAGCCCAGATCGCGCGTTCCGTGTTGGGGCAGCAGGTTGAAGTAGCCCGTCAGGCGTCCGTTGGCGGCGTTGATCGGGGCATTCACGCTGGCCGGCGGAAAGTATTGCTTGATGATCGCCTGCGTGATCGGGTTCAGCAGGCGCGACGGAATCGTAATGAACTGTTTTCCCTGCCCGCCCACGGTATCGCTCGAGATCTCTTGCGGCGTAAGCGAGATACTGGCGGGAACGGCGGGTTTGGCGGAGTCGTTCAGCTTGCTGAAATCGCCCGTCCACAGCGATGGATGCGCCAGCGTCGTGCTTCTCAGGTTGAGCGGCTGCGCCGTGAATCGCCGCTCGTAGGCCATCATGAAGTAAGTCTTCGATATCTTAGGCACCCGTCCGCCCAGCGAACCGCCCATCTCGTTGAGGTTGGAGTACGGATTCGGATAGTTCGGCTGCGAAGGCGAAGGCACAAACGCCCCCAGCGCGTCCTTGTTGGTCAGGCTCCACGCGGCCAACGCGGAGTTGCGGTTGTTGTAGAAGACCGACCCGTGGTACGTATCTTCCCCTCGCTTGGTCACCACGCGGATATTCGAGATGCCCGCATACTCCGCGGTGAAGTTGTTGGTAAGCACGGTCAGTTCCCCGACGGTTTCGAGCGACGGCTGACTGTTGGTAGGCTCGCCGAATACGCCGCCGTTGGAACGCTGGCCGTCCAGCGAGAAACTGGCGCCGTAGCTTTGGGCGCCAATGAACTTGAACGACCCGTCGCCGTTGGCGCTCTGAATAATGCTGGGGTTCAGATACAGGAATTCGTAAATGTCGCGGCTGTCGCGCGGAATCTCGATCAACTCCCGGTTGTTCAGCGTACTGCTGATGGTCGGCGAGTCGGTCTGCACCGCCGATGCCTCGGCCTGCACCGTCACCGATTCCGCCGACCTGGCGATTTCCAGACGCGCGTCCGCCCGCACCGTGGTGCCGCTAACCACGTTGACGCCGCTGAGCGCGAGCGTATTGAAGCCTGGCGCGGCAACGTTAATGATGTAGGCGCCGGGTTTGAGATTGGGAACCTCGTACTCGCCCGAAGCGTTCACGCTGGCGCCGCGCGAAGTATTGGTCGCCACATCCGTCACTGTGATCTTGGCACCGGGAACGGAGGAGTTGGAGGCATCCGTTACCGATCCGCGGATCTGGCCCAGGTCCGTGCCCTGCGCCAACGCAGTCCCCGCAGCTGCGATCAGGCAGACGACTGCGTACACGGACGCACACAAATTCCTCAACGTCATATTTGCTCCTGTTGACTCACCCGTTCTCAGGCCGGCAACATGAGTGCTTTCTTTGTTTGTTCCGGACCCTCTGAGACTTTGGTTTCAAGTTAAGCCAAAAGGCAACCGCTGTCAAGGCAGGCGCACAAACAGGCAAAGCAAACGAAACCTGGCGAGGTTGCGCGACTTCGATTGACGGCAGTCACACTCCTTGTTAACATCCTAGTGGGCTCTAAACCCCCGTTTCACAAAACCTTAGCTTCCGCTCCTATGAACGCCAAACGCACACACGTGGTTCTTTCCGACCAGTTGGTGAAGGAAATCGATACGCTCGTTGGCTCCCGGCAGCGCAGCAGTTTCATCAGCGAAGCAGCAGAGAAAGAGCTCATGCGCCGCCGGCAAATTGCAGCCATCAAAGCCGCGGCCGGCGCCTGGAAAGACAAGGACCATCCCGAACTGAAAGAGGGGTCGGCCAAGTGGGTCCGGAAGCTGCGCCAGCAGAGCGAGAAGCGTTTTTTAAAAAGTGCGCTAGCCAAAAAATAAACGCCCGCTGAAAATGGCCATCTACCTCCTTGATACCAACATCATCATCGACGCCCTCAACGACAAGAGAAATCGTAACCTCGGGCTGCTGGGTTTAGCCGAGCAAGGCCACACTCTGGCCTGCTGTCCCATCAACGTAGCGGAAGTTTATGCCGGCGTCAGGTCGAAGGAAGAAACGCGCACCGCCGCCTTGCTGGGCAGTTTCCTCCTCTACCCGATCACGTTTCCCATCGCCGAGCTGGCCGGCCGGCTGAAGCGCGACTACAGCCGCAAGGGCAGGACGCTAAGCATCCCGGACACTATCGTTGCGGCCGTGGCGCTCCATCACCAGATCGCGTTGATCACCGATAACGCCAAAGACTTCCCCATGGGAGACTTGGCTTTTCATTCGCTGCCCGAAGCTTGATTCGATCACGGGAGCCGGTCATGTCGTGCGGGGCTGATGGTGGAAATGATTTGGGCAACCGAGCACCGGGCTGTCGCGACCGGCTGTTCTCAGGTTGACTCCTTCTTTCAATTTCGATAGCCTTTCTTGTTTCTACGAGTCCAACAGTTCTACCAGTCAAAACCATGGCTCCTATTCGCGGTGCAGCCGTAGTGGCGCACGGCGGCGGCCCAACCCCGGTTCTGAACGCCAGCCTCGCCGGCATCATCGCCGAGTCCCGCCGGCACCCGGCGATCACGGCGCTATACGGTGCCCGCCGCGGCGCCATCGGTCTGCTTAAGGATGAGCTTTGCGACCTCTCCGCTACCGATAACACCGTCCTCGAAGCGCTTTCCCATGCACCCGGTTCGGCTATCGGATCTTCGCGACGCGAGCTTGAGAAGGCGGACTGCCTCCAGATCGTGGAGGTGATGCGCCAGCGCGATGTGCGCTACCTCTTTTACACCGGCGGCAACGGCTCCATGGACACTGCCTGGCGCCTTGGCAACTTCGCCAGCGAGGCCGGCTATGAGATGCGGGTGATCGGCGTGCCCAAGACTATCGACAACGATCTCGCCGGTACCGACCACACCCCCGGCTACCCATCGTGCGCCCGCTTCTTCGCTCACGCGGTGCGCGACATCGGTGAAGACAACCGCGCCCTGCCGCCGCCCATCGAAATTGTCGAGGTCCTCGGCCGCAACACCGGTTGGGTGGTGGCCGCCACAGCGCTGGCGCGCCACTACGAGGACGATCCTCCGCACCTCATCTATTTTCCGGAATCGGGTGTGAGCCCCGATCGGCTCTGCGCCGATGTCGAGCGCGTCTATCGCCGGTTCGGACGTTGTCTGATTGCCGTGTGCGAGGGCCAGACCGATGACCGCGGCGGGTGGTTCGGCGCCGAGTTGAACAACCTGCCCGGCGCCCGCGACCCGCTGCCCGCCAACATGGGCCAGGTGCTGGCGAAGCTGATCTGGTCCGGCACCGGCTTGCGCACGCGGGCGGAGAAGCCTGGTCTGTTGGGCCGGTCTTGCTCGACGCTGGCATCCGAAACGGACCGCGAAGAATCCTGGCGGTGCGGCGAAGCAGCCGTGCGCGCCGCGGTGGAGGGCCATTCGGGCGAGATGGTCTCGATTCAGCGCTTTTCCGACCCCCCGTATCGATCCACAACCACCCTGGTCCCCCTGGAATCCGTTGCCGGCAAAATGCGCCAGTTCCCTTTGGAATGGATGGCTGCAGGCCGGAACGACGTGACGCCGGAGTTTTTGGATTGGGCGCGCCCGCTGATCGGCCGCGTCGAGCCCTATGTGCGGTTATGAGTGGCGGCCGTGATCGCAATTGCACTGTAAGTTAAAGACCCTTGCGAGAGATGCCGGGCTTTTTCACAAAGCGATCAGTAGACAGGCGGATTGCCAATCCGCCGCAGGTTATCAACCTGCCCCACATCACTGCTTTCAGTCGGCCTGCAAGCGTTGCCTGCGGAATACCGCAAACAAAGCTGCCAAGGTCGCAATACAGGTGACGCCCATTAAGAGAAAAATCTTCACTACGAGTACAAATGGACTGAACACTATGGCAATCGGGACGAATCCGGCGGCCCAAAGGTATTCCCTTGATTGAACCGCCCGCTGAACCACGATGACGGCGCCCAGACAGATTACGCTATCCAGCAGGAGTTCGTAACTCCCGGCGAAACGCGAAAACATTGAGGCAATCAGCAGGACCGGAATCGAAGCCCGCATGATGATTCTCGTAACCGTTTGTACCATCGTTTTCCCCTCCGCTGACCAGATCACCAAGCTCCTTAGCAAGCATTCCGGAGTCCATTGGTACCGAATTCACGTTTGCTTTGTGGCTTCGCGGCAGCCCCCTTCCCCTCAACTCCGTGAGGCGGCTCTGTGGTTTGAATTCGACTTCCGGTGGTACGAACGCGCACAACGGCCTTTCGATTGGGTCATCGGCCGGCACGATCTCAGACTAAAACTCTGTTCGGCCCGCGTTTGGCGCAAAATCTGCTTAGAGTATTCACGAACCTATCACCATCAAATACTAATAGACTACTAATAGACGCGTTCCGTCTCATTTCCCTGGAACACTGGAACAACTATGCCATCGTCAATTCACATCAAACGCACCGCACCCATCCTCAAGCCCGACCAGTCACGCGTTCTTCTGCGGCCCTTCAATCTGGGGAATCCGCAACAAGTCGGCGCGATCATCGGCAGGATTATGGCGCTCCCGGAAGACCAGGTCTGCACACTCCTGGACGAAGTCTCCGCTGAATTCTCCGAACGGCACCAGCACATCCGCAAAATCTTCCTGGAACGCTTCGAACAAGTCCGCGAGCTGCTTGCGGCCGAATGGGAGATCTCCGAACAAAGACGCCTGTTGATCGGCTCCTATTTCCTGGCCGAATACTCTTTAGAATCCGCTGCTCTGTTCAATCCCTCGATCGTGCCGGACCCCGATCAAACCGGCCTGCCATCCGGCTGCCTGCGGTTCATTCTCAGCCTGCGCGCCACCGGAGAAGGGCACATTTCTTCCATCACGTTCCGAACCGGTATCATCTATCCCGATCATCGGATCGAAGTATTCACAACCACTGGCTGCCTCACCGAGCCGAGTCAATTGCCGAACCCGGTGTATGAGAAAGCACTGTTCGGGCGGAAACTCATTGAGCTTGGATTGACTCGCGAATCTACCCGCCGGGTCATGCACAAACTCGGCGAGTCGTTCGCGCTGGAAGAGCTTCGCGCCAGTCTCCAGACTGAACAATTCCGACTGCCGGATGGAATGAGTCAGGAAGATCAGGACGAGGCACAGGGGATTTGGATGGTGGCCCGCTCCAATTACGAAGTGCAGTTCCAGCCTGATCAGCTGATGTCCGAACGCATTATCTTCCCGGCCACGCCCTCGCAACGCAACGGCATCGAGGACGCCCGTTTTGTTTGTTTCCGGAATGACGACGGCACGGACATCTACTATGCGACGTTCACCGCCTACGATGGCAGGATGGTGGTGCCGGAACTGGTGGAAACGTCCGACTTCCTCCACTTTAAATTCAGAACCTTGAATGGCCCGGCGGCTCAAAACAAAGGCATGGCCCTGTTCCCCCGGAAGATCGGCGGCCTTTATGCCATGCTCTCCCGCCAGGACAACGAAAACATCTACCTGATGTTTTCCGACAACGCCCATTTCTGGAATGAGGCCAAGGTGCTGCTCAAACCAGCTTTTGCCTGGGAACTGGTGCAGCTCGGGAACTGCGGATCGCCTATCGAAACCGACGCCGGCTGGCTGGTGCTCAGCCATGGTGTCGGCCCTATGCGCAAGTATTGCATCGGTGCATTCCTTCTCGATCGCGACGATCCCTCCAAAGTGATTGGACGGCTCCGCAAACCTTTGCTCAAGCCGAACCTGAGCGAGCGTGAAGGCTACGTGCCTAATGTGGTTTATACCTGTGGCGCTCTGGTGCACAACGGCGAACTGATCATACCCTATGGCCTGGCCGATCATGCTACTGGTTTCGCAACGGTTCCGCTGACTGAAGTGCTGGCTGCCATGGAGCAGGAAGTGGAAGCGCCTCTACCCGCAGCGGCATGACCCTCGCGAATAAACGGGTGGCGGTCCTATCGCCCGTAGCCTGGCGCACTCCTCCCCGGCAATACGGCGCGTGGGAGACGGTCGCCGGCAACATCGCCGAAGGGCTGGTCTCCCGAGGCTGGGACGTGACGTTGTTCGCCACCGGCGATTCCGTGACTCGCGCGCAACTGCATTCGGTCGTGGACCGCGGGTATGAAGAGGACCGCGCCATCGATCCCAAAGTAGCCGAGTACCTTCATATCTCCGAGGTGTTCGAGCACGCCGCCGAGTTTGACCTCATCCACAGCCATTACGATTTCATGGCGCTGTCCTATACCCGCCTGGTGAAAACGCCAGTCCTCACTACCATCCACGGATTCTCGTCGCCCGCAATCATGCCCGTCTACCAGAAGTACCGTGATGGATACTTTGTCTCCATCAGCAACGCCGATCGCGCGCCGGGACTGAATTACCTGGCCACGGTGTATAACGGTATCGACCTCTCGTTGTACCCGCTCCGGGCCCAGAGCCAGGAACGTGGCCAGGAACGTGGCCAGGAACGCGGCGGCGATCGCCTGATCTTCCTCGGGCGGATTCACCCTGACAAGGGTGTCCATCTGGCGATCGAAGTGGCTCGCCTGAGCGGGTTGCCGCTCGACATCGCGGGCATTATTCAGGACAAGGCATATTTCCGCGAGCAGGTGGAGCCCCACCTGGATCGGAATATCCGCTACATCGGGCCGGTGGACGTGCCGGGTAAGAACCAGTTGTTCGAGGGCGCCCGAGCGCTCTTGCACCTGAACACAATCCCGGAGCGATTCGGACTTGTCCTGGCGGAAGCCAATGCCGCCGGCGTGCCCGTCGTCGCCATGGACCTCGGCTCCTGCCGTGAAGTGATTGAAGACGGGGAGACTGGCTTTCTGGTCAACAACGTCCCCGAGGCAGTGGGGGCCCTGGAACGCGTTGGTGAAATCGATAGCAACGCCTGCCGCCGACGAGTCCAGGCGTGCTTCTCAATCGAAACTATGGTCGAGGCGTACGAACGGGTTTACCGCATGATTTTCGAACAGGAAGCGTTTTGATGCAAGCAGGAGACCATCATGAAGCCGGACATTGTCAGACGATACGCCCACAACCCCATCCTCACCAAGGCCCAGATCCCCTACGCGGTGGAAACGGTCCACAACGCCGCGGTAGTGAAGCACGGGAACGAATACATCATGCTGTTCCGCTCCCATCTCCGAACGGGGCGCTCCATCATTGGTTTGGCCCGCAGCACCGACGGCTTTCACTTCACGGCCGATCCCGAGCCCTTTCTGACGCCTGCGCCCGACGGCCCTTTCGCTGCCTATGAAGAATTCGGCGTCGAGGACCCACGCGTGACCCTGCTGGATGGCGAGCACCTCATCACCTACAGCGCCTACTCGCGAAACGGTGTGCGCATCGCCCTGGCCAAGACGAAGGACTTCCGTCAGGTGGAAAGATTCTCTCTCATCACGGAGGCGGACTATCGGAATGTGGTGGTCTTTCCCGAGAAGTTCGATGGGCTCTACGCCCGGATGGACCGTCCCCATTCGGAAATCGCTCCCTGGTCCATCTGGATCTCATATTCTCCGGATCTGCGTTTCTGGGGCGAGTCGCAGCTCATCATGAAGCCCGAACCTTATCACTGGGACGAAATGAAGATCGGTCCGGGCGCGCCGCCGATCAAAACCGCACAGGGGTGGCTGTCCATCTATCACGGCGTTTTCAAGACTATGGACGGATCGGTCTATCGCTTGGGGGTAGCTCTGCACGATCTGCAGAACCCTGCGAAGATCCTCGGCGTGTGCGACCGGTGGATTCTGCAGCCCGAAGATCCCTGGGAAATCACCGGGTACGTTCACAACGTCGTGTTCACTTGCGGCGCCGTGGCGGAGCCGGATGGAACCGTGAAGATCTATTGGGGCGGCGCGGACACCGTTATGTGTGTGGGCGAAGCCAATATCTCCGAGCTGGTCGCGTTATGCCTGGAGCATGGCAGACCGGCAAAATGAGACCCCGGGTTCGGCCTGTTCAGATGCATCCGAGCGAAAAGCGCAGGGCCGCGCAGACCTCCTGCATGCGCCCCGCGCTCAGGTTGGCGACGCGGCGTCCCAATCGCATTTGGGCTGCGGTAACAGCGTTGTGCAGATTGACGACGCAACGGCCCTTCATTCCGTCATCGGTATCCAGAATCACTTCGGAAGGCACGCCGCGAATCGTCGACGTGATCGGCGCCACGGTTACGGTCGCCAAATAGCCTATCGCGCTATCGCGTGTTAGAACCAGAACCGGCCGCTGTTTGTCCGGGGGTGCGAACCGGCAAAGGCGGACGTCGCCCCTGCTCAGAGTTCCGGCCACGCCGCGGCATCCTCCCAGACGCGGAACTCCGGGTCGCGCTGCGGCTTAGCCCGATACCCGCGCCGGTCCCGTTCCTCCAATTCCAGATCGTGCAAGCGTTTGAGGTGTTCCTGCAGGGCATGGCGGATCAACGCCGATCGATTTACCTTCTGCCGCTTGGCCGCAAGATCGGTTGCGTTCAGGAGCTTCGTATCCAGCACCACTTGTATGGTCTGCATTGTGGACCTTCCTCCACAGTATATCCCACACTGCCCGGTTTGGTTCCGGCAGTCTGGTTCCGGCAGGCAGTCCAGCAAATATTTCCCGGCCGTTTCGCGGAACGAACCCACTTGCCCGGCCGCCTTCGTTAAGACCTGAGGAGCGCGGAAGCGGAGACACGGCCGA
>Ga0210402_10000731_pt1 | contig 35704 bp, 27 predicted proteins | sample IncBWC7MmetaG_FD_161055 | JGI IMG/M metagenome (GOLD analysis project Ga0210402, IMG submission 161055) | Forest soil microbial communities from Barre Woods Harvard Forest LTER site, Petersham, Massachusetts, United States - Inc-BW-C-7-M | ecosystem: Environmental > Terrestrial > Soil >...
AATACACGGGAGCGCAAGGACTTCCTCAGTCCGCGGCCTCGGAACTCTCGGCGGCACGTGTGCGTGTGATTTCGCCGTAGGATTCGGGGCGGCGGTCACGATAAAACTGCCAGGTGTCACGCACCTTTTGGATTTCGTCGAGGTCCAGTTCGGCAACGAGCAGTTCGTCTTTGTCGCGGCTGGCCTGGGCGACGATTTTTCCTCGTGGATTGCAGAAATAACTCTTGCCGTAGAATTCGCCGATTTTCCAGGGAGACTCCGTACCCACGCGATTGATGGCCGCGACAAAGTAGGCATTGGCAACGGCGTGAGCGGGCTGCTCGAGTTCCCAGAGATACTCGGAAAGTCCGGCAACGGTAGCGGAGGGATTGTAGACAATCTCTGCGCCGTTCAATCCGAGGCAGCGGGCGCCTTCCGGGAAATGGCGGTCGTAGCAGATGTAGACACCGACGCGCGCGTGACGCGTCTGGAAAACGGGATAGCCTGCGTTGCCGGGCGTGAAGTAGAACTTTTCCCAAAAGCCGGGGTGGCAGTGAGGAATGTGATGCTTGCGGTATTTTCCGAGGTAGCGGCCGTCGGCGTCGATCACGGCGGCGGTATTGAAATAGACGCCGGTCATTTCGACTTCGTAGACGGGCACGACCAGGACCATCTGATGCTGCTTGGCGAGTTTTTGCATGTGCTTTATGGTAGGACCGTGGGGGACAGGCTCGGTAAGCTCATACCAGCGGGTTTGTTGCTCGGCGCAGAAGTAAGGGCCGTAAAAGAGTTCCTGCAGACCGAGGATTTGGACTTTTTTCTTTGCGGCCGAGGCGATCAGCTGCTCGTGTTTGGCCATCATTTTTTGTTTGATTTGCGCGAGGGAAAATTTCTCCGGCGACCATTCACAGCTGGCCTGGATGAGGCCGCAGCGCACGACACGGGCCATGGCATACCTCCCACGAACTTCTTCACGAAATGCTTGCGAAAGTTTACCCCGTGCCCGGCAAGCCCACAAGGATAAGAAGGATCGGAGGCATGCGCGCGAGATTTTGAAAGGGCTGGATTGAGTTTTTAAGCGATTCGGTTCATAGTGCTGCGCGGGAATTGGTCGAGGATGATTTGGTGTCAATGTACGCGCTTTTCCTCTGCCACATGGGTTGAAAATCCGCAATTGAGGTGTCTTGTGATTCGCATCAGCCGTCTCGCAATGTGTGCGCTTGTTTCGTTCGCGATTTTACCGTGCGCAAAGGTTACAAAAGCGCAGCAGTATCCCGAGAGTACGTATCAGGAGATGCGATGGCGGATGATCGGGCCGACGCGCGGCGGAAGAACTCGCGCGTCGTGTGGCGTGCCGAGCCAGCCAAATGTTTTTTACGTTGGCGCGGTGAACGGGGGCGTCTGGAAGACGGACGATGCTGGGCGGACATGGACGCCGATTTTTGATGAGCAGCCCACACAGGCGACCGGGGCCATCGCCGTGGCGCTTTCCGATCCGAACATTGTTTACGTTTCCAGCGGGGAAGGACTGGCTCGGCCCGACCTCGCGGTTGGCGACGGAATTTATAGATCAAGCGACGCGGGGAAAACCTGGACGCATCTCGCTGCGCTCCGCGACAGTCAGGGCATTCCCGAGCTGGCGGTCGATCCGCACCATGCGAACCGCGTTTTCGCCGCGGTGCTGGGGCATCCGTATGGTGCGAATGAAGAGCGCGGGATTTATTTGTCCACAGATGGCGGACAAAATTGGCAGAAAGTTCTTTCGAAAGGTGAGAACGTCGGCGGATCCGATGTGGAGATTGATCCGGTGAATCCGCAGATCGTTTATGCATCGATGTGGGAATTGCGCCTCGGCCCGTGGGAAGACGGGAATCAATACCAGGGAACAGGGGGAGGACTTTTCAAGTCCACGGACGGAGGGAAAACCTGGCATCCGCTGACGAATGGTCTGCCGAAGGGAGTTATTCAAGTCAATCTCACGATTGCGCCCAGCCAGACGAGCAGGCTCTTTGCCAGCGTGGCGAGCTTGCGTGGGGAGACTGGAATGGGTTCTGAAGTCGGAATCTATCGCTCCGACGACGGCGGGGAGAATTGGCAGCACATCACCATGGACCCCAGGCCTGCGGGGCGGATTGGTGGAGGCGATTTGCCGATGCCGAAGGTGGATCCCAAAAATCCTGACATCGTGTATAGCACGAGCACGGTGACGATGAAATCGACGGATGGCGGGAAAACTTGGATGAGTTTTCGCGGCGCTCCTGGCGGGGACGACTATCAGAACATGTGGATCAATCCCAATGATCCAAACATTATTTTGCTGGTCGGGGACCAGGGCGCGCTGGTGACCGTGAACGGCGGAAGGACGTGGAGCACGTGGTACAACCAGCCTACCGCGCAGCTATATCACGTGGCGACCAGCAATTCGTTTCCCTATCTCGTGTGCGGCGGCCAGCAGGAGAGCGGATCGGTGTGTGTATCAAGCCGCGGGAACGACGGAGAAATTACGTTTCGCGACTGGCATCCTGTTGGCGTCATTGAATACGGATATGCCGCGCCCGACCCACTGAATCCCGACATTATTTATGGAGCCGGGCGGCGGGAAGTTTCAAAATATTCCATCAAGACCGGCCAGGTACAAGACATCACACCCGTGCCCGTCGGCGGAGCGAAATACCGCGCGGACCGTACTCAGCCCATCCTCTTTTCGCCGATTGATCCTCATATCCTCTATACGACAATGAATTTTCTGTTCAAGACAACCGACGGCGGGCTTACGTGGAAGACCATCAGTCCCGACCTCGCGCGTGAGCACAACGCGGTTCCGGCGAGTCTTGGAAATACTGCCGCCAAGGATCCAAACGCCGAGAAAGTGCGCGGCGTCATCTATTCGCTGGCGGCGTCCTTCAAATCCGTAAATACGCTTTGGGCTGGCACCGACGACGGATTGATTTGGACCACGCGGGATGGCGGGGCGAATTGGAAAAACATATCCCCGCCGGAATTAACGCCGTGGAGCAAAGTGACGCAGATCGCCGCGTCGCACTTCGACGACCAAACTGCGTATGCATCCGTGAGCCGGTTTCGAATCGACGACCAGCGTCCGTACATTTATCGCACGCATGATGGCGGGAAGACCTGGACTTTGATAGCAAGCGGCTTGCCCGACAAATCGGCTGTTAACACTGTGCGCGAAGATCCCGTCCGCAAGGGACTTCTGTTCGCGGGGACGGAAACGAGCGTGTGGGTGTCTTTTGATGACGGCGACCACTGGCAAAGTCTCGAGCTCAATTTGCCGCACTCTTCCATGCGAGACCTTTGGATTCATGACGATGATCTGATTGTGGCCACGCACGGCCGCTCGTTCTGGGTTTTGGACGACATCACTCCGCTGCGCCAGATCACGGAATCACTGCAAAAGTCGGCAGCTGTGCTTTTCAAACCCGCGGCAGCGTACCGCGTCATGCGCGATACGAACACGGACACGCCCATCCCGCCCGACGAACCGACCGCGATGAATCCGCCGGATGGCGCGGTCGTGGATTATTTTCTTGGGCAAGCAGCGGAGGGCCCTGTCAAGCTGGAGATTCTCGACGCGCAATCCAAAGTCGTGCGCCGCTACGCAAGCACGGACAAACCGGATCTAACAGACGAGGAGCTCGCGAGGCAACTGATCCCGCCGTACTGGGTTCGCATGCCGAAAATTCTTCAGGCCACCGCAGGGATGCACCGATGGGTATGGGACCTTCATTACACGACACCGCTTTCAACGCGGTATGACTATCCCATCGCCGCGATACCGGGAGACACGCCGCGCTTGCCGCAGGGTCCGAGCGCGCTTCCAGGGCAGTACACGGTTCGGCTGACGGTCGGCGGTCACAGTTTTAGTGAGCAGTTGACTGTAAAAATGGATTCGCGCGTGAAAACATCTCACGAAGGGCTGGTGCAAATGTTCCAGCTGCAGGCCCGCCTCGCCTCGTTGATGACGGAAAGCACGAAGGACGTTTTGCAGGCAAGATCCGCTCATGAACAGATGCAAAAGCTTGCCGGGCAAGCTAGCGGAACAGTTGGCGACGCCATCTCTGCTTTGGACAAACAGGTGTCGGCGCTACTCGGAGGAGGTGGCGGCTTTTTTGCCCCTGCCTCGCCCAAGCCGACGCTCAGCCGCGCGAGCGGCGAAGCGGCCACGCTCTATGCCCAGGTGGGACGTGCCGACGCCGCGCCGACCGTTGCGCAAATGAGCGCCGCGGCAGAAACGGAGAAGGATTTCGCGGCCGTGTCGAGTCAGTGGAAACAATTAATGAGCGTCGAGCTCCCGGCGTTGAACAGACAACTGCACGGGGCTAATATTCCTGAGATCAAATTAGAATCGAAGTCAACGGGGCAAGATGACGATTCAGATGATATCGAGTGAGGCGTCGGATGCGAGATCAGAGACACGTAATGATGGTTTAAGGCGGCGAGCTTGATGATTTGAGTTGTACGATGCGGCACAGCCGCAGGCAAGGAATTGTGCCTTAGGCGAGCGATAAATCGTGGCGAAGCAGAACTAAACACCCGCCCTGCAGTTCTCAGAAGTGACGCGGCGTCAAAACAAACATTTCAGCTTAAATTTCGACAGTATATACTTCACTGAACTGGAGCTTAGCCTCCTCAATATTGGCGTGAGTTGCGATGCGGCAATTCAGTGCTTAGTAATCCAATGGAAGAGGGAAAATCAAAGAAGGCTGGTTCAGAAAACGTTGGCTCGGGAGGGCTACGCGCTCCTGTCAAAGGGGATAGTTCGTCCAGCGATGTTCTTCCCGACCAGGGCGGAGCGACCCCACTCGGCGGTTCCTCCGGGCCGCTTGTCAATCCGAACGCAGTGCCACCGGATGCAACACTAGTCGACGAATCCCCAATGCCAAGCGGAACGCGACTGCGCCCCTCGCAACTCTTTCCAAAACGAACCGAGCTGCAACCTGGAGATGTATTCGGCGGCCGATTTGAGATCCTGCAAGTTCTTGGCGAAGGCGGAATGGGCACGGTGTACAAGGCCACCGACCGAGAGGTGGATCATACTGTTGCGCTGAAACTGATTCGCCCCGAGATGGCTGTTCATCCCGCGATTCTCGCACGATTTAAGCAGGAACTCCTCACCGCGCGGCAAGTAACGCACAAGAACGTGATTCGCATCCACGATTTGTCTGAAGTGGACGGCGTGAAGTTCATCACCATGGAGTTCGTGGAGGGATGCGACTTACGCCAGCTACTACTGGATAAGGGCAAGCTTCCGCCGGAACAGGCCGTCGAGATCATTCGGCAAGTGTGTCTGGCGCTGGACGCAGCACATAGCGCCGGCGTGATCCATCGGGATTTGAAGCCGCAAAACATCATGCAAGACAAGCAGGGACGAATCCTGGTAATGGATTTTGGGCTGGCGCGTTCGCTTGAATCGGATGGCATGACGCAAACGGGCGCTCTCCTGGGAACGATGGAGTACATGTCACCTGAACAAGCGCTGGGGAAGCAGCTCGATGCCCGGTCCGACCTGTTTACGGTGGGACTGATCTTCTACGAGCTGTTGACGTGCAAGATGCCCTTCAAAGCGGACACTGCGGTGGCGAGCTTGCTAAAGCGGAACCAGGAGCAAGCAGTGCCGGCCACGGCGCACGACGCGTCAATCCCCAAGGAATTGAGCGACATTGTCAGCAAGTGCATGGAACGCGATCTGAATTTGCGTTATCAGAGCGCACGTGAAATCTTGGCGGATCTGGATGCCTGGCAGGAGAAGCGTCCGATCTCTGCTTCCACCGTGAAGCCGGCGTCGACTCCCAAGCGCGATGTTCCCTGGAAGTGGATTGCGGTGGCCGGCCTAACGGGAGCCGTGGCCATCGGTGGATGGGTGGTAAGCGGCAAGTTGATATCCAAGCCCGCGACCAAGGCTGCGGCGGGGCCGGAAGTGTCGCTGGCAATCTTGCCCTTTCGCAACGGGTCGGGTGACGCGGGGCTCGATTGGCTGGGGCCCAGTTTGGCGGATATGCTGAGCACGGACGTGGGACAGTCGGCACACCTGCGCACGATTTCACCGGACCATGTTCATCAGGTGCTGTCGGATTTGCAGATCTCGCCAAGCACCGCCATCGATCCTACAACGCTGGCGCGCATCGCCGAGTTCAGCACTGCCGACACGGTGGTTTGGGGGCAATACGCAAAGTTCGGCGACCATATCCGCATCGACGCCACTCTTCGAGACCTCAAGCACGACCGCACAATTCCTGTAAAAGCTGAGGCCGTCAACCAAAATGCACTCATCCCGGCCATCGCGCAGCTCGCCCAGACCATCCAGCAAAACCTCTCGCTTTCCAGCGATGTTCTTGAGGAGCTCCGCGCCAAGTCGTTTCAACCGTCTTCTAACTCCTTGCAGGCTCTTCGGAACTACCACGAAGGGCTGGAACTGGAGCGCCAGGGAAATCATCTCGAAGCCTTGAAGCGTTTTGAGGCTTCGGTGCAGGCGGATCCCGGGTTCGCGCTGGCTTATTCCAAACTGGGGGAGACCTATAGCAATCTCAGAAACGACGATAAGGCCGAGCAATATTCGCGGAAAGCCGTGGATCTGAGCGCCACGCTTCCGGCGCCGGAGCGCTATCTGATTCAAGCGAACTACGCTAAAGTCACGAATGATTACCGCAAAGCAATCGAATCTTACGAGAATCTGGAGAAAGTTTCACCAGATGACGTGGATGTCCATTTTCATCTCGGCGGACTCTACGAATCCACGGGAGCATACGATAAGGCGCGGGTTGAACTTGCAAAAGTGCTGGCGCTCGATCCAAAACATGTAGACGCTTTGCTGGCCGCGGGCCGGGTGGAAATCAGAAGCAAAAATCCGAAAGGCTCACTGGATTACCTGAATCGGGGGCTCACCCTTGCCGTCCAGTTCGATAACGCCGATGGTAAAGCCACGATCTTGAACGCGATAGGGGCTGCTTATGAGCAGCTCAATAAGCCGGAAGAAGCCCTGCGAAATTATAAGGAATCCCTCGCGACCAAGCGGGAACTGGGCCAAAAACCAGGAATCGCGTTAACTCTGGGCAATATTGCTCGCGTTCAGTTCAGCCTTGGGAAGCCCGAGGAGGCCTACAAGAGTTACCAGGAGGCCGTGAAGTTACAGCGGGAAATCGGCGACAAGAAGGGGCTCGGCGTCACACTGATCAATCTCGGCGAGCTTTACACAGAACGCAGCCGATATGAGGAGGCACTGAAAGCGTTCAAGGAATCCTTGCAAATCCAGAGGGACGTGGGCGACGAGAACAAGCAGGCTCTCCTCCTGAACAATATCGGGAATGTGTATCTGGCGAAAGGGCAGTCCAGCGACGCGCTCACCTATTATGAACGGGCGCTAGATCTACGCAAGAAAGCCAACATCCCTAGTCAAGTTGGAGAAACGCTCCACAATCTAGCGGAAGCATCGTTGAAAGCCGGCGACTATGGTCAAAGCCTGGACTATCACCTCAAGGCGCTCGAACTCTTTCGCAGCTCCGGTGACAAAAACGGTGCTGCCATTCAGTCGTACAGCATGGGCACCATATTCGAGTATCAGGGACGGTACGGAGCGGCGCTCAAATCCAAAGAAGAAGCTCTGAAGACATTCCGGGAATTGCAGGATCGCGGTTTCTGGATGGCGGAAATTTTGAGCGGGTATGGAAACTCACTTAGTGAAGTGGGACGTTACGATGAGGCACAGAAGAATTTGACGGAGGCCATGGGCCTCGCGAAGGAATTACAGAACAAGACGCTGATCGCACAGATTCTGAATTTTCAGGGAGACACTTTCTATTATCGAGGTGACTTGAAAGCCGCCGCTGACTTGTTCGCGCAGGCCGTGGCGGTAAGCTCGGGAGATGTGGAGAAGGATATGGTCCTTCTGTCAAAATTCAATGCGGCGAAGTGCGCGGTAGAAGAGAAACGATACCAAGCGGCCATCGCTCCTCTTAAGGCTGTGGTTAAGGAAGCAGATGCCGTGGGGCTAAAACATATCTCGACGGAGGCTACGCTTGCCTTGGCAGAGGCTTTCTTGGATACGCATCAGTATCCTGCAGCAAGAAAGGAACTTGAGACTTCACTGAATGTAAGTGAAAGACTGGACCTGCAGGCTCTTCTCGCGCGAAGCCACTACTTGCTTGGGCGGACGCTTGAGCTATCGGGAAGTGGAGGCGCCGCTGAAGCAGCGCCCCACTATGCCACGGCCAAGAGAATGCTGGAAGATATTCGCAAAGAATCAGGAAGCGACGCCATCCTCACGCGGCAAGACTTGACCGCCATTTCCGCACGACCCGCCAGCCAACCCTAAGCACGCGCCAAGTGCTGCACCGCTTAGGGCGCAGTAAAGGTGATAGATTGCGGCGAGATCTTGCTCGAAAACACGGTGATGGTGTACGTCTGGCCGCTTACAAGCCCATCCGTGCTAATGTCGAATTCATTCAGTCCGTTCTTGCTGTCCCAGTGGAATTTGTTTCCCTCGACGTTCTTGAGCGCTGGGAAAACAACGTTTCCGCTGTTATCGAAAGTCGACACCGTAAGCCTCGCGGTCTTATCCCGAAGGCCGGCCGCGCTGCAGTCCGAACCGGTGACCATCTTAAGCGCAACTTCGATCTGAGATTTTTGTCCAGATGGATTGTTCGTCGGAGTTTGCGTCAAGCTGCAGAATGTGTCGGTGCCGTTGTCAGCCAATGGTTCATCGAAGGCAGCAACGCTCGAGAGACCCGGAGTTGTCCCCCCCATGGTCGGGTCACAGTTAAAACAAATCGTAAGAGTTGAATAGCTCGTTAAAATATCTTCGGTAAAAGTAGTGATATCGCCGGGCGCATGGGCAAAGGCAGGATTGTGGGCAGTCTGGGAACTGAAGTAGCTGAGCGTGAGAGCGATCAGCCCTCTATAATCCGTGTTTTTGACAGGCACTCCGTTCGGGCCGGCAGATGTTCCCGTGAAATCGTATTGATCGCATAGACTTCCATTTCCCGAGTACTTCACGCATACGGTGCCGGCAGGGAACTCGCTCGGGTCAAGCGGGTCAAGCGTATGGTTGACGGTTACTGTAAGACTAAACGTCGTCAGAACAGTGTCGAATTGAACGATTAGAACTCCGTCGCCGCTACCGGAAAAATCGAAGGTGTTTGTCGTGCTGGTGGGACTGAAAGTGTTCGTGCAAGACAGTCCCTCCTCAGAAGGAGTACAAGTAGCTGCCCAACATTGGGTCCCAAACAGGCCAAAGGCCAAAGCGAAAAGCGCGAATATACGTTTGCACATGGCTGGATCTCCTCATAAATCTTGTGCGCGAGTCTCGACGGGGACAGGCAAACAACGACTCGGGTTGTACAAATATAGCGATCTCTTGAAAGCTGTCAACGTACAAAGTTAGTACTAGTAGTACCTCCCGGGAAGTCTCTGAGGTGGCGAACCTTTTGTGCTTGCAGCAAGTAGCACAAGAACTAACTTATGAAGGACAGTCCGCGGCGGAAAACGCTCGGCTTGGACACTTGTCTCACCCAATTCGCATGGCACATAGAGCCGATCGGCTCCGCTCTGGGGTAAAAAGGACTAACCCTTTTTGAAATGAAAGTGTTAAGTGTGGCGCGCCCGGTGAGGTTCGAACTCACGACCTACAGCTCCGGAGGCTGTCGCTCTATCCATCTGAGCTACGGGCGCGCTGTTGCGCTCCACAAGAAATCAGTGGGACGTTCCAACGCGAAGACTCGATGCGCTAAATCATTCTAACGCTAGCGCGGCTCCCGCGCCAGAGCGGGGGCGCAAAGAAAGCTTGAAAGCCTTGCGCCTCAGAAGGCTTTCATGCCAGGGCGCTTTCGAAATTGCGGGAACTGTTCGAGTCAGCCTTTTGCCCTGGACTTAATGTCATGCGCAAGTTTTTCAATTTCTTCGGCTTTCTTGACGAGGGCCAATGAAAGGACTTGGGAGGAGTCCGTCTTTTCCACCTCCGCCTTCAAGTCGCTGGCGAGCTGATACAGCTTTTCGATGTTCTTCTTGATGTCCTTTTCATTCGCTTCGAGGATCGCTTTGGTGGGCGATTTCTCCGGCACGGCCTCCGAACCGGCGGGGTCTTGACGGGGGTCGGAGCTTGGTGGCCGGCCCGACGGCTTGGTCTGCGCTCTTAGACTGTCGCCGCGCATGAGCACCAGCGTCCCCGCACCTGCCAGCACTGTCAAAAATCTGCGCCTGGTCTCCGACATTTTCGCCTCACTCCGCGGCCCGCCAGTCCAAAACTGAGCTTGCTTCAAGCGGGCATCCACGCTCGTCCAATGTTATACTTTCCTTTCCGAAAAAACGATGACCAGTCTCCCGATTCACTGGCCCGAAATCACGTTAGGCACCGGACTTGACCTTGTAGCGATCCTCCTTGTTGCGCTGCTCGTCAATCGCTTTCTGCGCGTGATGACCAAGCTGATGATCAAGACTGCTGCCAGCCAGAGCCGCGCGGCGCAGGTCCGGGAGCAACAAACCCGCACGCTTGCAGAGGTCCTGTATGGCTCAGGAAGCAAGGTTGTTTGGGTGGTCGCGCTGCTGACGGCATTGGCCCAATTGCACATTAACGTCGCGCCAGCCTTGACGCTCGCCGGACTTGCCAGCGTCGCCGTAGGTTTTGGCGCGCAAACTCTCGTCCGCGACGTGATCACCGGCTTCTATATCGTCCTCGAAGACCAATACGTGATCGGTGATACCATCCAGGTCGGAGATACGACTGGGCGCGTCGAATATCTGACGTTGCGGCGCACTGTTTTGCGCGACGCCCGCGGCGCGTTGGTGACCATCGCCAACGGCGAAATACGCAGCGTGAGCAACCTAAGCCGTGACTGGTCGCAGGCTTTTGTCGATATATCCATCGCGCCGGACATATCCCTCGAAAAAACAATGCAAGCGCTGGAATCCGCAGCCGCAGAGATGCGCGGCGACCCATCGTGGTCCCAGGCGCTCGTTGACGGTCCGCGCATTCTGGGAGTGCAAGCTTTTGACCGTTCGGCTTCAACGGTGCGGTTGCAAGTACGCACGGCGCCTACACGGCAGGACGAAGTTTCCCGCGAACTTCGCAGGCGCATTCAAATCGAATTTCAGCGCCAAGGACTTCCCCTCACCAACGTGCAACGGGTCGAACTGGCTAGTGCCTCTGCATCTCCGCAAGAGACACGCGAGCCAAAGCCTCAGAATTGAGGCATGGAGAAACTGAAATGAGCCAAGTTACCTATGAAGAAGTAAATCTAATGTTGAAGCTATACGAGATGAGACGAGAACCAAGGCTGCGCCAGGCGCGGGCCTGGTTTCTGGAGCATTTTCATCCCCTGTCTCCCGAGGACATGATGCAGAAGTTCCCGCAGGGGGGAGAAGAAAACACGTTCATTCGGATGGTCATTAGTTACTGGGATATGGTGGCCAGCATCGTCAATCGCGGTCTGATCAACGATGAGCTTTTCTTCGAAAGCAACGGGGAAATCTGGGTGGTATGGGACCGTATGCACATCATAGTGCCGACGTGGCGCGCGGCCTTCAAGAATCCGCAATTATTTTCGAACATCGAAGACACTTGCAGGCGGCTGGAGGCCTGGCGCGAGAAGAAGGCGCCAGGTTCGAGCGCGGCAATGCGGCAGATGATGGATCAAGCCCGGCAAAGAGCCAGCGGCGCTTGATTACTTCAGGAGCGGAGATTTTGCGCCCTGGACATTCATCAACGCCGGCGCCGCACTGCTTGTGGCAACGCTGCGGGTGATACTTCCAATTTTACTGCGGGCTTGGCAATCCGAAGGCAGTCGCGACCACCTGCTTTTGCCTCGTACAGCGCGATATCCACCTCGTGTAACAGCTCCTCTACCGTTCTAGGACCCCAATCCGAAGTCAAAAGAACACCAAAACTCATAGTGAGGGAGAGAGGGCCCTTCGACGTAGAAATCTGACGATTCGAGATGGATTTGCGAATCTGTTCCGCCCGGCCAGGCGCATAATTAGGATCGCAACTATTTAAGACCACGAGGAATTCTTCCCCTCCGTAACGGCCAACGAAATCATAGGAGCGCACGGCGTCGAGAAGGCGACTGGCTATTTCGATAAGGACTTCGTCACCGATCACGTGACCTAATGTATCGTTCACGCGCTTGAAATGATCCACGTCGCCCAGCAGGATCGCCGTCGATTTTTTCTCGCGCTGCGAGCGGTGCAGTTCTCGCACGAGCAGTTCCATGAGCGCGCTACGATTAAGCAACGAGGTTAGCGAATCGTGCGTCGCCCGAAAACGCATGTTCTCGCGGGCCTCCACCAGCCGGTCTTCGAGGAGCAGAACCCGTTCTCCAACGCGAAGCCGTGCTCGCAATTCCTCGGGATCGAATGGCTTTGTCAGATAGTCGTCGGCTCCAGATTCGAGGCCCAGCACGGTCTCTTCTTTGGACCCTTTGGAGGTCAGAAGGACCATGTAGACGTAGGGATGGTCCGAGCGCGCGCGAACTGCGCGGCATACGCCTGGCCCGTCCAATTCCGGCATGACCCAGTCCAGCAATGCCAAACGAGGTGCACCGGGCTTGCAAAGTTGGTCGAGGGCTTGCTTGCCGTCCTCCACAGCAATGACTTCGTAGCCGGAGCGCTCGAGAGTACTTTCGAGCAATCGACGAGAGAGCGCCTCATCGTCTGCGATCAAAATCTTCAACGCCGCACCTCCGTCATATATGCATCCAGTTCCGGCAAGAGGCTTGCGGCTTCGAGTTCCAAGGCGTCCAAGCCTCCTTTTAGCGAGGCTTTATCTCCGGCGGAAGCGCTCTCTTCGAGCCTCGCCGCGGCCGCCGCCGCGCGCCTCCCGCCTAGGTTAGAAAGCATTCCCTTGAGCGCATGACTCAGCGAGGCCGAGTTTTTCAAGTCCCCGCCCGCCACGGCTGCCTCCAGGGAATGGATGGTACGCGGGAAGTCCGTTCTAAAAATAGTCAGGAGCTCCCGCAACAACTCCTGATCGTGGTCGACTCTGTCAAGGAGTTCGGCCTGATTCCAAACCGGTTCGGAAAGGTTTTCTTCTTTTTTCTTCATCGTTTCATTTCCAGAATTGATTATCTGATTTGCAAGCCGCTTAATTTCTCCGGAGAGAGACCGCGCTAACTTTTCGCGGCCTCTGTCCTGACAACGACGCGCCGTGCGAGTGCGAGCATATTTGAGCTGATCCTGAGATGGACGACGTCGGCCGTGCTCCTATTTATGTCAAACTGCCGCCTGTTTTCCTCCAGCAGGAAAGCGATGGCGCCGCCGCTTTCCAGAAAACCGGGAGTCTCGCCGACGGTGAGTACGCTGGCTCCCTCCAAGAGCTTGAAGATTCTTCCGTAGCGCTTGGCCTCCGATCGGCTCACGCGAATCAACGAATCGGGCGAGAAGCATTTCCAGCGGCCTCGAAGTTGATGGGACCGTACGCGGATCGCGCTTGGCGAACAGGCAGCAAACGCAATGACCACTTCATTGCCAGCAATCTAGGCTCATGGGCTTGGTTGAAAAGCACAGAGACCCCCCTGCTATAGGGCAAGCCTGAGGCCAGAAATCCCTCCCGTGGCAATGGCTAAGCTATTGAAAAAGAAGTTGTTATCTAGATTGCGTGTCCAGACCTGAACCAAGGAATTCCCACGTCGGAACAAAGGCGATGAACCGGTTCACGGTGGAACATTCCGCTTCACATATTGGCTGATTTACTTTTGGAGGATTGGGTCTAGGTTTTCGCGCGCGGCAGACCATTCGGAACCAAGGGCAAACTTCTAAGGCGAATTCCGGAGGCATCGAAGATGGCATTGCCGACGGCCGGGGCGACTCCCATGATTGGCGTTTCTCCCGCGCCCGCCGAAGGAAGGTCTTTGCGATCAAGGAGGACCGCTTCGATTTCTGGGACATCACGGAAGCGCGGGACACGATAGCTCGAAAAGCGCGGATTAGTGATCCGCCCGTTCTCAAATGCAATGGCCTCGAAAAGCGCACCGCCTAGCCCTTGAATATTCGCGCCGATTACCTGATTGCGCAAACCATCTGGATTTACGATGGCGCCGCATTCAAAAGCAGTCGTCATACGCACGACGCGCACAGCGCCGGAAGAGCGATCCACGGCAACTTCGGCGCACGTCGCGACATAGCCACCTTTTTCGAGACCGCCCGCAATGCCAAATCCTTGCCCCTCGTGTGTCTTCTTGCGAGGCCAGCCAAAAGATTTCGCCGAGGCCTCCAACACGGCCTTCAGCCGGGGATCAGACAGATTTTTCAGGCGAAACTCAAGAGGATCCAGATTTGCGGCGCGTGCGAGATCGTCCATGTGGCTTTCTCGCGCGAAAAAGTTTGCCGTCGCGGCCAGCCCCCGATAGGAGCCGCTCCGCAATGGACACTTCGTGGAGTGAAATTCGATGTGCTGGTTGGGAACGACGTAAGGCGTATCGATGGCGGACATTCCCGAATTGTAATTGTGAAATTCCCAGGCCGTCAGCGAGCCGTCTGCCCCAACCCCGCTCTTGATTTCCATCACGCCAGCTGGACGAAAATACGCCCAGGTGAACTCTTCTTCCCTCGTCCAAACCACCTGCACGGGGCGTCCGGCAGCGCGCGCGAACCGGGCGGCTTCGAGCGCGGCGTCTCCAGTGTGCTTGCCCCCGTAGGCAGAACCCGTGTCGGGCACAATCACGCGTACTTCGCCTTCCGCGATGTGAAACACACCTGCCAACTCATCGCGCACGGCAAAGGGACGCTGTGACCCGGTCCAAACCGTAAGTTTGCCGTCAGACCATTCGGCTAAAGCAGCGCGCGGCTCGAGCGGAGCATGCGCGATGAATGCAACTGTATAGGTCGCGTCCAATCGATGCTTAGCAGCCGAAAGGCCGTCCTCCACCGAGCCTTTAGTTCTTCGCGAGCGATTGTCGCTATTGGCCACTGCATTCTGCTTCAGATAGGCCGAAAGTTCTTTGCTGGAACTTTGTGGTAGTTCCTTCCATTCGGCGTGAATCAACTCAAGGGCTTTAAGCGCGTCTCGCTCATTGCCTGCGGCGGCGCCGATGAAGTCGCCATCGTGCACGATGACCACTCCGTCCATTTCTTGCGCAGTTTTCGCATCGTAAGACGTGAGTGTCGCGCCAAATGACGGAGGGCGAAGCACTTTGCCGTAAAGCATGGCTGGCCGACGAAGATCTGGCGTGTACTGGTGTTTGCCGGTAACGAACGCGCGGCCATCCTTTTTCGGGATTGCTTTCCCCGCGATCGTCCATTGACTCGCCGGGGTGACTGGGTCCTCTGCGGGGAGGTTCTGTGCCAGCGTCTTGCCGCGGGCTAACTCCGCATAGCGCAGCGAGCGGCCACTCGCTGGGTCGGTGACCTTTCCATCTGCCGCTGAAAGCCCTTCACTCGACACGTTCCACTCTTTCGCTGCCGCACTGACGAGCAAGTCGCGGGCGGCCGCAGAGACGCGCCGGAGTTGTGGCGACATAGTCGGCATCGAACGGCTGCCTACTGTACCGAAATCAAACGGCGTCAACGCGGTGTCGGCCGTTACCATGGTCACGCTTTCAAATGGCACGCGCAATTCATCGGCAACCGTTTGCGCCAGCGAGGTGCGGATGTTTTGTCCAATTTCCACTTTGCCTGTGAAAGCGGTGACGGTTCCGTCTTCGCCAATATGCAGCCACGCGGTGATTTCCGCCGGCAATTCTTCCTGGTGAAAGCCGCGAGTAGGAGCGGTTTCCTGATTGGCTGGCATATTCTTTGCCGTTGCGAACACGGCTATTCCCGCGCCGAGGAACTTGAAGAAATCGCGGCGGGCCAGGTCGAAATGATGCATCGGGCCTGCGCTGAACTCGTAGCGCTCCGGTTCCGGTTCGAACTTAACGGAGGGGCCGCTCATCGCCCACGCCCCTGCATCGCCTTAGCTGCTTGATGGACCGCTTCCATCACACGCGAATACGTTCCGCATCTGCAAATATTGCCCTGCAAGGACTGAGCGATCTCCGCCGAACTAGGAGTGGGATTTGTCGAAAGAAGGCCAACGCTGCTCAAGATCATCCCAGACGTGCAGTAGGCACACTGAAACGCACCTGCATCCAGAAATGCCTGCTGCACCGGATGCAGGTGCCCGTCCTTCTCGAGGCCTTCGATAGTTGTGACGGCTTTTGATGCGGCCACGCTGACAGGAATTTGGCAGGACCGGCGCGGCACACCGCCCAGCAAGACCGTGCATGCGCCGCACTGACCCTCACCACAGCCGTACTTGGTGCCCGTAAGGCCTAGTTCATCGCGGAGTGCCGTCAGGAGGGGAGTTTCCGGGTCGCAATGAAGCTTGTAAGGCTTGCCATTGATTACCAGATCGATCGGCTTCGCCATAATTTTCCTCGCGGGCTTGCAAAATCGCGCAGCCGCGCCGCCGTCCGTCTCATCTTACCACCCCTAATATCCCCTAGCAGAATCCCAAGTTCGTCAGGGCAAGGGATTCATTGTTGCGGGATATGTAAGCAAGCGAGTGGGTACCAGTTCAACCTTTCTCGTTGAGCAGTGACCCGCGCACGTTCTCTAATTCCTTCTTCTTTGCTTTATCCACATCGGGGAAGGAGAGGTCGAGTTCCTCCAGGGCAGTGATGATGGTGGAGGCGACGATCAATTGCGTGTACCACTTGTGGTCCGCGGGGACCACATACCATGGCGCATGCTCCGTGGCCGTTTTCTGGATCAACTCTTCGTACGCTTCCTGGTAGTCCTTCCAGTAACCGCGCTCTTTGACGTCGTCCATCGAAAACTTCCAATTCTTCTTTGAATCCTCCAGACGCTCCAGAAAACGCTTTTTTTGCTCTTCCCTCGAAACATGCAGGAAAAACTTTCGAATCACTATGCCATTCCGCGTCAGGTAATGTTCAAACGCGTTGATGTCTTCATAGCGCTGCTCCCAGATGTGCTTGGTAATCAAAGGGTCCGGCAGCCTCTGGGTTCGCAAGAGGGTAGGGTGCACCCGGACAACCAGAACTTCTTCGTAGTACGAGCGGTTGAAAATCCCGATCTTGCCGCGCTCCGGAATGCATCTGTGCGCCCGCCACAGGTAGTCGTGATTGAGTTCTTCCGTGCTTGGAGCCTTGAAGGCATGAACATCGCAACCTTGCGGATTCACGCCGGACATAACGTGCTTTATTACGCCGTCCTTGCCGGCGGCATCCATCGCTTGAAGGATCAGCAGCAACGCCCAGCGGTTCTGCGCATACAGCTTCTCCTGCAAATTGCTGAGCAGACCGGCGCGGTCGTCGATGATTTTTTGGCTCCGCTGCTTATCCTTCACGCCGTCGGTGTCGCTAGTATCAAAATGTTTCAAGCGAAACTCTCGACCTTTTGAGACGCAATAAGGTGCGGCCAGGCGCGCGCATTCCTTGATTTGTTTTTGATATTTCATGGCGCTGCGAGTTTAGTACAGAGTGGGCTGCTCAGAACAGTGTTCCGAGCGCCCAGCCAAACGCGAACAGGCGATTATGCGCGTGGAATAGCGAGCCATCAGTCAATTGCAGGAAGCGATTCAATCGCAACACATTCACAGAATAATACGCGCGCACAGGCACCTGTATGCCCGGCACCGTCCACCTCAGCTCGATTCCTACTGACCCGTGCAGGATGCCGTTCGTAGAATCCAGAAGCGTTGGGCGAGTTCTCCCCAGCCAGTTTGGAAGAAGCAAGCCCGATCCCAAATCAAAAAAGGCCGCGGCTTGTGCGCCTCCGCCAAATGGAACGCGATACTCCACATTTGCGCCGCTTACGACATTTGCACCCGCCGGGACCGCAGAATAGATTTGTTTTCCGGAACTTAACATCGATGGGACTACCGCATACGGTCCTAGCTCGCCTGAGTTCAGTCCACGAACTTGTGTATCGCCCGAGAAAAGCCGCGCATAGAGCGGCATGTCGCCCTGGTAGCTACCTGCACCGCTGAACGTCGTTCGAAAAGCCCACGCATTGTGATGCTTGAAGAATGGATCCGGAAAGATTCGCGCATACTCCTCGTTTGAACGAATCACGTTTTCGGTGCCGCCCAGCCATCCACCGGAAATAGAATTCGCGATGGACAGGCGTTCGCTCCCTGCATCGTGCGTCCAGCCCAGCCCAACCGCGCTGCTGGAAGTTTCCGCGCGAAGATTAGTTGTGGGCAATCCGGAGACGGTAGCTGGAAGGACGAACGAATAATTTGTGGATGAGTGCGAAAGGCTGTAATTCAGTGCCAAAGAATCGGTCTTGGTTACTGAATAGCTCCAACCCGCGTTTAACCCCTCGCTTTGCGAAGTGTAGAACGGTCCTTTTGCGCTACTCGCGAATCGTGGGCGCAACAGATTATCGAACACGGAGATTGCCAGTGAGCTGCGCGTGCCGAGAAAGCCTTCCATCACCAGACTGAGCGCGGTTTGCAAACTCTCTGGCCCGGCATCAATTTGGGCCGTGAACAGTTCCTCGTGCTGGAGGAGATCAAACAGTGCGTAGGCAATTCCCAAAGTGCTGCCGAACTGTCCGAGCCCACCGGAGAACGATGCGCGTTGCTGACCCGCTTCAGAAACGTGGATTGTTACGTCCGCTGTGTGTGAAATGCCGTCCGTCTGAACGCGAATGTCTTCCTTTTTGATCGGGTGAAAGTATCCTGTCCTCGCAAGCCGCGCGAGACCGCTCTCCAGCGCGTGTTCCTCGAATGGATGACCCTCCCGCAAACCGATGCGCCGGCGCAAGTAGCGATCACCGAACCGGTGTTGGCCGTGAAACTCGATTTGCCGCACGATGTATGCCGGTGCATCGCTAAACGCAATTCTCTCGCGCACCAGGTGCGCCTGCGCATCTAGCGTTAGCGATGTTTCGACGGCTCGATCCGCGGCTGTTAGTTTGCGTGCTTGCTTCGACTGAATGTCTGCTACCCATGCGTGCCGAAGATCTTCGAGCGCCTTAGCCGAGTACGCTGAACCGGCCTCAGCTCTCGAGTACGCCAGGAGTTTCCGCTGGTGGCTCCCGCCAGCTTTGGCGAGTTCAGGACTGATGTAAACGGATTCAAGGTGGTAGTAGGGACCGGCTTCGATTGGCACGGAGACCACGAATCGCTTCCCGGTCGTGCGAAAAGGCCACGGGATCCACCTGCCAGCCGTTTTTTCATAAACCGAAACGCGAACCGTGCCGATTCGCGCTTCCGGGAATCCGTGATCTTGGTAGTAAATCAAGATTCTCGAACGGTCCTCTTCAAATCCCTCTCGTGTGTAGGCATCTTTGCCCCGCCGGGAAGCGAACAACGCACCTGGCGTCGTCCGCCGCATCTCGCGCCGCAGCACCTTTGCTGAGATTTCTGGATGCCCTTCGAACTCAATCCGTCCTACTGGGATGTGAGGCCCATCATTAATTACATAGCTCACCTGCACAGTTCCGTTTGCAGCCTCCTCGCGATGAATCTCCACCTGCGGCTGAGGGTGGGCCAACTCCGCCAGAGCCGATTGGAGCGTGTTCGCGATGCGCGCCAGTCTTGCCGGATCCGCGGGCTCACCCAACCTCGGCGTTAGCTGCTTCTCGCCAAGAATTTTTTCAATCGACGTAGGCGATAGCAGCCGTGATCCCGCATATTCAATTTTCGTCAGATAGGGCAGTTCTTCAAGGCGGAAGATGAGTCGCACGTGCTGTGTTGCATTCCCGCTGGGAGGCGGCGACGGATCCATCGCAGGGAGCGTCTCCACCCCAATTTCGCCGAACCATCCCAGCCGTCCAAGCGCTTTCACATCGGACTCGATGCGCCGCAGGTCAAGTCCTGTGCCTGCGTGAGACGAAATCCGCGCCTGCACCGCGTCAGGGGTGATGTGGCGAAGTCCTTCGAACACTATTTCATCAATGAGGGGGGCTGAAGCTTCGAGAAGAGCGGATGCCGTGTCACGGTTCGCTGAGCCGGCCTCTTCTTCTGCAACGGCCCGCGATCCGACACCGGCAATCAACACTCCACCGACGCCAGCTACGATGAGCCAACGCACGATCATCTCTCCTTGCACCAGGAGGATGAGTGAAGGGATGTCCACCATCGCCAAGGGGTTGTCCAGTGCCAGCACGTGGCTTAAAAAGAAAAGCCCTCCGCGTAGATTCCGCAGCAGGCCCGTTTGACTTCCTCTCCTCCGCGAAACTAACATGCCTCCCCGTGCCTAAGCCCCGCCGGACATTTCGCTTGCCGCACCCGCAGCCTCTTGACGCCCTCACCTTCGCCCGCTTCACCGGCGTCCCCACTTTCATGCGTCTGCCGCACATCACTCAACCCGAAGAACTGGAGGTCGCTCTCATCGGCGTTCCTTTCGATGGCGGCACGACGTATCGCCCCGGCCCTCGCTTCGGGCCACGAAATATCCGCGCGCAATCCGCGATCATTCGCCCGTGGAATCCCGTCCTTCACGTGAATCCTTTTGAGAAGTACCGCGTCGCCGATTTCGGCGACCTCCCAGTGAATCCGCTTTCCATCGAAGACACTTTTCTCCGCATTGAGCAGGGAATTGCTCCGCTTCTCGATGCCGGTGTGCGTTGTGTTTGTGTGGGCGGGGACCATTCCATCAGCCTCCCGATTCTGCGTGCCGTCGCAAAAAAACACGGCCCTCTTTCGCTCATCCAATTCGACGCGCACAACGATCTGTGGGACGAGTATTTCGGCAGCAAGTACTCTCATGGCACGCCGTTCCGCCGCGCCTTTGAAGAGGGGCTCCTGCTCGATGGCGGGGTCTTGCAAGTCGGCCTTCGCGGTCAGGTTTACAGCGAAGACGATTTCGATTTTGCGCGGGCGCACAAAGTGAAGATGGTCACAGCCGAGGACTTTCACAAAAGAGGCTTGCCCAGCGTTCAACGGCATCTCGCCGCCTTTCGCCATAGAACCGTCTACGTCACTCTCGATATCGACTGTGTCGATCCGGCATACGCTCCCGGCACCGGCACCCCGCAAGTCGGTGGCTTCACCAGCATTCAGATCCTCGAGCTGGTTCGCGCCTTGCGCGGTCTCCACATCATTGGCTGCGACCTAGTTGAAGTCTCCCCGCCCTACGACACCGGCGAAATTACTTCACTCCTCGCCGCCAATCTTCTCTACGAACTGCTCTGCGTCCTCTAAATGCCTGCACTCGCTCGCAAACTCCGTCTCCACGACTATTTCGCTCTTGCTTTCGGCACGATGATCGGCACTGGCTGGCTCGTCCTTATGGACGACTGGCTGGGTCGCGGCGGGCCCGCTGGCGCTGCTCTCGGTTTTGCCATCGGCGGAATTATTCTTCTGCCCGTCGGCTACGTCTACGGCCAATGGGTCAAGCGCCTTCCCGACGCGGCCGGGGAAGCAGCCTATACCGCACAAGTATTTCCGCCCGTCGTCAGCTACCTCACTGGCTGGATGATGCTTCTCGCTTACTTCATCGTTTGCCCGTGGGAAGCTGTCGCCCTCGGAAAAATCGCCGCCTACATTTTTCCCTCGCTCGATTCACTCGAACTCTATCGCGTGGCCGGGCAGCCCGTTTTCCTCCCTCGGCTCATCTTGGGTATCGCTCTCACCTTGCTTCTTGGAACTATCAACTATCGCGGCATACGCCTCAGCGCAAATTTCCAAAAGAGCATGACGAGCGTGGTCCTCCTGATTTTCCTTGCCCTCGTCTGCGTAAGCGCCGTCCGCGGCGCTCCGGCAAATTTTCATCCCATCTTTCACGCCACTCCATTCCTCTCCATCCTCCTCACCTTGCAAATCGTTCCTTATTTCATGACCGGTTTCGAATCCGTTCCCAAATACGCCGAAGAAGCGAATCCGGAGTTCCGCCAAACAAGTTATATGCAGGCCATCGGCCTCGCGCTCGGCGTCGGCGCATTCTTCTATGCGCTCTCGATTACCGCTGTCGCCTACATCGCGCCCTGGCAGTCTCTCCTCGGCAAACGCTTCGCCACCGCCATTGCCTTCGAGCACGGCATTGGTAAGCACTGGCCTGTTCAACTTATTCTGACGATGGCGCTCTTTGGGCTTTTCCAGTGCTTCAACGGAAACTTTGCCGCCTCCACGCGCCTGCTCTTTGCTTTTGCTCGCCGCGGCACCGTCGCTCCGCGCTTTGCCACCATCCATGGAAAATTTTCAACGCCGTCCGTCGCTGTCATTGGCATCACAGTGGGAACGCTCCTCGCTCTTCTCCTCGGTGATTCCATTCTCGTACCAATCACCGAAGTCGGCTCGATGGCCTCCGCCCTCGGCTGGCTAGCCGCCTGCCTCTCTTTCTGGTTCGTCGAGCCGCGTTTGCGCATGCGAATCGTCACCGGCCTCGGCATCTGCGTCTCCATGCTCCTCCTGCTCATGAAGCTGGTCCCTGCCTTCCCCGGCCACTTCACGCCCTCCGAATGGATCGCCCTAGCCGTCTGGCTTCTCCTCGGTGCCGCCCTCCACCGCCGACCCAAATCAGCATCGCCGCTTCCTGACAATTAGGCCTTCCGATTTGCTGTCTGGCCAGCGATCGGACTCGTCGATTCCAAGCGTTCTCGCAGTGTCATGTATACTCTCGATGGAGTGTGACTCTCGCGCATCCATGATCCCTTTTTTGCATCTCGGACCTCTGGCCATCCCCACGTTTGGGTTGATGGTTGCCACTGCCATGCTCGTCGCGGCCTATGTTTTACAAGCCGATTTCAATCGCCGCAGGGCGCAGCTCCAAAGTATTTCCGCAAGAAACGAAAAGGACGAAGGATTTCTGATCATCGGAATCGCTGGGCTTGCCGGTTTGGCTGGCGCCAGGCTTTACCACGTTCTTGAGAGTCCGCATGAGTTCTTTGCAGACCCTTGGCCGCAGCTCCTCAGCCGCTATGGTTTCGCCTGGTTTGGCGGTTTTCTGGGCGGATTTATTGCGCTCGTCGTTCTGGCGCGCCGGCTGAAAATTCCGCTGCTCGAATTTCTGGATATCTGTTCGCCTGCGGCAGCTGTCGGCTACGCCATCGGCCGCATTGGCTGCCTGCTCTCTGGCGATGGAGATTATGGTGTTCCGACTTCACTTCCGTGGGGCATGAGTTTTCCAAACGGGCTGGTTCCGACTATCGAGCGCGTTCACCCCACTCCGCTTTACGAATTCTTCATCTGGCTCGCCATCGCCGCATTCCTCTGGCATATAGGCACGAAATCCATCCGAGTCCCCAAAGCCGATGGTGCAGTATTTTGCGGCTATCTGATTCTTACGGGCATGGCCCGCTTCCTGATTGAATTCATACGCATCAATCCGCGTTCATTCTTCGGCATGTCCAATGCCCAGGCGGCCAGTGTGGTTTCTATCCTTCTTGGCGTAGTGCTACTTTGGCGTAGTAAGAGCTGAATCCAATTTCAGAAAAAAGAGCACATCGTCGAGCGGGTTGCGTGGCGCCTATGCGCGAGCGAAGGATTTTGAACTGCCGCTATTCGCCGAACTCGAACCGGGTGAGACCGCGTCAGAGCATCTGCCGCAGAACATACTGCAGGATGCCGCCGTGATGGTAGTACGAGACTTCCTCCGGCGTATCGACGCGGGCAATGGCGGTGAACGTCTTTGTAGAGCCATCGTCGGACTCGGCCCGCACGGTGATTGTTTTTTTGGGTGACAGCGAGGCGACGCCCACAATTTCGAAGACCTCTTGTCCAGTCAAGCCGAGCGTCTCGCGGTTTTCGCCGGCCTTGAATTCCAGCGGCAGCACTCCCATTCCAACCAAATTGCTGCGATGAATGCGTTCGTAGCTTTCCGCGATCACGGCCCGGACACCCAGTAGACGCGTCCCCTTGGCCGCCCAATCGCGCGATGACCCTGATCCGTACTCTTTGCCTGCGAGCACGACAAGCGGAACCCCCCCTTCACGATATTTCACCGCGGCATCGTAAATCGTCATCTTCTCGTTGCCTGGCAGAAAGTGCGTCCAACAGCCTTCGGTTCCGGGAGCGAGCTGATTGCGCAGCCGTATATTCGCAAAAGTGCCGCGCATCATCACTTCATGATTGCCGCGCCGCGCTCCGTACGAATTGAACTCGTGCGGCTTCACTCCATTCGCGATTAGATATTTTCCGGCAGGCGAATCGACTGGAATCGATCCGGCCGGCGAGATGTGATCTGTCGTGACGCTATCGCCAAGAATAGCGAGGACTCGCGCGCCATGAATATCAGCGAGAGCCGGCGGCGTCTTCGGCATGTTCTCAAAAAATGGCGGCTGCTTGATGTATGTGGACTTCGGGTCCCAGCGGTACAGGTCGCCTTCGGGAACAGGCATGGACTTCCAGTGTGCGTCGCCCTCGAACACATTGCTGTATTCTTTGCTGTACATTTCGCTCGTGACCGACTCGCGCACTGTTGATTCAATCTCCTGCGGCGAGGGCCAGATGTCCCGCAAATAAACGGGCTTCCCAGCTGAGTCCGCGCCCAAGGACTCAGTCGTCAAATCCATATCCATTCGTCCAGCAAGCGCATAGGCCACGACAAGCGGAGGCGAAGCCAGATAGTTCGCGCGCACCAGCGGGTGAATGCGCCCTTCAAAGTTCCGATTCCCGCTTAGCACCGCCACGGCCATCAGGTTGTTGTCCTTGATCGCCGCGCCGATTGCTTCATGCAACGGTCCGCTGTTGCCGATGCACGTCGTGCATCCATATCCGACCAGATGAAAATTGAGCTTTTCGAGAAACGTCATCAGTCCAGAGGACTCGAGATAATCCGTCACGACTTTCGAACCTGGCGCGAAGCTGGTCTTGACCCACGGTTTTACATGCAGCCCGCGCTCCACCGCCTTCCTGGCGAGCAGTCCCGCTCCTATCATCAGCGAAGGATTTGAAGTGTTCGTACAACTCGTGATGGCCGCGATCACCACTGCCCCACTGGAAAGATCAAAGGAGTCGCCGTTGTTCCTCACTGCGATGTGCTTCTCCGGAATTCCTTCCATGACTTTCGTGAAGGAGCTCTTCGCATTGCGCAATGCCACGCGGTCTTGCGGGCGCTTGGGTCCCGCGACCGTCGCTTCCACAGTTCCCAGATCCAGCTCGAGCTTGTCGCTGAAGATAGGGTCCACCATCTCATCCGTGCGGAACAGCAATTGCTCTTTGCAATACGCCTCGACGAGCGCGATCTGCTCCGCGCCGCGCGCCGTGAATTGCAAGTACGCGAGTGTTTCCGCGTCGACGGGGAAGAATCCCATCGTCGCGCCATATTCGGGCGCCATGTTCGCGATCGTCGCGCGGTCCGGCACGCTCAAGCTGGAAAGACCCGTCCCGCAGAACTCTACGAACTTCCCGACGACCCCCTTCTTCCGCAGCATCTCCGTCACAGTCAGGACCAGGTCCGTGGCGGTCGCCCCCTCGCGAAGCTTCCCGTGCAGGCGGAAGCCGACGACGTCGGGAATCAGCATCGACGACGGCTGACCAAGCATCGCCGCTTCTGCTTCGATTCCTCCCACGCCCCAGCCAAACACGCCCAGCGCATTGACCATCGTTGTATGGGAATCCGTGCCCACAACGGAATCGGGATATGCCTCAACCCTGCTGCCCGACGGCATCGCACAAACCACACGCGCGAGATATTCGAGATTTACTTGATGGCAGATACCGGTATCGGGCGGCACGACCTTAAAATTTTGAAACGCGGTCTGTCCCCAGCGCAGAAAAGCGTAGCGTTCGACGTTACGCTGGAACTCCAGCTCGGCGTTCAAATCAAAAGAGTTGGTCTTGCCGAAGCTATCGACCTGCACGGAATGGTCGATGACCAATTCGGCCGGGAAAAGCGGATTGATGAGTCTCGGATTGCCGCCCATGCGTTTGATAGCTTCGCGCATGGTCGCCAAATCAACCACGGCGGGCACGCCGGTAAAATCCTGAAGCAGGACGCGCGCGGGCATGAAAGCGATCTCTTTTTCCGAGGCTCCCGGCTTCCAATTCGCAAGGGTGCGAATATCATCGGGCCGGACGAACCGCCCGTCCTCGCAGCGCAAAAGATTTTCGAGAAGTATGCGGAGAGAAAAAGGTAGCGTGGCCAGTTGGCAGGAGATTTTCTTTTCAAGCATCTCGAGCCGGTGAATATCGAAGCTCTGCGCGCCAACATTGAGTTTGTCGCGCGTCCCGAAGGAATTCCCTGCGGCAATGGCCATCCTCACTGTCCTTTCCGTCAAGTCAGCAGCCCTCTATGATAACTGAAAACGATTCCCAGCGGCGGACAGCCAGTTATACTGGAAGCGCCATGAACATCGTCCTGATTTCGACGTACGAACTGGGGCGCCAGCCCTTCGGCCTCGCCTCTCCTGCGGCCTGGCTCCGCAAACGCGGCCACGAAGTCGTCTGCCTCGACCTTTCCCGTCAGTCTCTGGACGAAACCGCCGTTCGTGCCGCGGGTTTGATCGCCATCTACTTGCCGATGCACACCGCCACGCGTCTCGCCGCAAAGCTCATTCCTGGCTTACGCGAACTGAATTCGTACGCTGATCTGTGTTGCTACGGCCTTTACGCCCCGATGAATGCGGATTATTTGCGAACGCTTGGCGTCGCAACGATCCTCGGGGGCGAATTCGAACACGCTCTCGCGCAACTCGCTGAGCGCCTGCAAAGCAATGATCGCCCCGAACAATCCCAGCAGGTTGAACCAATCGTCTCGCTTGAACGCCTCACATTTGAAGTACCGGACCGTGCGGGGATGCCGCTCATAAACAAGTATGCCCATCTCATCATCCCCGGCGAAAGATTCCGCCTCGTTGGTTCAACGGAGGCCAGTCGCGGATGTAAACATCATTGCCGTCACTGCCCCATCGTTCCCGTTTACAAAGGCGTCTTTCGAATTGTGAGCCGCGATGTCGTGATGAAAGACATTCGCCAGCAAGTGGCCGCCGGCGCTGAGCACATTTCCTTCGGCGATCCGGACTTCTTCAACGGCATTCGCCACGCGATGGATCTTGTCGAAGAATTTCACGACGAGTTCCCCAGCGTAACCTACGATGTCACCATAAAAATCGAACACCTGAGAAAATACGAAGCGCACTTGCCAAAGCTCAAGGACACCGGCTGCCTGTTCGTCATTAGCGCTGTTGAGTATCTTGATGACGCCGTGCTCCGCGCTCTCGACAAAGGCCACACGCGGGAGGATTTCCTCCATGTCGTCCACTCTTTCCGCGCGCTGGGCATGATTCTTCACTCAACCTTTGTTCCCTTCACGCAGTGGACCACGGTGGAAAGTTACCTCGAGCTGCTTCGCGTTTTACATGCGGAATCCCTGGTCGAAAACGTCGCGCCCATTCAGCTCGGCATCCGCCTGCTCATTCCAGAAGGCTCCCGGCTGCTGGAATTAGACGAAGTCCGCAGCAACGTCGGGCCCTTTGATCCGCAATCGCTCTACTATCCCTGGAAGCATACGGACCCGCGCGTCGATGCGCTCAGCGAAACGGTGCAGGCCATCGCGGCCGATGGTGATCGCAAAAAAGAATCTCGCACAACGGTCTTCGAGCGCATCTGGAAAGCAGCCCATGCCGCTGCCGGACTCGACCCCCCGAGCATTCAAACGTCGCCCACGATTCCGGCCGCGGTACCATTTCTCAGCGAGCCGTGGTACTGCTGCGCTGAGCCAACGCGCGAGCAGTTTGTCTCCATCGGACAGGTCTCGAAGAAGATAGAAGAACCGGTACCCGCCGCAGGTGGTTACGTCTAGGCGCTATGTACACGAACCCTTCAAAATAGAAGCAAATGCCGCGACTCCTTATCTTCACCGCCAAACTCGGCTACCAAACCCGCAGCTTCGACGAAGCCGCTCGAAGGCTCGGCGTTGATCTCGTGTTTGTTACCGATCGCTGCCATCAGCTCGATGATCCCTGGGGCGACCGCGCGATTCCCGTTCATTTCGAATCGCCAGATGCAGCAGCTTATGCAGTATTAGAAGCGGCGCGCGGTCAAGGTCAGAGCATCGATGGAATTCTTGCACTGGGCGACCGTCCCGCTATCGCTGCGGCCTATGCCGCACGCGGCCTGGGTCTTCTCTACAACCATCCTGCGGCCGTCGAAGCGTGCCGCAGCAAACTCCGCATGCGCGAAGTCTTTCGCGAAGCAGGCCTGCGCGTGCCTTGGTTTCGGTCCATCTCGACGAATCCCACGCCCGAACCGTCTCTCCTCGGCATTTCTTATCCTTGTGTCCTAAAACCGCTCTCACTCTCGGCCAGCCAAGGCGTGGTCCGCGCAAATTCCCGAGAAGAATTTATTTTCGCCGCTGCTCGGATTCGCCGCTTGCTGGAATCGCCGGAAATCCGTTCGACGCGAGAGCCCTATCTCGATCAGATTCTCGTCGAAGGATACATTCCAGGCAGGGAAGTGGCTGTCGAAGGCTTGCTGACGGATGGCTCGCTCCGCGTTCTGGCAATATTTGACAAACCCGATCCTCTCGAAGGTCCCTATTTTGAAGAGACTATTTACGTCACACCCTCGCGCCTGGCCAGTTCGCAGCAACGCGAAATCGAACGCTGCGCCGTGGATGCCGTGCGCGCTCTCGGACTGTCGCATGGCCCAATTCACGCGGAATTTCGCATCAACGATGAGGCCGTCTGGCCTCTCGAAGTTGCGCCGCGCCCCATTGGCGGGCTTTGCGCGCGGGCGCTTCGATTTGCGCCCGATGCTACAAGCCAACCCATGGGCCTCGAAGAATTGTTGTTGCGCCACGCACTGAATCTGCCCGGCAGCGATTGGCCGCGCGAACAACCCGCCTCAGGCGTGATGATGATTCCCGTCCCCAAGTGCGGAATCCTAGAAAAAGTGGAAGGAGAGGACGCCGCGCGAAGTGTCCCAGGAATCACCGCGCTCGAAATTACCGCCCGCCTGCGCGACTACATCGCCGCCTGGCCGGAAGGGTCAAGTTATTTGGGTTTTCTATTTGCCGCTGCCAATGTACCTGCGGAGGTTGAGGAAGCGCTCCGCACCGCCCATGCGAGACTGCACTTTGAATTGACGCCGCGCCTGCTAGTCGAACATCCCGTGACGCGGCGCCTTCCGGCAGCGGGGAACTAGCCCTTGGCCTTGGGGGCTACGTATCCTTCAGGCAGCTTAGCGCCCGCGCCAAAGAAAAACTCTTCCATTTGTTCTCCCATGATTTTCTGGGAGTTCGGGTCAATGGGATTGAGCCTGTACTCGTTCATGATCATCTTGGAATGTTCAATCCACAGCTTCCATGCATCCTTCGAAACATTCTCGAAGACGCGCTTCCCCAACTCTCCGGCCCACGGGATGCGGTCGAGTCCCGGCAACTCCTTGCCGAATTTAACGCACATCACCATCCGTGTCCCGGGCTTCACCGGTTCGCTTGGGGCCGGAGCGGGATCGCAAGACTCATTCGCCATTCGAATCACCTCGTGAACATTGCCAATTCTCAACATACTGCAACTTCGCGGAATTGCCTAGTGGCTTGGGACTAAGCTACGCCGACTCTGCCGGGCGAGAAGGAAATTATCGAACGCATATTTAAACGAGAAAACGTACAGGACGAAATCATCGCGAGCTACGCTCCGATTGTCGAGACCTACATCCGGATCGAAAAGTCCAACGCCCTGATGGGGACGGTTCCCAAGAGCGATCTGTATTTTCTCGGACAAGCCGATTTTCGCGGGAAGACCATGAAGGTTCACCCGATGACGGAGAGAACGCATAAGGGCTCGATCATGTATTCGTTTGAGCCCGCTGGATTCCTGCAGATAGCTTTTCTGGATTACCGCGAATTTGACCAAGACCACGATGATTTGATCTTGATGAAGACGCGGCAAATGCCGCCAATTTCGCTCCGGTAAAAGATTCCTTTTGAAGTGACTCCAATCAATCTTTACCTGACACGCTGTGTGGCGGTCTCAGAGGAAGGAGAGCATTCCATCGTACCGAGGACGGCGATTCCGGTTGCCGGCGCTGCTGGCCAATATTGATCGCTCCCGCAAAGTGACGCGTTATTTCTCGGGAGGCGGATATTTCGGCGGAATCTCGGCGTAACCGGGGGCGGCGGTCTTGAGGTTGGGAGTTACTGAGGCTTTGGCGCCACCGATGGCCCAGCGAATTCCACCTGCGAGCAAATTCAGGTGAAACGCATTCTGCCAGTTTTCCGGGCGATCGCCGATGGCGGTGTAGAAAACTTTTCCGCGGCCGTTCATGCGGGCCCAAACCACCGGATACGGCGCACGCTTATAAGCGTTGCCGTTCATCGTGGAAGTATCCAGTGTGCAGATTACGTGAAGGTCGGGAGCAAAATCCTTCATCGAATACCATTCCTCCATCAAGCTCACCGGGGAATGAACGCCTTCGAGGCCGGGAAAATTCGGATCATCAATGATGACGTTTGTATTTTGCAAGCGCGGATCCTTGCTTTGACCGTGGATGATGAACTCTCCGCCGATCATCCGAATATAAGGGTCGGACTTCTCACCGTATGCAATATAGCGATTTGACAGATCCTGCGGGTCGGGCTGGGTGTGGAAGGTGTCGGTGGCTGCGTGAATGCCGACGAAGCCGAGGCCGTTGTGAGCGGCGTCGAGAAAAGCTTGCTTGCCCTGTGGGGACATGGGCGGATTTTTGTCGGTGCCCTCCTCCGTGAGAACGCCGGTCGTGAAGAAGATGACAGCAGCGTAATCGTGAAATTCCTTCGAGTCAAAAATGCGGCCGTCTTTGGAAGCGGTGAGGTCGAAATTGTACTTGGCGGCCATATCGCGCACAGCGTTTTCCGCGATGCTTGGCTTGCCGTCTGTAACCTTGATGACGGCATGCTCGAAGCCGGAAGATTTCGTGAATAGGAGGACCGATTTTTTTTTCGCAGCGCGGGCAGGATGCGAGAGGAGGAGTCCGGCGCCTGCAGCCGCTGTGGTTCGGAGGAAGTCGCGACGAGTTGAAAGTGGATTCATTTTTTTATCCCTGGACATCGACGATTCGAAGTTTATTTGCCAAACGAGAGCATTTGGAAGACGGCGTAGTGTACTTCGAGGTGGAGAAGCGGGGCAAGCAAATGAGTGTTAAGCCGATGGTGCGCGACGGCCGCCGGCCGAGCCGTCGTCATGACCATCAGTGCTGCGAAATGGACCACGGGTTCTTGCAACCTGTGGGATACTCGGCGCGGCGTTTGGCGGGGCTGTTCGCCGAAAATTTGATGGGAGGCTGCTCACAAGACTTTCTTCATGGCGGCGACATTGGACCCGACAACCTTTGAGATGGATCGCGTGCCCCGGCGAAGATGGGCGATTGCGTGTTTGCTGGGGTTCGGAGTCCTCGTCAATTACTTCGATCGCGTAAACCTCTCTGTCTCAAAGGAAGCGCTCGACGCGGCATTCGGAATATCCGCAGTGGCGTTTGGCTATTTGTCGAGCGCCTACAATTGGACGTACGCGGCGCTACAACTACCGTCGGGCCTCTTGCTCGACAAGTTTGGCGTTCGACGGGTCGGGTGCATCAGCACGATTCTTTGGGGCGTGGCATCCTTCGGCGCGGCAGTAGCCACGGGAGTCGGCGGGTTTCTGGCTGCGCGGCTGCTCTTGGGAGTCGGCGAAGCGCCCACGTTCCCCGGGAATTCAAAAGCCATTGGTTACTGGTTTCCCAAGCAAGAACGCAGCCTTGCGACAGCGATCTTTGACTCGATGGCCAAATTTTCCTCGGCAATCGGCGTGCCGGTGCTTGGCATACTGCTTCTGCATTTTGGGTGGCGATGGAGCTTTGCCGCGACGGGATTCATCAGCGTTCTCTATTTCGTTTTATTCTATGCGTTCTACCGAAATCCTAGTGAGGACAAGCGGCTGTCGGAAGCGGAGCGGCACTTTATCGCGATCGGTGGTGCGCAGCCGGAGGATCGAGCGAAAGCCGCCAAAGGAGCGCGGTTCTTGTATCTGCTCCGCCAACGAAGAGTATGCGGCTTGGCCCTGGGGTTTTTCGGATACAACTATACGTTCTACCTGCTCTTGACTTGGCTGCCGTCCTATTTTTTGGCTGTGCATCATGTCGATTTGTTGCACTCCGTCGCCTACACGAGCGTGCCGTGGCTGATCGCGACGGTTACGGATCTCGTTGTTGGGGGATGGCTCGTCGATTCGTTGATTCAGCGTGGATGGAATGCCGTTCGCGTTCGTCAGGTCGTTCTCATCGGAGGGACAAGTCTCGGGCTCGGTATTCTCGGCACCGCGTACGCCCAGAGCGCCGCAGGTGCGCTCCTGTGGATCAGCATTTCCATCGGCGGGCTGTCGGCGGCGTCGCCTGTGGGATGGTCGATCCCTTCGTTGATTGCTCCGAAGGAGAGTGTCGGCACGGTGGGCGGAATCTTGAATTTCAGCAATCAGCTAGCGGCCATCGCCGCGCCGATCGTCACAGGCTACGTCGTCCAGGCCACTCAATCATTTGCTTGGGCATTCGCGGCGGCGACGGCGATTCTTCTCATCAGCATCGCGGCGTACATTTTTCTATTGGGACGAATGGAACCCGTACCCGAGCCTGCGTAAGGTTCAAAAGTTCACTGGGCGGGCGCGTAATGCTTTGTCGCCTGCGTCCTCGCGTTGTAAACGTCAAAGCTTCCATCCGGCGAGGCGGTCAGTTTGAGATAGTGGCCGGCGTCAGGGTCTGTAATATTTGCGATGAAAGAGTCAGGGGCGTTGTGCGCGACTCCGCCCTCGTTCGAAAAATGAAGTTGCCACAAATCTTCGAGGCGCGGCGACTTCTTGACCGTGTCCCAGGATATGGGTGCACCGCCCTTCGTTGCGCCATTGTCCATAATGGCGACGCGCGGAGCGATACCATCGAGAAGTTGAGGGCTGCTGCTGGTGAGTGATCCATGGTGAGAAACGACCAGGATGTCCATCTTGCCCAACTTATTCACCGGGCACATCAGCAGTCCTTCCTTGTCTGAAGTCAGATCGCCCAGATCCAGGATGCGCAGCTTGTCGAAGACGAAGAGCACTCCAAGCGAACGGGCGTTTTCCGTCTCATCCGCAGGACCAGGTCCAGTATTGCCGCAGGCGGAATTCTCTGTTCCCCCGCCGGGAAGTGGTTTGTCGATCACAGCTCCGTCAGCGCTGACGACCGTCGCTTGGATGCCTTTGAGAGGCAGAACATCGCCTGGTTTGACGATTATACGTTTGTGATTCTCTTTTGCCAGAAGGGTTTGATAGTCCCGAAACATCTGCTGGCTTGCCGAGTCTGCGGCCTCGCGGTTTTCTCCGTGATCTAGAAAGGTTCCCAATGGAATCTTCGCTGCAAGCTGCGTGACGCCTCCCGCATGATCCTGGTGATAATGCGTTAGCAGAACGAAATCAATTTTGGAAATGCCCGCCAATTTTGCGGCCTGGACGATGCGATCCGCGTCGCGGCCATCGTAACCAGCCCAGCCCGTGTCGATCAGGAGCGAGTTCCCTTCCGGCGTGACGAAAAGAGTGGCTTGGCCGCCTTCCACATCGACAAAAAAGATTTGCAGAGGTTTAGCGTTCAAGGCCGCGGCCGAAGCGAGGGCGGCCGAATGCGGAAGTAAACATAGAAGTCCGCAAAATGCAGTGATCAGAATCGCGGCCCTCTTAACGTAACGAAGCACAGCTCTCGAGTAGGAATTATTCATCATGCTATTTGCCCCTAGTCTGAATGACCAGATTGATTCGGAACGATCTTTGCGCTCTCAACCAATGCTCGCGTGGCGCCCGTTGATATTCCACCATCCACGAGCAGCGTTTGCCCTGTGACGTAACGGCTGGATTCGGCCGCCAGGAAAACGACAGCAGCGTCTAGATCCTGGGGCTGCCCTGGGCGTTTAAGCGGAATGCGATCGCAAAGATATTCGACCCATTCTTTATTTTCGTAAAGAACCTTATTCTGTTCCGTGCGAAACCATCCCGGCGCGAGACAATTCACAGTTACGCCGTACTTGCCCCAGTCGTCGGCGAGACTCATCGTCAATTGCTTTATGCCGCCGCGGCTCGCGCCGTAGGGCGCGAGGCCCGCATAGCCGGCGACGCTGGTGACGGAGCCAATGTTGATGATGCGTCCGTAGCGGCGGGTGATCATGCCACGCGCGACGGCTTGTGCTACAAAAAAGCTTCCGCGAAGATTGGTTTCCAGAATCAAGTTCCAGTCTTCCCAGGTCACTTCGAGTGCGGGCTTGCGGACATTGCAGCCCGCATTATTCACGAGAATATCCAGATGGCCAAAAGCAGCTTCGGCGGCGGCAATCATTTTCTCGATGCTGTCCTGGCGGCGGACGTCGAGTGCGACCGAAACTGCGCGGCGGCCGAGCGCTTTTATCTCTGCTTCGAAGGGCGAGAGCCGGCTGACGTCGCGGCTTGTAAGAATAAGATCTGCGCCCGCTTTCGCCAGAGCCCGGGCCATGTACTGGCCAAGTCCCCGGCTGGTGCCAGTTACAAGCGCGACGCGGCCGCCAAGATCGAAGAGCGAATCGCTCACGAACCCAGCTCCGGTGCGAGGATAACCTTCATCAAATTGGGTTCGCGCGCATAGAGTCTCTCGAACCAGCGCGGACCCTCTTCGAGCGGAGCGATAGCAGAGATCAAAGGCTTGACTTGAATCGCGCCACTTGCCAAAAGCTCGATGGCACGCGGGTACTCCCCGGCGGACGCGCAGGAGCCCTGGAGGCGGATTTGCCGCGTGACAACTTTTTGCAGTGGCAGCGTCACTTCCGGCGAGATATTGCCGACCAAAACCACTGTGCCTCCCTTGCGGACGCTTTCGATAGAAGCTTTCACAGTTTCGTTGCGGCCGACGGCTTCGATCGCAACATCAACGCCGATGCCCGCAGTGAGTTGCGAAACTTGTTCGGCAAGATCATCGTTCGAAGACAAAACGGCGGCGGCACCCATCTGTTGGGCGAACTTGAGACGCGTACTGTCTAAATCGGCGACAAATACGCGCGAGCATCCGGCGGCGCGCAATGCTTGCAGAGTGAGCAAACCGATCATTCCAGCGCCAAGCACCAAAGCGGTGGCGCCGCTGGAAATTGCCGCCAAGGAAACGCCATGAAGGGCCACGGAGACAGCCTCGAGCATCGCTGCTTCCGCAAACGAGAGATTCTCCGGCAAGCGATGGAGAATGCGGGACGGAACTGCAATGTATTCTGCAAAAGCGCCGGGACGGCGAAACTCAGAGCACGAAACTCCCAGAACCTGGCGATTCTCGCAAAGATTTATCTCGCCGCGACGGCAGTTGTTGCAAGCGCCGCAGAAGATGGTCGAATCAAACGTGACCCGGTCGCCTTCTGCGAATCCCGTGACGCCCTCGCCAAGCGCGGCGATGGTTCCGGCAGCTTCGTGGCCCATGATGATGGGAGGAATGCGGCGGCCGGAAGAGCCATCGTAACCGTGGACGTCGCTGCCGCAGATACCGCATGCGGCCACGCTGACCAGCACTTCCCCGTGGGCCGGCCTTGGGTCAGGCACAGACGCAATTTCCAGATGCTTGTACTCCGAAAGCAAAAGAGCTTTCACAGTCGGCGCTGGTCCTTTTTCAAAGGGAGACTCCTCGTTTCCACGGAATAAAATCGTCCTGAGCGAGCAGTTCGGCTTTTGTACGCGCTTCTCCGCTGACGACCTGAATTACACGCTCCAGAATCACCTCTCCCATCTTCTCGATATTGGTTTCCCCGGTGATGATGCCGCCGGTGTCTATGTCGATGATGTCGGACATGCGCTGCGCGAGCTTCGAATTGGTAGAGATTTTGAGAACCGGGGCAATTGGATTTCCCGTTGGCGTGCCGAGTCCTGTCGTGAAGAGAACCACATTCGCGCCGGCTCCCACCTGCGC
>Ga0210402_10000732_pt1 | contig 35694 bp, 24 predicted proteins | sample IncBWC7MmetaG_FD_161055 | JGI IMG/M metagenome (GOLD analysis project Ga0210402, IMG submission 161055) | Forest soil microbial communities from Barre Woods Harvard Forest LTER site, Petersham, Massachusetts, United States - Inc-BW-C-7-M | ecosystem: Environmental > Terrestrial > Soil >...
TTGACGGTGTGGCCGTCGGAGCGGCGGAAGGTGGTGTATTTGTTGAAGACGCCCTGGACCCAATAGTCGCCGGCGGGGAGGTTGCGAAAATTGGCGACGGGGTAGCCGAGGGCGTCATCGGGGATGAAGGCGTTTTGGCCGGGGGCGAGGGCGTCGACGTCGGCGCCGAAAATTTGCTGGGACTTTGCTTCCTCTTCGAGGATTTGGTCGCGAGGCTCGGGGTCGTTGGTTGTGGAGAGGACGACGTAGACGCGGCCGTCGAGGGGGGTGGGGCTAAGATCCGAACTGAAGGAGATGGCGAAGCGCGGTTGCGCGGAGCTTTTTGCGGGCGAGGCTTGCGGAGCGGCTTGGAGAATTGCGGTAGACGCCGAGAGGGCGACGAAACATGCGATCCCGTAGAGGGCCATTTTGCGAGCGGCGGTACGCGGGTGGAGCGAAATATTTTGGGACAAACGAGGCATCGGAATTTTCCTTGGCGAATTGTGGAGCGCGTTTTGCGAGCCGCGACATTGTAGCCGAGTGGTGCGAGAAAGTCTGCGCCAAGACAGCGAGGCAGGGAAAAGCGAGAGTGGCGCGCGGCGCTTACGCCGCGGAGTTGGGTGCCAAGAAAAGCGACGGGTTAAGGATCCGGAACAGAAAAATCCGCAGGACTGCCGCCCTGCGCTGCACAGGAGGAATCGGAACAGGAGATGTGCGGCCGACTAAAACTAGGCTGCGGCGGTGGCGGTTTTCTTGGTGACTTTGCGAGATTTCGCGAGAATTTCGCGTTCGGCGCGAACCCAGTCTTCGAGCGGATTGCCGGGAGCGCCGTTGCGCTGGAGATAGATTTCGTAAGCGCGCTGCGCAATCTTTTCCTGAGGGGAAAGTTTCTTGGCGGATGGAGTTTTACTTTTCGTCGATGAACCATTTCCGTTTGTTCTTGCCATAAGCTCCTCGTTCAGGCCGTGACGGCAGCCTTGATTCCAAACTTTGGAAAATCGCGGCCGTGGACGGCCAGATCGCTAATTATACGCGCCTCGAAGCGGAGTGACGCGCTCTGAGAGACGCGGCATCTATTATGAGAGCGAAGGGGCCGGGGCGGGTAAACGAATTTTGAATAGGGAGTATCGAATTCCGCAATAATTAGCGGCGATGAATTAGGTGTGAGGAAGGGGCGGGAGGGTAGCTGCTTGTCGTGAAGGAGGCGCGGAGGTATGCTGCTGGCGACCGGGCAGTGAAAAGGATGCGGGGCGCGAGGGAAGCGCTTTGTAGAGAGAGGGAAAAAAGATGAAGCGATTTGGATTGATGATGGCGGCGGTGATGGCGGCTGGGGGCGTATGCGCGGCGCAGGAAGCGGCACCGAGTGCGGCGGCGGGGCCGGTGGCGAATCCGGTGACGACGACGGTAAAAGGGCAATTGACGCGCTACGAGAAGAACATGGTCGATGCGGCGGATTTGATGCCTGCAGAGAAATATAATTTCAAGCCGACGCCGGAGATGAACTCGTTTGGGCACGTGGTGATGCACATCGCACAGTCGAATAATTTTCTGTGTTCGAAGATTTCGGGGCAGGCGGCTCCGGACGTCAAGCTGACTGATGCAGACCCAAAGGACAAGCTGGTGGCGGCGTTGAAGGCTTCATTTGAGTTTTGCAGCGCGTCGCTTGCCGGCGTGGACGATTCGAAGCTGGGCGACTCGCTGACACTTTTTGGGAACCGGCAGACATCGCGGGCGGGGGCGCTGATCACGTTGAGCGACGATTGGTACGACCACTACGGAGCACAGGCCATTTATTTGCGGCTGAACGGGATTTTGCCGCCGACGGCGCAGCCGCCGAAGAAATAGTTTTTTGCTTGGCTGACGGCTTCTGAGGCCGGCGGGCGTCTCCTGCGAAGTGGAGTTATCGCAGAGAACTTCTCAATGTGAAACGAGGTTTGAGCTGGCGTTGAGACAGTTGTCTTGCGTGTGGATTCTGCGCTGACGGCAGACATTCTGGTAGCATCGCTTCCTTGAATCTAAGTGTAAGTATTCCAATAACTTGCAAGCAGCCTGAGTGGTGAGATGCACTGCTGGAACCGCTGCAGAAAAAACAGAAGTGGTTGGTAAGAGGACTGCAACATTAGTGCGGCAAAGAAAGAAGCGGTGGTGTGGCTGCTCGCAGATCTGAATCACATACCGCTGCTTAAGGGTCGCACAATGGCCAGACGTGAACGCAGGACTCGATACACCTTGATACTTTGCTGCCTACTTTCGACCTTACTGAGCACGATGCCGGTCCGCGCGCAGGAAAAAGACCGCAAAATCCTGAAGAAGGTGGATGTGCACTATCCTTCCGTCTTAAAAAGCAGGGGCATTGGGGGGACGGTGCGATTGAAAGTAGCCATTCATGCGGATGGGACCGTGAAAGATGTTGAGGTGCTGGGCGGAAACCCAACACTGGCCGAGGCGGCGGAGAAAGCCGTGCGTGAATGGAAATTTGCGCCGGGCGGCGAGAGCACGACTGTGGTGGCGATTAACTTCGATCCAAACTCCTAAGCAAGCCTATTAATTCCAGCCAACATTTTTGAGCGAGCGGCGGCGAGACGACTCGTGGTTTGCTGCGTCCCGAGACTTGGAAGAGCCACATCCGAGCTGCTACATCACACCTGGAGGACATCGCCTTCGCGGGCGACGACTTCGTAGAGAATCGGGTTGACGAAGAAGCCGAGGACAAGTCGCGAGACGAGGCCAGCGACGACAACGATGGCGAAGGGTTTTTGCGTGTCGCTGCCGACACCGGTGGACATGGCGGCGGGAAGCAAGCCGAGGCAAGCTACGAGCGCGGTCATCATGATGGGACGGAGGCGGAGGAGTGAGGCTTCGAGAGTGGCGTCGCGGACGCTTTTGCCTTCGAGACGAAGCTTGTTGATGTAGCTGACGAGGATGACGGCGGTTTCCACGGAGACGCCGAGCAGCGCGAGCAAGCCGAGGATGCTCGAGACGCTGATGGGAGTGTGGGTGAGCTTGAGTGCGATGAGCGCGCCTACGGGTTCAGTCAGCACGACGCCGAGGGCGATGGTGATGGGGAATTTGAAGTTGCCGTAGAGCGCGAAGAGAATCATGAAAATGAGCAGGAGCGCGAGCGGGCCAATGATCATGAATTGCGACTTGGCTTCGAGGAGCTCGCTGTATTCACCGCCCCAATCGAGGCGATAGCCTTCCGGAAGAGTGACGGCATTTTTGACGGCGGACTGGCCGGCGTTGACTGTGCCCTCAAGGTTGCGGCCTTCCACGGAGAACTGAATGCCGATGTAGCGGGAATTGTTTTCGCGATAGATGAAGGAAGCGCCGGTGCTTTCCTTGATGGTGGCGAGCTCAGAAAGTGGAATCTGCTGTCCGGCGGGCGCAGGAACAAGCAGGTCGCCGATGTCGCGGGCGCTGGAGCGGTATTTCGGCTCCATGCGGACGACGAGGTCGAAGAGTTTTTCGCCCTGGATGACCTGTGTGGCGGCTTGTCCACCGATAGCTGCTTGCACAACGGCTTCGACGTCGGAAACGTTAATGCCATAGCGTGCGATTTTGGCGCGGTCGGCGTCGATAATGAGGCTGGGCTGTCCGAGTTCGCGGACGACGGTGAGTTCCTTGAAGCCGGGAGTCTTGGCAAGAGCATTGCGAATCTCGACGGCCTTTTTCTCGAGGACATCAAGATCGGGGCCGAAGATTTTGACGGCGAGAGAGGACTTGAGGCCGGTGAGAGCTTCATCGACGGCGTCTTCCGCAGGCTGGGTAAAGTTGAAGATGACGCCGGGGTAAGCCTCGAGTTTCTTGTCGACGTCGCGGCTCAGTTCTTCCTTGGTGTGAATGGATCCGGACTTCCAGGATGCGTCGTCGTAAGGCTTCAATCCAATATAAAACTCACAATTGAAAAAACCGGTGGGGTCCGTGCCATCATCGGGGCGGCCAAGCTCCGAGCCGACGACGGTGACCTGTGGGTATTTCGAGAGAATATCGCGGACCTGCGGAGCGAATTTGGCGGCTGCTTCGAAGGAAATCGTGTAGGGCATAGTGGCGCGAACCCAGAGAGCACCTTCATCGAGGTGCGGCAAGAATTCACCGCCAATGAAAGGGAGGAGGAGCAGAGTGGCGCAAAAGATAAGAGTGACAACGAAAATGGTGAGCTTCGGATGATTGAGGCACCACTCGAGGCGCTTGCCATAAGCGTCGCGGACTCGCTCGAAAATGCGGTTGGGCTTTTCCTGGACACCTTTCTTGAACCAGTAGGAGGCAAGTACAGGGACCAGGGTGAGCGTGAGGACAAGGGCACCGATAAGGGCGAAGGCCATGGTATCGGCCATGGGATGGAAAAGTTTTCCTGCCGGACCGGTGAGGGCATAGATGGGGAGATAACCGGCGATGATAACGGCAACGGAATAAAAAATGGGGCGGTCGACATCGCGAGCGGCGGCGAGGATCACGTCGTTCAGCTTGTATTCCTGGCCGTGGCGGAGGCTGAGCTCGCGGTAGATATTTTCAACCATGACGATGGTGCCGTCGATGATGATGCCGAAGTCGATGGCGCCAATGGAGAGCAGGTTGGCGGCTTCGCCGGTGGCGTGGAGAAAGATGAAGGCGAAGAGAAGAGCGAGAGGAACGGTCAAAGCGGTAATCACAGCAGCGCGGATGCTGACGAGAAAAAAGATGAGGACAATGAGGACGAGCGCCATGCCGCGCAAGAGATTCCATTCGACGGTATCGGTGGTGACGCGTACGAGATCGCTGCGGTCATAGTAGGGCCGGACCTTGACGTCGGGTGGGAGAAGATCGCGGTTTAGCTCGACAGTTTTTTTCTCGACACCCTGGAGGACATTTTGCGTCTGCTCGCCGCGGCGCATGAGGATTACGCCTTCTACGGCGTCGTCGTCGTTTTTCGATTTGTCCTGAAAGCCGAAAATGCCGAGGCGCGGAGCGTTACCGATGACGACGCGGCCGATGTCCTTGATGCGAATGGGCACGCCGTTGCCGCTGCCCACAACAACTTCGCCTATGTCGTCCGTGCTCTTGACGAGGCCGAGGCCGCGAACATAGTAAAACTGGCCGCCCTGGGAGTAGAAGCCGCCGCCGGTGTTGGCGTTATTGGCGGTGAGAGCGTTGAGGACTTGCACGACGGGCAGATGGTAGTTGTAGAGCTTAACGGGGTCGAGTAGGACGTGATACTCCATGGTGGGGCCGCCGAAGCCGGAGTCGTCGGCGACGCCGGGGACGCTGCGATAGGCGCGCTCGATGATCCAGTCTTCAAAGGTGTGGAGCTCCATCGGAGAACGATCGGGGCTCTCGATGACGTAGCGGTAGACGAGGCCGCTGGGGCTAAAGAGCGGGGCCATGCTGGGCGTGACGCCGGTAGGGAGGGTGGCGTCGCTGAGGCGCTCGAAAACGACCTGGCGCGCGAAGTACGCATCCGTAGTGTCTTCGAACGTCAGGACGACGTCGGAAAGACCGTAAAGCGAAATGGAACGCATGACCTTGAGGTTCGGCGTGCCATTCATAGCGAGCTCAAGAGGAAGAGTGGTGAGGCGCTCGACCTCTTCGGCAGCGTGGCCGGGCCACTGCGTGATCAACTCGACCATGGGCGGAGAAAGGTCGGGGTAGGCGTCCACGGGCATGCGCCGAAAGGATTCGGCTCCCGCGATGATCATCAACAAAGTGACAATCAGTACAAGGAAGCGCTGCTGAAGCGCGAATTGGACAATGCGATGGATCATCGTGATCTCTTCAAGCCGCGTCTCCCTTTAGTGCTGCAAAGAATTCTTGAATTGCAGAAAGAGGCTGCCGTCGCCGACAACGTTTTCGCCTTCCTTCAAGCCGCCGGTAATCTGTGTGCGGCCTCCATGGCTGTCGCCGAGCTGAACCAAACGGCGCGCGAATTCGTTTTGTTTCACGGTACTCTGAACGTAGACAAAAGGCTGGTTTTCAGTGTCGTGGAGGATGGCGGCGTCCGGAACCGTCAAAGCGTTCGCGATGGCGCCGGCATTGACGGATGCGGTGACGTACATATCCTTCTTCAGCTTCCTACCAGGGTTTTCCGTGACAATGCGCGCCTGGAGCGTGCGTGTATTGGGGTCGAGCGCAGTGGCGAGGTAGGAAATTCTTCCGTGAAATATTTCAGGATAAGAGTCGGTGTTGATGTCTACGCTGTCGCGTGCGTGCACGTAAGCCATTTCGCCCTGATAGACATTGACGAGCACCCAAACGGTGCTCATGTCCGAAATGGTGAAGACCTGGGTTGCGCCGGCCTGAAGCAACTGGCCGGGGCCGACGAGACGCTCGACAATTTCTCCGCCCACGGGAGCAAGCACGGGGATTTGAGAGGTGGTTTTGGGCGGATTCTTCGCCAGAGATTCAGGATCGTTGATGCCCAAGACGCGGAGAGCGTCTTCGCTGGATTGAAAATCCGCCTGGGCCTGGTTGCGGGTGGATTCGGCTTGCTGAAAATCGGCCTCGGCAATGGCGCCGTGAGCGAAGAGGTCCTGCGCACGATTGAAGAACTTGTCCGAGAGGAGAAAAGCGGTGCGGGCTTTTATGTAGGCTGACCGGGCAGCGGAATAGTCCGGGCTGTTGACGGTGAGGAGCGGCTGGCCAGCACGGACGGTCTCGCCGGGGGCGACGAGGAGTTCGTGAACGGGCCCGCCGATGGCGGAGAAGACCGGGGTGGTCATGAAGGCGTTGTAGGCCACAGCGCCGGTGAGGCGCAGAACGCGCGGGAGCGTCGATTTTTCGACGGACACCACCTGGACATGCGCCATCTGGTCCTGAGGAACGGTGAATAGCGAGGCGGTTTCCGCTTTGGACTCGCTCGAGGAGTAGGAAGTCATCTTGGACTCGGGTTTATCCGCGCCGCAGCCGGCGAGCGATACAACCAGGAGGCTCGCGGCAAGGACAGCGCCGGAAAGATTCCAGTCGCGCAACTTGTATTTGAAGTTCATGGAAGATTCCTCGTTCCCACGGCCTGGCGCATCTGTTCGAGCGCGGTCATGTAGCTGGCGAGTGCCTGGCGATAGGCAAGCTGGTTCGAACGGTAGCTGCGCTCCGCGTCGAGAAAATCGAGAAGGCTGGCGGCGCCCTTCTTGTAGGCGTACTCGCTGATGTCCCGGGATTTCTGCGCGGCGTCCACGTAGCCGCCACGGTAAAGCTGGACGATTTGGTCGTTCGAACGCAGGGCTTCAAAAGCGTCGACGACGTCGGTCATAACTTGCTGGGAAGCCTCACTGGCCTGCTCTTGAGACTGGGTGATGGCAAAACGGGTGCGGGCGATTTCGCCCTGGTTACGATCGAAGATGGGGAGTTGGATGTTGAAGAAAAAGGCGCCAGTATTGGTAGCGGCAACGTGGGAGTAATTGAAGCTAGCGCCGAGGTCGCGTTTGCCGTTGGCTTCGGCGAGCAGCTCCTGGCTACGCGCGGCGACGACGCTTTGCTGCGCAGCCTGCAAGTCCGGCCGGGTGCGCATGGCAAGTGCTTTCATATCGTCGAGGCCGGTATGAACAGGCTGGTAATCGAGCTGGCCATCGACGTCGAAGAAATCCGGCACGGACTCGAAGCCGACAAGCTGCCGCAGGGCGGCGATGGCTTGAACTTTTGCGAGGATTGCAGTGGAAAGGTCGGTCTGGAATTGCAGAAACTGGAGTTTAATTTTGAGGAAATCGCCCTCGCTGATGTCTCCGGCCTTGAAGCGCTCTTCGCTGATCTCGACAGTCTTTTTGAAACTGTCGAGGTCTTGCCTGGCAAAGTCGATGCTGGACTGAGCGAGCACAACGTTGATGAACTGCTGCGAAACGTTGAAGGCCAGCTGGCGCTCGTTGTCGGTAACCTGGGAGCGAGAGACAGTGGTCTGATCCTTTGCGGCCTGCAGGCGGTGCTGGCGCTTCTTGCCGCGTTCAAAGAGGTAGCCGATACCCAAGTCGAATTGGGCCTGCGTGTTGATGTAATCGGCGTCGAACTTGCTGGGCTGAAAGATGGGCAAGAACTGGGCGTCCCAGGAAAGAGTCGGATTGGGTCGAAGATTGGCAGTGGTTTCGAGGGCCTGGTTCTGCAGGATTGTGGTGCGCGCCGCTTGAAGAGCGTGATTGTGCTGGAGAGCGAGGCGGATGGCCTCGTCCAGGGTGATACGCATGGCCGGAGTCTGCGTCTGCGGAGCGGGCGGCGCGGGAGACGCGGCTGGGGCAGACGGGGGAGTCTGCTGGCCCAGAACGCAGACAGGCAAGGCCAAAAGCGCGGTGGCCCATGCCGTTCCTTTCCTCATGTCGGTACTCCTCTACGGTCCCGGACGACAGGGACAAGTTGATGCAGTTATGAAGGGACGAACCTAATGGAAGAAACGCGAAGAACTACAGAGCCGGAGGCGCGCGCGGAGCGGTTGTGCGAGGAACTGCTACAGAGGGCGAAAGAATCGTGACAAAAACTTCGAGCCGATCAACGACTGGGGCTATGGCGAGATCCAGAGTCTGAGTCGTGATGGCCGAACCAGCAGTCGAACAAAGCTGACACGGATGCGAACCGCCAGGCCCGGAATTCAGATCGGCGCAAAAGTGGAATTGCGCCGCGAGGAAGATGATTCCGAGCAGCAGGGCGCAAAAACGAAGCCTATTGGGGTTAACGGACATCTTTGTACTAAGACGAAGCTTAGGCTGGAATGGTTGCGGGGTCAAGCAACGCAAGGGCGTCGTGGTCAACTTTAGGCATCTAGCGCCCGGTCATGCGGGTGCAGAGGCCTAGACTAATCTCGTGGGTAATGCAGAAGCAGGATTATTGAGGAACCGAGCACAATGGCAAGGCGGGGCTGTGTCTCTTGGAGGTGGATGGGCCAGGATGAACAGCATTTGTGCGTCTTCGCCAGCTTTTCCTTGCAAATCAGCTTATAGAATAGCTCTCGCTTCCGTTCTGTTATTTGGCAGCCCTTTCCTGTTCTCAACGCATCTATATGCGACAAGCGTGGTCGCCTTGATCGATCGCGCAAATCAAAGGCTGGTGATTGCAGCGGATTGCCGAGCTAGCCGGGGGCCTGGCGCGGTCTCAACCTGCAAAATCATTCAGGAACCGGGCTGTACGGCAGCGATGGCGGGCCTCTACGAAGTGAGGAACTCGGACTTTCATTTGAGGGGATATATCCGCGCGGCTTGCCGCGAACCGGGAGACCTTCGGGCGAAAGCTGAAGCATTTGTTCGCATGGCGCGAAAGCCCTATGAAGAGGCGGTTACCATAATTCGCAGGGAGGACCCCTCAGACTTTGCAAACACGATGGCGAACAAGCCAACCGAAGTGATATTCGCGGGAATCCAGAATGGGGAAATTGGGTTGATTGTCAGGGGGCTGACTGCGGACTCCGCGGGCAAAGTAAAGGTCGAGCGATTCGAGAGTACAGCACCGTCTTTTCGGCGGATTGGCTACTTTATGGGACTTAACGGACACATCCGCTCGTACATTAAATCACATCCAGAGTGGGCAAAAGAGGACTACGCGAAACTCGCAGCCAGATTCGTGGGGTTGGAGATTGAGGCACACCCTGACCTCGTCGGACTTCCCGTTTCGGCGCTGCAAATTGACAATAAAGGGGATGTCGTCTGGCTGGCCAAAGGCGCTTGTGACGCTCGCCAAGCTGACTGACCCGCGCACATTAAAGAAAGCAAATATTGAAAGACTGAGTTCTTGTCGGCCAGACCATGAATCCATTTCTAAAGGCATTTCTCCGCTTCAAAGCAACACTCGCGTTCGCCGGCAGTACAGCGGTGCGCGTCACCCTCGATCGGGTACTCCGGGCGGCTGCCCTTTTTGTGATTTTAGCGGCGAGTATCCCGGCGTTTGGGCAAGACGCGCGGCAAAGCAACGAGAAGGCGCAGACGGGGTCCATCCACGGGACGATTTCCACGACGCAGGAAAACGCGGCATCTGACCTCTCTGGCATCAGCGTAAAGCTGGCCGGAGAACCGGCAGATGGGAATCTCTTGAGCGCGGATACCGATGACGCTGGACGCTACGAGTTTAAGAGTCTCAAGCCGGGCAACTACACGATTTCGATCACCCAATCGGGGTTCAAGCCCGTCACAAAGCGGGTCTCCGTCGCTGCTGGCCAGGCTGCGGTTCAAGACATCAGGCTGGAACTTGAGACGGTCAGCGAAAAGGTTGAGGTTCGCGAACAAACTCAGGTTATCTCGACGGAGAGCGTTTCCAATCCACAGGCCACCGTAACGCACCGCGAGCTGGTTGCCCTGCCTACGCCGGAGGAAAAGATCCGTGAAGTGATTCCCATTACTCCGGGAGTGGTAAAAACGCAGGACGGAAAACTCACGTTCAAGGGGGCCGACGAAAACCAGAGTCTCTTTCTGGTGAATTCCGCGCAGACGGCCGATCCAGTGACCGGAAGCTTTTCCATTGCAGTGCCCACGGATGCGGTGCAATCGTTCGCGGTCTACAAAACGCCTTATAACGCGGGGCTGGGGAGTTTCTCAGGCGGATTGACAACCATCGAGACGAAGCCGCCGGAAGAGAAATGGAATTTTTATGTAAAGAACATTGTGCCTTCCGTTCTTGGGAAGAACGGCTCGATGGTCGGCATCGCGCAAGCAACGCCTGGCGTCGACTTTGGCGGGCCGCTGATCGAAGGAAAACTTTTTTTCTCGGAAGTCTTTCAGTACGACATGAAGAAGACTACGGTTCGTGGATTGCCATGGCCGGACGATATCTACAAAAAACAAGGCTTCAACTCCTTTACGACTCTCGAGTTCATCGTTTCGCCCAAGCAAATCGTGACTCTCACAGTGAACGCTTTTCCTCTTCGGCACCAGCACATCGATATCAATGCCCTCGTTCCCCAGCCCGCCTCGAACGATTTGAATCAAAACGGAATCGCAGTACATCTGTCCGACAAATACCAAATGGATTCCGGAGCGATCTTCAGCGTGGTCGCGCAATACACGCGGTTCGACAGCAACGCCCACGGGCAGGGTTTTGATGACATGCTGATTTCGCCGCAAGGCTGGGGCGGAAACTTCTTCAACCGATGGTCAAGGAGAGGCAAGCAGTTCCAATTGCTGCCTAGCTATCAATTTGCGGAGAAACAGTGGCTGGGACGGCACGAGATCCATGTGGGCGTAGACCTAAACTATCGTTCTTATTTCGGCGTGAGTACGGCTCATCCGATTCACCTCCTTGAGCAGAACGGCTCCATGGCTGAGGAGATCAACTTTCAGCCAGCGGGGCCTCAGATTCCATCTGATACTTCCGTTGCCGAGTTCGTCCAGGATCATTGGATACTAAATCCACACTGGACGGTCGATGCGGGGGCGCGTTTGTCCAGCGAAACCGCTGGATGGTCCGCGGCGTTCGCACCGCGCGCGGGTATCGCCTACACGCCAGATAAGAGCGGCAAGACTGTCATACGAGCAGGGGCGGGCTTGTTCTATAGCATGCTGCCTCTGCTGGCAGCCGACTTTGGCGTGAACCCTACTCGTGTGGTGAGCCAGTTTGATTCCACCGGGCAATTGATCGGGCCGCCTGTAACGTACACCAACGCCTACGTGGGCGGGATGAATCCGCTCAGTGCGAGCATTTTGCCGCGGGGGCCGGGCACAACGCCGCGCAATTACACGTGGAGTATCGAGGGGGATCACGAGTTGCGGAGAAACATGGTGTTGCGAGTCGGCTACATCGACAGCCGCACGACTTACCTGTTTGTGATCAATCCTTTCACTGGTGCTGCCGGCCAGAGTTCCTTTCTGGGTCTCGCGAACACCGGTTCCTCTCACTATCGGGAGATTGAAAGCACGGTGCGCTTCACCGTTCACGAACACCATGAAGTGAACGCCTCTTATATCTGGAGCCGCACGCGCGGCGATTTGAATAACCTTTCCGACGTAATGATTCCGTTCTTGCAGCCGGTCATCCGGCCGAACGTCTATGGAATATTGCCTTCCGACGTCCCGAGCCGGATGGTGACCTGGGGAGTGTTTTCCTTGCCGAAGAAGTTCACCTTCAGCCCCATCCTCGATGTGCATTCGGGCTACGCCTACTCGAATGTGGATGTGCTGCAGAATTATGTGGGCACGCCAAACGGGCAGCGCTTCGCCACGTATCTCTCACTGGATGTAAAAATCTACCGTGTCTTCCCTGTTCCTTTTTTGGGCGCGAAAAGCGGCAAGACTCACCACTTTCGGCTGGGATTCTATTCGCTCAACGTGACGAATCACGGCAATTTCAACGCCGTGTATAACAATGTGACTGCGCCAAACTTCGGCCAGTTTGTGGGATTCTTGGACCGGCGCGACGGCGCGGTTATTGATTTCATCGATTGAGTCATTGCAAAGTATTCTCCAGGGTCCCCTAGACGCATTCTAAAAGTCACCGCATTGGTTCCACCGCATAGCTTTGAACGGGCATCCTGCTAGAATATGAGGCGGAGCGGTCCTTCGAAGCAGGTGAGGGAGCGAAAGCTGTTTGAACCAATGACGAATCTCTGAGGAGCCGCGGATAGACAGCCTGTGTGCACGGCCTGTCCCGCTGGCACGTCTTTGTCGCCGAAATGAACGCTGGAAGCAGGCGAATGGAGACGGGCGAGCGGGGCAGGAAAGCCTAACGGTTGGCTCGTGGCGCCCACCTAATTCAGAGGTTCACGGCCTAGCTCCCCACGGCTAAGCAGTCCGCTCCGTTTTTGCATAAACGGGCTCAATGCCTGAATAACATTCTTTCGTTTTTTCATCTCAAGCCAGGAGTCAAAGTGACTGGTGATTGGTGACTAGCGACTGGTCTCATCCATTCGAGACAGCTTACGCTAGCAGCAGCCATGAGTCCTGTTGAGGAATGCGCGTACTTTTTATTGGAGACATTGTCGGTTCGCCGGGGCGGCAGATTGTGCGCGACCGGCTGGCGGACATTGTTGCGCAACGGCAGATCGATCTGGTGATCGCCAACGGCGAGAATTCCGCCTCGGGATTCGGGATCACGCCACGGCTGGCAGAGGAGTTGCTCGCAATGGGGATAGCCGTTCTCACCGGCGGCAACCACAGCTGGGACCGCAAGGAAATTCTCGAATACATGCCGCACGAACCGCGGCTGCTCCGGCCGGCAAACTTTCCTGAAGGAAATGTAGGCAGCGGTGTTCATGTTGGCACGGCAAGAAATGGAGTGAAGTACGGCGTACTCAATCTGCAGGGGCGCGTTTTTATGACGCCGATCGACGATCCGTTTCGAAAAGCCGACAGCGAACTGGCCAAGCTGCCGGAAGACGTGGCGTTCGTTCTTGTGGACATGCACGCCGAAACCACGAGCGAAAAGCTGGCAATGGGTTGGTACCTCGACGGGCGCGTCACCGCAATCGTGGGAACGCACACGCACGTGGCGACTGCGGACGAGCACGTGCTGCCCGGCGGCACAGCGTTTATCACAGACGTGGGCATGAGCGGGCCGCATGGCGGCGTGATCGGAATGGACCGCGATGGAATTATCAAGAAGTTTCTCAATGGATTGCCGGCACGGTTTGAAGTCGCGTCCGGCGATGTGCAGATGAATTGCGTGCTGATCGAAACGGACGACGAAGCGCCGCGCAACACCGCCGGCCGGCTGCGCGCGCGGTCGATCGAACGCCTCCGATTCAAGATTGACTGATCGACACACCAAAAGATGTGAAACGGGCAACCTGAACGCTTCCGTCATACTCTGATAACTCAGAATAAAGGGGTTGGGATTATCGTGAGAATTCTTGCGGGGTTGTGTGTGCTGGCGTGTTGCACCGGGTGCGCGTTTGGCCAGGACGAAGGTGACCTCATGGCCAAAAAGCGGCTGCTGCCGGGAATGGGGCCGGGGCTGAGGGCGGTGAAGCGAGGGGGGGACGGAAATTATTATGTCTTGAGCGCGCCAGGATCAACGGCGTCCGTCTTTGACTCGGCAGGAAAACTGGTAAGAAGAGTTCCAGCGTACGAAGACAGCAAAGGTCCGAGCCCTCAGTCAACCCAGTTGGCAACCATCACGTTTGGTGACGACCTGGACGTGGACGCCCAAGGAACCGTATACGTGGCAGACCGCGGAGCAAATGCCATCAAGATCTGGGACATTCACGGAAATGCGCGGATGATGAAGGTCAATGCGCCGGTGTCGGTGGCCGTGCTGCCTGATGGAGAAGTCGCCGTGGCCACGGTGCACGAACCGCATCTCGTCATTGTGTTCGACAAGAACGGACGCGATGTGCGCGAGTTTGGCGATCCTGAACCGATTTCCGAGCGCCCGGAGTTGAACCGCTTCCTGAATATCGGCATCCTCGTGACCGACGGCGGAGACCATCTCTACTACGGATTTTCCTATCTGCCGGAAGCGACCGTGCGCCAGTACGACCGCAACGGCTACGGAGGGCAGGATATTCAGTACACGGGAGTGGACGCATGGCCGGCCGCGCAGGCCACTCGTAAGGAGATCGAACGGCAGGAGAAGCGGGGGGAGCCTCCTGTATTCAAGCGCATCCTTACGGCCGCTGGTGTGGAGCGTGGCACCGGAGAAGTGTGGATGGCGCTTGGCAACAACTTGCTGCACTTCGACAAAGAAGGAAACCGGCGGGCGACCTACAAGATTTACACGCCCGAAGGGGCGCGGCTGGAAGCAACCACGATTCTCATCGACCAGGATCACCTCATCATCGGAAGCGACCCGCTGGGCATCTACGAATTCGACCGGCCCGGAAAAAAATCTCAACAATAAGAGAATTATCCTCAGGGCGATTTGGATTGATTCTGTGCAAAGAAGCTCGCAGACAGGGAAATAATGCGTAAATTCCCGTGCAAATCCGTATTCGCCCGGGGAGTTGCACTATAATTGTGCTTGTGGAAAAGCTGTGCATGAGATGTGCACCCCGGTGAATCCCTTCGAACACTTTTCGCTTGCTCCAACCGGTCCAATCGGCGACAATCCCGCGCTGTCTGAGAACGGCAGCACAAGGGGCCGGCAATCCAGAGGGGCCGCGCACGGGGCGCGAGAGACGGCAAGGCGCTCCAGTACGGGCATGAATCCCGAAGACTGAAGATCGAAACGAAGGGACCTGCTTTCCACAGCTTTTTCACATCTGTGGAAATGATAGGGAGAGATTTTCTCTTGCGATGACTACTGCGACGAATTCCTGGGACCGGTTTCTTGAGCGAGTAAAGTCCCGAGTCAGCATCAACACGTACACCACCTGGTTTCAACCCACGCGGTTGAATCGAGCGGAGGGTGAAAACCTCTTTGTGCAAATCCCCAGCACGGTCTTCCGGCAGGTCTTGACGAGGACCTACGGGGAAATTGTCAAAGCCGTGTTTCACGAGATCGGAACTCCCAATGTGAAGGTGCAGTACGTGTGTGCGGAGGAAGAGCCAGTGCCAGCCGCTCCCACGGCATCCGGCGTGAAGCAAGCAAAGCTCGATTTCGAGAGCAGCGATCACCAGTTGAATTTGCGCTACAGCTTCGATTCCTTTGTTGTCGGCAAGTCCAATGAATTTGCGCACGCAGCGGCGCGCGCCGTGGCCGAGCAGCCTTCGAAAGCTTACAACCCGCTGTTTCTCTATGGCGGAGTGGGCATGGGCAAGACGCATTTGATGCATGCCATCGGGCACACCATCAAGAAGCGTAACCCGGCCATGCGGCTGAGCTACGTGAGCGCGGAGAAATTCACGATTGAAGTGATCAATTCGTTGCGCTTCGACCGCATGACGAGTTTCCGCGACCGTTTTCACACCGTGGATGTACTGCTGGTGGACGACATCCAGTTCATCGCAGGGAAAGAACGGACGCAGGAAGAATTCTTTCACACCTTCAATGCGCTCTACGAGCAGCAGAAGCAAATCGTCATTTCCTCCGATTGCTTGCCGAAAGAGATTAATTCGATCGAGGAAAGGCTGCGTTCGCGGTTTGAATGGGGCCTGATTGCGGACATCCAGCCGCCGGATCTAGAAACCAAGATTGCGATTCTCCAGAAAAAAGCGGAGAACGACCGATTCAGCTTGCCGGACGAAGTGGCGGAGTACATCGCGAGGGCCATCAAGTCCAACGTGCGCGAGCTCGAAGGCGCCCTGACGCGGCTGATGGCTTATGCATCCTTGACAGGAGCCACGGTATCCCTGACGACCGCGCAGCAGGTCCTGCGCAACATCATCGCGTCGCAGGAAAAGCGCGTAACCATCGATTTGATCCAGAGGCGAGTGAGCGAACATTTCAACATGCGCGAGCAGGATTTGAAGGTACGCAGCAACACCAGGGCGATCGCCTTCCCGCGCCAGGTGGCCATGTACATTGTGAAGCAACTCACGACAGCCTCATTGCCGGAAATTGGCCGGCAATTTGGCGGCAAGCATCACACCACAGTGCTGCACTCGATCAACAAGATCGAGGAGATGCGCCGGTCGGACAAAGACTTGAACAGGACGATCACGCGCTTGATGGATACCTTGCAGTAGCCGCGGCTTCTTCAGTCCTCAGATCCATTACATTTCTTAATCCACCTGAGATATGTTCCTCAAGGAGTTGCGGCTTCAGATATTCACATCATTTGCCAATCGCATTGGCCCATAGATTTTCGCACCAAGAGCCCTGTGAATAGCTGCTGGAGAACATGCGGAAATTCTGTTGAGTGTGGTGGAAGAAATATTGGTTTGGCGCCTTGCGCGATAGTCCAGCTCGGCGTTTTCACCGATTCCCACAATTGGCCACTTGGAATAATCAAGGCTAGACCACTGAGAGGAAAGTTGTTGTTGAGCTTTCCACAGTTTCACAGCACTCATCACAACAACAAGCTTTATAGCTGTCAAAAATTAGCAACTGCCCTTGCTGAAGTGATGACGGTGGTGGAAAAAAGTAATCGGTCTTTGTCCAGTTCAACGCGAGGGGGTTACGATTTCCGAGCATTTCCACAGGTTTTATATGGCTTGTGGGCTTTATACTTTGTGAAAAAGCGAGTACAGTACGACAGCGGTAGAAGAGTGGCGAGGAACCCGAATGAGCGCACCAGGAACCGCACGCGAGGATCATCAGGCGATGGAATTCAGCGTTACAAAATCAGCGCTGTTGAATGAACTCAGTACGACGCAGGGTGTGGTTGAGCGCAAGACGACGATCCCCATACTTTCAAATTTGCTGGTTGAAGCGAAGGGCAGCCAGTTGACCATCACGGCGACGGACCTTGAGTTGAGCGTCCGCACGTCCTGTGAGGCAAAAATCAAGAAAGAGGGCGCAGGGACCATCCCGGCGAAGAAGCTCCTGGAACTTGTGCGCTTGCTGCCCGAGGGTGAGATCAAGGTAAAACTCCTTGAGAACCATTGGGTGGAAATTGTCAGCGACAGAAAGAAATACAAACTTGTTGGGATGGCGAAGGAAAATTTCCCGGCGCTGCCTTCGATGCCCCATACACTCGTCAAGATTCCTGCCGCAGTTATCGAAAGCCTGATCGCTAAGACTAAGTTTGCAATTTCAATGGAGGAGTCGCGCTACACATTGAACGGTGGATTGCTGATCTTGAAGCCAGATACTCTGGCGATGGTTGCTACCGATGGCCACCGTCTGGCGCTTGCGGAAACGGACCAGAAGCTCGCCGGCCTGAACGGCGAAGTGAAAGTGCTTATTCCAAAGAAGGCGATGGACGAAGTGGAAAAGCTGGCGAGCGCGGCCGGCTCCGATGCGTCGATTGATTTCGCCAAAGACGAAAGCCATCTCTTTTTTCAAGTTGGCCACCGGCTGTTGATTTCACGAATCCTCACTGGCCAATTTCCGAATTACGAAGCGGTCCTTCCGCGCGACAACAACAAAACCGTCGTGCTGGAGCGTGCGGAACTCAGCGACGCGGTCCGACGCGTATCACAACTCGCCGACCAGCGTTCGCATGCCGTGAAGTTGGCCGTGTCCAAAGACGGCATTGAAATTTCCGCCTCGAGTCCGGAATATGGCGAAGCGAAGGAAAACATCGAAAAGGACTATCAAGGCGAAGCGATCAGCATCGGTTTCAACTCCACGTACATGCTCGATTTTCTTGCCGCTGCCGCCGATGGCCCTGTAAGCATCGAGCTGAAGGACGAACAGTCTGCCGGCCAGATGCGCCCGCTTGCGGACGAGTCTTACCGCTACCGCTACATCATCATGCCGATGCGCATCTGATGCGAGCTAGTGAAGCCGAACATTTCGCAGAAATTCGACAAAGAAGGCGCTTTGATGAGCGCCTTTTTTATTTCTCATGCGGCTTGCGAGCCCTCTCATAAAGCACAGTAAACAAAGCGCTTAGAGTGATTCTGTTGGCATTCTTGCTCTTGAGAAAATCACCTGGTTCAGGTACACTGAACTGGCTGTCGATTCGCAGTTCGGTAACCTCCAAATCGGCACGTCGGCCAAGTAAATTCGGCCCAGCCATATAGCTTCGCGCCAGGAGCTATGGAGCCGGAAGCTTGGAGTTAAGAAGTCTTCGCCACGTCTCGCTGCGCGAGACGGGATGGAGCAGGAACCCTACGAGTTCTGGATTTGCAGGATGAATCCGGAATCAAAGGGTAAGGCGACGTACGGAGCATTCCGCGAGCACGCCTTTCCTCGCTTCACAAAAGATTGAGCAAAGTTTTTGAGCGCTGAGGCTCACCGCATAGCTCGGGGTCCGTCTTTGCGCTGTTAGAGTTTCGTCAGGAGCCTACATGGGCGATAAAGAGACGGTGGCCGGAAAAGCTCCGGGTCACCAGTACGACGCGAAGTCGATCAAAGTCCTCGGCGGACTTGAAGCGGTGCGGCTGCGACCCGCGATGTACATCGGCTCGACCGGGGACATGGGGCTGCACCACCTCGTGTGGGAAGTCGTCGACAATTCGGTCGACGAAGCCATGGCCGGCTTCGCGGACGAGATCAACGTCACCGTGCACGCGGATGATTCGGTCACGGTAGTCGATAATGGCCGCGGCATTCCCGTGGACATGCACGCGACCGAGAAACGTCCCGCGGCGGAAGTGGTGCTCACGGTGCTGCACGCCGGCGGAAAATTCGACAGCGACACCTACAAAGTTTCCGGCGGCTTGCACGGCGTCGGCGTTTCCGTTGTCAATGCGCTTTCAGACCGGCTTGAGCTGGAAATTTCCCGCGATGGCGCGGTGTGGGAACAGTCCTACGAAAAAGGCAAGCCAACCTCGAAGCTGAAGCAGACAGGCAAGACGCGAAAGACAGGGACGACTGTAACGTTTCATCCCGACCCGACTATTTTTGACAAGACGGTTTTCAGTTTTGACACGCTCTCGCAGCGGTTGCGCGAGCTGGCCTTTCTGAACAAGGGCCTGAAAATCACACTTACGGATGAACGCACCGAAAAGACGGCGGAATTCCGTTTTTCGGGCGGAATCGGCGAGTTCGTCAAGCACCTGAACCGCGGCAAAGCCACGCTGCATGATTCTCCGATCTACATCGAGGGGAAGCGCGGCACCGTCGAGATAGAGATCGCGCTGCAATACAACGACACGTATGGCGAGAACGTTTTTGCATTCGCGAATACGATCAACACCGTGGATGGGGGCACGCACCTTTCCGGTTTCCGTTCCGCGCTCACGCGCACCATCAACAATTTCGCATCGTCGGCGGGGATGCTGAAAGAGCAAAAGGATGAAGTGACCATCACGGGCGACGACGTTCGGGAAGGCCTCGTGGCGGTTGTATCCGTGCGGCTGCCGCAACCGCAGTTTGAAGGACAGACCAAAGGCAAGCTAAACAGCGATATCAAGGGCGACGTCGAGCAACTCGTCAACGAGAAGCTTGGCGAATGGTTCGACAAGCATTCGACGGTGGCGCGGCGCATCATTTCCAAGTGCATTGATGCGGCGCGCGCCCGCGAAGCTGCGCGCAAAGCCCGCGAACTGACGCGGCGCAAATCCGCAATGGATTCGAGCGGGCTGCCCGGCAAACTCGCCGATTGTCAGGAGCGCGATCCCTCGCGTTGCGAACTGTTCGTGGTCGAGGGAGAATCCGCCGGCGGCTCGGCGAAAATGGGGCGCGACCGAAAATACCAGGCGATCCTGCCACTCAAGGGCAAGATCCTCAACGTCGAAAAAGCGCGTTACGACAAAATGCTGGGGCACGAAGAAATTCGCGCCATCATCACCGCGCTTGGAACGGGCATCGGCAAGGATGACTTCGACGCCGGGAAACTCCGCTATCACAAAGTGATTCTGATGACCGACGCGGACGTCGATGGCTCGCATATCCGCACGTTACTGCTCACGTTTTTCTTCCGCCACATGAAGGAGCTGATCGATCGCGGGCACATTTACATCGCGCAGCCGCCTCTGTACCGCGTGAAGCGCGGCAAAACGGAAAAATATATCCGCGACGAGCGCGAATTCGCGCACGAGTTGATGAAGCGCGCCACGGAAGACCATGTCGTGAAGGCGAAGGAAGGCGTATCGCTTGAAGGCGCGGGGCTGACGAAGTTTCTCTTGAATGTGCAGGAGTATGAAGCCGCCGCGGCGAAACTGGGCCGGCGTTTGCGCGAGCCCGGCCTTGTTGAATTGCTTGCGGAGAGCGGCCTCGAGAAAAAGACGGATTTCGAGGACAAGAAAGCGCTCGACAAACTTTTGAAGGAAATCGAGAAGTCCAAACTCAAGCTTGAAGGGAAAGTTGCTTTCGATGAAGAGCACAGCCTCTACGAAATCCAGTTCGGGCCGCCGCACAACCAGAAAGTGAACTGGGCGCTGGCTTCGACAGCGGACTACAAGCGTCTGCGCGGGCTGGCCAAGCAGATCGATGAGTTCAACAAGCCGCCGTTTACCGTGGCGCGCAACGGCGACAAGGTCAGCAAAGAAAATGTGCACGACGTGCTCAATTACGTCGTGGAAGACGCCAAGAAGGATTTCACGATCACGCGATTCAAAGGCTTGGGTGAAATGAACGCCGAGCAGTTGTGGGAAACCACAATGAACGCGGACACGCGGACGCTGCTCCAGGTGAAGCTCGAAGACGCAGTGGCCGCTGAGGATATTTTCACCACGCTGATGGGCGAAAACGTCGAAGCGCGGCGCAAATTCATCGAGGACAACGCGCTCGAAGTCGTGAACCTGGATATTTAATCGGTGATGGCGGAGTACAAAGCGGATGCGGACTCCATTCGAAACGCCATTCGCTGGGGTTTGATGCTGGCGGCGGTTGGCACTGCGGGGTTTCGCTTGCCGCGGCTCGTAAATGAATTCCGAGCGTGGCGAAGTGCTCTTGCTCTCGAAGATTCTTCCGTCGCAGACGGCTGGCATAGAGTTCTCACGGTCGAGTCGATAGGTGTGCTGGTCGTGCTGGCAATTGGATTGGGCGCTTTCTACGTCTTGCGGCCGAGAGCGAAGGCCGCGAAGTGATTTGGCAGTTGGGCTGGACGACTTTGCCGGGACTGCGTGGATTGAGTTGCAGCGAGTTTCGCGCAACGCCGACTGAAACCCCGGACAACGAGCGAGGCGTAGCTATTGAGTTTGTGAACGAGACTAAGCGCGACGATTTTTTGAAGCAGATTGAAGAACACTTTGCGTCGCCGCGTTTTGCGAATGCGGCCGGCGCGTTTGATTCTGTGAAAGCTTACGTGCTGGAGTACGCGGCGAAACGATAGACATTTCTTGTGGGGGCGCAGCATGCTGCGCCCCCACAACGATAATTAGAGCCACAGCGAGGGGAAATGGCGGACGAGACAAACAAGTCGATACTGCTGCCGGTTGATATCGAAGCCGAGATGAAGAAATCTTATCTCGACTACGCGATGAGCGTGATCATCGCGCGCGCGCTGCCGGATGTTCGCGACGGACTGAAGCCCGTGCAGCGGCGCATTCTCGTGGCCATGAACGACCTTGGCCTCGCCTCGAATCGCGGCTACCGCAAATGCGCCAAGATCTGCGGCGATACCTCCGGCAACTACCATCCGCACGGAGAAGCCGTCATCTATCCCGCGCTGGTGCGCCTGGCGCAGGACTTCAATATGCGTTACCCGTTGATCGACGGGCAGGGAAATTTCGGCTCTGTCGACGGCGATCCGCCGGCGGCCATGCGGTACACCGAAGCGCGCCTGGCAAAGATCAGCGAAGATATTCTCGCCGACCTCGAAAAGGAAACCGTCGATTTCGTTCCGAACTTTGACCAAACCCGCGAAGAGCCATTTGTCCTTCCTTCGCGTATCCCGAATTTGCTCGTCAACGGCGCGAGCGGCATCGCCGTGGGCATGGCCACGAACATTCCTCCGCACAACCTGCGAGAGATCGTGGAAGCGGCGGTGATTCTGCTCGACAAGCCGGACACGCCGCTCAAAGAAATCATGAAGATCGTGCCCGGCCCGGATTTCCCGACGGGTGCGTACATTGCCGGCCGTGAGGGCATCGAGGCCGCGTACAAGACAGGGCGTGGCAGCTTCATGATGCGCGCCAAAGCCGCCATCGAGGAAGTCGGCAAAGACCGCGAAAACATCGTAGTCACCGAAATTCCCTACCAGGTCAACAAATCCAAGCTTATCGAACGTATCGCCGAACTGGTGCAGACCAAAAAGATAGAAGGTATTGCCGACGTCCGCGACGAATCTTCCCGCGAAGGCATGCGCGTGGTCATCGAGATCAAACGCGGCGAAGAATCGCAGCTGATCCTCAACAATCTTTTCAAGCACACGCAGATGCAGGAATCGTTTGGCATGATCCTGCTTGCCATCGTGGGCGGCCAGCCGCGCGAGCTGGGCCTGATTCCGCTGATCAAACTGTTTCTCGAGCACCGGCGCGACGTCGTGCTGCGCCGCACGCGCTATGAACTGCGCAAAGCCGAAGAGCGAGAGCACATCCTCGTCGGTTATCAGGTTGCTCTCGATCATCTGGACGCCGTCATCCGCATCATTCGCGGTTCCTCGAGTCGCGCCGAGGCTAAGCAAAACCTGCTCAACTATTTTTCAGAGCAAGACGTCACGATCACGGAGAACGGCAAATCCAGGAAACTCGAAGGCGTCAAGCTGGATGGCCGGAAGTACCGAGTTGCCGCGCTCGAAGGCGAAATTACGCGGTCCGTCTCGGATGGGCTGACGCCAATTCAAGTGGACGCCATCCTTGAGCTGCAACTCCACCGTCTTACGCAGCTCTCAGTCGATGAAATCCTCAAGGAATTGAAGTCCATCCGCGAACAGATTGCCGAGTTAAAGGAAATTCTCTCGAGCGAGAAAAAGCTGAAACAGGTCATCACCGCGGAGTTGCGCGAAGTCCAAAAGGCTTACGGCGACGATCGGCGCACGCAGATTGTCGACAAGGTCGATGAGATCAAACTCGAAGACTTGATCGCCGATACCGACATGCTGATTACTGTGAGCCACGCCGGCTACATCAAGCGCACGGCGACGGACACTTACCGGCATCAATCGCGCGGCGGCAAGGGACGCATCGGGGCGCGCACGAAGGAAGAGGACTTCGTCGAACATCTCTTCATCGCATCCGCGCACAGTTATATCTTGTTGTTTACCTCGAAGGGCCGCGTGTACTGGCTCAAGGTGTACGAGCTACCGGAAGCTGCTGCGGCCACGAGAGGCAAGGCGATTTCCAGCCTCGTGAAATTCCAGGAAGATGAAAAATTGACGGCGCTCGTCGCCGCGCAAAACCTCGAAGAAGAGGGCCGGTTCGTCTTTATGGCCACAAAGAGCGGAACCGTAAAGAAATCGACGCTCACGGAATTTTCCAATCCGCGCTCGACGGGGATCATCGCCATCAATCTGGATGGCAAAGATGAACTCATTGGCGCAAAGCTGACCGACGGAAAGAAAATGATCTTTCTTGCCAGCCACGAGGGACAAGCGATCCTCTTCCGCGAGACGGAAGTTCGTCCGATGGGGCGCAACGCAGGCGGCGTGAACGGGATGGACCTCGACAAGGACGACTACGTCGTCAGCATGGACGCGGTTCAGCCGGACTTCGAGATCATCGCTAAGGAACACAAGACCACTTCACAGAATCTGGAAGAGCTGGAGAACGAACAAATAAAAGACTCCCTGGTGACGCTGATGCTCACCGTCGCGGAAAAGGGTTTTGGCAAGCGCACACCTCTTGCGGAATACCGCATCACCTCTCGCGGCGGCAAGGGCGTCGTGAACATGAAGACCACGGACCGCAACGGCTACGTCGTGGCGACACTACAGGTAACGGAAGAGTCCGACGTCATGATCATCACGCACGACGGAAAAGTAATTCGCGTGCACGCGAACGAGATTCGCGAAGCGGGCCGTTCCACTCAGGGAGTGCGCCTGCTGCGGCTCGAAGAGGACGACTCCGTTGCCGCCGCCGCCGTCCTGCAGGAAGAGCAGGAAGAAGAAGGGAAGTAGTTGCAGTTAGCGTGGCGCGGCAACAGTGCTGCGCGCCGATAAGTCCTAAAGTTAGTGTTAGAATTCTTTCCTTATGAAGACCACGCGACGTTTGTTCGCACTCTTGATACTTTTTTCCGCGCCATTGCTTTTTTCTTCTCGGGCGCAAACGCCGGAAAAGCCCGCCGCGAAGGGCCAGTACATCGCATATGTTGGAACGTACACCGCAAAAACCAGCAGCAAAGGAATTTACGCGTACTGGTTCGACCCGAAGAAGGGGCAGCTCACATCTATCGGCGTTGTGGCGGAAACGCCAGATCCTTCTTTTTTAGCGGTGCACCCCAGCGGCAAGTACCTTTACGCCGTGAACGAGATTGGCAACTTCAACGGAGATGTCAGCGGCGCAGTGAGCTCATTTGCCATCGATGCGAAAACCGGCGGGCTTAAACTTCTGAATCAGGTGCCTACGCGGGGCGCCGGGCCATGCCACGTTTCACTCGACAAGACGGGCACCTTTGTCCTGGTTGCAAATTACGATAGCGGCAGCATCGCATCTTTTCCTGTGCAAGGTGACGGAAGTCTCGGCACCGCGAGCGGTTACGTACAACATTCCGGCTCCGGCCCCGACAAGGAACGCCAGGAAGGCCCGCATGCCCATTGGATTGGCACATCGCCTGACAATCGCTTCGCGCTCGCCGTCGATTTGGGCCTCGATCAAGTGATCGTCTATGGTTTCGACAACAGCAAAGGGATTTTCACGCCGATGCTATCCGGTTTTGCGAAAGTTAAGCCCGGCTCAGGCCCCCGCCATCTTGCTTTTCATCCCAACGACAAATTCGCTTATGTGCTCAGCGAAATGGAATCTGCGGTGACCGTTTTCTCTTATCGAGCCAAGAACGGCTCTTTTTCAGCCTTGCAAACCTTATCCACGCTGCCAACGGACTATTCGGGCCCGAAGGAAGCTGCCGAGATTGCCGTGCATCCTTCCGGGAAATTCCTCTATACATCGAACCGCGGCCACGACAGCATCGCCGTTTTCGCCATCGATCAGAAGAAGGGGACGCTGAAATCTCTCGGACCGGTTTTGACCGGCGGCAAAACGCCTCGTCATTTCGCAATTGATCCCACTGGCGCGTACCTGCTCGCCGAAAATCAGGAATCGAACAACGTCGTCATCTTCCACATAGACCCCTCAACGGGTAGTCTGACGCCGACGGGTCAAACGATCGACGTACCTTCGCCCGTGTGCATAACATTTGTCGCAGCGCAGTAGCAGCTCCTGCGTTACAATCCGCCTTCCACTTCGTACCTTGGGGAGAACCACATGATTCGCACTCGAAAACCGCGCATGCACCTTCTTCGGAGTCTCGCCATGCTGCTACCACTTGCCTTGACGGGTTCCGCCGCCCTGGGCGACGGTGAAACCGCTCCTGCTCGCGACCCCAAGCAGCCCGTGGATGAGGCATACACGGCGAAAATTCACAAGTACACCACGCAGCCGTTCTTTTCCTCGCCGCTCGTCGAATATCTGCCGGCTTCGAAGAACGTCCCAACACCCGAGGCAGTTCTCGGCGATGTGGCCGGCGCGCCAGGAATCCTGCCTTATGCGGAAGACGTCTACAAATATATGCGGCTTCTCGAAAAAGCCAGTCCGTGCGTGAAAGTTTTCTCTATTGGCAAGACGGAAGAAGGCCGCGAAATGATTGCTGTGGCCATCTCGTCCCCGGAAAATTTGAAAAATCTGGATGAGAACCGCTCCCGCCTGGCGAAGCTGGCAGACCCGCGTACGATCAAGCTCGACGACGCGGAAGCGGACAAAATCGTGGCTCAAGCCGTGCCCGTCTACTACATCACCGGAACGATACACTCTCCCGAAACCGGCGCGCCGACCGCGTTGATGGAGCTGGCCTACCGCCTGGCCGTCGACGAGAGCCCCTACATACGCGAAATCCGTGACGGCATGATTACGCTCATCACCCCCGTCGTCGAGGTCGACGGCCGCGATCGCATGGTAGACATCTATCACTGGCATCTCTCTCACCCCAAGGATTTTTACCCGCCGCTCATCTACTGGGGCAAATATGTGGCGCACGATAACAATCGCGACGCCATGGGAATGACCCTCAAGCTCACCGAGAACGTCCTCAACACGTACGTCGACTCGAAGGCTCAGGTGCTTCACGACCTGCACGAATCCGTGCCCTATCTTTACGACAACACCGCAGGAGACGGCCCGTTCAACGCTTGGGTCGACCCGATTCTCACCGACGAGTGGGAAATGATTGGCTGGCGCAACGTCTCGGACATGACCAAGTTCGGCATGCCGGGCGTTTTCACGCACGGCGTTTTCGACACCTGGTCGCCGGGCTATCTGATGTTTATTGCGGCGATGCACAACGGCATCAGCCGTCTGTACGAGACCTTCGGCAACGGCGGCGCGGACACGCTCCAGCGCACGCTCGATCCCGAGGAGTACGCGCGCACCTGGTACAGGCAAAATCCGCCGCTCCCGAAGACTCTTTGGTCGCAGCGGGACAACAACAACTACGAACAGACCGGTTTGCTCACCTCACTGCATTATTTCAATGAGAATAAGAGGCTCTTTCTCAAGAATTTTTATCTTAAGGCTAAACGCTCGGTCACCAAACCCGGCGCGGAAGGGCCCGCGGCGTATGTTTTGCCTGCCGACGAGTCACGGGTGGACTCACAAGCCGAGCTGTTGCGCGTCCTGCAAAAGCAAGCGGTGGAGATTTCCCGCGCCACTTCGGCTTTTACAGTAGCGCTTCCTGTAAAGAAATCAGCGAAGCCGAAAAAGGACGCAAAAGATAAGGAAGCGGCTCCCGCTCCTACGACGCGAGAATTTCCCGCCGGCAGCTACATCGTACGCATGGACCAGCCTTACTCGCGCATCGCCGACGCGCTCCTCGACTACCAGTACTGGAGCCCGGACGATCCGCAGAAAACGCCGTACGACGATACCGGCTGGACCTTTGGTGAGCTGTTCGGCGTGCAAGTAACGCGCATCACCGATCCGAAAATTCTGGATGCTGCGATGGAGCGCATAAAAGAAATTCGCGCGCCTGGAGGCGTGAGCGGGGAAGGCGCGATTTTCGCGATCAACAACAACGCCGAGCCCACGCTAGCCACGCTCAGATACAGATTGCGTGATGCGTCTGTCGAAGCCGCCGAGGAGCCCTTCGAAAGCGGAGGAAAAAAGTATACTCGCGGAACCTTTCTCCTTCGCAATGTAAACAGAGCGCAGCTGAGTGACGCCGTTTCCGAACTGGGGTTGCGGGCAGCATCAATCCCCGGGATGCCATCCGTCAAGACGCATCCTGTGCGCGCAGCGCGCGTCGCGCTGGTGCACACGTGGCTCAGCACGCAAGCGGAAGGTTGGTGGCGCATCGCGCTCGACAATCTCGGTATTCCGTACGACTACATAAGCACGCAGACGGTCTCCAAAGTCAGCGACCTTAACGCCAAATACGATGTCATTCTATTTCCACCAGTAGGCTTTTTCACGGGCCCGACCCTCGTCATCAACGGCTTGCCGGGCGCCTGGGGCAATCCGCTACCGTGGAAGAACACGCCGGAAACGCCGAACCTCGTGGGCAAGAACGATTCGACTGATGACATGCGCCCAGGCCTTGGCTGGGACGGAGTGGAACATCTCCAAACCTTCGTGCAGAAGGGCGGCGTTCTGCTGACCGCTACCGACACCTCACGTTTTGCACTTTCGATCGGGCTCGCCGATGGCGTCAGTGTCGGCAACACCCAGAAAATGAAGATTGTTGGCTCTGTAATCGGCACCCGGCTCGTGGACGGCGCAAGCCCCATCGCCTATGGTTACGACGAAAAGCTCTCCGCCTATTGCGACAACGGACCGGTATTCTCACTTAGCAGCATTGCGGGTGGACGCGGCTTCCGACGCTTAGGCGGCGAGATGCGCACGCGTCCCACCGGCCGCGGCACTATGGACGATCCGGATTTCACCGTCGGGCGCCCCGGCGTCGAAGCTCCGGAAGAACCCAAATCCGAAATCTGGGAAAATCCTCTGCTCACCGACGAGCAGTTACACAACAATTTCCGCGTGATCCCTCCGGCCAATCGCGCGCGAGTCATCTTCCGTTACGCGGATGGCAAGGATCTGCTCATCTCCGGGCTCGTCGAAGGCGGCGATGAAATCGCCCAACACCCCGCTGTCGTGGACGTGCCCACGGGGAATGGCCACGTCGTCCTTTTTTCCATCAACCCTGTGTATCGTGGCGAAACGCGCGGCACTTATTCCCTCGTGCTCAACACCATCCTGAATTTCGACAGCCTAAACGCGGGCCGCAAATTAGCCGAGAAATAGCTCACAGCGGGAGCTCCGCGCAACATTCGAAAAAAACAGTCATCCTGGCGGATTGGGATTTTTCAGCCTCTTGGAGTAGAATCCCGCCCACTATGGCGAAGCGCAAAACAAAGAAAAGACCCTCTCGCCCCCTCAAGTCACGCCAGGCAAGCACCCGTTCGCGCAAATTCCGGCCGGCCACAAGCACCAAGCTCCCCAAAGACGCCGTAACGCTCATCGTGCAGCTTCGTCCCCGTGAAGGCCAGGAAATGATTCTGCAGGCCGAACTGCGTGCCCTGGTTGGCCCCACGCGCAGAGAAGAAGGCTGCCTGATCTATGACTTGCACCGTTCCGCGGACGCGCCTAGCGCCTTACTGCTCCATGAAGTTTGGGCCAGCCGCGAGGCCCATTCTCGCCACACCAACACGCCGCATTTCCTGCGCTGGAACGCTCGCAAGGATTCACTGCTCGCCTCGCGCGACGTCACTTACTGGAAGCAAGTCGTTTGATTCCGCTGAAAGAAGCCCTTACCCTTCCGGCGGCGCAACGTAATATCCGGGCCGCGCGCGGACCTTCAAGTCCTTGCGATCCACCTGCACTTTGATTTCGTGGTAGCCGAGGTCAGCGGAATCCGTCGGCGCATAGCTGACGGTGTATTGCGCGTGAAGTTCGCCGCCGATTTCATCGATCGCTCTCTCGATCGAGCGGTCCTTGTAGGTGGAGAGATACGCGCCGCCGGTGGCCGTCGTCGCCACCTCCAGCGGACGGTCTTTCACTTCATCCTTGATGTGCTGCACGGCCCAGATGGCCAGCGCCAGCAGGTCGGGGCCGCCGCCTTGGGTGGCCGCCTGCACCCCCGGCGTCGGGGCCATCCCGGGAGGCGGCGGCAGCGAGGAAATGCCCGGCGGAGTGATCGGCTGCGGCTGCTTATCTTTCGGCCTCCCGCGCAATTCCGCGCGTGTGCTGGAGAGCCCTACGGTATAGATCGTCACGTTCGCGAGTTGCGCTTTTCGCAGCACTTCGCCAAGCTTTGCTTCGCTGCCGGTATCCTTTGCTTCGGAGACGATCAGCAGCACACGCCGCCGCCCGGGCTTTTCTGGTGTCGGTTGCGGCCGCTCGCCGAGCATCTCGACGCCCACGGCCATGGCATCGTAGAGCCTCGACCCGGACGTTCCTAATTGCAAGCGTGAGACGGTGTTCTCGATCGAATCAGCGTCGGTCGTGAAATCCTGCAGCTTGTCAACGCCATCGTTGAAGCCCACCACGGCGGCTTCGCCGTACGGCCCCATCACCGTCTGCGTGAAAAGAATCCCGGTCTTGCGCATCTCCGGCAGGAGCGGGTCAATGCGCGAGCTCGTCTCAATCAAAATCACTACGGATACAGGATCGCCCCCCAGATCGAAATGCGAAATTTTCTGCTCGACGCCGTTATCGGTGATTCGAAAGTCGCTGGCATCCAAATCATGCACCATGTCACCTTTCGCATTGCGCACCGTCACCGGCATGTTCACCAGCGCCACACCAACTTTCACCTGGGCCTTCGCTTCCGGCGGAGTTTGCTGGACCGTTTGGCCCGGCCGCGGCGCAATCGGCCCTTCGGGAGCTTGCGCCCGCATTACTCCGGCTCCCGCAAGGAGAGCCACGAGTAGCAGACCGCCTTTACCTGTGTCTTGCTTCATTTCGTCTCCCTGGCAGAAAAGCCCGGCGCCCGCAGTGTACTCAATTCGACGCACCCTCGCCGGAAGACGTTGCCGCGAGCGCCCGCGATTCCTACAATGATTGTTTGCATCTTCCGGAGAGAAAAACCCATGTCCGCAGGACAGCTCAAGCTCAAGCCGCAGCACGCACCAAAGGCGCCCCATGAAGACCACCGGTTTCTCGAAAGTACTCCGGCGCGGCCCCTTCGCATCCTGGCGGAGTATCTCCATCCTCTTGTGCAGCTTAAAAGAGAGGGCATCGCGGACACCATTGTCATGTTTGGCTCGGCGCGCATCGAATCTCACGAGACCGCACAGGCGCGTGTTACGCGGCTGAAACGCGAAAATGTCAAAAAGCTTTCCGCAGCGACACGAGCCAGGCACCGTGGCGAAGTGCACCACGCCAAGAGTCTCCTCGAGATGTCTCGCTATTACGAGGAAGCGCGCCAGCTTTCTCACAAAATTACATCTTGGGCGCTAACGCTCGGACCCCGGCCCCGCCGCTTCGTTATTTGTTCCGGCGGCGGTCCCGGCATCATGGAGGCCGCCAATCGCGGCGCCAGCGAAGCCGGCGGCAAGTCCATCGGTCTTTCGATCGAATTGCCCCACGAACAGTTCGCCAACGCTTATATCAGCCCCGAGCTCAGTTTTAATTTCCATTACTTCTTCATGCGCAAACTTTGGTTCGCGCAAATCGCCAAAGCTCTCATCGTTTTTCCCGGCGGTTTCGGCACCATGGATGAGCTCTGGGAGATGCTCACGCTTCTGCAAACAGGGAAGCTCCCAAAACACAACATCATCCTGATCTATGGCCGCAAGTATTGGGACAAAGTCCTGAATTGGAAGGCCATGGTGAACTGGGGCACGATCAACGAAGAGGAATACAAAATGCTGCAGTTCGCCGATAGCGTGGACGAAGCTTTCGACCACATCCGCGCCGGGCTTGAGAAGTACCACATGGATGTCGATCCCTTTATGCAGGCCTACTAATCGAATATCAAGTAAGCAGCTGTCCTCTTCTGCCGTACGCAACATTTGTGAAGCCTGCGTGTTTCATCAACATGGGCGCAACCCAAGAGCAGTCCTGGAGACGCCCGGGAGGACGCAATGCTTACGAAAGTTCTCAAGTCTATGTTCGGCAAAGCGGCAATAGCCACGGCTGTTTTGGGCGGCGCTCTGTTTTTCGCAGGTACTCCCAACGCGCAAGCGAATGAGCGGGATCGCATCGTTCGCTACGATAACTTCAGGGTTCACGAAGCCATCGTTCATCGCGGCTTTTACAGCCCGCGTGCCAATTACTGGCGCATCGAGCGCCGCGAGGCGTTCGCCCACGGTTACTACGACCGCTTCGGCTGCTGGCACCGCTACTAAGTCTTAGCCAAGAGCAAAAAGAAAAACGGGGCGCAAACTGTTGCGCCCCGTTTCCATTTTCAGTTATCAGAAATGAATTAATTCTTCGCGGCAGCCAATTCATCCGAAAAGACAGCTTCAAATCGCCGCTCTTCGTCCTGGTCGTGCAATAGCACGACGGGAACGACGCGCAACGATCTCTTACAGGAATGGCACTGCGTCACTTCGCCCTGCAAATCCTGCAGAAAACCGTCCGTGAAGCGATAGAGCGTTCGCTCGCGTCTGGCATTTTTCTCGTCCCGTGCACCGCAGTACGGACAGACGAACTCAACCTTGTCCTGCTGCGGATCGCGGTCTAGAGCAGCCCAACCCGTGCGGCGCACGCCAATTGTTTCTACATTACGCCGGTCCATCGGGAAAACCCTCCTTCAGATCCACGTCCACAATGCATGGGATGCGCGCGAGGGTGTTTCCGATTCATCGAAATAAGCGCTCTATAATCAATAAGATGCAGTTGCTTCTCGGCACTCCAGCATCCGTTCTACGTTGTCCATTCGCGATACCGCTTGGTGACTTATCATCCATTGGGTGCTCAATGGGGACGCAAAGCGGTGTGCTTTGCGACGATAGCATGACATGTCCTGCAGATAAGAGGTGGCCGCGTCAAGTTGAAATCCAGCTGAACGCGGGAATGTTCTCCAGTTTTCAACTAAAGCAGTAAGGTTTAGAATCTACCCGCTCACAAGCAGGTCATCATTGGAATGATCCCCTCTCCCTTTGATCGATTGGATTATCCTAGCCTCCGTCAAAGTGTGTACTTGAATCAGGCATCTCTAGGATTGATCGGTCAACCAGCAGTGACCGCAATGCACACTTTCATAGACGAGGTTGCCAGGCATGGCAACCTCTACATGTCCGATAGTGATGAGGTGAGATACTGTGAAGCGCTCCGCGAACGCGCAGCCAAATTGCTTCATAGCGATTCGGCGCAAGTCGCGATTGTAGCGGGCGCAAGTGAGATATTAGGGCAACTTCCGTTGTTACTTCAGCCGAGATTGAATAGCACAATTCTGGCTGTTTCATCTGACTTTCCTGCGATAACTCGGCCGTGGCTGCGTCTGGCTGCCCTAAAAAGCCATAGGGTGCGCTTCGTTGATGACCAGCCTACGTGCAATCTGACCGATACGCTTATAGAGGCGATTGATGAAAATACTGCTGTAGTTGCAGTGGGGAGCGTGCAATACGCCACCGGTACGGTAGTGGATATTTCTCGCCTGCGCCGAAGCACTGCCCAGGTTGGTGCACGCTTAATTGTAGACGCTACGCAAGCGGCAGGTGCGATGCGGGTGGACGCGGCGGCATGGGATGCTGATGCCGTCGTTGCCAGTGGCTACAAATGGCTTGGTGGACATGGAGGCGTTGCACTCGCGATCATGTCGCCACTTTTGCTTGACCAAATACCCCCTTTACCCGGTTGGATGGGCGCATTGGATCCCTTTGGATTTGATGCGACCTCCGTGTCGCTGGCTAATGATGCTCGGCGCTATACGCAATCAACAATGTCGTATGCCTCCATGGCCGGTCTCATGGTAGCAGTTGAGCAGTTGTTGTCCTTGGGTGAGGCTCGAATTGAGGAGCATGCACGGACGTTGGCAGCAATGTTGGTTAGCGACGCCAGCAAATATGGTTGGCAACCGTTTCGTAGTCTTGGCGATCCTGCCGCGTCTCCACACATCATTTCACTGGGACACCCTCGCGGAAGCGTGCAAGCAGTTGTAGAAAGCCTTCGTGGTCACAATATTGTGTGCGGTATACGTGGCGGACGTATTCGGATCTCGCTCGCCCCTTACAACGACGCAAGTGATGTCAGCACTCTTATCGAAGCATTTGCAAGAGCCCGGTCTGGATGAATTTTAGAAATCGAAGCCACATCATCATCAGAGAACGTCACGTAAGCAGGCGGGTCAATCCTTTCTGATTCTTCGCCGCGTGTGTTGGCTTTTCAGCCGTGGTTGCTATTTCCTATAGAACCAGACTTCCATTTGCTGTCTCAGACCACCGAGTGGTCTTGTGGCGGGAGTCTTGGTAGAGCGTCAGTCCTCCCGGGACTGACTTTCTAAGAAGCTGATTACGATACGGCTGAACTCTGCTGGTTTCTCGATGTACATCAGATGCCCCACGTCGCTGATCACTACCCGCCGAGCCCTAGGTATGCCAGCTTCAATTGCCCCTGCATGGGCATGAACATCCGGAATATCAGCGTCACCGACTAGCAGAAGAGTCGGGATGCGAATCTCGTGAAGTCTCGGTAGCGCCGGTTTGGGCGGAAGCTCCAGCTCCGGGTGAGTGAGGTCTTGCGGGCTCGCCGAGAGAATCTCGGCCATTCTCTTTTTTGCAGCATCGTTCCCTGATGCAACCAGATACTTGTCCTTAGTGGCCGCGGCAATGGCGCCCTGCACGTCCCCTTTTTCCAGCGGCCTGCCGAGGACTTCACCGCGCTCCAAAAAGTGTTTCGAGTAAGGCACACCGCCAACGACTGCCCCGACCAGCACAAGCTGCTGCACGATATCCGGATGGTCCAATGTAAAATTAATTGAGATTTCCCCGCCATGCGAGCTGCCCACAATCGCCGCGCGCGTTATCTTCAGGTGACGCAGCAGCGTTGCGAGATCGTCCGTCGCGAAATATCCCGCTGTGGCTGCCGGAGATTGCCCGTATCCTCGGCGATCATACCGAATCGTGTGAAAGTGCTTGCAGAACTCAGGCCAAACGTCATCCCACGCGGCGGAATGAAGCACGCCATCATGAACCAGCACTACAGCCTGCGGACCGTTACCGCATTCTTCATAATAAAGCTTCGATCCCTCCACTTCGACGAAGGAACCTCGTTGTCCCGGCCCGCCCGTCGTACTTTGCAGTCGCTCAGGAGGGAACCAGAATAAGCTCGGTAACAAAATGAGCGCCTGCATGCATCGGCTGAGTCTGCTCATCGTTCTCTCCTCAGTTCCTTCGACGCACCGGCGCGCTAAGCGCTAGCTCGCAGAATGTCGTCGCGGGCCGACAGCTTACCTCCACCAAGCAAGCGGGGCTACCTGGTTCTAGTCGCCACTTTTCCGGTTGAGCCCGCACCACTTACCAGGACTTAAGGAACCGTATTCGTTCGCTTGACAGAGGACACGCATGGGGGTACACGGAAAATGGAGGTGGCAATCATGAAAATCGTAGTTATCGGCGGCACTGGACTCATCGGATCAAAACTCGTCCCGAAGCTTCGTGAGCAGGGACACGAGGCGGTGGCGGCATCACCTAAATCGGGTGTCAACACTCTCACCAGCGAGGGACTGGCCGAAGCGCTCAAAGGTGCGTCGGTGGTCGTTGATGTAACGAACTCTCCTTCCTGGGAGGACGCGGCGGTGATGAACTTCTTCGAAACATCAACCCATAACCAACTCGTCTACGAAGGGGCCGCAGGCGTAGGACATCATGTTGCGTTGTCAGTCGTTGGCACGGAACGCATGCTCGCAAGCGGTTTCTTCCGCGCAAAAATGGCTCAAGAGAACTTGATCAAAGCCTCTTCGATTCCCTACACAATTATCCGCGCGACGCAGTTCTTCGAATTCGTCAAGGCTATCGCCGATCTTTCCACCGAGGGCAACAAAGTTCGCCTGCCAACTGCGCTTATCCAGCCTATGGCGGCTGACGATGTCGCCAGTGCGGTAAGTCGGATTGCGACGGGCTCACCAGTGAATGGCACTGTTGAAGTAGGGGGGCCGGAAAAGTTTCGTCTCGATGAACTCGTCCGGAAAAGTTTGACCGCACACCAGGATCCGCGCGAGGTTGTCACAGACCCGAAGGCGCGCTACTACGGTATCGAGGTAAGCGAGAAGACACTCGTTCCCGACGATGGCGCGCGGCTCGGCGACACGCGTTTCGAAACCTGGCTCACTCAGTCCGCCGCGAAAGCGGCGGCGGGCACCCACTAATAGATTCGTCAAAGAGACGCCGGTTAGTGTCAAATCAACCGGGCAGGTCCTGGTAAACGCGGTAATCGTCCA
>Ga0210402_10000733_pt1 | contig 35680 bp, 30 predicted proteins | sample IncBWC7MmetaG_FD_161055 | JGI IMG/M metagenome (GOLD analysis project Ga0210402, IMG submission 161055) | Forest soil microbial communities from Barre Woods Harvard Forest LTER site, Petersham, Massachusetts, United States - Inc-BW-C-7-M | ecosystem: Environmental > Terrestrial > Soil >...
GATGCGCAAGCACGCTGACGATCCGCAATACCTCGGCGGTGGTCCAAAGGACCGTAGCGCGGCGCTGCTGATCCTCCCCCGATTCTCCGAGCGACCACGGTTTCTCCACCGTCAAATATTTATCAGCTGCGGAAATCAGCGCCCAAACCACTTCCAGCCCGCGCGAGAACTCCAGCTTTTCGTAGTGCTCTATCACTTCGCCAATCGCCGCCTGTGCTTCCTTGGCAAGAGCCGTATCCTGTGGCTGAAGCGCGCCGGGTTTCGGAATTTTCCCATCACAGTTCTTCTCAATCATCGCCGCGGTTCGGCTCGCGAGATTCCCCAGCCCATTCGCCAGATCGCTGTTATACCGCTGCACCAGCGCGTCATAGCTAAAATTCCCGTCCTGGCCAAACACCGTCTCGCGCAGCAAATAATACCGAAGCGCGTCCATTCCAAGCACATGCACAATCGGCCGCGGCTTCACCACATTCCCCAATGACTTGCTCATCTTCGCGCTGTCCATCAAAAGCCAGCCGTGCGCCCAAATCTGCTTAGGCAACGGCAAGCCCGCAGCCATCAAAAACGCTGGCCAGTAAACCGCATGAAACCGAATAATTTCCTTTCCCACCAAGTGCAAATCCGCAGGCCAATATCCGGACTTTTCATATTGCGGGCCGCCCACCGCGCTCAAGTACGCAGTCAGCGCGTCAAACCACACATAAAAAACGTGTGGCTCTTCTCCCGGAACAGGAATCCCCCAGCGAATCGTCGTCCGCGTAATACTCAAATCCCGCAGCCCGCCTTCCACAAAACTCAGCACTTCATTCCGCCGCGCTTCCGGCTGAATAAAATCGGGATGTTTGGCATACCAATCGAGCAGCGGCTTCTGAAATGCGGAAAGCTTGAAAAAATAGTTTGGCTCGGTGACGGTTTCCGTGGGCCTGCCGCAATCCGGGCAATTCTCTCCAGGCTTCACGTCCACATACGCATTGTCATAAATGCAGTATTGCCCCGTGTAGTGCCCCGGATAAACGTACCCATTCTCGCGGCACAGTTTAAACAGCCATTGCACCGTGTGTGCGTGCTTCAGGTCCGTAGTTCGAATGAACTCGTCGCCCTGGACGCCAAGCTCGTCCCAAAGCGCCTTCCACTGCGCCGCCATTTTCGCCACAAACTCGGATTCAGGGATGCCCGCTTTCTTCGCGGAGCGCTCCACGTTGACGCCGTGCTCATCCGTCCCCGTGGTCATCACCACGTCGTAACCGCGCATCCTCTTGTACCGCCGGATGGTGTCGCACACGATCGTCGAATACGTGTGTCCGATGTGCGGCAAGCCGTTCGTGTAGTAGATCGGCGTCGTCAAATAATATTTTGGTTTCCCGGGCATTCTCAGTTTTTCTTTCCGCCGGCCTCATAACTGCGCAAGGCTTCGCTGATGACGCGCTGCAGCGGCACATTTTTTTCGACGGCCAGCTTGCGGCAGTCGTCGTATTCGGGCGCAACGTGCAGGATTCGTCCATTCACGCGCGAGATTTTCATTCTCACGTCACCGTAGTCGGTCACCACGTTCACCCATTCCCTGGGCAGCACGCGCCGCTGTGCTCGATAGCTGCGCGCGCCGAACGTCGTCGTTTCCGCAAAAATCAACGACAACAGTGCGTCTGTGTCCTGCGGCTTGCACAGTACTGTCAGCAACGTCCCTGGCCGGTTCTTTTTCATCTGCACCGGCGTCGTATAGACATCAAGCGCCCCCGCACCAAGCGCTTTTTCTAAAAAGTATCCATAGATCTGCGGGTTCATGTCATCGAGGTTAGCCTCAACGATGGCAATCTCTTCGTCAAATCCAGCGACCGTTTTTTCCGCTGCCTCGCCAATCATGATGCGCATTACATTTGGCTGCCCCTCAAGATCCGCCGTCCCAGCCCCGTAGCCGATGGCTGACACGCTCATCGCCGGCTGCGGGCCAAAAGCGTCACATAGCGTGGCGACAATGGCCGCTCCCGTTGGCGTCACAAGTTCTTTTTGCACGCCATTGGAATATGTCGGCTTACCTTGTAACAAGTTCGCCGTGGCCGGCGCGGGCACGGGCAAAATGCCATGCGCCATCTTCGCCGTTCCGCCTCCAACATTCAGCGGCGAACACGCAAACTTCTCAATCCCCAGCGCATGAAATCCAATGCATGCGCCCACAATATCGATTATCGCGTCCACCGCGCCAACCTCATGAAAATGAATCTTTTCCAGAGGTACGTCGTGAACCCGTGCCTCCGTCTCCCCCAGCTTCCGAAAAATTGCCCCCGCCCTCTCCCGCACCTCCGCCGCCAGCTTCGACTTCTCCAAAATCTCCAAAATCGCGCTCAACGACCGGTGTTTCGACTGATCCTCCGTCTTTACTTTCACATACGTGGCGGCCATGCCGTTCTTCCAAACCTTTTCCGCGGTCAATTCCCACCCCGGCACCTGCAAGCCGCCCAATTCCGCGCGCAAATGCTCCGCCGCGCACCCGGCATCCACCAGCGCGCCAAGGGTCATGTCCCCGCTAATCCCGCTAAAACAATCAAAATACGCAAGTTTCATAGAACTCTGCCGCCGCAGGAACACCTGTTGGATGAGTCCCGTTGGAGTCTTTCGATACTATCGGCGCTCTGCAATCGTGTCAAACAACGCGCCAACGGAAAACTTGCGTCTCATGGGATTCGTTTTATAGTAACAGCGTGAAAAAGCCCGCATCTAAGCTTCGCAAACGTTTTCCATTCGATTGTCAATATCCGTGGCGCATTCGCGTCTGCGCCGGCGCCGCACTTGCCGTGCTCTTTCCTTTCCTTGGCCTGGCTCAATCTCACTCCGGCTTTCCCGTTGATATCATCGCTGGCCCCGCTCCCCAGCCAGTCATGGCGGCCAACCAGATCCGCCTCCTCTACGAACTCCACCTCACCAATTACGCCTCACTTCCGATCGACATCACCGGGATCGATATCCTCGGCGAAGGGGCAAAGACACTGGCCACATATCGAGGACAGTCCCTCGATAAAATGGTGGTACCTGTCGAGAAACTTTCTCTGGCCGAGTCTCCCACCGGTACAGGCGCTCGAACCATCGGTGAAGGGCATGCCGTGGTTATCTTCGTGGACCTGGCTCTCGAGTCCGGCGTGCGTCCGCCTGCCGAGCTTCATCATCGCTTCTCATTCTCAGTGACACGAAAGACGGCGCCCAACTTCGAAACGACCTTCGACGGCCCCGTTGTGCACGTTGCTCAGGACTCAATCCCCGTGCTGCATCCGCCCGTTCGCGGCTCGACTTGGGTCGCCTTCAATGCTTTGGGCGCTGAAGATCATCGTCGTTCGCTAAATGCTGTCGACGGCAAGGAACGCATCCCACAGCGCTTTGCCATTGACTGGATGCGTCTTGGACCTGACGGACGCCTTTTTCATGATGACAAGAGCTCTAACGCAAACTTCTACGACTATGGCGCGGAAGTTCTCGCGGTGGCAGACGGACACGTCGCCGACCTGAAGGACGGCCTACCGGAGAACGAGGGCACCACCGAACGTAGCGCGCGTAACATCACCCTGGACAATGTCTTCGGCAACTATCTGATTCTCGATCTCGGCCAATCGCGCTTCGCCGTCTACGCACACCTTCAGCCAGGTAGCTTCAAGGTAAAGCTCGGCGACACCGTCAAGCCCGGCCAAGTCCTCGCTCTCCTCGGTAACTCCGGCAACTCCGACGCTCCCCACCTGCACTTCCACCTCGTGGACGCCATCGCCCCAATGGGGGCGGAGGGTTTCCCGTACGAGATTGATACCTTTACCCAGCTTGGAGTCGTGCCCGACGACCCCGAGGTGCAAGACAACGGCGGAGTTCTGCTGCCCAAGAACCAACAGAAACGCATACTCCATCGTCGCGAGTTCCCCCTTAACAACTCGGCGGTGACCTTTCCCTGATCCATGTAGCCACCCTCTTCAGCGGGCGGTTTGCTCCCAGCCATCCAAGGTGGCCGTCCCTGCGCCGCGTCCGGGCGAAGCCTAAACCCTTTACATTTAGTTAGTTATAAAGTAACTCTTGACAAGAATAACGTTCGTGTTATAATGTGGTGGTACTTGGCACGCTTCCCGTGCCGCTCCCAATGTCTCGCCACGAGGTCCTTTCTAATTCTCGTGGCATCAGCTCATCTCCATTTTTTGCTGGCTTTGCTCCTCTAACCCCTTTCCTTGCCACTCTTGCGAGGCACACCCTAACAACATCAAAACACGGCACTTTAACCCTATTACTTGCCACTCTTACGAGGATTGCACTTGTAACTCCTTTATTTGCCACTCTTACAAAAAACACCCGGGGTGGGTGTACCCCCTACACGGTCCTCGTCTCTCCCCTCCGTTACCTTTTGACCCTGTTCCTCTCCTCCACTTATACTCACTTCTCTTTTTCCTACGAGGAACCGTGTATCTGACGCTCACAAATCGCCTTCGCGAAGCCCTGGTGCGCTACATCCAGGAGCACTACTCCATCTCTATAGATGTCGTTCTTGATCGCCCGCCCAAAACCGAAATGGGAGAGGCCGCCTCGCCGGTCTGCTTTGAGTTGGCCAAACGCCTGAAAAAGGCGCCGCGGATCATTGCACAAGAGATCGCGAACGGTCTCGGCAAGGTCGACGGCATTGCGCGCGTGGAAGTCGCTGGCGGGGGATATCTAAACGCGTACTTTGACCGCACTGCATTTTGGTTAAGCGCGTGGAAAGAACAGCCCCAAGCAGATCAGACAAAGCGATCGGCTCAAGGTCGCGGAAAAATTATCGTCGAGCACACCAGTATCAATCCCAACAAAGCCGCTCACATCGGCCATGTCCGCAACGCCGTTCTTGGCGACACCATGGCGCGCGTGCTCCGCCACAACGGAAATTCCGTCCAGATCCAGAATTACATCGACAACACCGGCGTGCAAGTCGCCGACGTGGTGATCGGCTTCCTCGATATGGAGCGCCTCACTCCGGTTAGCGTGAAAATGGCCGCCACGCAGCCACGCTTCGATTACTTCTGTTGGGATCTCTACGCCAGAGTCACCCACTTCCTGGAAGAGGACAAATCGCGCGCCGCCGAACTTCGTGCCCGCACCCTCAAAGCCATTGAAGAAGACCGGGGCGAAGAGGCCGAAGTTGCCCAAGTCGTCGCCGACACCATCGTCAGCCTGCATCTCACAACCATGGCCCGCCTCGGCATTTCGTACGAACTCCTCGCCCGTGAGAGTGAAATTCTTCACCTCAAGTTCTGGGATGCCGCCTTCGAGCTGCTAAAAAAATCCGGCGTCGTTCAACTCGTGAGCGCCGGAAAAATGGCCGGCTGCTGGATCATGCCCTGGAAAGAAGAATCAAGGGACTCCGGGAAACCGTCTGAAGAAAAACCAGCCGCCGCTGAGGACGACGAAGAAAATATCCAGGACAAGATCATCGTCCGCTCCAACGGCACCGTCACGTATGTCGGCAAAGACATTGCCTACCAGCTCTGGAAATTCGGCCTTCTCGGCAAGGATTTCAACTATCGCAAATGGCCGGCCGCGCCCGAAGGCGAAACCGTTTGGGCTACGACCACTCTCGAGAACGATCTGGCTGCGCCGCACTTCGCCGAGCCCGCAGGTGCGGTTTACAACGTCATAGATACGCGCCAGTCTTACGTGCAAGATGTCGTCGCGGAAGCCTTGCGTCGCCTCGGCCACGCCCAAGCCGCCGATAAGTCCATTCACCTGTCCTATGCCTTCGTCGTGCTCACGCCCCGCTGCGCCGGCGAAATGGGCTACGAACTCTCGCCTGAGGAAGCCAAGCTCCCGTTCATCCAAGTCAGTGGTCGCAAAGGCTTCGGCGTCAAAGCCGACGACCTCATAGACAAGCTAGAAGCCGCCGCTCTCGCCGAAGTCCAACAACGCCACGCCGAAATGCCCGAAGCCGAGCAGAAGAAAACCGCGCATGCCATTGCCGTGGGCGCGCTGCGGTTTTTTCTGCTGAAGTTTACGCGGAACGCGATCATCGCTTTCGACTTCAGGGACGCTCTCAGCTTTGAGGGCGAGACCGGCCCCTATTGTCAATACGCGGTAGTACGCATTCGCGGCATCCGCCGCAAGGGCCTGGAAGCCGGTGCAACCAACGTAGAGGTGTCACGAGATACTGTGGCCGCGCTATTGGCCGCACCGGAAGGAAACGGACTTTGGGAATTGCTGCTGAACGCCGGATCTCTTGACCTTGCGGTTGATGCCGCCATTGGTGCGCAGGAGCCCGCGTTCGTGGCAAAGTACGCGTTCCAGTTGGCGCAGGAATTCAACAATTTCTACCATAAGCATCACATTTTGACGGAGGCGAATGAGCAGAAACGAGCGTTCTTATTGCGATTAACAGAGTTAGTGGAAGCGCGATTGGTAGAGACGCTCTCTCTACTCGGTATCGAAGCCCCAGAAAAAATGTAGAGGCACGATGTATCGTGCCCAACCGGTCGCCACAGCACGAAAAAATGGCCTTGTTAGTACGACATCGCGAGATGCACGAGCGTGCGCAACGCTACGCCAGTCGGCCCTTTCGCAAGCCAGGGTTTGGCGTCGTCGTTCCAGGCGGTGCCCGCAATGTCCAGGTGCACCCACGGCGTGTCGCCCGCAAATTCGCGGATGAACCACGCTCCCGTAATCGAGCCGCCGCCTTTGCCGCTCCCGATATTTTGAATGTCGGCGACCGTGCCCTTGATGAATTCGCGGTACTCATCGTCCATCGGAAGTTGCCACATTTTTTCGCCGGCCGCTTTCGCGGAAGCGAGAACTTTGTCGGTCCACGATTGATCGGCGCCGCTGAAGACTCCGACGTTAATGCTCGCCAGCGCCACTACAATCGCGCCAGTGAGCGTCGCCGCATCCACAAGATGCGTCGCGCCGAGTTGCTTCGCGTAGTGAACGCCATCGGCAAGAATCAGCCGCCCTTCGGCGTCCGTGTTCAGCACCTCAATCGTCTTGCCGGACATGGCGGTCTGAATGTCGCCGGGTTTTTGAGCCTTGCCGCCCGGCATGTTTTCCGTGGAGGGCACCACGCAGATCACTTTCACATTTGGTTTCAGCGCCGCGAGCGCGCGCATTACGCCGATCATCGTGGCGCCGCCGGCCATGTCGTATTTCATTTTTTCCATGCCTTCCGAGGGCTTGATGGAAATGCCGCCGGTGTCAAACGTCACCGCCTTTCCGACGAAGCCAATCACCGGTGCGCCTGGCTTGGGATTCGCCGGAGTGTACGTTATGACGATCATGCGAGGCGGCTCGGGCCCTCCTTGTGCCACGCTGAGCAGCGCGCCCATCTTGAGGTCGGCGATTTTCTTTTCGTCGAGAATTTCCACCGCGAGTCCGGCTTGTCTCGCCATGGCTTCGGCTTTTTCCGCCAGAATCTTCGGCGTCAGCTTATTGGAGGGCTCGTTGATGAGGTCGCGCGCAAAATTCTGCGACTCCGCGATGATGCGCCCGCGCGTCAAACCTTTCTCCCCGGCAGCGCGCTCGCCATCGGAATACCCGGCGATATGGACGGACTCGATCGACTTGTCGTTCTTCTTGTCGGTCTTGTATTTGTCCGATTCAAAGTCCGCGGCAATCGCGCCCTCGGTGATGGCTTGCGCAGTATCTTCCGTCGCGCCGTTTTCGCGCGCGGCAAAGACAAAATTGTGCACGCCACGCGATTTCAAATAGCGCAGCGCGGCTCCCGAGATTTTGCGCAGCGCCGCCGAATCGAATTTTTCGCGCTTCCCTGCTCCGACGAGCAACAGCCGCGCGGCCTTCAATCCCGCCGGGGCGTGAATGAGCGTCATCTCGAGCGTCTTGCCCGTGAGCTCGCCGCCCTTTGCCAGTTTTTTGAGCAGGCCATTCGCCGCCTGGTCGATCTCCGCAATCCGGCCTTGCCCAATGTCGGCATCCTCAAAAACATAGGTCACAAGCGCTTCGGTCTCGATGGTTGCGAACGGCTGGGTTGCTAACGTGATTTGCATGATTCTCTTATCGCCTCCGGTTGTTGTACATCGCTTTTTCAGTTTCCCTGCGAGCTTCCTTGTCGCGCTCGTCCTGGCGGCGGTCCCACGACTTCTTGCCTTGTGCCAGGGCGATTTCGACCTTTGCCAGACCGTTGCGGAAGTAGATGCGCAGAGGAATAACGGTCAAGCCCTTGGATTGCGTGCGCCCAGCGAGCTTGTAAATCTCGTTCTTGTGTAAGAGGAGCTTGCGCGAACCGAGAGGCTCATGATTCCACGGACCTCCGGGCATGTACTGTGCAATGTGCGCGTTAACCAGCCATGCGCCGGTGGGTTTGAAATCGACATAGGCATCGCGGATATTCGCTTTTCCTTCGCGGAGGGCCTTCACCTCGGTGCCATGCAGGACAAGACCGGCCTCAAACCTGTCAAGCAGGTGAAAATTGTAAGAGGCGGACCGATTCTGGGCCACGACTTGCTCGCCGGATTTGGTTCCCTTCTCGGGTTTCTTCGCGGGCTTTGGCACAATATTCCATCATAACTGGAGTGTTAAAACTTGGCTACGGCCTTGAACAGATGACCGTGACGAGCCATTCTATTATCGGATGTAGGACAGCCAACCTTCCACGTCTTGCCGGTGCTCTAAACCGGGTGTTAGACTGAAATGGTCGAGAGCCGAGCCCCCGGAGAGTCCATGCGCTGCTGGTGTAGCATCATTCTATGTGTCGGAATCGGTTTGTTCACTGCAGGCTGCCCGAAGGGCCAAACGGATTATAGCAAGGGGCGCAAAGCGGAGACGCTGCAGGATTACGATGCCGCGCTGGAATTCTACCAGAAGGCGCTCAAAACCGACCCCAACAACGCCAGTTACAAGATCAGGTTCGAGCAGACGCGCTTCGAAGCCGCGGAAATGCACGTAAAGCAGGGCCTGAAGGAGCGGGAAAACGGGGACCTGCAAGGCGCGGCCGCGCAGTTCCAGCGCGCTCAAATGATTGATCCATCCAGCGCGATTGCAAGCCAGGAACTTAAAAAGACACTGGCCATAATCGCGGAGCAAAACCATGCGGCCGATGGAAATCCCCCCCTTGCGGAGGGCGAGGCGCAACAGTTCATGTCGGCGCCGCCGGAGCTCAAGCCACTATTAACCGCGCCCATCAATTATAAAGCGTCAAATGACTCGAGGATTGTGTTCGACACGATCGGGAAGCTTGCGGGACTGACGGTAATTTATGATCCGGACTTCCCGGCGCGGCGAATCACAGTAGATTTGAATAACGTGACGCTGGAGCAGGCATTAGAGATTACCAGCATTGAAAGCAAAGCAGTGTGGAAACCCGTTACGGAAAACATCATCCTCGTCTATCCAGACCAAGCGCAAAAGCGGAAAGACTATGAAGAAGAGGTGCTGAAAACATTTTATATGGCAAACACGGTGACGCCGCAAGACTTAACGGAAATCGTCACCGGATTGCGGCAATTTTTCGATTTGAGGCGTATAGCGCAACTCAACTCACAGAACGCGATCGTTGTACGGGCGACCCCGGACGTACTGACACTGATAGGCAAAGTGATCGACGATATCGACAAAGCCAAGCCGGAAGTAGTGATCGAAGTGGAAGTGCTGGAGGCGCGCACAGATCGTCTGAGGACCTTGGGAGTCCTGCCAGGGCAGAGCGCTTCGGTTGCCATAAACCCGAATGCGACGACAACAACCGGCGGGACGGTGACAACAGGATCCGGAGGCACGGCTACAGGCTCAACAACAACGAATAACATTACTTTTAATACGCTAAGGACTTTAAACAGCAACGATTACAGCGTCACACTTCCGAACTTTACGGCTACAGCGATTTTGACCGACAGCTCTACAAAGATCATTCAGAACCCAGAGTTGCGATCCGTGGACGGGCAACAGGCAAAACTCAAAATCGGCGACCGCATCCCTATCGCTACGGGAAGCTTTCAGGCTGGCGTCGGTGTTGGAGCGGTGGGCGGCGCAGGCTTGGTGAACCCGCTGGTCAACACGCAGTTCCAATATCAGGATGTCGGCGTGAATATTGACATCACGCCTCGGGTACACCCCAATCACGAAATCAGTCTGAAAACGAAGATTGAAGTGTCTTCCGTGACCGGCACATCCACGATCGGCGGAATCAGCCAGCCGATTATCAGCCAGCGCGTCGTCGAGCAGGACATTCGTTTAAAGGATGGCGAGGCCAACATACTTGGCGGCCTCATCCAGAGGACGGATACGAAGACACTGAACGGATGGCCTGGGTTGGCAAAGATTCCGATCATTCGTTACCTATTTTCCACCGATAGCGTAGACCATCAGGAAGACGAAGTACTCATCGTGATGACCCCGCACATTGTCAGGCTACCAGACTGGACGCGCGAGAATCTGCGAGGAATTTATTCGGGTTCCGACCAAATTATTCAGGTGAAGCGCGAGAGTGAAGTCCGCACCCCTGTCCAAGTTCCTGTAAAACCAGCCGGACAACCACCGGCTGGCGTGCCCCCCGGGATCGCCGCACCGACGCCCGGAGCAACTGCGCCAGTTGTGAATCCGCCGCAAGGGCAACCTGGCAAGTTGCGGTTCGAGCCGCAGGCGATGACGCTGAAAGTGGGCGAGACAAGGACAATCGCGTTGGTAGTGGACAACGTGAGCGACTTGTTCTCGATACCGATGCTTCTGCAATACAATCCGGCGGTAATCAGCATCGAAGACGTGCAGCACGCGGTCAGCGAGGGACAGCATGGGGGCTTCCTCTCCGGGGGAACTCAGGAAATCGCCATCGTGAAAAGCCTCGACGAACAGAAGGGCCAAGCCATCATCTCCGCGACCCGGCAGCCAAATACGCAAGGTGTGAGCGGGAGCGGCACACTGCTTGGGATAGTCATCAAGGGCGTCGCGCCCGGCTCGTCGAATTTGTCGATTGTGCAGCAGAATGCCAAAGATTCGCAGCAGAGACCTATTCCCCTGCTCACGGGTGAGGTGGCAGTACAGGTTCAGCCCTAGTCTAATAAAAGGAAAACACGATGTTGCGGTGCGACTTTCGTTCAAATCCACGCTATCGCCAACCGCGCCTTTCCTCGGCAGCAGGAATGACGCTTCTGGAGTTGATTATTGCCTGTTCCATCCTTCTTATTCTTTCCTCCATGGCGCTGCCGGTCTTTCGGTATACGGTGGTGCGGCAAAAGGAGTCCGAGTTGCGATACGATTTGCGGACAATGAAGGACGCGATCGACCGGTACAAAGACCTGGCCGATCAACACAAGTTCCGAACGGAAGTCGGGAGCGAGAATTATCCGCCAGACTTGGATACGCTGGTGAAAGGTGTGCAACTGGGTGCGGGAGACGACAAGAGGCTGCGCTTTTTGCGCAAGGTTCCAGTTGATCCCATGACCGGACAGGCGGACTGGGGATTGCGGTGCGTTTCAGATGATCCCGACTCGACAAGCTGGTGCGGGAAGAATATTTTCGACGTGTATACGAAGTCGACGGGCACGGCGCTGGATGGCACAAGATATAGCGACTGGTAGTGCGCTCTGGGTGCTGAGATGAACAAAATCAAACGACACATGGCGAGCGGCAGCGCACCGCGGAAACGGCGAGCGCTTGTTTTGAGCAAAGGGTTTACGCTGATCGAGTTGATGATCGTGATTGCGATCATCCTGATCCTGATAGGAATGGCCGCGCAGAGTTACGACAAGAGCATACATCGATCGCGGGAAGCAGTGCTGAAGCACGATTTGCAGGTAATGCGTCAGGCGATAGACGAGTTCACACTCGATAAGCAGGCAGCGCCGCAATCGTTGGATGATCTTCAGCAGGCCGGATACTTGCGGGAGATTCCCCTCGATCCCATGACTCGGGCCAAAGACTGGGTGCCGCAATTCGATAACGTCGTGATGAGTCCAGACCAGGTGACTACGGGGATGGTCAACGTGCACTCGAATTCGGGGCAGACTTCGCCCTTTGAAGGAACAGCCTACAATACCTGGTAGGACTTATTTCCTATTAAAGAGCAGCTATTTCTCTTTACACGACGCCTTGTTCGAAAGACGCCGTGCTCGCCGAGAAGCCGCGATGAATTGATTGAAGTTTGTGGCCCCCACGCAGTCACCGTGTTACGTCAAAAAAGCTGGTGGCTTGATGGACTTGTAATGAGTTGCGATGCGCACACATGGTTCCCTCCTCTGGCACTTTTCCAAGGCTCTGCGCCTCGAAAACGGCTCGAACCTGCCGATTCTCTGCTTGCAACCATACTGGGACTCACGAATCTAGCGGATTCCGGGATGCGTGGTACGGCGATTTGCAGAAGAGAGCCGAGTGGCGTAGTATGAATGACGCGGGGTGGAGCAGCCTGGTAGCTCGTCGGGCTCATAACCCGAAGGTCGTCAGTTCAAATCTGACCCCCGCAACCAATTGTTAGTTTAGATACAACGGCTTAGGAGGCTCTACTCCTGAGCCGTTTTCTTTTAGGGTCCAACTGGGGTCCAAAACTTCCCAACCTGCCTTGCCAACTTGCGCCGCGATCTGCTTACCACGGTTGAACAATGGAATCACAACGCTGCAGGGGAGAGGAGACGCATTCATTGCGCGATCTGGTCAATACATTCTGAAACTCGGAAAGCGCCTTGCGAGTGGAACTCTTCCCCAGTAGTCTTGCACTGAGCGACTCATGACGTTGCCTTCTTTGTGATCTGCAACTAACTGCCACTGTTGAACAACTCCGAGCCGGTGACACGACTCAGGCCCATGGCCGCTCATGTAACTCGACAACACGGACCCCCGGGGACGGTCTGCTCACAAGCGGTCTTGCTGCTTCGTCGTGAGGGCAGCGAGCGGGTGTCTCTCGTTTACGCCCTGCCTTGCGCATTTGGACCTCCGTTCCTCCACGTGCAAAAGAAACTTCGTCCATAGCAGTTTTCATCAAATGGATGCCGCGCCCGTGTTCTGCACCAAGGTTCTCGAAAGCCAGAGGATCGGGAACAGCATTGGCGTCGAATCCGTGTCCCTGGTCTCTGACGACGATGGTCATACCTTTGCCGTATTCGCACCAGCACCGGACGTGAACCAGCTTGCTGCCATCCAACCGATTCCCGTGGAGCATCGCGTTACTCAGAGCTTCCCGAAGGGCGAGTTCAACGGACTCCTCCGCTCCGAAAACATAACGGGATCCAACTATCAGGCTCATGAGCCAATCCACCAGCGGTGTGATCAGGTCGATCTCGGTTCGCACCCAGGTGTGCACAGCTAGCGGTGCATCCGTGGAACGAGGTTCAGGGAGCACCGACTGCAACGATTTGAAACATCCCACCCAAATCATTTCTGAAGCCTCTTTCATCCCTTATGTCCGGCCTCCAGTGTGCGGCTGGAGACATTAACCGCCGTGGCGGTCGTTGAGATGAAAGTTCTCCGCTGCCAGCATGAGGCTCGTTTCTTTCTAAAAAGGAACGGTGGAGGGTCTTCACGGACCCTCCACGGCCAAAACGACCACTCGAGAGCCTGGGGCTAGAATTTGAGAGTGAGCCCGAAACGGACGCTCCGGACGCCGCCATTCTGCAGTGTAGGATCGGCAAAGCCAGTGAACTCTTGCTGCAGCCCCGCATCATCGAGAAAGGGATCGATGGTGCCGAAGTTGGGGTGGTTGAAGACATTGTTCATCGTCATGTGCCACATGACATCCAACCGCTCTTTTACCTTAAAGCTTTTGTACAAAGAGAAGTTGCCGGTGTTCGTTCCGGCATCGCGCAAGCTGTTGCGCGCAACATTGCCGAAGGGAGAATTGAACACCGTGGTTGCTACAGGAGTGTTGGCGATGAACCGCACGTCCTTGTTTGTCACCGGGGTACCGACTGTGTCGCCCTTGTTGATGGCGTTCAGACTGACTAGCTGAGTCGTGGCCAATTGGCAGCCCACACCGAAGTCGTTACAGGCATCGCCCGCGAAAATACCCACGGTATTCACAGGTGCCGCGGAGTTACCGAGGAAAGGCCGCAAGCTCTGGTCAACCGTGCCCGCGAACGCCGCTGTGAATGCGTTGTCGTAGAGTGGCCCACCTCCATTCAAAGCAAACTGAATAGGAGTATAAGTCTGGCCAGAGGTGATGAAGTAGGTCCCCGAGAAGGCCCAGCCGCCTAGGATATGGCCGAGCAGACCTTGCTGAGAGCGAAATGCTGGTATCTCTTCGTAGAAAGTTGTCGTCCAGCTATTTGGGAAGTCCAAGCCAGAGAGCCCATGTTCGGATCCAGTAAAGTTAACCTGGCTTTGAGAGAAAGCGCTCGTGCCGCCGGCCAGGCCGGTGCCGAAGATCTCATCCACATTGTCCGTGGTTTTGCTGTAGGTGTAATTGGTACGGAGTGTTAACTGATGCCAGAGTTGATTCGACCGAAGCTCAAGCTGCAAACCGTTGTAGTCGGAGACTCCGGTATTAGTGCGGTCCCGGAGGATACCTTCGTTGCAGTTGACGCGTCCGACGGCTTGCGGCACCACCGCCTGGCTGGCCGGACATGGCGTTTCACCGGCAGGGATGAGATTCGGAAATGCCGCGGCAAGACCCGCGATGTCCGGATTCGCGTTGACGGATTGGTAGAGCCGCGAACCGTGATTGCCGACGTACCTCGCCTCGAACACGGCCCCGGCAACGATCTCGCGCTGGATTCCCAAAGTCCATTCGTGCGTCATCTGAGGTTCAAAGTTCGGCGGAACACTGGTCTCGTTGAAGACGCGTGGGTCAAAGACGCCGGTAGTTAAGATTGGGGCGAGCAGCGAACGAACGTTTGGCCCTGTCGGAACCGCCGGCAATGGAATCCCCGCAGCGGCCGTTCCGGTGAGAGTGTTCAGCAAGGCGACCGGAGCAGACGATGCGATATTCAAATAGATGTTGTAGAACGCTGGGTCGTATGCGATGCGGTATCCGCCGCGGATAACCGTCTTTCCGTGACCGGTCAGTTTGCCGCCAAAGCCCGGAGTCCAGGCAAAGCCCACGGCCGGAGCCCAACTATTCTTCGGCGCGTTAAGCGACGGGAAGGTCCTCACAGAAAGAGGGAGATTGGGATTGAAGAGTGGATTTGGCCCGGTCTCATTGGCCGTCGTTATTCTATTAAAGAGGTTTGCAGGTTGACCGTAATAGGACCAGTCGATGCCGAGGTTCAAGGTGAGATTTTTCTTGATCTTGAAATCATCACCAAAGTAAAGGAACGTGTCTTTCTCACGGAAATCGAGGTCGGAATCTCCAGAAGCAATTTGAATTCGATTAGGAGTGTTGTTTGACAAGCCAGCCAAGTCGCTAAAGCGGAACGCGCCGTTCAGGTTGGGGAGAAATGCGTTCGGAGAGCGTTGGTAAGTGAAGTTGAGGCCTGCCTTCAATGCGTGGCGTCCCAAGATATAGGTCCAGTTGTCCTGCAGTTGGTAGGTGTTGACAATTCGTCCTTGCGGTGCACTCGCAAACGGTCCGTAGGAAAGCAGTCGTGGATCGCTGAAGGTCACCTGCGAGAGGGCCTCTCCAATATTCTGTTGGTTTGGAACTGTATCGCCGATGGTGTTTCCGCCAAACTCGACGTTCAGCCTGCCGTAGCTCGCTCGAAACTCGTTGGACATGCGAGTAGAAATCGTTCGCACCCAGCTAAAAGCGTAATCCTGTGAAAGTGCGGGAACATTGACGGGATAACCCGCAGCCGCTGTGCCGAACGAGTCGGCATTGAAAAACGTCGACCGATTGAACAGATATCGTCCGGAAAAACGATTCTTGTCAGTTTGGAAGTCCAGGCGGATTGGGAAGTTATAGGATTTCGACCCCGTCGAGAGCAGGCGTTGAACGCCACCCACTTCAACACCCGGACAGCCTGCGACAAACCCGGCTGCGCCGGCAGAAGTGGGAATCGTGGGATTCTGTGGAGTGGGATTGCCGCCTTGCACTCCATAGGGACCGAATTTCTCCAATTCCTTGACGGCGGCGCTGTTCGGGAAGCAAGCCGCGAGAGTTGCAAGTCCGGCTGGTGTCGGCGTTAGGAGCCCGCTCGCAAACACTTGCTGCTGGGAGACGATTTCATTGTCGAAACCGCCAAAGAAAAACAGGTGATCCGTTACTAAGGGCCCGCCAATTGTTCCGCCAGTAAACTCGTCGTTGAAGCGAGGAACTTTTGTCAGTCCCTCGAACGCTTTCTGGGTATTGCTGAGACTATCGAGGACGGAGTTGCTTTCGGTTCCATAGACTTCACCGTGAACGTTATTCGTGCCTGCCTTGGTGCTCACGTTGACAACGGAGCCGGAATTGCGCCCGTACTCCGGACCGAAGTTGTTCGTAATTATCTGATATTCGTCGACGAAATGCGGATCGGAAAGAGTTAGTCCGGGGCCGCCAACCGAATTGTCATTGTTGTTCTGGCCATCGAGTTGCTGATCGTTGTTGCGGCCGCGGATTCCGTTAACCGCAAAGCCCACGCCGTTCGTGTTAGAAAAACCCGAGTCACGAGTGCTCGCCACTCCCGGCAGGGTCAGCGCCAGAAAATCGAGACCTTGGTTCTCGGCGATGCCAGGAAAGCTCGAAATGTTGGAAGTTGAAAAAGCATTGGTGACCTGCGCCTCCGTAGTCTGCATGAGAGGCAGGCCGGAGCTGACTTCCACGGTTGTACTGACCTCTCCGATTTGCAAACTGATGGAGCCCATGCCGTGATCCGCGCCGAGCGTCACCTGTACATCATCAACAACCATCGTATTAAACCCGGCCTTTGAAATCTCCAAACGATACGTTCCAATCGACAGCAAGGCAAAGCGAAACAGGCCTGCGCTGTCGCTCGTGACCATTACTGTCTCGTTTGTATCCTTATTCACTATCTTTATCGAAGCGTTGGGCACGGATGCCCCCTGAGGATCTACAAGTCCTCCCGAGACAGACCCTTTGGATACTTGCGCGTAGATGGTTTGCTGGCTGACAACAGACAGAACGAGTATCACCATCGCTGCGATCAACAAAGAAAGAGACAAATAGTTCTTGCCGAACCCGTTCTTGTTTTGAGACCGAAACCTAGACAGATCACTTCGTTCCATTCCGACACCCCTCTTATGGTTTCTAAACAATCCGCCTTTAGTGCAGCGGGCTGACAGACGGCCTCGCCGGAACGTAATTGCCATGGGACGCTTAGCCTTCAGGCAAGCGAGGAAGGCACACGCTCTTTGAAGCTGATGTCTGTCTTAGGGTTAGAGGGGTACTGACCGAATAGGTTGCAGAAGTTAAATGTAATCATCCTTACAAAAATGCGAGGAAGTTCGAACGAAACTCTATTCCTGCGCGGCGCGCTGGAGGCGTTCGCGGTGAAGAATGCGTATTGTCTTTCGTTCTATCTTGATGATGCCCGCCTGTCGCAGTTCACCCAACGTGGCAGTTATGGATTCTCTGTGGACGTCGAGGTGCCCGGCCAGATCTTTATGCGTCAAACCAGCCACCACGCCGTGCTCCGCCTTTTCCAACAGGAGGGTTGCGAGACGCGGAATCAGACCCTTACGAGCGACAATTTCCATCCTGTGGAGAAAGTGCACGCATCGCTCGCTCATCAGGTCGACAATCTTGTGTGTCACACGAGGAGCGCATTCTAAAAGAGATTCGATACTATCGCGCGGAATCATTCGGACGCGCGAGTCCTCGAGAGCTTCTGCGGAAGAGAGGTATTTTCCCTGGCCAAAGCATCCCATCATGCCGAATATGGCGGGAGGTTGCAGCACCGTGATCGTTAACTTTTTATCGCCATAGGCTTTGAAAGTGCGAACCGAGCCCGTCTCCAGGACGAAGAGCACTCTGCCAGTTTGTTCGGGCTGAAAAAACAGATATCCGGCGCTACAATTCAATACATTGCTGTCTTTCTCAAGCACCTCGAGGCAGGAATCGGGCAAATGTTTGAAAAGGTCGATCTCCGAAAGGAAACTTACACCGAGCATAGCGGTCGTCCTTCGCACTGATGGAACACTACACGAGCAAAGCCTCGCTGGATCGGGAACGCATCTTAGCTGTTGCCATGCGCACATCGCGGGTCTTTTCACGCTGGACTTCGTGGAGCAGTTCACGCAGCCGCGTGCGGGCCTTATGCAACTGCGACTTCGAAACACCTACCGAGCGGCCCAAAATCCCGGCAATTTCGTGGTGCTCATATCCTTGGACATCATGCAAAACAAATATCGTGCGGTAGCCCACAGGCAACCGCTCAATGCAGCGTTCGAGATTTAATCGGTCAATCGATCCCTCCAGCAACAAGTCAGGAGCACCAATCATTGACGCTGGATGAGGCGAAGCGGTTTCATCTTCCGGATCGAGAGCCGCTTCGATCGAGTCGATGGGTGGCGACTTCTTGCGCAAACGCATCAGCACGAGGTTAACCGCCAGCCTGTGCAGCCAGGTGGAGAAGGCCGATTCGCCTCGAAAAGTGTCTATTTTGCGGAGCAAAAGCAAAAAAACTTCTTGAGTCAGATCTTCTGCGTCGGCGGTGTTTCCTACCATGCGGAGACATAGCGCATAAACACGACGGCTATGTAACCTGTAGAGGTATTCAAATGCCGGCCGATCGCCGTTGCGGGCTCGCAGGATGGCCTCCGCCTCGCTCCGCTTTTCGCTGGCGATAGTAGAGACTGGCGGCGTAGTCTTCTTCGAGATGCATTCCGTGCTCGGACGCGGATCCCGGTTTAAGCTACGCCGCTTCTCCACATTGGGCCTTGCCAGTGCAACCACTATTTTTCTGAATGTAGTATTTGCAATGACTGGCATGACTTCCTTCCTTAGCGATCCCCGGAGCGGACTTCGATGGATGTTTTGTTCCCACTGACCTGCGATGCGGGCGGGGTTTGTGGCGCCATTTTTTGGCGTGCTTCCTTGGGTCTCATGTGGATTTGTTTGGGCGTCGCGTAGCTAAAGGTGAGACCTAGCTCTGGCGCTTCGAACGTCTCGACGTTCTGAACATCTGCGATGTCCACCAAGTTCAATTCGGCGTGGCCTGAAACAACTTTTTCGTCGGCTGCAGTAGCCATGATGATGGCATTGACTTGTCCCCGGATAATAAGTCTGTGGTCGGACATTGCGGATGACATGACAAAAGTGTAATCGCCTGCCGGCAGTGTGGCGCCTCCCCAATGAGTCTCAAATGGCAGCGTGAACTTTCCCTTGTATGAATTCTGCGCCTTCCCGCTAGTCGCCAAAGCGCCCAGTGCAAGAGCAGCCACGCCAAACTTCGTAAGCAACTTCAAACGTCGAGCCCAGATCATTTCCAATCTCCTTGTTCGATTCGGTTTTGAACTGCGAGACATTTCATTGTCTTCAGCGTGTAAGACCACGCGTGCGTCTGGATAATTCCCCGATCCAGCACCGTTTAGGAGGAGGGAATAAAATTGTGAGTATTTCGGTCGCCAAGTTATGACCGTTTTTCTCAGCGCACCTGCGTGATGAAGGAACTGATGGGAACGTCTCTATCCGTTTTTGCCGCTCATCAAACGTCCTTGCCCCATCAGTAGATGACCGAAAAGCGAATAAGCGTAAGGTTTGCCGCGCCTCCAAAACAATGACTGCGGATCTGCAGTTTCCGCATACTCCCGCGCACTCATGCGTTCACATCTACGATTCGCCGTGAACTTGGCATCGGATCTCTGTCCATAAGAGTTGCCAGAACTTGACGAAGGCGGCCGCGCGCACGCGACAAGCTCGACATCACGGTACCGATAGGCGTGCCCGTGATGTCTGCAATCTCCTTGTAGGACATCCCCTCGATTTCGCGCAGAATGAGAACTTCACGGGAAGTCGACGGAAGCATCTCCAGCGCTTTTCGGACCAGAGTGTCGCTGTCGTTTTGGAGGACAGCTTCTTCTGGATTGGGGGCGTCAGAATCTGGAGGGAAAAAATTCTCGTCAAATTCGGCGGCCTCTTGCAGTGGCCGGTTTCCATGCGACCATGTATAGAAAGTATTCCGGACAATTTTCAGGAGCCAGGCACGCGCATCGCCGCCACGGAAGCCGGGAAAGAATCGGAAAGCGCGTAAGTATGCTTCCTGGGCTACGTCCTGGGCGTCCTGCTCATTGCGCGTCAGCCAGCGCGCGAGGTTGTAGGCGGCATCAAGGTGCGGCAGCACGGCCTGCTCAAAATTCAGGAGCTGGTTGTGCTCGAACATTGAAACCTCCCTGCGACGGAAAGCGTCCTAGCACTTCGCTTGACGGCATCACTATGGTTCGCCCTTGCGATCCATTCAATGGACGTGCAGTTCTTTTCCGCGGGAATCGGGGTCCTCTGGTAAGTTACTCTCTACACAAGACTTATGGGAAGATGTCCCCGCTCGGATTCCCGCGAAGTCTGCCCAGTGATACACTCACTTTCGCGGGCATTCACCTTTCCATGCAAGAAGACCTTCACCACCGCGTGCGGCTCCGTTTTGGGGTTTTCGAGCTTGATCTTCGGGCTGGCGAATTGCGCAAGCACGGCCTACGAATTCGCATTCAGGAGCAACCCTTCCAAGTCCTAGCCTTGCTGCTTGAGCACCCCGGCGATCTCGTAACTCGTGAGGAACTCCAGAAAAAGCTCTGGCTCGCGGACACTTTCGTGGATTTCGACCACGGTCTCAACAAAGCGATCAGCAAAATCCGTGAGGCCCTGGGCGACTCCGCCGAGAGTCCCCGCTTTGTGGAAACTGTTGCTCGTCGCGGCTACCGCTTCCTCGCGGAGGTTAAGGTTGTCGATACAGCTCCAGCTCGCAGTCCGGAACTCGCCACTCTTCCTCATCCCGTGGCAGAAGCTGGTGATCGCGGGGACTTGGCCGGCAAACCCGCGATGCCCAAGCATTTTCTGTCGTCACCTGCATGGAAGATATCCGCCTTCGTGCTCCTTCTACTGGTGGTTTCTCTCTCCGCCTGGAAGCTTCATTCCTGGAACCGCCCATCACTTGTCATTCGCTCGTTGGCTGTCCTACCGCTCGAAAGCCTCTCGAACGATGCGTCTCAGGATTACTTCGCTGATGGAATGACCGACGAGTTGATTTCGGACCTCGGCCAGATCAGTGCGTTGCGTGTGATCTCGCGTACCTCAGTGATGGTTTATAAACACGCGCGCAAGCCTCTGCCGCAGATTGCTCGCGAACTAAATGTGGACGCCGTCGTCGAAGGTACCGTGCTCCGTTCCGGCGACCAGGTCCGCATCACGGCGCAGTTGATTGAAGCCTCCACTGACAAGCACTTATGGTCCCAGAGCTATCAGGGTGAATTGCGGGATACTCTGGCGCTCCAGAACCAGGTGGCCAGAGCCATCGCAGATCAGATTCGAATCAACGTAAATCCACAGGAACAAGCCGCGCTGAAAAACGTCAAGGTGGTAAATCCGCAAGCGTACGAGTCCTTTCTCAAAGGGCGCTATTTCTGGAACAAAAGAACGGCGGATGGTTTGAAAGTCGCTCTGGCTTATTTCAATCAGGCCACCGACGAGGACCCGAAATATGCCCAAGCTTATTCTGGCTTAGCCGACACATATTCTTTGTTGGGAGACTGGCAGTATGCGGTGATGACTCCCAAGGAGGCACTCCCAAAAGCAAAGGCCGCAGTAATTAAAGCTCTGGAATTGGACAGCACGCTCGGCGAAGCCCACAACTCGCTTGCATTCTGCTTGGATGGTTTCGACTGGGATTTTGACTCTGCCGGGAAAGAATTCCGGCGGGCTATTGAACTGAACCCAAGCTACGCAACCGCCCACCATTGGTATGCCTGGCATTTGAGTCTGCTGGGCAGGTATGACGAAGCGATCGTGGAAATGAGAAAAGCGGAGAACTTGGATCCGCTATCTCTGATCATTAACGCCGATTTGGCGGAGCTTCTTGTTCTTGCGCATTCTTATGACGAATCGATCCGACAGAGCCGCAAGACGATCGAAATGGATCCTAATTTCGCTCTCGCACATAATCAACTCGCCCAGGCCTACCTCCAGAAACACATGAACGACGAAGCGGTAGCAGAACTGCAAAAAGCGGCGCAGCTTTCAGGGGGAAGCCCCACTGTCATGGCAAATCTTGCTCGCGCCTACGCCGCATCCGGCAAGCGTGGCGAAGCGGTAAGGCTATTGAACGATCTGAAGAAGGGTTCCAGCCTGGTTTCTTCGCATGCTCCGGAGATTGCCGTCATCTACGCAGCTCTCGGGGATCGAGATCAAGCGATGAATTGGCTCGAAAAAGGCTACGAAGAGCGATTTAACCCGGGTGTCCTCTTGCGACCGGGCTTCGATCCCCTCCGCTCCGATCCGCGCTTTCAAGACCTTGTGCGCCGTATCGGCCTCCCGCGTTAGAGCAGGGAATTTGATAACGAGAACGAGGAAGAACAGGCGCGCTAATGACGCATTGTTCCGCCGCAACCAGGGCCCAAGCATTTGCGCGCTCATCCCAAGCTCTTGAGCTTGAAGGGGGAGGCTGAAAGGCAAAGGCGATAACGGTCTTGGACTTGATCGGTTTCCCATTGAATGTTGCCGCTTGAAAACGCCACTTCTTTAACGCATCTGAAACAAAACTGTTAAAGATTTCCATTCCGTGAAGAAAGTCAACGCCCTTCATTTCACCCGAGCTATCCACTGTGAGCTGGACCACCACGGATCCCCAGGCGACACTGTTGACCGGATACTCGGGATAAGCAAACGACAAAACCCCGACGGGCAGGTAGTTACCACGATCAGAAGGCTCTGACCGATTCGGTGGCAGCACAGGAGAAAAATGCTTCGGGGGAACCGGGCCTCCGATACCGTAATTCGAAGGGCAGTAAACAAAGATCACTGTCATGCGGGAAGGTGCTGACTTGCTCTCTACAGACGCCGGCTGGAATTTCCACTGACTCACGGATCTCTTGGCAGCATCGAGCATCGATCCGGGGTCCCTCAGACCGTCGATTTCTTGTATCTTGCCATCGTCATCGAGGGACACATCGAGAACGAAAAGCCCATCAAGAACAACCTGGTAGGGAACATACACATCACCTGCCGAGGCGACTTCAGGTGGTTTATAGGCTTGTTGCACGGAGCTTGGCCGCGCGAGGCCGATAAAGAGAAGGAAGCCGATTACTAGACCCCTTTTCATGGCTTGATTGTGCACCCTTGCGCTGCTCGCTTTGCGGAGTAGCTCGGTAGAAGTAAGGCCCGCACCGAAGAGGTCCTCACCGACGAGGTTAACCCCCCGCTCACAAACTGAAAACGGTCATAGGAGTTCGATCCTCTCGTCAAGATGCAACCTCCAGACGCTTACAACTCGCGGGCACCCGCTAATCCACAACTATCTGGCCCTTCATCCCTCTATGGCCAAGACCGCAAGTATGGCAACACTTAAACGTATAAGTGCCAGGTGTTTGAGCCAGGAACTCAATCGTGGTCGTTTCTCCCTTCTTGAGCTGCCAACAGTCTTGCGCCGAAGTGAAAATTAGCCCACCGGTGCCATTCGGTACAGCACCATCGGGAACAGCCGCAATCTTGAAACCATGATCGTGGTCGGTGGCCGTGATCTTAAGTTGAACTTTTGTCCCGTTCTTCACGTGAACTGGTGAGCTTGAGTACTCGTACTTCTTCGCCGTAAGTTCGATCACCTGCGCGGCTTGGACTTGCGCGCGAACCGACACGGACAGCGAAAGAAATATTGCGAGACCCAGCAGAGACTTGGGAACGATGGATAGCGGAAAACGCTTCGCAACCTTCTTCATTGATCCTCTCAGTCGTACGAATAACAAATTATTAAAACCGGCGGCGCGCCTCGTCTGCTTCTTCCGCGAGACGCATTAATCCGCGTTTCAAGCTCCATCTCTCAGCAAGGTAGATCTCTCAAAACAAGCGCCAACCTTTGATGACTCTGAATGCGGTCATCAGTGGCACATCGTCGCCGCATCCGATCATTTGTCGTCGGATTCGTCTTTCCCGTGCGCGGGAGTCAAAAAGTTATCCAGGACGAAGTCTGCTACGTCGCGGCCCAGCCGTTGTCCAGTCGTCAGGTCAAAGCGGAAATGCTGTCCACCAAAGATACGGCTTAACGTTGCTTCTTCGGCAGCGGCGGAAATGCTTGTGAATGATCGTTCTACTCCAGGGAGAACCTCGGAAGTCACGCTGAACTCGGCATGGTCTCGCTCGAAAAAGGAAATCAGCACCTCTGCTCCGGAAGCGCTGATCACCGCGTGAGCGCCCGGATAGGATGGGTCTGGGGCGGTCTTACCGACTTCCGGGAGCCAGTTGGGATCCGCCACGGTTTCAGTGTTGATGCCGGTATCCGCGGCTCGAATCGCGGTTACTGGCCGCCAGAAATTGTATGTGTATTTGGCGTCGTAAAAAGCGATCACGTCGTCGGCAAAACTCAGGTTCAGCAGTGCGAACAACCGGGCACTTTGCGCCGTTGTCAAACCGTGCGCCACCGAGAACGTCTGCGAAATCTCGTTCCAGTAGTTCTGTATTGCCCCATTCCAAAAGCGTCCGGTCAATGCCTCATCGGGAGTGGCGGTCGTACTGTTGACGATTCCGACCGACTTGACTTGGTTGAAAGCATCGCTGTACGTATCGCTGCTCAGCGCCGGGGGAGGGCCGGGGCGGAACTGGCTCGCACGTTCCAACGCGAACGGGGTCACGCGCGACCAATGCGTGAACTGCGGCTGGGGCGGAAAATTCGGAGGCGTCGATTGATAGTCTCCCGGGGCCGTTCCGAAAACATAAGGAATCGGCTTGGCATTCGAGCCGTCGTTGCTTCGCAGGGCCAGGATTCGATCGGCCACCGTCTGTCCTATACGGATACCTTCCACCTTGTGGTTGCCATCTGGAATTTGCGCCAGGGATTGCTGCAGTGCGGTATCGAGTGCGGCCTGAAACCCCGGATACAGGGCAACCAGAACTTGATGCGCTGCCGCGGCTGCTGCCGCTTCCTGCGAAGCATCTCGTGGCACGTCGGAAAGGCGGACCAGATATGGCCGGTGGGTCCTGTCAATAGCATTTACTGCGTCGTAGATCGCTGCATGCATGATCGCAAAGCTCCGCGTCGGATGCACAGTGGCAGGCTGCGCTCCAGGAGTACGGACTATTACGAGGAGTGTTCTATTCCACTGAACAACGGGGTTCACCTGCTCAACTGAGGAGTCGATTGCACCTTGATGCTGGTCATTAGGGGAAGCACCATAAGAACCGACCGCCAGGTTCGAAAGACCGGCACACATGAAAGCAAACACGATCAAGATTCTTGACATCACTAGTTCCTCTTCCTTTCTGGATGTGACTTTGGCGCTTTGCTTGACTCCTTGAGTCCGCCACGCCAGGGACTACAGTAACCGGCCTCCAGTGGGTTGAGTTTCTGCGCGTCACGAACTACGAGCATCACAATCATGATGCTCTGTTCGCACTAACTAAACTTCCTGCTGCTTTATTCCTCTTTTGCGCAGAGAAAAACATGGAATATTTTCGTTTCCGGAGAGTCTATCTATGGGTATGGAATTGGTTCCAGGACGAGAGGCTGCTGGACCAGCTTTGAAGATGCTTGATAAGAAGCCCTGAGGTCAGGTTGAATTTCTATGATTCTTCTTTGGAACCTGCACGTGCAAGAGCCCATCCACGCCATTCACATTAGTCTCAGTTGTGTCAATTTCTTCTGGAAAGAGGTGGACAGATGCCACATCTGGCCTACCACCGACCTCTACGGCGTGTCGAGCATGACTGCGAAAAACAATCATGCTATGAGTTGTCATGCTAAGAATTGTGGTCACCTCCGGATCTCGCGGAGACTCGATGAACAAATCAAATTGGGAGGAGTTCCCACTAAAATCGTTCTGTAGAAGTTCCTTTTCAGCAGTGATCCAGTCATCCAAATCAAAGCCATGCGCGTACCCACGCCGCTCGAAAAGCTGGTAGGCACGCTTGGCGATTGTTGCCAGAATGATTTCCCGGTGTTGGTCGTTTCTGCTTTCGACCGTAATCACCCAGTTGTTGCTACGCTTTCTGGCCTGCTTTTCCATTCTTGTACCTCCTTCTGCATTCATCTCTGACACCCTATTTCCCCGAACGTTCTGTTGTACAGTTCCCTGATCGTGGATACCCCAACATCGGCTCAGGTAAGGCAGACAAACCCTACCGGTGTGTCGGCTGGCTCTGTTGATGCCTCGATACCGTCGGCTGACTGGTTCGTGCGGCAGAGACGCTTCCTTCTAAGGGTTTTGATAAGCGAGCGACCAGTCTGTATTTTGCAATGATGCGAGTCACGAAGGCGACTATATTTAGAGCCAGTAGGAGTAGCACAATCCATACTACAATTGACGTCCTCAACATTTTTGATCCCTTCCGCATGTCAATTACCTTCATTTTCGAATACCCCTGTTAGCAATGTTCTATTCCCCACCGTGAGGAGGGCATCGCTTAAAGATGAAGGTCAAACTGAATGCGTGACTTCTTGAATTTGTGTTTGCAGTTTCGTACGGTAGTGCTCGATTCGACCTGGAAAGGTAGTTGCCCAGCAATATTGCTATGCGGAAGAATTGATTAGCTGGTGGAGATGCTCAAGGTCCACAGGATCTACGTCAGAAACGGCGCAGAATTCCTTTTTGCCTTTTCGCCAATCCACCCATCGAAAGCTCTGCCGGGAACCTGTGCGCGGTGGACTGTCCCGTTCCCGTGTGGGCCAGATGAATACATTAATTGGATGTCCGCTACGCTCGTAGACGAGCACCGCGACGGCGTGGCCTTCAATAACTTCTACGCGCCCACCTTTCAGCGCGAAACCGTCGTTTGTGAAATCACGCACAGGAACAGCAAACTTGGCTCTACCGTCGAGCCATCCCTCCACAACGCGCGCATCGTTGGAGACGATACCGTTCATCTGGCCTGGCTGTTGCGAGCGTACGTGCGCATCGACAATTTCTCCGGCAAGTTCGGCTTGATAGTCGTCCCCGCGAGGCCCATGCCCCACTCTCCACACTAAGATCGCCACGAAAAGTAGTGCGGCAGCAGCTGCCAGCCAATGCCAAAGGCGAGGCTGCGACGCAGCAATCGTGGGCGCGATTGCGTGGAGGCGTGCGTTAATCTTCCGCCGCAGCGAGGCAGTGGCAGGCTCATAGAGTTGAGCGAGTTGCAATCTATCGCGCAACAAATCCAGGTCCACAAGCTCAGTGGCACAGTGGGCGCAATGTCGCAGGTGACGCTCGAATTCAGCGGCCCTACGGCCACTCAGCTCACCATCGAAATAGCCCTGAAGCAGAGAGTCGGCAAAGTCACATCTCACGGACGAGCTCCTTGAAGAGGATTTACCAGCGCGGAATGCAACTGGCGGCGCGCACGGGACAGCGAGGACATAACTGTGCCAATGGGGATTGCCGTGATTGCAGCGATCTCCTTATAGGAACAGCCTTCGAACTCTCGAAGGACAATAATTTCGCGGAAGCGCGGCGGAAGCGTCTCGATGGCCAGGGTCAGGCGCTTGCGATCATCGCCGGCAATAGCGAGCGTTTCAGGTGTGGCGCAGGTCTGCAGGTGTAACTCTTCGTCGAATTCCATGCTTAGTTCCATGGGGCGATTCTTCTCCAGCCATGTGTAGCAAGTATTGCGCACGATCTGGAGCAGCCATGCCCGCGCATCTCCACCATGAAAGCCGCGGAAGAATCGGTACGAGCGCAATAAGGCTTCCTGAGCGACATCTTCGGCATCTTCGCGGCTTCGCAACAGCCAACGCGCGAGATTGAAGGCGGCATCGATATGGGGCAGCACAAGCTGTTCGAAGCGCAGCCGGTCCTCGGCATCAAAATCGTTCAAAGACTTCCCCCGATCAGTGATGCTTCATTTGTCAGAACCGTCTGACCGAGGATTTTATTCTCGACGGCCACTCTCTTCTGACGAACAAGTGAAGAAACACAGGAAGGCAGATGAATTTGGAATAAGACCGGCGCTGCCTCGGTCTGGATGAACGCAAGCACGTTCAAATGGCGGTGCGGACAACCCCCATCCCGCGCCGCCACTCCCAATGGCACGTGGAGAGGGGTAAAAATCATAGGAAGTAAGGAGCGCAAAGATGTCCGAGAAGAAAAAAGATGAATTCCTGAATGACCACAACCACGACGGAGTTGACCGGCGGGGATTTCTGAAGTGCATGGCATGGGCAGGTACGGGTGCCTTTTGCGTGATGAAAGGCGGGGTGCTGAACTCATACAGCTTGAGCCGGATTTCGGAGATTAGCACGGCAGATATGATGGGCGAGCTGAGCTTCGTGCAGATCAGCGACAGCCACATGGGATTCAACAAGCCCGCAAATCCGGACGTCGCGGGGACCCTGAAAGCAGCGGTCGACAAGATCAACGCTCTGTCGAACGCACCGGAATTCATGCTACACACCGGCGACATCAGCCACCTCTCGAAGCCCGAAGAGTTTGATACGGTGGACCAAATATTGAAGAGCGCGACGCCCAAGGATGTGTTTTACGTGCCCGGTGAACACGACGTACTGAATGACGACGGGAAGCAGTTCCTGGAGCGTTACGGGAAAGGCAGCAAGGGCGGCGGATGGTACAGCTTCGACAAGAAGGGTGTGCACTTCATCGGGCTGGTCAATGTGATGAATTTGAAGGCCGGTGGCCTCGGAACGCTTGGGCACGAGCAGCTCGAATGGATGGAAGATGATGTGAAGCACTTGAAGAAGAGCACGCCGATCGTGGTGTTCGCGCACATTCCACTGTGGTCCGTTTATCCGGAATGGGGCTGGGGCACGGAAGATAGCGCGCAGGCATTGGCATATCTCAAGAAGTTCGGATCGGTGACGGTGCTCAATGGGCATATCCACCAGACGATGCAGAAGGTCGAAGGAAACGTGACGTTTCATACCGCGGCGTCAACGGCGTTTCCACAGCCGGCGCCGGGCAAAGCCGATTCACCGGGCCCGATGAAGGTGCCAGCGGAGCAATTGAAAAGCGCCCTCGGCATCACCGATGTGAACTACAAACAAGGGAAACAAGCTCTGGCAGTGGTTGACTCTTCGCTCGCGTGAACAAGACCCAGCCAAACGCAGAAAACAATTCGAACTTGAAGCAGATAAAAAAGGAGATAAAGCATGAGGAGAAGTGTGTCCATTGCAGGTCTAGTAGCAGCACTGGTGTTGGGAACATTAGGTTTCTGTACTGGTCAGAAGAGTTATGTAGCAAGCGCGCAGGAGAAGATGTCGACGATCGAAGTGAAGATCGACAACTTCAGCTTTGGCCCGGTAACACTAACGGTGCCCGTGGGAACTACAGTTATTTGGACAAACCGAGACGACATTCCCCATACGGTTGTTAGCACGGATGATTTGAAGACGTTTAAGTCCAAAGTGCTCGACACCGATGAAAAGTTCTCCTTCACCTTCAGCAAAGCGGGAACTTATCCGTACTTCTGTTCTATTCATCCGAAGATGACCGGCAAAGTCATCGTGCAGTGAGTGAGGAGCGACCTTGCATCCGTTCGACATAAAAACAGTACTTTTGGCGAAGCATGCGCAACATGTCGTGCTGATCCACTTCCCGATCGCGTTGTTTATCATCGGCGTTCTCTTTGATTTCCTTGGGCAATGGAAGAAGCAGCGCCTGCTGGCCGCGGCTGCCTACTACAACTTGCTCGTCGCGGCGATCGCAACCATGCCCGTGGTTGTCACCGGAATACTCGCGTGGCAGTGGGAACTCGAGGGGCAAAAACTGAAAGGCATCCTTTTGATGCATCTGGTGATGGGATGCCTGTCGAGCGTCGTGATCTGTGTGGTGTGGTTCATCCACATGAGAACCCGACGCAAGCAAGAGGAGGTCCTGCCCGGGTACCGCTTGCCGATTGAGACCGTGGCCGTAGTCATCGTCGCACTGACGGGACACCTCGGCGGTTTTCTCAGCGGAGTGAATGGACCAGGATAGACCTTTATGAACCATCAAGTCCCAAAATATGTCACCCGGGCAAGAGCCTCTTTGATGCTTGGCATACCTGAAGCGAATCTCAACCGTATCTCGAAGGAATCAGGATTAGGCCACGTAGTGCGCACCGGCAACCAGGAAGAAACGTACTTCACTTACGAGGAATTACAGCGGATTTGCATGGTCGCGGCAAACCAGGTACAGGGCATCTTAAGCTGACGCGGCAGGATGGGCAAAACGCAAACTCTGAAGGCGTTTGCAAAGAAACGCGCTGAACTCGTATTGAGGGGACTGCGGAGTTAGGTCGAAACACGGTGTTCCAATCACGTTTATGGCCTAGGGCGTTGTCGCCCCGAAGAACCCAGGAGTTGCTCATGGGCGACGCGGCTGTGTGGCCTTAGCACCTCCCTTCCAAATGGCAGTACGAATTCTGCCTGCCGTGCCCCGCGAGATTTTTAGCCTGAACATGAATGGAACGCAGTCGGCATTCTGCGTGGAGACAATCTGTTGAGAGAAGCATTCTTTGAAACGGCTGCTCCGCGCACTGCCGATTTAGTCCTCGCCCTGGAAATCGCCATGGGGGTAGGTCTGTTGGTCGGCGCTCGGCTTGCTCGCAAGGGGTGCTTTCGGCAACACGCCTGGTGCCAATCCGCCATCGTGCTTCTGAACCTCGCTGTGGTTGTGGTGATGATGATTCCTTCATTCCGCGTTCAAGTGCTTCCCAGGATTCCGGCGAAGTTGGGGAAGGCTTACTACGGACTGGCGACAACGCACGCGGCGCTCGGAACCGTCACCGAACTCGCGGGCCTGTACATCCTGCTGTCCGCGGGCACGAGCGTTTTGCCGGAGAAACTTCGCATCACTAAATACAGGGCCTGGATGCGAACTGTTCTAGTGCTCTGGTGGCTCGTGCTCTTGTTGGGGTTGGCAACCTACACCCGCTGGTACGTCCCGCATTTATTTCGGAAATGAAATCGCAGAGTCTTGAAAAGAGGAGGCTCTTCATTGTCGCGACGATGGTCGGAATAAAGCTTTCGAGATTTGGTCTACATAGCTGGAGTACATGAGCTCGAATGAAAACCGAGTAGGGTTCAGGCGAAGGAGAAATCCATGGCTGAGTATCAAATGACTTTAGTGGATCGGCAAAGAATCGCCAGAGATACGATGGCCTTCTGGTTAGATACAAATGGTGCCAATTTCGAATTCCGCGCCGGGCAGCATGCCGATTTTGTCTTCACTCGCCCGTGCGCTGAAAGTGAAAGCGATAATTCCCGGACCTTTTCACTCGCATGTTCTCCTCTTGATAAAAGGCCAGTCATGATCGCGATGCGCATGCGTAAGACTGCCTTTAAGACCGCGTTGAAGGCTGCTGCTCTTGGCACGAAGTTCACGGTGAGCCGCCCCCGAGGATCGTTCACGCTGCATAAAGATATCACCCGAACCGCGGTTTTTATCGCGGGTGGTATCGGGATTGTGCCCATTCGCAGCATCCTTCAACATGCCACCCAAGAACGTCTGCCACACAAACTGTATTTGTTCTATTCAAACCGGGAAGTGGACGACGCGGCGTTTCTTGAAGAATTTGAGAATATGACCGTTCAGAATCCTAATTTTACTTTCATTCCTACAGTAACTGGACATCGAACCATTGCGTGGCCCTATGAGAAAGGTCACATCAATCGTGAAATACTCTCGCGTTATCTATTGGGGCTGAACGGACCTATCTACTACATCGCGGGCCCGTCGGGAATGGTCAATGCGATGACCGACCTGCTCAATTTCTCTGGCGTTAGCGATGACGATATTAGGACTGAAGAATTTGGAGACTACAAGCTGCATCAGAATTCCGCGCAATTCGATCAGGTAGTGGGCAACAATCGCCCAGATTCAGCGCTGTAACATTTGGTACGATGGATACTCTGTGAAAAGTAGTTTGGTTGCGTCTCGCGTTTTCTTCGCTTCGTTCGTTCCTCTTCTTCTATTTGGCATCGTCATCTGGAAATTCCCCGGCCTCGCGGTCGCCCAATCCCTGGCCTTTTCTTTTGTACGACGTCATGAGCCTGTAAGAATTGTGCTAAAGATTTCATACGAGTCCCGCTGAGACGACGGGACTTGCGGCCGAAGTAAGTCAAGCGGGTTAAATCTGTGCTCGTAACCACTCGGTTGCGCCCGAACTGGAACCGGCTCATCAGGACCACGTCCTAATAAGTTCCAACTTCCTTGGGCAATTTAATGTCATCCTTCTCCATAGTGTGTAATCCGAAATAATTCGAATTGCTGATAAATTTTTGTGTCTCCAATTTCGCAATGGCGGAATCGCGCTTTAGCATGGCGCATAGGACCAACGATGGTCTCTGATTTCCTGGAAGCACTTCTTTTGAGCGCCCAGACTTACGGAGAAGTCGTTGCCGAATCTTTGCGATCCAGTGCTGCTCTAACGCTGGCCAACAGTTCGTTTTCGTCAAAAGGCTTTTCGAGAATCACTGCGTCTGACTCGAATAGCCCACGACGCCCAAGCTCACTCCCCGCGTATCCTGTCATGTACAACCACTTGATTTCAGGTCGCGATGCGCGCACTCGCTCGCACAACTCAACACCGCTCATTTCGGGCATAATGATGTCGGTCAGAAGGAGGTCGATTTTCGCAGTACTGGTGCGGGCGGCCTCAAGTGCGGCCGGAGTGCTCTCCGCTTTCAGAACCTTGTAGCCGGCCGCCTTCAACATAGCCGCCACAAGTTCACGAATATCAACGTCATCTTCAACGAGCAGGATGGTCTCGCTTCCGCCCTTGGAGGGGGTTTTGGGCACAAGCGCTGTCAGCGCCTCCTTCAAATCAACCCTGGGAAAGTAGATCTTGAAGGTCGTACCTATGCCGGGTTCACTGTAAACCCAGATGTTGCCGCTGCTTTGCTTCACAATCCCATATACTGTCGCAAGACCGAGGCCCGTGCCTTTGCCGGACTCTTTGGTTGTGAAGAAAGGTTCGAAAATCTTCGGCAATAATTGTTTGTCGATGCCATGACCTGTGTCGGAGAAAGACAACATGACATAGGGCCCAGGCACAAGAGGCGGATGCTGCTTCGCATACCCTTTGTCGAGGTTGACGTTTCCTGTTGCGATCTTGATGCTGCCGCCTACCGGCATAGCGTCCCGTGCATTTACCGCCAGATTCATCAAAATCTGTTCAATCTGGCCGTGGTCCGCCAGGACGAGGCCCAGGCGATCGCCGGGTTGAAAGAAAACATTGATGTCTTCACCCACCAAGCGCTCGAGCATCTGGGACCAACCAGATATGAGCTTATTTAGATCCAGAACTGCGGGCTGAACGTCTTGCTGCCTGCTGAAAGCGAGAAGTTGCTTCGTCAAACGAGTCGCACGTCCGGCAGCTTCTTTGATTTTTGTGATGTCACGCAAGACAGGACTGTTTGTATCGACCTTCTCCATTGCCAGGTCACTATAGCCGTAGATGACGTTGATAATGTTATTGAAGTCATGCGCTACACCGCCAGCCAGGCGACCCACCGCCTCCATCTTTTGTGCGTGCTCAAATTGGGCCTGGAGGCGCTTTCGAACAGTTATGTCTTCTTGTGTGCCCTCATAGTACTGGACTTTGCCCTCAGCATCGGAGACTAGGCGAGCATGGACGATTGTCGAAAGCCGGGTGCCGTCCCTCCGCGATACTTCCAAAGGAAAGGCGTTCACTACCTTCTTTTGTTCGAGGAGATGCATAAACTCATCACGCTGCGCCGGATATTCGTACTCTTGATGGGCAATGTCCGTTGTTGCTTCGACCATAGCTTGAGGAGATGTGTAGCCATGCATCGCTGCCATGGCCTGATTCACCCTCAGGTAACGCCCATCAGGCGTACTCTGGAACATACCCACGACGGCGTTTTCAAATATCTCCCGGTACCTTGTTTCGGCTTCAATCCGTGCGGCTTCGGCACGTCTGCGCTTCGTCGCGTCGCGGAAGACAATAACTGCACCAACGACATCTCCCGTGCGCAACCGAATCGGCGCCACCGAGTCGTCGAGCGGGAACAAATTGCCCGATTTTGCAACCAAGACAGCGTCTTCCGGAAGAGATTGGGTGCGTTTTTCCCTCATCGCCGCAGCCCCGATTGTCTCCAAATTCCCGCCGGTGGAGGGAATGACGGATCTCAACACCTCGCCCAATGGTCTGCCCAACGCTTCTTCCTTCCGCTCGCCAGTCAGAGCTTCGGCAACGGGATTCATGCGTTGGACACGGTTTCTGCGGTCGGTTGTTATCACAGCGTCGCCGATGCTGATGAGTGTGCAATTCAACAGATCGCGGCTCTGCTGGAGCGCGCCAACTAGCCAAGCAATAAGCAGCCCTGTCAAAATGAAGCTGCCCAACGCAAGCACATGGGCGCTATCGGCTATCGCCAGGCCCGCCGGTGGAAGGTGGTAATAGGCGGCTCCGAATGCCAAAATGAAGGTGGCGAGAGACCCTCCAGCCATGCCCCCAATCCATGCGCTTACTACACAAACCGGAAACAGAAACGGAAAGATCCCAACGCCTGCCCCGTCTCCAAGAAGCACTGACAGCCCCAGACCTAGGCCGCTTATCGACGATGCGAAACCAAGCTGTGTTGCCAGCCGAATAGGCTCGCGCCCCAGAGTCCTGCCAATGTTGATTGGTATCTTCTGTTTAGACATGAAGTTCTCGTTGGGCGCCTGCCGGATTTTCAATAATAATTAAATACTATGCGCATCGAGGTGTCGTTGCAACGCGAGTCTCGACGGCAAGTTTGCCCGTCGATGAGTGTCAATATGAGAGCGTGACGTCGATAGATTTTGTGCTCCCCGCGTTTCTTAGTTAGAACTACAAAAGCCAAGAAGGCCTGCTGCGGAGTGCGATTTCCAAGTCCGCGATGAGGCGATCGTGATTGTACTTTTCGATCCAACGAGCGCAGCTCCGAAATCCCAGACTACTACTACATTTTTATGACACCGGCCGTAGACTCTAAAACAGCAGATTCGGGACACGATCAAGCAGTTTGCTCGGGTTGGGGCAAACCGTGCAGTCGGCTTTCACTCTTAGTTATAACGATGATAGGTACGCAACACGCTAAGAACTGACGCTTGGCGCGGGGACCCGCTTGCGGTAGGCTTAGTGCGACTTTCCTCCCGAGGGACGCAGCCAATGAGTCAACAAGCCCCGACCCAAACGGTTTTCGCGTGTTCGCAATGCGGACGCACCTTCGACCAATCGAATTTGCTGCAGATTGCGGGAAACTGGATCTGCGGCGAGTGCAAGCCGGCGTACTTGAGCCGGGTGATGGCGGGCGGCCCGGGCGTCGCCACCGCGTTGCAGTATGCCGGCGTCGGCATTCGCTTCGGCGCGCGCTTTGTGGACGGCTTGGTGTTTCTGGTGCCATTTATTATTTTGGCCTTCGTGTTTATGCCCGGCTTACTGGCCACGGCGGGTGGTGGCAAGCCCGGCCTGTTCAACCTGGTTCTCATCCTACCCGCGATCATTTTTGCGCTGTTTTACGAAGTCTTGATGTTGCGGTATTGGGGAGCAACCCTCGGAAAAATGGCGTGCGGGATTAGAGTAGTCCGCCCTGACGGCAACGGCCTGGGGTGGGGCATTTCGTTCGCCCGCTATTTCATGTACAACATCGTAATCTCCGCGGTTCCTCTCATTAACTGGATCCTCCTTTTAACTACGGCGATTATGGCCGGCACGGACGAGCAAAAGCGTGGCTTACATGATCGCGTGTGCGACACGCGGGTCATTTACAAGCGGAGCGAGGCGTGAGCCTCAGTCTATTCACGGTTACTGACAGCGGCTCTGGCATAGGCTCTGCCAACTTTCGGCCTGCGGGAA
>Ga0210402_10000734_pt1 | contig 35644 bp, 34 predicted proteins | sample IncBWC7MmetaG_FD_161055 | JGI IMG/M metagenome (GOLD analysis project Ga0210402, IMG submission 161055) | Forest soil microbial communities from Barre Woods Harvard Forest LTER site, Petersham, Massachusetts, United States - Inc-BW-C-7-M | ecosystem: Environmental > Terrestrial > Soil >...
GATGAGCAGCTTCGGCCTGCGCTCGAGCGGCTGCGCCAGGTGCTGCTCGATCGCGCCACCGAACTCGCCGACGTCGTCAAAACCGGGCGCACGCATCTCATGGACGCGATGCCGATCACCCTGGGCCAGGAATTGAGCGCCTGGCACGCGCAAATCGCAGCCGCCGAAGCGCGATTGGCCGAGGTTACTCCGCGGCTGCTGGCATTGGCGCAGGGCGGAACCGCGGTCGGCACGGGCATCAACTCGAGGCCCGAGTTCGGCGCAGTGTTTGCGCGCCATCTGGCGCAGCGTACCCGGCTTGCCTTTCGTCCCAGCGATAATTTTTTCGCGGCGCTCGCGAGTCAGGATACCGCCGTGGAATTATCCGGGCAGCTCAAGGTCTTAAGCGTCAGCCTGATGAAAATCGCGAATGATCTGCGCTGGATGAACAGCGGGCCCCTGGCGGGGCTCTCAGAAATAGCCCTTCCGGCGCTGCAGCCCGGCAGCAGCATCATGCCAGGCAAGGTCAATCCCGTGGTGCCGGAATCGGTCGCCATGATCGCCGCGCAGGTGATCGGCAACGACGCAACCATCACCATCGCCGGACAGTCGGGAAACTTCCAACTCAATGTCATGCTGCCGGTCATCGCATACAATTTGCTGCAAAGCGTGCAGCTGCTCGGCATCGCTTGCGGCAATCTGGCGGACAACGCGCTGGCGGGATTCACGGTGAACCGCGGCCGGCTGGACGAAGCGTTGTCGCGCAACCCGATCCTGGTCACCGCCTTGAATCCGCTCATTGGCTACGAAAAGGGCGCGGCAATCGCGAAACGGGCTTATGCGGAAGGACGGCCGATACTGGATGTCGCCGCGGAAATGACCGGCTTGGGACGGGATGAGCTGCAAGCACTGCTGGATCCAAAGGCGCTGACGCAGGGCGGGATCCACGGAGCGGGATCGTAGGCGTCGATGGATCCGCTCTTTTCCAAAGCGCACATCCGCGAAGCTCTCGATCCGGCGCCGTCGACGCCCGCGGAAGACATGCATTGGCTGGTCGGGGCCTCGCCCGAAGTGGTGGCGCGCATGCGTGCCAGCTTGCCGACGCGGCGCACACCGGCGGCGGTACTGGTGCCTCTGGTGGAGCACAGCAGCGGGATGACGGTATTGCTGACCCAGCGGGCCACGACGCTGAAGGATCACGCCGGCCAGATCAGTTTTCCCGGAGGCCGCATCGAGCCGAGCGATGCCGATGCCTGGCACGCGGCGCTGCGCGAAGCTCACGAAGAGATAGGTCTTTCGCCAAATCTGGTGGAATTCGCCGGCTACCTGCCCGATCACGTCGTGATATCGGGGTTTCGCGTAACTCCCGTGGTTGGTTTCGTCAAACCGGAGTATCAATTGCGCATTGCCACGGCCGAGGTTCACGATGTATTCGAAGTGCCGCTCGACTACATTTTGGACTCGGCCAATCACAAGACGCGCCAGCGTCAGATCGGCGAGTTGACGATTGATATTCACGACATCCCATACGGCGACCGCAATATCTGGGGAGCCACCGCCGGCATGCTGATGACCTTCCGGCGGCGCCTGCAATCGCGCGCGGCCACGGCGCCGTGAGCAGGAGCGTGGAGGAATTGCTGGCAATCATGGCGCGTTTGCGTGCTGCCGACGGCTGTCCCTGGGACCGGCAGCAGACCTTTGCCACCATTGCGCCCTATACCATCGAGGAGGCCTACGAGGTTGCGGACGCCGTGGAACGCGGCGACATGCAGCACCTCAAGGATGAACTGGGCGATCTGCTGTTTCAGGTGGTGTTCCACGCGCAGATGGCGAGTGAAGCCGGGCAATTCGACTTCGAGGCGGTGGCCGGCTCGATCTGCGACAAATTGCGGCGCCGCCATCCCCACGTATTCGCCGATCGACAGCCTTTGAGCGCCGCGGAGCAAAGCATCGCCTGGGAGGAGATCAAGGCGCGCGAGCGCGGCGCGGGGGATGCATCGGCAATGCAGGGCGTACCCGATGCGCTGCCGGCGCTGATGCGCGCCGACAAACTGAGCAAACGCGCGGCGCGCGCCGGCTTTGATTTTGAGTTTGCCAGTCAGAGTGCGGACAAGGTGGCCGAGGAACTGGCGGAGGTGCGCGAGGCCGCGGCGCAGCTGCCGGCCACGGCGGACGGCAAGGCGGCCGCTGCGATTTTCGAAGAGGTGGGCGATCTTTTGTTCGCGGCGGCGAATCTCGCGCGCAAACTCGATATTGACGCGGAAGCGGCGCTGCGCGCGGCCAACTCGAAATTCGAGCGGCGATTTCGCCGCATGGAGCGCCTGGCCACCGAGCGCGGCGAGGTATTCGCCGAGCTGAATCTCGCGGCTCAAGAAAGTCTCTGGCTATCCGTCAAGCGTGGCGAGTGAGCGAATCGAGGCGGCCGCCGCACGGCGCGCCGCACAGCGCGCCGCTGCGCAGCTGACCTTCAAGCGCGATCCCGAGCTGCCGATTTCGGCGCGCCGCGAAGTCATCATGCAGGCGCTCGCCAGCGCACAAGTACTCATCGTCGCAGGCGATACCGGTTCGGGCAAAAGCACGCAACTGCCGCAGTACTGTCTCGAGCTGGGCCGCGGCAGCGCCGGCCTGATCGCCCACACCCAGCCGCGAAGAATTGCCGCGCGCGCCCTGGCTGCGCGCATCGCCGAGGAACTGGGGCAGAGTGTCGGCAGCAGCGTGGGATTCAAGGTCCGGTTTGCAGACCAAGTATCCGACGCCACGCGCCTGGTGCTCATGACCGACGGATTGCTGCTGGCGGAACTGGCCTCCGATCCCCTGCTGCGCCGCTACGACACCATCATTGTCGACGAGGCTCACGAGCGCACGCTGAACGTCGACCTCTTGTTGGGGGTGCTCAAACGGCTGCTGCCGCGCCGCCCGGATCTCAAAGTCATCGTCACCTCGGCGACGCTCGATGTCGAACGCATGGCGCAGTTTTTTGGCGGCGCGCCGATCATCACGGTGAGCGGCCGCAGCCATCCCATCGAGGTGCGCTACCGGGAGATGCAGGACGAAGAAGACGATCCGGATCTGCCACAGGCGATACTTGATGCCTGCCGGGAAATCGCGAGCGAGCCCGGTCAAATCGGCAGCGGCGACATCCTGGTGTTTCTCCCCGGCGAGCGCGAAATCCACGATGTCGGCGAACTGCTGGAGCGGGAGCTGCCATCGCGCGATGTCCTGCGTTTGTACTCGCGACTGTCGTGGGAGCAGCAAAGCCGGATATTTGAACGCGGCTCGCGGCCGCGAATCGTGCTGTCCACCAATGTCGCCGAAACCTCCATCACCGTGCCCGGTATTCGCGCCGTCATCGACTCGGGATTGGCGCGTATCAGCCGCTACAGCCTGCGCAATCGCCTGCAGCGCCTGCCGATTGAACCGGTTTCGCGCGCCAGCGCGGAACAGCGCAAAGGCCGCTGCGGACGCCTGGGGCCGGGACTGTGCATGCGGCTATACACGGCCGAAGATTTCGCGGCGCGCGCGCCGTTCACCGAACCCGAGGTGCTGCGCACCAATCTTGCGGCGCTGCTGCTGCGATTGGCCGCCGATGGATTAGGCGATGCGGAGAGTTTTCCGTTCATCGACCCGCCCGATTCGCGCATGCTCAACGATGGCTATCGACTGCTGCAGGAGTTGCAGGCCATGGATGAGGAGCGGCGCATCACCCATCGTGGCCGCGCCATGGCGCGGTTGCCGCTGGATCCCAGGCTTGGCCGAGCGCTGCTGGAAAGCAAGCGCTTCCGCGCGCAAAGCGAGCTGCTGGCGATTGTCGCCGGCTTGAGTGTGCCGGACCCACGCGTGGATGACGCCGCAACCGATGCGGCGTTTGCGGACACGAAGTCCGAGTTCTCGTCCCTGGTCAAACTCTGGCGCGCTTATTTAAGCGCGCGCGAGGCGCCAAGACGTGAATTGCGGCGCTGGTGCAAGGAGCGTCATCTATCGCTGTTGCGCCTGTCCGAATGGGATGATGTCTATCGACAGGTCGTGGATCGGGCACGCGAGCTCGGCATCGTGGCGCAGCGGCCGGCGGCAAGCTACACCGGCGTGCACCGTTCCCTGCTTGCCGGCTTCTGCAGCATGGTGGGCGCGCGCGGTGAAGAGGGTGTGTATGCCGGCACCCGTGGCGTGCACTTCTACATTTTCCCGGGTTCACCGCTGGTCCGACGCCGCCCGCAATGGCTCATGGCCGCAAACATCGTCGAGACCTCGCGGGTATTCGCGCGCCGCGTCGCGGAAATCGAGCCGACGTGGATTGAGGCCGCTGCTTCGCATCTGCTCAAGCGCGAGTATCTGGAGCCCGATTGGGACGAAGAGCGCGAGGAGGTGGTGGCGCGCGAGCGCGTCAGTTTTCTCGGGTTGGCATTGAGCGCCAACCGGGTGGTGAACTTCGGCCCGATCGCGCCGGAGGAGTCGCGCCGCATCTTCGCGCGCGAGGCACTGGTTTATCAGCGCTTGCAGCGCCGGCCGGATTGGCTGCGGGAGAATGATGCCGCGGTGCGCGCGGCACTCAGCATGGAGGAGCGCCTGCGCACACGCGATCTCCTGCAGAACGCGGAGGCATTCGTCGAGTTTTACGACCATGCGCTGCCGCGCCAGGTATCGAGCGGTGCAACCCTGGAGAACTTCAGCAGGCATTTGTCGCCGGCGCAGCGCACGGCGCTGACGTTGACACCGCAACAAATCTTGGCGCGTCTGCCGGCAGCCGAGGAACTCGCGAAATTTCCCGAGAGCACTCAGGTCGATGCCTTGAGCGTGCCCGTCGAATATCATTTCGCTCCCGGTGAGCAACAAGACGGCGCCACCCTGAATGTGCCGTTGCTGGCGTTGCCGGGGCTGACGCGCGCGGCGGTGGATGGCGCCATACCGGGCCTGGCCGCACCGCGCATCGAGGCATTGCTGCGATCGCTGCCAAAACAGGCGCGGCGCAGCTTGATTCCAATCGGCGAGACTGCCGCGGCATTCCTGGCGGAGGCGGGGAGCGCGGCAAACGCGCATCACCTTAAGGTCTGGCTCAAGGAACGGCGCGGCGTTGCGGATGATTTGATCCGTTTCGATTCAGCGGCGGTTCCCGCGCATTTGACGGTGCAGCTTAAGGTGACCTTGAGCGGCAGGGAAATCGCGCGCGGTGGGGACCTCGCCGATTTGCGACGCCGCTGCGCCGCCGCGTGCCGCGCTGAGCTCGCACGCCTTGCGCATGAGGCGAATGCCGCCCTGGGGTGGCATCGCTTCGAAATCGATCAGCTGCCCGAGAGCACGCCGCTGAATCTGGATCAGGGGATGCTCCCGGTGTATCCAGCTCTGCAACAGGTGGGTCAGCGGCTCGAGATGCAGTATGAGTGGTCTGCCGCCGAGGCACAGCGCGCCTGGCGCGTGGGTTCCGTGCGTCTGGCGCGCGCCATGCTGCCGCATCAAGAACGCGATCTTAGAAAGACCGTCTCTGATTCGGTGGCGTTGGTGTTGAGCGCCAGCCCCTATCTGAGAAAAGAAGACTTGATCGATACCCTGCTGCAGCTGGCATTTCGAACGGCCTGTTTCGGCGCGGACGACGCGCCGCGCACCCGTGCGGACTTCGAGGTCAGGGTTGATCGGGGCCGCGAGCGCTTGTTCGCGGATCTTACCGAAGTGATCGCCGCGGCTTCGAGCTGGTTCACTGCGGCAAGCACGGTACGCCTGCAGTTGCCCGATGCGGGCAAACCGGCGCTCAAGGACAGCGCTGAAGAAACCCGCGGGCACATGCTGAAATTATTGAACGCAAACATTTTGCAAACCGCGCCGCAGGAGTGGCTGCGCCAATTGCCGCGCTATCTGAAAGCCGAGCAGCGGCGATGGCAACGCAACGCGGTACGCGGCAGCGAGTCCAAGTCAATCCTCGGCGAGCTGCGTCACTGGTCGGGTCGATTGCGGGATCTGGAAAAGGCGCTCGATGCAGAGCTGCGTTTCATCCCGCTGCTCGACGAGTTTCGATTTTGGATCGAAGAATACCGCGTATCGCTGTATGCGCAGGAATTGAAGACGCAGGGACCGGTTTCCGCGGCACGCCTCGAACAGCGAGCCGCGGAAATCGACGCCTGGCTGCGGCGCTAGACGTTGAAGCGAATTCCTTGCGCGAGCGCCACCTGCGCGCTCCAGTTGATGGTATTGGTCTGGCGGCGCATGTATGCCTTCCAGGAATCGGAACCCGCCTCGCGTCCGCCGCCCGTGTCCTTCTCGCCGCCGAATGCACCGCCAATCTCGGCGCCGGAGGTCCCAAGATTGACATTGGCAATGCCGCAATCGCTGCCCTCGGCGGATAGGAAACGCTCGGCAGCCTGGAGACTGTCCGAGAATATCGCCGATGACAGCCCATAGGGCACCGAGTTCTGCAGTGCGATCGCCTCGTCGAGGCTGTCATAAGTCAGCAGGTACAGAATGGGCGCGAAGGTTTCCGTGCTGACCACCGGCATGTCGGAGCGGGCTCGAATGATGGTGGGCTCGACGAAGTTGCCCGGCCGCTTGAGGACTTTGCCGCCATACAGGATCTGCCCGCCCTGGGTTAGCGCGGCCGTGATGGCCGCCGAATAACGCGCCACCGCCCCGGCATCGATCAGCGGTCCCATGAGCGTCTCGGCCTCCAAGGGATCGCCGATGCGCACCTGGCCATACGCGGCAATCAGTCGCCGCTCGAGTTCGGCTGCACGCGAGCGATGGATCAACACGCGGCGCGTCGTCGTACAGCGCTGCCCGGCGGTTCCCACCGCGCCGAATACGATTGCGGGCACCGCCAGATCCAGATCGGCATTTTCGTCGACGATGATGGCATTGTTGCCGCCCAACTCGAGCAGCGACTTACCCAAACGCTCCGCGACTCGCACCCCGATCTGCCGTCCCACCTGCGTCGACCCGGTGAACGAGACCAGCGCGACCCGCTTATCATCGACGAATCGGCCCGCGAGCTGCGTGCCTGCATCGATGAAGATCTGAAAGATCGCGGGGAGCGCGTGACGTTCCATCACGCGGTTGCAGATGTGCTGCACGGCAAGGGCGCACAGCGCGGTCTTGGGCGATGGTTTCCAGACCGTGGCATTGCCGCTGATCGCGGCCAAGAAGGCATTCCAAGACCACACCGCCACGGGAAAGTTAAATGCTGAAATTACGCCGACCACGCCCAGGGGATGCCATTGCTCGTACATGCGGTGCTGCGGCCGTTCCGAGTGCATGGTGTTGCCGTACAGCATGCGCGACTGGCCCACCGCGAAATCGGCGATATCGATCATTTCCTGTACCTCGCCGTCGCCTTCGGCCTTGATCTTGCCGTTCTCCAAGGACACGAGGCTCCCCAGCGCGTCCTTGCAGCTGCGCAGTTCCTCGCCGATGAGGCGTACTGCTTCACCGCGTTTCGGCGCCGGCACGCGCCGCCAGGCGGCTGCGGCGGATACCGCGGCGGCCATGACCTTTTCGTAGTCCTCGGGGCTGGCTCCCTGCACCTGCGCCAGTCGTGCGCCGGTTGCCGGATTGATGCAGTCGATCAATGGGCCACCGGTCGATACGCTCCAGCCGTGACCGCCGGACCATACTCCGGAGTTCAAGTCGCGTAGTCCCAGGGCCTCGAGAGGATTCTTGCCGTGTTGCAGATTCATGATTTTCCAGCGCTAGTTGCGGGGGCCGCATTTTGACTTGGAGGCGCCTACAACGCTAGCATCCTTGCGATGTCCACCGCTCCCGCCTTGATGAACTGGCATCCGGCCAGCTGGCACGCTCGCCCCGCCGCCCAACAGCCGAAATACGCCGATCCTCTGGCCTTGGAGCGAGCCGTGGCCGCTTTGAGCCGGCTGCCACCCTTGGTGGTTTCCTGGGAAATCGAGGCGCTGCGGGCCAAACTGGCCCAGGCTCAGCGCGGCGAGCAGTTTCTGCTGCAGGGCGGAGATTGCGCGGAGAGTTTTGCGGACTGCGAATCGGACAACATCGCCAGGCGTTTGAAGATTCTTCTGCAGATGAGCCTGGTGTTGCTGCAGGGCATGAAGAAACCCATCATCCGGGTGGGCCGGTTTGCCGGACAGTACGCCAAACCCCGCTCCGCGGACACGGAAACTCGCGATGGTGTGATCCTGCCGTCCTACCGCGGCGACAATGTCAATCGTCCCGGCTTCACTCTGGCAGAGCGCGAACCGGATCCTGCGCTGCTGCTGCGCGGCTACGAGCGCGCATCACTCACGCTCAACTTTGTGCGCGCGCTGATCGACGGCGGATTCGCCGATCTGCACCACCCGGAATACTGGGACCTGGGATTCTTCCGTCACGCGCCGCTGCGCGATGCCTATCAAAAAATCGTTGATTCGATCGCCGAATCGATGGACTTTTTCGAATCCATGAGCGGCCAGCGCGTGCATGCCGCAACGCGCGTGGACTTCTACACCAGCCATGAGGGCTTGCACCTCCTGTCCGAGCAGGCGCAGACCCGCTACATCGACCGCCAGAAGCGCTGGTACAACCTGTCCACCCATATGCCGTGGATAGGCATGCGCACCGCCAATATCGACGGCGCGCACGTTGAATACTTTCGCGGCATATCGAATCCCATCGGCGTGAAGGTAGGCGCGGCGATGAGTCCTGAGTGGCTTCAGGAGTTGATTCAGGTGTTGAATCCGCAGAATCAACCGGGCCGCCTGACATTCATCCATCGCTTCGGCATCAAGGATGTCGAACAGCGGCTGCCCGACATGATTCGAGCCGTGCGCGCCACCGGTTCACCGGTGCTGTGGGTCTGCGATCCAATGCACGGCAATACCGAAACCACGACTGGCGGGGTGAAGACCCGGCGTTTCGACAACATCCTGGGTGAAGTCGAAGCGGCGTTTCGAATCCATGAGGACGAGGGCTCTATGCTGGGCGGCGTGCACATTGAACTCACCGGCGAGGATGTGACCGAGTGCATCGGCGGGGCGCGCGGCTTGACCGAGGCGGACCTGGCGCGCGCGTATCGATCGCAAGTTGATCCACGCCTGAATGCCGAGCAAGCTCTCGAGCTGGCCATGCTGATCGCGCGTCGCGCCGGTGGTGGCCGATCGGGGAAGAGCGCCAGGCCAACCACCACTTGAACTCAATAACGCAATCAATTGATTATTAAAGGATTAAATTATGCATTTTCCGCGGAATTTCAAGCGCGCATGAATGCCGGCTCCTCGCTGGGCGCTTTCCTGAAGGATCCTTTGCTGGGAAAAACTTCGCTGGTCAGAGTCTTCTGGCTGTACGGCGTCCTAGGTTCGCTTCTGTACGGTGCCATCGAGTTGTACCTCGATCCCGGCAATGAATTCATCATGCGGGTTTACATGATCGGGGGGCTGATCTTCAGCGTCTACGTCACGGTCGCGACCTACCAATGCGCGGCGAATTGCAAATCAGCAGTCGTAGCCCGGCTGGCGCGAATCTCGGCGGTCATCACTTTGCTGCTGCTGCCGGTGCTGACCTACCTCGATCTTACGGGAGCGCTGACACTGGCGGCCTTGGGCGAGCAGTAGCACGGGCGAATAACCACGCAGCGGAGGGTTGAATGATCGACACCGCGCATGGAAACCGCCGCCGATTTTAAAGAGTAGAATGGCCACGGAGGTGTCATATGGCGATCAACATGCGTGCATTGGGTGCGATCGCATCGGCGCTGGTCGTTGCCGCGTGTGCGGCGACGGGCAATGTGAAGCCGACCGCGCCAGCCACGGCGGATTTGCAGAATCCGCCCTGCGTGCCTCAAACCGGCAGTCGGATTCCTGCGGAAAATGCGGATCACTCGCTCGTGGCGACTTGCTATACGAGCACTGATATCAGCCGCACCGGCGTTCCGAACGCGGCACAAGCGGTGCAGATTCTGGATCCCGCGGTGCGAGTCGGCCACTGACCCGGTAAGACCCGCTAGGTCCTAAGATAGCTTGCGCCGTTGACGTCGATCACGGCGCCGGTCATGGCGGCGGGCGCATCGAGCGCGCAGTAAACGCTCGCTTGCGCCACTTCGCCGGCGCGATTGACGCGGCCCAGCGGATGCTGCGCAAGAATCTCCGCGCCCCCGGGCCCCTGCAAATGTGCTGTGGCCATCTCGGTCTCCACCCACCCTGGAGCGACGCAGTATACGTAGATTGCGCGCGGCGCAAGCGCCTTGGCGAGAGACTGCGACAGCGCATTCAAGCCTGCCTTGCTGGCGGCGTAAGCCGGCGCGTCGGGTTCGCCGCGAAAGGCACCGCGCGAAGAAATGTTGACGATCCGGCCGCGGCCGAAGGCTTCGTCGAGCGCGTCGGCTCGGGCAGCCATGCTGTGCGCGGCGAGCAACGAGAGATTCGCAGGAGCGAGGAGATTGGTGGAAAGAGTCCGCTGCCAGGCGTTCTGCCAGGCCGCTTGCTCGATCTTCATGGGCGAGTGCTCGATATACAAGCCCGCGTTGTTGACCAGGATGTCGACGCTGCCGAGTTGTTCCGCGACCTGCCGCCAGAGGCGTGTCGCGCCCTCCGGATCAGTCAGGTCGGCGGCGAACAGCGCATGCCCGCTGCCCGCAAGACCCCCGAGAGAGCTTTCGGCCGCCTCCCGCTTGTTGTGATAATGCAGTGCGATGCGCACGCCGCGCAGCGAAAGCTGCGTGGCAATGACGCGCCCAATCCCGCGGGAGGCGCCGGTCACGAGCGCGAGTCGGGGCCGCGACTGGCTCTGCGCCATCATGCAACCTGTTCAGCGCCCGCCCATGTGGCTACTTCGCTGGCAGATAGGTCCCCGATTGGCCGCTGCAAGGCCTGCGCCGCCTGCACGATGGCTCGCGCAGCCTCGGGAGAATCGGCCAGGCGTCGCCGCACCACGTGTAATTCCTGCTCCTCGATGATACGGATGCCGCCGCGCTGCTTCATTGCGGTTTCGAGCTCCGCTTGGCGCTTCAAAAGACGCAAGGCTTCATCGACGCTCTGCATTTACTCTCTCCCAATTCAAAGATCACATTGCAAGTACCCGAGACAATATGGCGTGCCGGGCCCGGCACTGCGTGACCCAACACGCGGTATCGCACGCTGTCAGATCCTTATGTTGACTCCGCTTTCGCGATGCCGGGCAATTCAGCGCGCCTCTGTGCGCGTTCGTGACGGATGTCTAGCGCCCAGAGAAATGCGGCTTCGCCTACTTGACATGGACCGTCGCCGCTCGGCATCGCACTCTAGTTCCGGCGCGGTGCGGGTCCATGTGCGGGCCCATGACTGTGCTGGTACGGGCGATGCGCACGTTCACCTCTTCGGTGCACCAAGTAGGGTATCCCCACCGACGACTGATAGGGCTCGTCCGCCGGGTCCTGCATGGCGCTGTCATCGCGGTCCGGGGCGTAGTAGGCCGGTTCCGGTTGATAATTTCGGGGGTATCGATAGACCGGCGTGGCCTCCATCGTGTTGATCGGGCCGAACTCACGTAGTGAGGATTTCTCGCCGCATGGGTTATTCGAGAAGGTTTTTTGGCCGTTGGTCGTGCATTCCCAGATTTGTCCCGCGGGCGCCGCCGGCTCTGTCAGCGCGGGCACGGCCTGGGATTCAGACTGGGCCGGCGGAGTCGGCGGCGCAGAGACCGGAAATGGCTCGGCCGGCAGTTGCGGCGGCAAACTCTTAAAGACTGCAGAAGGCGAGGGCAGTATCTCGGCGATTGCCGGGGAGGGCATTTGCTGAGGTCTTGCGGTCGTCCCAGCTTTCCCGGCCAGAGTGATTGCGGCCGCTACGGTTGCCGTCGCTATTGCGCCAAAGATCCAGGGCCCAAGATCGCTATACTTGTGCATCAGATTGACCTTAACGTTTTCGACGTATCGCTGCGCCATTTTAACACCAACCAACAATGAATGAGCCGCGGCCACAGCCTGTGAACCTGGTGCGCGCCATCGGCCGCTGGAGCCTGGTGGCGCTCACGGTGAACAGCATCATCGGCAGCGGCATTTTCGGTCTGCCCGCCGTCATCGCCGCGGTTCTCGGCAACTTGAGTCCCTGGGCGGTGCTGTTATCGGGCGCCGCAATGGGCGTGATCATCAGTTGCTACGCGGAGGTGGCCTCTCAGTTTGCCGATTCCGGCGGCACCTATCTTTACGTGCGCCATGCATTCGGGCGCTTCGCCGGCCTGCAAGTGGGCTGGATGTCGCTGCTCAGCCGATTCACCGCGTGCGCGGCCGCGGTGAATCTGCTGGTTCAATACCTGGGCGAATTCTGGCCGCAGGCAACGCATGGGGTTCCGCGGTTCACGATCATCACCCTCCTTCTCGGCACTCTAGGCATCGTGAACTATCGCGGTGTCATCGCGGGCGCCTGGTTCAGCAATGTGACGGTATTGGCCAAGCTGCTGGCGCTTGGCGCGGTCTGCGCCATCGGCGCCGGCTACTTGATCACTCACCCAGCGGTGTACGTGGCACCGATGTCGGCCGACGGCAACGGCTGGTTGCGAGCGGTATTGCTGCTGTTTTTTGCCTATGGCGGATATGAGGCGGCCTTGAATCCGATGGGCGAGGCGCGGAATCCCAGGCGCGATGCCCCGTTCGCCCTGATTTTGGGGTTGATCATCGTCACTTTGCTCTACACCGTGCTGCAATTCGTCGTGATCGGCGTGCTGCCGGACGCTGCGCACAGCGACCGGCCGCTCGCCGATGCCGCGCGAGTCTTCATGGGAGGCGCCGGCGCGGCGCTGATTTCGGCCGGCGCGTTGATCTCGGTTTACGGTTATCTCAGCGCCAACCTGCTCACCGGACCGCGCGGAATGTTCGCGCTGGCCGAGCGGGGAGATTTTCCGGCCCGATTCGCTCGGGTGCACCCGCGAATGCGGACTCCGCACGTGGCGATTGCCGTGTTCGCCGCGCTGATTTGGATATTTGCATTGTTCGGCAGCTTTTCGTGGAACGTAACGCTGTCCGCGGTGGCGCGGCTCGCTTACTACGGTGCCGTGTGCGCCGCGGTTCCCATGTTGCGCAGCAGGCAGCCGGGAGCAGCAATGTTTCGCGTACCCGGCGGGCCGACGCTCCCCATCCTGGGCGTGGCGATTTGCGCGGTGCTGCTGACGCGCGTGGACTTTACCAAGTCGGTTATCCTCATCGCCACCATCGTGATCGCGACGTTGAATTGGTTCGGCGTCAGGAAGCGCGAGTTGCTTCGCGCCAAGGCGTCGTGACGCGATGGCAACCTTCTTCGAAACTGCCGACGAGTTCGCAGCGTGGTTGCAGACCCATGGGCAGCGCTCCTCGGAACTTGTGGTCGGCTACTACAAGCGTGCAACCGGGCGCGCATGCATGACTTGGGCCGAATCCGTGGACGCAGCCCTTTGCTTTGGCTGGATAGACGGCGTGCGCAAGCGCATCGATGGCGACACCTATCAAATTCGCTTCACGCCTCGAAAGCGCCAGTCAACCTGGAGTGCGGTGAATCTTGCGCGCGTGCGCATCCTCAAGAGCGCCGGGCGCATGAGCGAGCCCGGTCTGCAGGCGTTCGCGTTGCGCCGCAAAGCCAGGTCGAGAATCTATTCCTACGAGCAGACCACGACCGCTCGTCTTACGCGCACCGAACAGGCGCGGTTTCGCAAGGACAAGGCCGCATGGAAGTATTTCGCGGCGCAGCCGCGCGGCTACCGCCACCTGGTGCTGTGGCGAATCGTCAGCGCCAAGCGCGCCGACACCCGGGCGCGCCGTTTCGGCGCGCTGATCGAGGCTTCGCGTGAACAACGACGCTTATGAGGCCATGCCACGGCCAAGATCTAAACGATCGCGCCTAGGGTTTGGTCGGCGTCGGCGGAATTCGCCGCGCGAGCCAATCGCTCATGGTCGCGGTCACGAGAGCAGAGGCATCTTGCTGTACAAAGTGTCCGGCGCCCGGGATGGTGACCAGAGTAAAGTCCTGTTCCACCAAATCCCAGGTTCCGCTGAGCGCGCCGGGCAGCAACGCTTGATCGGCAAGGCCGTGAAATTCGAGGACCGGAACTTTGACCTTGGGCGGAGCCGGGGGCGGCGGTGAGTCGGCGGCATCGGCTGCCTGGTCGGGGCGCGGGTAGTTGGCGCGATAATAGTTCAGCATGGCCTCAAAGTCAGAGCGCCTGAACGCTTCAATGTAATGCACGCGAGCTTTGTCATCCTTGACCCACCCCGCCAGTTGTTCCGCGCTCAAGGTTTTCTCGGCACCCGGTTTCTGGAAGTTAAATGCGTACTGGCTGTTCTTGCGCTGTTGCGGATTGTTCTTGATCTCGCGCTGAATCCCGTACGGATGCGGCAAATTTAGAATAATGAGCGCTTGAACCCAATCTGGATGGGTCATGGCGAGTGTCCAGGCCACCGCGCCGCCCCAATCGTGTCCCACAATCACGGCGCTGCTGCGGCCCTCGGCCTTGATGACCGCGCCGATGTCATCGACCAACAATGTCATCGCGTATTGCTCGATGCCCGGCGGGCGTCCCGACAAATCATAGCCGCGCTGGTCCACCGCGACGACGCGGTACCTGGAGCTGAGCGCGGCCATTTGATCGCGCCAGGTGTACCAAAAGTCCGGGAAGCCATGAATCATGACGATCAGCGGCCCCTTGCCCAGCGCCGCGTAGTGGATCTTGACGCCGTTGGAGTCGGCGTCATGATGCTCGACCCGGTCCCACAGGTCTTTCTTGTCCGCCTCCTTCGCCAAGGAGGGGGTGGCGCCCGCAGCCAACAACAGACCCGCGAGGCAAAGTGTTTTTGTTATGAGCATGCCCTTTCCCCGAAATTGTAGAAGTTCAGCCGCAATCGGTGTCCGCGTGTACGTTGACGGTATCGCCGTCGTTCAGGTCCGGTTTGTCGTTGCGCCCGCACATATGCATGTCGCGGTCAATAGTGGTCGCGGTCCAGGACAGATGGCCGAGGCCTGAGGCATCCGCGGTGATCATGACGGTGATTGACGCGGATCCGTAAATAGCCCGGCTCGAAAGCACCATTTGCGGCGGACTCGTGTTTCGATCATAGGCGGTCACGTAGATGGCATCGGAGCTGTCGTTGCTGATGGTAATCGTCAGTCCGCCGTCGCCGAGCGCCGGAGCAGTGCTCAGTGCTATCAGCAAACACGCGAGCGGGATCGTCAGGCGGTTTAAATTACGCATAGCACCTCCGCAAGGCTGCCATGACACCATGCACTATTGACGATGGCAAGCCGTCCTGGCGCCCCATTGACAAGCGAACGCGACCACCCCGCCAATTGCTATAGTTCGGCTTGCGACGAGGGGGTATATGCACGGCAAGGTGGTGGTCATCACAGGCGCGACGTCGGGCATAGGCGAGGTTGCCGCGCGGCGGCTCGCCGGCATGGGCGCGCGTATCGTACTGATCGCGCGCGACAAGGCGCGCGGCGAAGCCGCGCTCGCGAGCCTGCCTGGCAGCGGCGCGAGCAGCCCGCATTCGATACATTACGGCGACCTTGCGCGCATCTCGGAATTGAAACGGCTGGCGCGGGAAATTGCCGCTGCCGAGCCCCGCATCGATGTGCTGATCAACAATGCCGGCGCCGTCTTCGGCTCGCGGCAACTGACGGAGGACAATCTCGAGCGCACCTTTGCGATCAATCACATGGCGTACTTCGCGCTGACGCTGGGGCTGCGCGACCGCCTGCTCGCAGCCGCGCCGGCGCGGATCGTCAATACAGCCTCGGATGCTCACAAGGGGGCGAAACTGGATTTCGACGACCTGCAGGCCGCGCACGGCTTTGCGCCGATGAAGGCGTACGGACGCTCCAAGCTATGCAACATCCTGTTCACTCGAGAACTTGGGCGGCGCTTGCGCGGACAGGGTGTCACCGCGAACTGCCTGCACCCGGGTTTCGTGGCGACACGCATCGGTGATGACATCGAGGGGTTTACTGCAAGTTTGTTTCGCCTCGCGAAGTATTTCGCGCTCACGCCGGAGCAGGGGGCCGAAACCATCGTCTACCTGGCGTCATCGCCGGATGTGGCGGATAGCAGCGGCGAGTATTTCTACAAATGCCGGACCGCGCAGACGACAGTGGAAGCACGCAATGACGAGGACGCCAGGCGCTTGTGGACGGAGTCCGCAAAACTTTCCGGGATCGAGGCCTATTAAAGATGGTGCTGTGGTAGTCGATGGCGACGCGCAGGGAATATACTTGCACCCCCATAAACTACGGGAGTTGCCATGAGCGGGTTCTATGAGAATTTGAGCCGCCGCGGACTCATCGCTGCCGCAGCGCTGCTGGCAATCGGCGGAACGGCGCTGGCGGTGGATTTGAAAGTGACCTTGACGGGCGCCGAGGAGACTCCTCCGGTGACCACGTCGGCGTCGGGCGCGGGAACGATCAGCATCGGCGCTGACAAGTCGGTGAGCGGCAGGGTTGTGACCGTCGGCATCGACGGCATTGCCGCGCACATTCATGTCGGCGCGCCCGGGCAGGCCGGACCTCCCATCATTCCGCTCACCAAGGGCGCCGATGGCGTCTGGTCGGTGCCTGCGGGCTCAAAACTTAACGATGATCAATACGCAAGCTTCAAGGCGGGTAATTTGTACGTGAATATCCACAGCGCCGAGCATAAGCCGGGCGAAATTCGCGGCCAGCTCAAGCCCTAGGCGAGGGGGCGGCGCGCGAAGCGCCGCTGGATTTCGCCGACGATGCCGCGGCGAAAGATCATCACGCACACGACGAAAATGGCGCCGATGATCACGGAAACCCAGGCGCCGACACGTTCGGAGAGGTACTGCTGCAGCGTAAGAACGACGCCCGCTCCCACCACCGGGCCGAGAAATGTGCCGCTGCCGCCGAGTAGAGTCATCAGAATCACGTCGCCGGAGGTCCCCTGACTCACGTCCGTAAGCGTAACGAAGCTCAAGGTGAGCGCTTTGAGCGAGCCCGCGAGCCCGGCGATGCTGGCTGAGAGCACGAAGGCGAGCAGTTTATAGCGATCGACTTTGTACCCCAGCGAGATCGCCCGGGGCTCGTTCTCGCGGATCGCTTCCAGTACGTGACCGAAAGGCGAGCGCACAATGCGCCGTACGAGAAAATAAACCGCGACAAACATCGCAAGCACGAAGTAGTACATCGCGGCGTCGCGGTCGAGCGGGATTATCCCGGCGATGCTGCCGCGCGGGATGCCCTGCAGTCCGTTCTCGCCGCCGGTAAAGTCCGCTTGCAGGCAGATGAAGAACACCAATTGGGACAGCGCCAGGGTGATCATCGCGAAATAAATGCCCTGGCGGCGGACCGCGATCGCGCCGATGACGGTGCCCAGCAACATGGCCACCGCGACGCCGGCCAGAATCCCGGCGAGGGTTCCCCAACCGTGCACCGACACCAGCCAGCCGGTGATATAGGCCGAAGAACCGAAGTATGCGGCATGGCCGAAGGAGAGCATTTTGGTGTAGCCGAGCAGCAGATTGAACGCGCAGGCAAACATCGCAAAGCACAGCAACTGCGCCATGAACACCGGATAAACGCCGAGATTGGGCGCCGCCAGCGCCGCGATTCCGAGCAACACATACACCGCTACACTGCCTCGCACGCCTACTCCTTGCCGAACAACCCGGCGGGCCGCCAAATCAAAACCACCGCCATGATCACAAAAACGACGATGTTCGAGGCTTCCGGATAAATCACCTTGGTGAGACCTTCGATGAGTCCGAGAGCGAGCCCGCTGACGATGGCGCCGATGATCGAGCCCATGCCGCCGATGACCACCACCGCAAAGACGACGATCACGAGCGACGAGCCCATCAGCGGACTCACCTGAACCACCGGCGCCGCGAGCACGCCTGCCAGTGCGGCGAGTGCCACGCCTGCCCCATAGGTACCCATGACGATGAGTGGGACGTTGATGCCGAAGGCTTGTACCAGCTGCGCGTTCTCGGTCGCGGCGCGCAGCGTCGCACCCAGGCGGGTACGCTCGATGAGAAACCACGTGACTCCGCACACCGTCACCGATGCGGCGACCACCCAGGCGCGATAAATCGGCAGCACCATGAAGCCAAGATTGAACACCCCGCGCAGCAGCTCGGGCACCGGGTAGGACTTTCCCGAGGCGCCGAACTGATCGCGCATGATGCCCTCGGCGATCAGGGCAATGCCGAAGGTCAGGAGCAGCCCGTACAGGGGATCGAGCCGATACAAATGGCGCAGAAACAAGCGCTCGATGATTACACCCAACAGCGCCACGATGAGCGGCGCCAGCAGCAGCGCAAACCAGTAGTTCACCCCAAAGGCCTGCAATCCGATGTATGCGGCAAACGCCCCGAGCATGTAAAACGCGCCATGCGCGAAATTCACGATCCCGAGCAGACCGAAAATTACCGCAAGCCCCAGACTCAATAGCGCGTAGAACGATCCATTCACCAATCCGAGCATGAGCTGGCCGAGAATGGCAGGCAGCGGCACGCCAAACACGGTCGTCACCGCCGAAACTACTTGATGAGCGGGCAGGCGGGGTCCGGCTGCGACCCGAAGGCTTCCTCACCGGACATGACCTTGATGACCTTGTAGTAGTCCCAGGGATACTTCGACTCCGCCGGCGTCTTGACCTGCATGACGTACATCGTATGGATCATCAAGCCATCGGCGCGAATGTAGCCGTTCTTGGCAAACATATCGTTGATCTTGGTTTTCTTCAGTTCCGCCATCACCTTGTCGGAATCCGTCGAGCCCACCGTCTTGACCGCTTTCAGGTACTGCAGCGTGGCAGAGTAGTAAGCGGCCTGGGTCATGGTCGGCTCCTTGTGCATCTTGGCGAAGAAGCGCTTGCCGAATGCGCGCGTCTCCTCGTTCAGATCCCAGTACCAACCGGTGGTCAGGTAAAGTCCCTGCGCGGTCTGCAGCGTAAGGCTATTAATGTCGCTGAGGAAAGCCAGCAGCGCGGCGGGTGTCATCGTTTTGGTAAGGCCGAATTCGTTCGCTCCCTTCAACGAGTTCGAGAAGTCGGTGCCGGCATTCGCCAATCCCAAAACCTGTGCGCCCGAGCTTTGCGCCTGCAGCAGGAAGGAAGAAAAATCCGTGGTGCCCAAAGGAACACGCACGGCCCCCAGCACCTTACCGCCGTTGGCAAGCACCACCTTGGTCGCCGAATCCTGCAGTTGCGTGCCGAAGGCGTAATCGGCGGTAAGAAAGAACCAGGACTTGCCGCCTTGCTTGACGATCACACTCGCCGTACCGTTGGCCAATGCGGTAGTGTCGTAGGCGTAGTGCACCGTATAGGCAGTGCAGTCCGCACCGGTCAGCGAGGCTCCCCCGGCGCCGATGGCGAAAAACGCCACTTTTTTCGCAACCGCCACCTTGGACATGGCAATGCTGACGCCGGTATTGGATCCGCCGATAAGCATATTCAGGCCGTTCTGATCGGCCCACTCGCGAAATTTCGATGCGCCGATATCCGGCTTATTTTGATGGTCGACGCTCAGCAGCGTGATCTTCTTGCCGATAACCGTACCCCCGAAGTCGGCGATCGCCATATTGATGGCCTCGATGCCGCCTGGACCTTGCACATCCGCATATACGCCCGACAAATCGTCGATATCGCCGATGACCACTTGATCGCCCGCGGCGAGGGCCGCATGCCCGGCGATCAGGCTTAAGAGCGCACAGGGCAGGATTGCGAACCGCTGAATCTTCATCTTGCAACTCCTTGGTTCATTTTGATTTCAAAGTCCCAGCCACTCGCGGAGCATACCCATTTGCGAGCCAAGCTGGGATCGTTCGAACTGTCTGAGGATCCGCCCGTGCTCCATCACGTAAAACCGGTCCGCCAGGGGGGCCGCAAAGCGAAAGTTCTGTTCGACCAGGACCACGGTAAAACCCTTTGACTTCAGCGTACGGATCACCTCGCCCAGCTTCTGCACGATCACCGGCGCGAGCCCCTCTGAGATCTCGTCGAGCAGCAGCAGCCGCGCGCCAGTTCTTAAGATTCTGGCCACCGCCAGCATCTGCTGCTCGCCGCCCGACAGGCGTGTGCCGGGACTGGCGGCGCGTTCCCGCAGGTTGGGAAACATGGCGTAAATTTCCTCGAGCGGCAGACCCTCGCCGCTCTTGAACTGCGGCGGCAGCAGCAGATTTTCCTCGGCGGACAGGGCCGAGAATATGCCACGCTCCTCGGGACAGTAGCCAATGCCAATGCGGGCAATCCGGTGCGGCGCCATCCGCACCGTTTCGATGCCGCCGATCAGCACCGAACCGGTGCGCGTACCGATCAGCCCCATGATGGCGCGCAGCGTGGTGGTGCGGCCGGCGCCATTGCGGCCGAGAATCGTGACGACCTCGCCTTGCTGAACGTTGAATTCGACCCCGTGCAGGATATGCGACTCGCCATACCACGCGTTAAGGTCAGTGATTTTCAGCAGTTCGCTGCCCATCAGTGGGTCCCCGCAAGTTCGCTGCCGGTACTGCCCATGTAGGCCTCGATCACCTGCGGATTCTGCGAGACTTGCGCATAGGGGCCCGCGGCGATCACGCGTCCACGTTGCAGCACGGTTATCGTGTCGGCGATGGAAGCGACCACACTCATGTTGTGTTCGACCATGAGCACCGTGCGATGCAAGGAGACCTTCTTGATCAACTGCGTAACGCGCGCCACGTCCTCGTGCCCCATGCCTTGTGTGGGCTCATCGAGAAGCATCAATTGCGGATCGAGCGCCAGCGTGGTTGCGAGTTCCAGGGCGCGCTTGCGCCCATAGGCCAAATCCGCCGTCAGCGTGTCGGCCCACGGCTCCAGGCCAACCTCGGCCAGCAATTCCTTGGCGCGACCATCAAGTTTTGCCAGGGTCTTTCCGGAACGCCAGAAATAAAACGAAGTGCCGAGCTGCCGCTGCAGCGCAACGCGCACATTCTCAAGAACGCTCAAGTGTGGAAACACGGCGGAAATCTGGAAGGAGCGCACGATTCCTCGCCGAGCGATGTCCGCCGGCGCATCAAGCGTGATGTTCTCCCCTTGGAAATAGATGGCACCCGAAGTCGGCTGAAGGAACTTGGTGAGCAGATTGAACAGGGTGGTTTTGCCGGCACCGTTCGGCCCGATCAATGCCTGGATTTCGCCGCGCCGCACGCAGATCGATACGCCGTCGACCGCCACAAAACCCTTGAACTCCTTCACCAGACTCTGCGTCTCGAGGATGATGTCGGCGACTGCGGTCGTCACGCTCCGCCGCCCCTGACGCCCGGCTGGACAGTGAGTTGATCGACAGGCTGATGAGGGCGTCGGAACAAGGGCGTTTTCTCCGCGATTGGCGGTTGTTATCGGTAGCGCGCTTTTCAAAGAAGCCTAACACGCCAAGATTTTGCCGCGAGACCAAGCTGCCTCGGCAGCAGGTCTCTCAAGCCCGGGTGCCCGCTGACGGTGGATTGGTTGGTATAGAACAAATTCTCAATTAAAATAATTGGTTAACGATCATATCAAGAATTAACATCATATCCGATTGGCAGTTTTTAAAAGCCGGCTTGCCTCGATGCGGGCAGGTGCTATCCTGCTTTGCGAACCTTCCCCGCAATCTTAAGATTGAACGCCGCGAGGCCGGGATCCTTAAGACAACCAACAAAAAAATTGGCTGATGCGGGGGAATTTTTCCCGTGAATGGGGTCTTACTGGTTCATAGCCGAGACGAGGCTTTGGTTCGGATGCGCTCGGGTTAGTCCAAAGTCCAAGCGCGATCGATGGCGGGCTACGCAGACTTAAGCGTAGCCCGTTTTTTCTCGCAGTCGCCTTGTGATACACCCCCACGCATGAGTTCCATTTTTGACCCCGCTTGCCGGCGCTGCGCGCGACTGGCCGCGTTCTTGGATTCTGTTCAGCGCAAGCAGCCTGACTACTACTGCCGGCCCGTCCCGCCATTTGGCGATTCGGCCGCGCGCCTGGTAATCGTGGGATTGGCGCCGGGCCTGCACGGCGCGAATCGAACCGGCCGGCCATTTACGGGGGATCACGCCGGAATATTGCTGTACCGGACCCTTCACCGCTATGGACTCGCATCCGCTCCGGTGTCCGATTGCGCGACTGACGGGCTGACGCTCAATGACGCGCGGATTACCAACGCGGTGAAATGCGTTCCCCCCGCCAATAAACCCCTGCCCGCGGAAATCAAGGCATGCAACGCGTATTTGCGGGCGGAGCTTGCGGAGAGCCCGACCATGCGGGTTATTCTGGCCTTGGGAACCATCGCGCATGCGGCGGTACTGCGCGCCTACGAATTGCCGGCCGGCCAGTTTCGATTTGCGCACGCCGCGGAACATAGACTAAGAGATGATCGAGTGTTGATCGATTCCTATCATTGCAGCCGCTACAACACGCAGACGCGACGGCTCACGGCAGCCATGTTCGAATCCGTCGTCGAACGCGCGCGCGATCTGGCGCAGGCGTGATTGAACCGTGAATACCGGTCCTGACCCGAACCATGTCGCGCCTGCCACCGCGCCGCCGACAGCAGCGGCGGCCGCGCGCTTCGACCCCAAGGTGTTTGTCGACAGTTTGCCGGGCCGCCCGGGGGTGTACCGGATGCTGGACGCGCATGGGGAGATTCTCTATGTCGGCAAGGCTCGAAATTTAAAGAACCGCGTCGGATCGTATTTTCAGCCGAGCAATGTGCAGCCGAAAGTGCTGGCGCTGATAGCCAAGACTGCGAATATGGAAGTCACTATCACAAATTCCGAGACTGAAGCGCTGTTGCTCGAGTTCAATCTCATCAAAAAGCATCGGCCGCGTTTCAACGTGGTGCTGCGCGACGACAAGAGCTTTCCGTATCTACATCTGGAAACCCACCACGAGTTTCCGCGATTGAACTTCTACCGCGGCTCGCGCAAGGAGCCGGGGAAGTATTTCGGGCCCTACCCCTCGGCCGGGGCGGTGCGCGATACGCTGCAGCAGCTGCAGAAATTGTTTCGCATCCGCAATTGCGACGACAGCTATTTCGCGAACCGCTCGCGGCCCTGCCTGCAATATCAAATCCAGCGATGCACGGCACCCTGCGTGGGACTGGTATCGAAAGAAAACTACGCCCGCGACGTGGGCGCCGCGATAAAAGTTCTGGAAGGGCGCAATGATGAGGTCAGCGAGGATCTCGGCGGGCGGATGGAAGCTGCAGCCGCGCGCCTGGATTTCGAAGAGGCGGCGCAGGTGCGCGATCAATTGGCGAAGCTCAAGGTGATTCAGGCGCAACAGATAGTCACCGCCGGCGAGGACCATGATGCGGATGTCATCGCGATCGTCGCCGAGAACGGCGAGTACTGCGTCGCCATTATGTTCGTGCGCGCGGGCCGCAGCCTCGGCAGCACCACGTTCTTTCCAAAGGCGCCGCTGGCCGAATTGCCGGAGGTTCTTGCGGCATTCGTGACCCAATATTATCTGGAGCGCGACGCTCCGGCAGAGATCATCGTCGAGCAGGACTTCGATGAAATGCACCTGCTCGAGGCGACCCTGGCACAGCGTCTGTCGCACAAGGTGCGCATCAGCTCCTCAGTACGGGGAATCCGCGCGCGCTGGCTGGAGATGATGCATAACAATGCAGTACAGGCGCTGAACATGCGCCGGCTGGCGCGCGCCGGCATCGAGTCGAGCCTCGACGATTTGCGCGAAGCGTTCGATCTGGACGAGGCGCCGAACCGGCTGGAGTGTTTCGATATCAGCCACACCGGCGGTACCGATACCGTGGCGTCGTGCGTGGTGTTCGGATTGGAAGGGCCGCTGAAAAGCGAGTATCGGCGCTTCAACATCAGCGGCATTCAGCCCGGCGACGACTATGCAGCCATGCATCAGGCGTTGACGCGCCGCTACAAGCGGGTTCGCGACGGTGAAACACCCAAGCCGGATGTGCTGCTGATCGACGGCGGCAAAGGACAACTGGCCGAAGCCGCGAGGGTGCTCGAAGAGCTGGAAGTTGGAGGCATTACCTTGATCGGCGTCGCCAAGGGCGTCGATCGACGTGCGGGCCAGGAACAACTGTTCTTGTTGGGCCAGGATACCCCCACTATACTGCCCCCGGACTCGCGCGCATTGCACCTGATTCAACGGGTGCGCGACGAAGCTCACCGTTTCGCCATCGCAGGGCATCGCCGTAAAAGAGCCAAGCGCCACAGCCAGTCGATTCTGGAAACCATTCCGGGTTTGGGGCCCGTCAAACGGCGCGAGCTGCTGAAACAGTTCGGCGGCCTACAAGGGATACTTCGTGCAGGGGTCGATGACTTCGTACAAATTCGGGGCCTCGGGCGCGATCTGGCCGAGATAATTTATGAACACCTCCATCCCGGGCGCTAAACCCAAGGCGCATTGGAATGTGCCGAACACGCTGACGTGGCTGCGCATTCTGATGATTCCGGGAATCGTGATCCTGTTCTACCTGCCGTTCTGGTGGGCACACCCGGCGGCTGGCATCGGTTTCGCGCTTGCCGGCATCACCGATTCGTTGGACGGTTACTATGCGCGCAAGCTGGGACAAACTTCGCGGCTCGGCGCGTTCCTTGATCCGGTCGCCGACAAACTGATCGTCGCCGCGGCGCTGGTGCTGATCGTCAGCGCGGATCCGCGCTGGTATGTCGTGATCATGGCCATCGTCATCATCGGCCGCGAAATAGCGGTGTCGGCGCTGCGCGAATGGATGGCGGAGATCGGCCAGCGCGGCCGCATGAAGGTTTCGGTGTGGGGCAAGTACAAGACCATCATGCAAATCGTCGGCCTGTCCATGCTGCTGTTCCGACAGCACTTGCTCGGACTGCCGATCTACAAGCTCGGGCTGGTCTTGAGTGCAGTGGCCGCTGTACTCACGCTGTGGTCGATGATTTTGTACCTGCGATTGGCGTGGCCGGAATTGCGGGACAGCTCGAATCTGTAGCGGGCGGGCCGTGGGCGGCCGCAGGGCGGAATTGGGAAAATGTCGGTCGGTTCAAGGCTTTAGGCGCAGTTTGCTCCGGCTTCTCCTTGACTCCCGGCGGTACGGCCCTACAATTGCGCGTCTGTTTAGGGCGGGAATAGCTCAGTTGGTAGAGCGCAACCTTGCCAAGGTTGAGGTCGCGAGTTCGAGCCTCGTTTCCCGCTCCATGATTTTCCGGGAGGCATGCCAATCCCCCCGGCATGCCTCCCGTCACCTCAAATATGACCGAATTACTCGGCTATTCGTCGCCCGCATCGTCCGCATCGAACAGGAACGGCAGCACGGGAATTCCTTCTTTGCGTACCGCCTCCAATTTGCCTGGGTCGATGCCAAGTGATTTGAGAATCGTCGCCGCGACCTGTGACGAAAGCACGGGGGTCTTGACCACTTGCGGAACGAGCGCCCGGTTGGACACGATCAATCCGACATTGGTGTCGCCGAAACTGAACCCGCCGTGCTCTGCGACCTTGTTCTTTTTCGCTCCCGTGTAGATCGTTCCATATACAGGCTGCACGATGATGTCCGGTGTGCGACTGTCTTTCAGCGGATCGCGGAACTTCAACTTCAGCTCTTCGCCGGACATCACTTCGTCTATGTACAACGCCTTTGCATTTTGATTGAGATAATCCGCCACCAATTTTGTCTTGCTCTGGTCCGGCAGCCAAATCAGGGCGATATCGTCATCCTGCACATAGCCGCATGGCCCCTCGAGACAATTGTTGCCGGCGTCCGTGATGATCTTGGCCGCTGCGCTGGCAGTGCAATCGGACACGGTGCAGACGAGGTCCGCGAAATGCCCCGGCTTTGTCAGCTTCGCCAGATTGATCGGTGATTGGCCGTGTTTCGCCGTCACGATGATCAGCGTCGAATCGTAGATACCGGCCTTTTTCAAGGCGCCGATGAACTGCCACAGCGCTTCGTCGGTCTTCTTGAGGCCATAGGCCAGGACAGCGGAAGGAGCACCAGAACCGTCTGCGTAGCCTCCCTGTTGCCCATTGATCGTCGGGTCCGTGTCGGCAGGGCACCCGCCATCGGAATTGTCCACGAGCAGTTTCTGCCCAACGCTGACGCCCTGGAAGTTCATGCCAAATACCGCGGGCACACCGACGTATTTCGTGCCTTCGTGATTCAATCCCTGGATCTCATTCAAGATCGCCTTCACCTTCAGGTAATCGTTCTGCACCGTGCAGACAACACTGAATGTGTTGTCATAGCCACCGACGTTCGTGACTTCCGGGGTGTAGAGATCGTCCACGCCCTTGCCGGACCGGCCATTTACCAGATCGTAGGCGGGGTGCTTGTCTGCCCATGCGGTACGTCCGGCGTGATCTTCCCTCACCACTTCGAACACGGTATTGGCGCGGATGGCGTTGTGCGGATAGAACGGCGAACAATTCCCATGAGCGTCGATGTAGCGTGGTAGTGCATCCGGATCGATCTTGTTTTGCGAAACCCCGTTCACATAAACGTCGATCGACTCGTCGAAGATCATTTGCGTCCCCGGCGGTCCGGAACAGGTCTTGTTGTCCGGCGCCCAAATCGTCCGGTCGTAGCTGTAATCGTAGAAGAGCCCATGAGTCCGTGGGGAGCCACCGGTCACCAACGCCAGCAGCCCGGGAAAGGAATCCGAGTTTGCGGGAGTCCTTGCGTTCGAATACGTCACCCCGTGCTCGCTCAATTCATCCAATGCCGAGCCCGGATGTGATTTCACATAGTTGGCGACATCCAAAGCGTGCAGACCGTCGATGCTGATCAGCAGGACGTGTTTGATTTTTCCTTCGCTCAATCCGTCTTCAGCTTGTGCCGGAGTCGGATTGACCGCGGCCATGAGTCCCAGACCCAAAGCTGTTGCGAGTAGCTGCTGCTGCATTTTCTTCCCCTATTGTTGTTGCCCTGAAAGTTGCAGCGCCAAGGTTCCGACTTCAGTGTTGCGCTCGTATGACAAAAAGGAAGGGCCTGCACGCGACAGCGCTCTCGTGCCAGCCTCGCCAGTTTTAATTGCGTGCCTTGTGCGCTGTCGGGCGACCTGCTAAAATGAATTAGCTTGGAAACCAATGAGTTAGGCGATCTGGCCAGTCTGAGGTCGCGAGGTCGGGCGCCGTTTCCCACTCCAGTTTCTGAAATAGAACCCCGGCAAGTCCGGGGTTTGCTGTTTTTGTATGGGCTAGGTGGCAGAGTGGTCATGCAGCGGCCTGCAAAGCCGTGTACGCCGGTTCGATTCCGACCCTAGCCTCCATTTCAATGTAGCGCCGTGTTCCGCTATGGCCGAAGACGTTTCGAACCTGATCAACTTGCGCGCGGCAAATTCGCCCGACGCCCTTGATCTGCGCCGCGTGGCCGCGCACCCGGATTATTGGTACCCGCTGGCCTGGTCCGACGAGTTACCCGTGGGGCGAACCTTGGGCCGGAGGTTCGCGGGATCCCCCGTCGTGCTGTACCGGGGATCGAGCGGGCAGGCGTTCGCCTTGGAAGATCGCTGCGCGCATCGGCAAGTACCGCTGCATCTCGGCATGGTCAGCGGCGATGAACTCAAGTGCCACTACCATGGCTGGACTTACAATTGCGCCGGCCGCTGCGTCAACGTTCCTTACGTCGGCGGCGAGCGGTTGCCGAACGGCGTGAAGAGTTATCCCGCCCGCGAGGTGGATGGGCTGATTTTCATTTTCCCCGGCGATCCGGCAATGGCCGAGAGCCGCCTGCCCGCAGGATTGGGATCCTCGCAGCGCAAGGACTACAAGACCCGCCGGCTGAATCGCGAAGTAGCCTGTCATTACACCTTCATGCACGAAAACCTGTTCGACATGAACCACCAATTCATGCATCGCAAGTACATGGGCTCGATTCGGGCCAGCTGCATCGGCCGCGACCACGGCGATAACTGGGCGCAGGTGGAATACAGTTTCAGTCGTACCTCGGGAAGATCCTCTGTGGGCGAACAAGTCATCGTGGACTTGATGCGCAAGCGCAGCGAGGCCAAGAAGGGATTTTCAGATCATATGCGGATTCGCACCGATTACCCCGCGCAAAGTCTCAAGGTGTGGGTGGGGCGAAATTTAGAATCCTTGCACGATCCGGTGCTGGACGTGTGGCTTGGATACACGCCGCTCGATGCACAACAGCGCAGCAATCGCACCTTCGGCTATCTATCGGTGAAAAAGCCGCGCTTTCCCGGTCTGATCCACGCCGTGTGGCCCTTCGTGACCTGGTTTACGGAAAACATTTTCCGCGAGGACAAGCAGATTGTGGAATATGAACAGCGGGCTTACGAAGCGCAGGGCGCCGACTGGAACAACGAATTGTTTGCGCCCCTGCGAGACCTGCGTTTGGTGCTGGCGCGCTGCGGCATTCCCGCGAAGTAACCGGGAATTAGCAAACGCCGGATATTCATGCGAAGTCCAGAACATTTGCCGCAGTCGATAGCCACCGCCAATCAACCGTGGGATGCGCGATTGGCGCGCCGCTTGGTCATCCCGCTCATGGACAGCCGGGTCACGCCGAATCATCTGACGACGCTGCGCTTGGGCGTGGGTCTCGCTGCGGCGGCCGTATTCACGCCGGGCACCTACGGCTGGTCGAATCTGGCGGCGCTGTTGCTGGTGCTGTCGAACTTCCTGGATCACGCCGATGGCGAGCTGGCGCGCATCAGCGGCAGGATCAGCCGAATCGGGCATCTCTATGACGTCGCCAGCGATGCCGCGGTGACCATCTTGATTTTCATTGCGATGGGGGTCGGCGTGGCCGCGGCGCCGCAGATCGATCTTGAACTGCCGCCGGTGCTGCTGGGCGCGATCTCCGGCGGCGCAATTGCGCTGATTTTTTTTCTGCGTATGCGCATGGAAGACATGCTCGGCAAGGCCGCCACCCGCCAGGCGAATGTCGCCGGCTTTGAGACGGAAGACGTCCTGTATCTGCTGCCGCTGGTCACGTTGTGCAATGTCACTGCGCAGTTCCTGCTCGCCGCGACGATTTGCGCGCCGTTGTTCGCGGTTTGGGTGGCGATCGACTATCGGCGCGTACTGCGGATTCGTCGCGTGGCGCGGGACGTCGCCGGACAATCTTGGCAGCCACGATAGGCGCAAGCGGCGCCGCTGCTGTTCAGCGCGCGAGCCGCGGCAGGGGCGAATGACCCGCACGACCGCTGGGCTGTTATCGGTCGGTGTCCTGCTGTTTGTCGGCGCGGTGGTGTCGCAGGGACTGCCGGCGATCGCAGCCACCTTGGGCAATGCCGGCTGGGGTTTGGTGCTGGTCGCCGTATTTCACCTGTTGCCGCTGCTGCTCGACGCCATGGCGATTTGCGTGCTGTTTGATACGGGATATGGCGGCGCTGCAGTCCGCGACTCCTTGCTGGCTCGCTGGGCGGGGGAGTCGGCAAATAGCCTGATGCCTGCTGGACAGATCGGGGGCCCGGTCTTCATGGCCCGGCATCTGGCACACCGGGGGATGCCCTTGCCCGAGGCGGCCGCGGTTATTACGGTCAGTATTACTTTGCAAACCTTTGCGCAGATCCTATTCGCATTGGTCGGCATTATTTTGGCGGGTGCGCACGCCAGCCTTTCGCAGCATGCACTGCGCACCTCGGCATTGATCGCCAGTGGATTCCTCGCAATACAAGTGGGAGGTTTCTATTTCGTTCAGCGGCGTGGATTTTTCGGCAAGCTGATACGGACACTCACGCGGTTCTCGAGCAAGCGCGATTGGGCGCAATTCAGGCACCATGCGGACGCCATTGATCGAAGCGTGGATGGAATCTATGGCCGAAGATGGCCGGTTGCCATGAGTTTCACCTGGAGTCTGGCGGGCTGGTTCGTGGGTACCGGCGAGGTGTATTTGATCGCGCTTCTGATCGGTGCGCCCTTGAGTTGGGGCGAGTCGCTGCTGCTGGAAAGCTTGGGACAGGCAATTCGCGGCGCTGGGTTTGCCATACCAGGTGCACTGGGAATTCAAGAAGGGGGGTATCTGTTGCTGGCACCGCTGGTAGGTCTGCCGCCCAGCGCAGCGCTGGCGTTGTCGCTGGCCAAACGCACTCGGGAACTGCTGCTGGGACTGCCCGGTTTGCTGTACCTACACTTTGCTGAGCGCGCCGGCCAACCAATGCCGCCAGTCATATAAGCATTTGTGTAATATTCCCGACGCTTTACTTACGGAGATTTCTTGATGCGCGCAATTATTCTGGCAGCAGGACGCGGTTTGCGCCTGGTACAGCCAGAAGACCGGCAGCTGCCGAAGTGCCTGCTGCGATTCGACGGCATGACCCTGCTGGAACGGCATCTCAGAATGTTGAAAGGCGCCGGCGTCGAGGAGATCGTGCTCGCAGTCGGATTTCGGCACGAACTCATCGAGGCTGAGCTCGACCATCTGGCATGGCAGCCGCGTCCTGCGATCGTGCTCAACATGCAGTTCGAACTCGGCAGTGTGCTGACGCTGCACACGGCGGCTGACGCCATGACCCGCGGCGGCGATGTCTTGGTGATGGACGCCGACGTATTGTACGACGAGCGCATCATCGATGCGCTGCTGGCAGGTGGTCATTCGGTCAATCGCCTGCTGATCGATCGCGATTTCGAGGACGGCGAAGAGCCCGTCAAGCTGTGTCTGCGCGGCGGTGTACCCGTGGAATTACGCAAGCAGCTGGCAGCCGGCATCGGATACGACGCCATCGGCGAGTCGGTGGGATTTTTCCGTTTCACTCCTGCGGCTGCGCGGCTTCTTGCGGCTCTGGTTGCCGGCTATGTAGCAAGCGGCCGGGCGCAAATGCCGCACGAGGAGGCGGTGCGGGACCTGATCATCGAGCGCAGCCAGCGCATCGAAGTCGTCGACGTGACCGGCGCACCATGGATCGAAATCGATTATTCGGAAGACGTCCTGCGCGCGGCCAACGAAGTGCTTCCCCGACTTCAATTGTTGGCCGTGCGGTGAGGACATTTTTTACCGCCGCCATCGCCGTTGCCATGGGCACAGCGTTCGCGCCGTGCCAGTCGCGCGCCGCAGGCGGCGCGGACGTGCCGCCCACCCCAATGCCCGTGGAGGTGCCTCAGGGCCCGCTGCCCTCGGAACCTGAGCCTCCGAGCGGCCTGGCGCGCTGGTTCAATCCCGCAACCGCGCCATTCATTCCGGTGCCGCTGATATCGACTGACCCGAACAGCGGTTCAACGTTTGGGTTGATTCCCACCTGGGTGAAGACCGATGCGAATCACGACGTCAGCCGCATCATCGCCCCGGACATCCTGGTCAATGAAAATTTTGGACTGGGCGTGCATGGCCGCGTGTTTGCATATTCATCGGCCGACGAACAATGGTCGATGGTGGCGGGCATCAAGGAGCGGGTGGAACGCGAATTTGATTTCGAGTATCAAATGGGGCGATTGCGCCAGGAGCGTTGGTCGATCAGCTACAGTTTGATCTATGACCGCGACGGTACACCGCGCTTCTTTGGCATCGGCAACGAAACGCCGGTAAGCGGACAATCAAACTATACGAACCAGCAAGGTTTTGGCCGGGTGCAGGTCGGCTTGAATCTCACTCACGCCTGGCAGCTGCAGTACACGCTGCAGCTGCAGACCGTTGATGTGCTGCCGGGCACATTGGAGGATATACCGTCCATTCAAACGCTGTATCCGTCGGTGTACGGCCTGGGCACGAGCAACGAAGTGCTCAATCGCCTCGCCATTATTTATGACACTCGCGACGATCAGAGCATACCCAGCCGCGGCATGCAGTGGGTGGTATACGGCGGCGCTGCCGCAAAAAGTGGGCTATTGAACGCTTCCTCGTACGGTGAATACGGCCTGGACGCCCGATTTTTCTGGCCGGTGGCGCCCGACACGGAACTCGCCACACACATGGCGCTGCGCTATCTGCCCGGTTCCGGACAGGTGCCTTTTTGGGCGCTGAGCAGCATCGGCGGTGCCGACAGCCACATAGGCGGCGAGCAGCCTTTGCGCGGCTATGGCACGGGGCGGTATTACGATCGCAATTCCTTTTCTACCAGCATCGAACTGCGCTGCAAGGTATTTACGTTCGATGCGATCACCACCAAACTCGACATCGAAATCGCTCCGTTCGTTGATCTCGGCACTGTTTTCGCTCGAACCAGCACAGTTCCGGTGGATGAGGTCCATCAGGTGTACGGGGTGGGCTTTCGCGGCATTGCCCGGCCATTCGTGGTTGGGTATGTCGATATCGGACACGGCAGCGAGGGGCTCGCGGTTTTTACCGGACTTAACTATCCTTTCTAGCGGCGCGGCGCAGCGCGGCGCGCGCCAGCAGGCGCGTCGAATCCAGAGTTGGCAGCGCGGAATTGGCGTCATTGATGATCAGCGGGATCTCGGTGCAGCCTAAGATTACGGCATCGCAGCCTTCATCCTGCTTGAGCCGTGCGATGACTGTCTGAAAGTAAGCAACTGTTTTCGCGCTGAACACGCCGCGCACCAGCTCATCCATGATCAGGCGGTTGATTTCGTCGCGTTCGTTGCTGTTCGGGCGGGCGAATTCCAGGCCGCGCGACTTAAGCTTCGACGGATACACTGCGCTATCGACCAACCAGCGGGTTCCGGTCAGGCCGAGGCGCTTGAAACCGTGCTCGAGCGCCTGGTCGGCAACGACGTCGGCAATGTGCAGCCAGGGCAGCGGCAGGCGCGAATCGATGAAGGGCAGAGCCTGGTGAATGGTATTGTCCGGACAGATCAGAAAATCCGCCCCGATGCTCTTGAGTTTACTTGCCGAGCTGAGCATGAGTTCCGCGACCCCCGGCCAGTCGCCGCTGTAGATGCGCTCCATGTACTCGCCCAAGGAATGCGTGTGCATCGACACTTCGGGGTGAGCGTGCGTACCCAGCATTTGCGCGCCCTCGATGCAAATCGTTTTGTAACAAAGCGCGGCGCCCTCGGCGGAGCAGGCAACAATGCCGATGTGCAGGCCCATGTAGAATCCTTTTGACTGTAGTTGCGCAAGATAACCGTTCCAAAATCCGCCGTGGGGAGACCTTTGGCACGATGCTGCAGATTCCTGTGATTATGCGGGCCTACTTAGTGCATAATCCATAAGTTACGAGGGGATTTGGAAGTGGCATGAGAAGCAACAAAAAGAACGAGGGGGCGCGGCTGCGTCCCGCAGGCCCCATCATCGTCACCCGAGTGCGGCCAGCGACCGTGACGCAAACCGCGCAAATCACCGTGCTGTTCGCCGATCTGCGCGGCTATACCGCAATGGCGGAGCGCTTGCCTGCGGTTCGCGTGGTTTCGCTGCTGGACGAATTCTTTCGAGTCCTTGGCGGCATTGTCGAGAGCTATGGAGGCCAGATCTATCACATGGCGGGTGATGGAATCATGGCCGGCTTCGGAGTGAACTCCGAGAGCGGCGGCGGTGCGTTCGAAGCCTTGGCTGCCGGCCACGCCATGCTTCGGGACTTCGCGCCCATTGCGCAGCGCTGGCGCGACGAATTGTCGGTGGATGCCGGTATCGGTGTCGGATTGCATTTAGGCGAGGTTGCATTTGGAGTCCTGGGCCCCTCGCGCCGCAAGTCCACCACCTTGGTTGGCGATACCGTGAATGTGGCGTCGCGGCTCTGCAGTCGCGCGCGCGCCGGTGAACTGCTGCTCTCCTGCACCGTGGCTACCGCCGTTGAAGGCAGCAGCGCGGATGTGCGCGGCAATGCAGGAGTCGCGCGCTTGCTGCAGTTGCCCCAATTTGAACTGCGCGGCCGCAGCCGGCCGATAGACATCTGGTGCGTGCCCGCCGCCGAGCGCCTCGCCCTGTAAGCGCGCAGCGAAGCTGCTAGACTTTTGCGAGTGCCCTCGTGGCGGAATCGGTAGACGCAACGGACTTAAAATCCGTCGGTTAACAGCCATCCCGGTTCGAGTCCGGGCGAGGGCACCACTACTGATTGCGCTTAAGCCCCTGATCGGCCTCATGCAGCCACTCGTCCCGATCTGGCGATTCAGGAAATGCCAGCGCCGCAGCGCGAGCCCGCGCATAATTTTCTGCTGCTCCGGCGCCGTCTCCGGATTTTGCCAGCGCCTCTGCCAGCGCCAGCTGATTGGGCGGGTACACGGGCCGCAGCGCCACTGCACGGCGCGCGGCCGCCAGCCCCGCCTCGGCGTCGCCCGGCCCCAAGGGCCATCCCGGCGCCCGGATCAACACCAGCGCTTTCACGCGCGCAGGTCCCGCCTCGTCGTAGCCCGCATCCGCTGCTTCTGCGCGCGTCAGGGCATCGAGCATGCCGGTTAAGTATTCGTTCGCGCGCGTGGGGTGCGCGCGCGCATTGAGGCCGAGCGCGACTGCGCGCCCGTACAGGCATGCTGCTGCCAGCGGCTCGAGCCCGATGCAGGCCTCGGCGTCGGTGGTGGCCTGTGCGGCCAGCTCGCGGCGGATCTTCGAATCGATTTCATGATCGCTGCGCTGCGCATCTGATTGGATGGCCGCGGCCAGTTCAGCAACCGACGATCCTGGGAGTACCGCCGAAGGGAGCGGGGGAGCCGGCGGCGGCTGCGTCGCACATCCGGCAACCGCCAGCAGCAAAAGCCCGCAGCAGATTCTCGGCATCACCGGGCGTTGAGAGTGGGCAACCGGGGCAGTACGAAGCCGCGCAAACGCAGCGCTTCCATTGCCCCGGCGCTCCCCGTTGCGCGACCCATTTTGAGCAGCGCCTCCTGGAAGGCCCGCGCGCGGCCCGCGGCCAAACGCGATTTGACCACCACGATGATGGCGACGGGCAGCTCCGGAGATTGCACCACGGCCGTGAGTTCCTTGGAGAACGGCAGGCTGGGAAGCGCCGCTGCCTGCGTTTGATCGAGCAATACTGCCACTGGTTCGCCCGCGCTCACCCTACGCAAGGCGCTGAGTATTTGTCCGGTGGGCTCGATCTTGACGTCAGGCGGAAGTGCCAGGCTGCCAAGGGCGCGTTGGCGCACGAAATCCGGGGCGTAACCCGCGGTGCTCAGCAAGGTGTAACCCGCCAGCGACTGTGGCGAGGTCACGCGTCCGGCCTTCGCAACCAGAGTCCAGCGTTGCTGCACGCCAATGTCCGCCACGTCGGCCTGCACCAGCGCCGTCAAGTGCAACTGCGCTGCATGTTCCACGAAGAAAGGGTAGGGCACAAAGGCGAGCACGGCGTCTTCGCTCTCGAGTTTTTTCACTCCGCCTTCTTCGGTCGGGTCGTAGACGGCGGCAAGACTTCCCGCGGGCCAACCTGCGGCAGCCGCGGCCGCGGTCGCGAAATCGCTGACCAGCGGCTGCGCGTCGCCGGCGCCGCCAGGATATCCAGGTGCGCAGAACACCAGAGTCGCAAGGGCAGCTGCTAACAGGGTGGTCATTCGATTAGGCTATCATTCTCGTCTCATGAGTGTGCCCGCTTCGCCCAAGGTCGTACAAGTCTTCCTTCGTCTGCTGCATGCTCGAGGCTACATTGCGGGCGCGTTTCTGCTCCTCACCATTGCCGGAATCTACGGCGCCATGCGGGTGCCGGACGATTCCGCAATCGAGCGGCTGATCGCAGCCGACGATCCTGTCGTGGTTGCCACCGCCGAGTTCGATCGTCTGTTCCCGGAGGGCGATCAGGCCCTCATCATGCTCGAGGCGCCGGATCCCTTGAGCCTCGGGTCGCTGCGCGCCGCTGACCGGCTCGAGAAGCAGCTGGCGGGGATTCCAAATATCGCCGCGCACAGTCTGCTCGACCTCTACCAACGCGCGGGCGCCACGGGTGAATTCAACGCCGGCGACGCCGAGCGATTGCACAAGTTCGCGACCGGGACGCCGCTGTTTCGCCGCGCCGGACTTCTCGGCGACCATTTCTTCGGGATCGCGCTCGAACTGCACGTGGAT